>Ga0210406_10002591_pt1 | contig 20511 bp, 20 predicted proteins | sample IncBWC30MmetaG_FD_155454 | JGI IMG/M metagenome (GOLD analysis project Ga0210406, IMG submission 155454) | Forest soil microbial communities from Barre Woods Harvard Forest LTER site, Petersham, Massachusetts, United States - Inc-BW-C-30-M | ecosystem: Environmental > Terrestrial > Soil >... | reverse complement strand
CGGTGGGCTTTTATCGATCGACTGGCGATGCCCGGTGCGTGTGCCCGCCCCTCCCCTATGCCAACGGGGGACGAGCCAGGAGTCAACTCTGCCCATTCTCGTCCCCGGCCGCGCGCGGCCGGGGACGGCTATTGTGACCTCGGGGCTTCCTGGCTCAGCGAAGTGCGATCGAGCCCTTCGGAGCCTTCAGGCCGTCTCAACCCCAGCTGGCCTTCAGCTTGACCTGGGCGTAGTTGGGGAAGCCTTCGCCGGCCACGGCGGAGAAGAATCCGCCCTGCCACTGGCCGACCGTCCAGACCTTGTTGAGGATCTGGCCGGGCATCTCGGCCTCACCGATGAGGGTCTTGAACTTGCGGTTCCTGAAGTGGGCCGCAATGGCGTTGCGGTCCATCGAACCGACCGCCTCGATCGACTGCGTGAGCACCTGGAGCATCGAGTAGTAGAACGGGCTGCCCCAGTAGTCGGCGTCGACGTTGGTGACGGCCTTGTGGCGCTTGTAGAACTCGCGGATCTCGGGCGAGTCGGTGACACCGCCCGCTCCGAGAATATTCTCGGCAGCGGCGCCGTTCTTCTGCGAGAAGCCCTGGAAGGCGCAGCCGACGGCGCAGTAATAGGCCTTGACGCTGAGAGCTTCGATCTTGGCCGCGTCGGCGAGACCGAACGTGTCCGGCGGATAGGACCAGGCGACGAAGGCGTCCGGATTGGCCGCCTTGGCAGCCTTGATCACCGGCGTGTAGTCCTGGGTGCCGAGCGGATAGGATTTGTCATAGACGATTTCGAAGCCGGCCTGCTTGAAGAGCGGCCGCCCGGCGTTGGCAAGCTCGATGCCGAAATCGTCGCCGACATTCACTACCGCGACCTTGTTGCCGATCTGGCCGCTGTCCTTGAGCTTCTTGAGCACGCCGATCGCGCCCTTGGCGTAGGCCGAGGTCGACGACTGGAACATGAAGAAACCGGGATACTTCTTGACGAGCGCCGGTCCCTGATCGGTGACGCAGGCCTGGGTGAGCTGCGGGTAGTTGTACTTCGCGAAAGTCGGCGCTGTGGCAAGGTTGAAGCCCGTGGCGTAAGGCCCGCCGATCCAGTCTGCCTTGTCCACGGTGGCAGCGCGCTCGACGGCCTTGATGGCCTCGGGCGGCTGCGTGCGATCGTCATACTCGATCAGCTCGATCTTACGCTGCCCTTCTTTCAGCTTGAGGCCGCCGCGCTCGTTGACCTCGTGGGCCCACAGCTGATAGGGCGGGAAGTGGGTGACCGCGGCACCGGGCGCCAGCGGGCCGGTTTTTGCGCCGATCACGACAACTTTGACCGTCGGCAGATCCGCCCTGGCGGCGCGATAGCCAACCGATCCGGCCAATGCCGTCGCGGCGGAATATTTCAGGAATTCGCGTCGTCGCATGTGTAACTCCCCTCGATGGTTGGCCCGGGATTGAGCTCCCATTGTTTTGTGGCCATTGTTTCCTTGGCACCCCAACATCATAGCGATATAAAAGTGGATTGCATAGGGCAAGCGAGCGCTGATTGTGTTTGGTCGCAATGCGAACATCGCGGTTCGCGGCGCGCACGCCGTCCCCTCGCCTACTGGCGCGCCCGGATCATTCCGGGGCAGTTGCCCACTGCAAGGAAACATTCATCTAAAAAATATCAAAAAAATAGGCTGGGAGAAGCAGAAACAAAGGAGGAAGTCCTATGAGCGTTTCCGAGCTACGGACGGCTGCTGCGCCGAAGAAAATTCCCACCGCCGCCGAACTCGTCGGCCTCGCCCGGACGTTGGCACCGAAGCTGCGCGAGCGCGCGCTCAAGGCCGAGCGCGACCGCAATGTTCCGCGGGAATCGGTCGAGGAATATATCGAGGCTGGCCTGATCCATACCCTGCAGCCCAAGCGCTGGGGCGGCTACGAGCACGACCACGAAGTCGCGTTCGACATCGCCATCGAGCTCGGCAAGTCGACCTGCGCCTCATCGGCCTGGGTCTTGAACTATTTCGCCGATCACGCCTGCATTCTTGCCCATTTCCCGGACGAGGCGCAGCACGACGTCTGGAGCGAAAACAACGCCGCCTGCATCGCCACGTCGGCTGCGCCGACCGGCAAGGTGTCGATCGCGCCCGGCGGCTATCGCCTCGACGGCCGCTGGTCATGGTGCAGCGGCCTGGCGCACTCGCAATGGATCATGATCGGCGGGTTGATCTTCCGCGAAGGCGAGGATCACCCCGACATGCGGCTGTTCCTCGTTCCGGTGTCCCAGGTGAAGCAGGACGATACCTGGTACTGCGCCGGCCTGCGCGCGTCCGGCTCGACGACGTCTGTGCTCGACAATGTGTTCGTGCCGGAGCACCGCACGGTCTCCTTTTCGACCTTGCGCGACGCCTGCTCTCCCGGGTCGAAGATCAACACCAATCCGATCTACCGCACGCCGTTCATCGCCGTGCACAGCTATGCGTTGCTCGGCCCGGCGCTCGGTGCGGCGCGCGGCGGCTATGGCGATTTCGTGCAATGGACGCGCCAGCGCTACCTGACCTACACACAGCTCACCATCGCCCAGCACGTTCCGGTGCAGCTCAAGGTCGCCGAGATTTCCGCGCAGATCGACGCGGTGGAGCTCCTGGCGCGGCGCGCGCTCGCGACCGCCCGCAAGGACTACACCGGCATGAGCATGGAGACGCGCACGGTGCTGCGCCGCGACTTCACCTATGCCATGCGGCTCCTGCGCGAGGCGATGGACTCGCTGATCAAGGTCAGCGGCTCGAGCGGGCTGATGGACGACAATTCGGCGCAGCGCTGCTGGCGCGACGTGCACGCCATTTCCTCGCACGTGGTGATGAACTGGGACGTGCCGGCGGAGAACTTCGGCCGCACGGAGTTCGGGCTGCCGCTCAACCCCGCCTACCCGATGTTCTGACCGTCAGGCCGCCGGCCGGTTGTGGCCGACGGTCTTGAGATAGTGCAGCGTCTCCTCGAGCGACACGACGTCGGCGTATTTGGCGTTGAGGTCGAACAGGCTCTGCTCGTGCGCCGCGACCGAGCGGTCGCCGACCGCCTCGCGCACGACCATCGGGCGGAAGCCGTTCTGCACCGCATCGACCGCCGTCGCCCGCACGCAGCCGCTGGTGGTGCAGCCGGTGATGATCAGCGTGTCGACGCGGCGGCTGTTGAGCCGCGGCACGAGGTCGGTGCCGAAGAAGCACGAGGCGTATTTCTTCACCAGCAGGATGTCAGTCGGCCGCATGCCGAGGCGGGGATCGACCTTGACCGCCTCGGAACCGGCGGTGAGCGTGCGCGGGCCCGTCTGCTTGAGCGCCCAGATGCCGGCATCCTTGATATCGGCCTCCTCGTAGATGACGGTCGAGAACAGGACGGGTATCGCGCGCTCGTGGGCGACTTCGAGCAACGGCTTCTGCGCCGCGATCTGGCTGTCGAGATCGGCACCGAGCGGCATGGCGGGGTCGGTGAAGCCCTTGACCATGTCGATGACGATCAGTGCCGGCCGCTCGCCGAAGCCCATCTTGATGCCGAAGCCGCGCTGCCGGAAGAACTCCTCGTCCTCTTTGCCGCTGGTCACGATCTCGCGCTCCTGATGGGCCTTGCCGCAACTCAAGAAAATCGCCGCAGGTTTGAGGCGCGCGAATTACCGGCCCGTAAAGGCGGCCGGGCGCTTCTCGATGAAATGCGCCACCCCTTCCTTGAAGTCCTCGGAGCCGAACGACCTCGTCATTTCGATGTCGGCCGTTTCCCACGCCTCGGCGAGAGACTGGAAATAGGATTCGAACACCTGGCGCTTGATGACGCCGATCGAACGCGGCGACGACGCCGTGACCAGATCGTGGGCGATGCCCTGCACGCGCCTCAGGAAATTATCCACCGGCAATTGACGCACCAGGCCGAGCCGCTCGGCCTCGGCGGCCTCGACCATGCGCGCCGAATAGAGCAGGTCGAGCGCGTTCATCGGACCGATCAGGCGCGGCAGCATCCACGAGCTGCCGTGCTCCGCGATCAACCCGCGCTTGGCGAACGCCGTGGTCAGCCTGGCGCCCTCCGCCATGTAGCGGAAGTCGCAGAACAGGACGAGGCAGACGGCGATGCCGGCGATCGGGCCGTTGATGGCGGCGAAGATCGGCTTGGGAACGGCCAGCAGGTAGCTGAATTTCTGCGCGAAGTTGCCGCTGTTCCGGCCCGCCTGACTGCCGTTGCCGCTCGGCCTGCCCTCGGCCGCTACTTTGCTGAGGCGAGACATGTCGGCGCCGGCACAAAATCCGCGCCCGGCACCGGTCAACACGATCGCCCGCACATTGCCGTCGGCCGCCGCCGCTTCGACGGCGTGACGCACCTCCTTGTCCATCTCGCTCGTCCACGCATTGAGCTTGTCCGGGCGATTGAGCGTGATGGTCGCGATCAGATTATCGACGTCGTACAGGATATCCGTATAGGCCATGCGTTCCTCCCACGGTTGCGGTGAATATTGCATATTGGCCAAATCTGGTCCAAGAAAACGAACAAGAAAACGCAACAAGGAAAAGCGCCGATGTTGTCCGGTGCCGCGCCGATGCGGCCTTGCTCCACCGGAACCGATCGGCGCCTGCGGAGGGCACCATGAGCGGCGTGCTCATCGAAGCGCTCGAAGACGGCCTCCTCACGCTCACGCTCAATCTTCCGGAGCGCAGGAACGCGCTCGACACCGCGATGCTTGAATCGCTCGTCGACGCGACACGGCGCGCCGCAACGAATCCGGCTGTCAGCGCGCTGATGCTGACCGGCGCCGGCGGCGCCTTTTGCGTCGGCGGCGATGTGAAGGCGATGGCCGCGCGCGGCAACGAAACAACGCTGACCGACGAGCGGATCGCGGACTTGCGCGGCAAGATGGAAGCGGCGCGCCTGCTGCACGAGATGCGCAAGCCGACGATCGCTGCGATCGAGGGCGCCGCGGCGGGCGCCGGTCTGTCGCTCGCGCTCGCCTGCGACCTGCGCATCGCCAACCGTTCGGCCAAGCTCACCACCGCCTTCGCCAAGGTCGCACTGTCCGGCGATTTCGGCGGCACCTATTTTCTGACCAAGCTTCTCGGCAGCGCCAAGGCGCGCGAGCTCTATCTGACCTCCCCGATCCTGAGCGCCGATGAGGCGTTGCGGATCGGGCTGGTCACCCGCGTCGTTGACGATGCCGGCTTTCAGGAAACCGCCAAAGCCTATGCCATGACGATTGCCCGCGGCCCGCGGCTGACGCTCGGCTACATCAAGCACAATCTCAATCTTGCCGAACATGCGCCGCTCGAGACGTGCTTCGACAACGAGGCGATCAATCACGTGCGTGCCGCGGCGACCGAGGATCACCGGGAAGCGGCCGCAGCCTTTGTCGAGAAGCGCCCGCCCGTCTTCAAAGGACGCTGACGTGAGGGACGCCGACCTGAAAGGACGCTGATTTGGCCGACTATTTCCGCCTGCGGCAGATTTGCCTGGTGGCGAACGATCTGCCGCGCGTGATCGGCGACATGGAAGCGATCTTCGGGGTGAAGCTCGCCTACCAGGACCCGCACGTGCGCCAATACGGGTTGGAAAACGCGCTGTTTCCGTTCGGGCTCGCCTTCGTCGAGGTCGTCTCTCCGGTCGAAGCCAATACGGCGGCCGGCCGATTTCTCGAACGCTCGAACGGCGTCGGCGGCTACATGGCGATCTTCAATTCCAGCGACGCGGAACGGCGCGGCCGGCACGCCAATGCCATGGGGGTACGGACGGCGCACACGATCGACCATCCGGGCTTTCGCGCCGTGCAGCTTCACCCGCGCGATTGCCGCGCGGCGATGATCGAGTTCGATCGCAGCGACGGCGAAGAAGACCTGCGCGGTCCCTACCATCCAGCCGGCGGAAGCGGCTGGACCAAAGCGATCAGCACCGAGGTCACCCGGCGGCTCATCGAGATCGTCATCGAGAGTCCAAACCCGGCCGACATTGGCCAGCATTGGTCGCGGATCCTGGAGAAGCCCTTTGGGCCCGATGGTGGGGGCGGCCGCATCGCGGTCGACATGACTGCGATCCGATTCGCGAAGGGAGAAGACTCGCGGGAGGTTTTGCGCACGCTCGCGATCGAGGTCGCCGACCGCGCCGGCATCGAGCAGCGGGCGTCGAAGCGTGGTTATTCAGTCACTGCTGCCGGCGTCGAATTCTGCGGCGTGCGCTTCCAGCTCGTATCCTGAGGGCGTGCCGCTTTTCGGTGATGACCGGCCGGGAGGCGCCCTTGGACGACCGCGCAGATCAGATAGCCCGTAACTTCATCAGCCGCTACGAGGCTGAATGGAGCAACGGCGCCGAGGCCGTCTCGCGGCTCTACGCGGCCGACGGCGTGCTCGTCGGCTTTGTCACGGCGGTAGGCCGTTCGCAGATATGCGAATTGCTGCGCGGCATCATCGGCCAGGGCTGGACCAGCATCAAAATCAAGATCGTGAACGTCCGCCCGATCGGCGGCGTGATCCTGATCGCCAGCGAATATGCAGCGATCGGTTCTGGTGAAAATGCCGGAAAGACCTTGAATGCCGCGTCGAGCTACGTGCTGGTTGAAAGCAACGGCGACTGGCTTTCGACGCTGCACACGGCGAGATGAGTTCTCGGTTTTTCGGCGGGAGCAACGGTGTGAATGGCGCAAGTTTGACGCCGAGAGCGCGTCTATGCGTGCGCGAAGTTATTGCGCGCGGGGCTTTGCCGGAGGCGGCGCTGAGGATGGGGTCAAGGAGGTGGGAGGCCCTGCGGCAGGGGCCTGCGCGGTGGGACCGGGCGGGGCCGCGACATTGGGCTGCGGCTGAGCCGCGGCCATTGTCGACGCAGCGGGCTGCGGCCGCGCGCCGACTTCGTCGGGCTCGGGATCGCGGAAGGCCTTGAGAAAACCGACGAGCGAATGCTGGAGGGATTCGGCGGAGGCGCCTGATGTAGAGGAGGAACTTGGGCTTGCCGCAGGGGCCGGCGCCGAGGCGGAAACGACGCTCGGCTGCGGGGCGGCGGATGATGCGGGGGGCGGCGTGGATGATGCCGGTGTAGCGGATGAAGCAGATGAAACCGCGGGCGAGGATAGTGTTGGGGAAGCGGGTGTTGCTGCGGAAGCGGACGGCGCTGAGGAAACGGAGGACGTGGATGATGCCGGGAAAAGAGAGGAGGACGAACAGGCCGCCAGCATCGGCATCAGCGCCATCGCGGCAGCCGTGGCGCCGAAGCGGAGAGCGCCGCCCCGGTCGGCGATCCACCGGTCAACACCTACGCGACGCCACCCCGTCATGGCACAATTATACCAAGCGCTCGCGGTCAATCACAAGGTGCGATCGGCACCCCGGAAGCGTTCACCGGGAAGCCGATCGGGTGTATGGAGAAATCTAATTCCTGCCGTTCTTTGTCGTTGACCGGCGTATGAGCCTGAGAGGCAGCGATGAGCGTCATCGATACCACGGAAGCCCCGGTCCTTGCCGCCCCGCGCCGGCCGGAAGGGCGCGTGAGCCTGCGGCAGTTCCTGCAGGTCATCCGCGACAATGTACTTGCCACTTACGCGCCCGAGGACTTCGACAAGGATTTCATTGCCCGCCGGCTGCTGTGGCGCCGCACCTTCGTCGTCAACGAACCAGGCGGCGTGCGGCATGTGCTGCTGGACAACGCGCAGAACTACCGGAAGTCGGAGCTCAGCCGCCGCATCCTGGAGCCGGGGCTCGGGCGCGGCTTGATCACCACCGATGGAGAGCTGTGGCGCCGCCATCGCCGCATCATGGCGCCCGCCTTCGATCCGCGCAGCGTCGCCGGCTACGCGCCGGTCATGACCGAGGTCACCGAGGAAATGCTGGCGCGATGGGACGCGCTGCCGGAGCACAGCGTGGTCGACGTCGCGGTGGCGATGATGCACACCACGCTGCACATCATCTCGCGCGCGATGTTCTCCTCGGATTCCGACGAGATCGTCGACGTGGTCGAGCGCGGCGTCAGCGAATACCAGACCACGGTGCGGCCGAGCCTTCTCGACCTGCTGCACGTTCCCGAATGGCTTACCGCGCTGATCTCGCCGCGAATGGCCGACGGCATCCTCGACGAGTTCGACGCCTCGGTCGATCGACTGCTCACCGAGCGCGGCCGCGCGCCGGACGCCGAGCCCAAGGATTTGCTGGCGCGCCTGATCGCCGCACGCGACACCGAGACCGGCGGCGGCATGACGGCACAGGAAGTGCGCGACCAGGTGGTTACCATCTTCATGGCCGGGCACGAGACCACGGCGCAGGCACTGGCCTGGACCTGGTATCTGCTGTCGCACCATCCGGCGGCGGAAGCGAAGTTGCACGAGGAGCTGGCGGGCGTGCTCGGTGGGCGCACGCCGCGCAACGAAGATCTCGTCAACCTCCCCTACACCCGCATGGTGCTCGAGGAGGCGATGCGGCTCTACCCGCCGGCCCACACTCTGGGGCGCGAGCCGATCGCGGCTGATGAGGTGCTGGGGCATCGCATCCCGGCCCGTTCCACGGTCCTGGTCGTACCCTGGATGCTCCACCGCAAGCCGTCGCTGTGGGAGCGGCCGGACCGGTTCGAGCCCGAGCGGTTTTCAGCAGAGCAAACGGCGGCACGACCGCGCTTCGCCTACCTGCCGTTCGGCGCCGGCCCGCGTATCTGCATCGGCGCGGCGTTCGCCATGGCCGAAGGCATGCTGATCCTGGCGACGATCGCGCAGCGCTATCGCCTGCGTGTCAAGCCCGGCCATCCGGTCGAGCCGCAAGGCCTGATCACAATCCGGCCGCGCTATGGTTTGCCGATGATCCTGGAGCGGCGGCAACGCTGAGCATGCCACGGGTTGTCGTGCCGTCGCGGGCGCGGCCGGGTAGCCGCTCTTGAGCCGCACCACGCGCTTGCCATGCGTCGCGAGCCCGGCCATCAGGGTATCGATCTCTTTCCCGTCCCCGGTGGTGCCGAACCCGGCTTCGCCGACCAGGAATTTGCGCGCCTCGCGGCGTGCGAAATCGAGCACCTCGGGGGAGATGAGACCGTCGAACACAATCACGTCGGCCGTTTGCAGCGCGCGAACCGCACGCATCGTAAGCAAGTCCGGATCGGCTGGCGCGTCGACGATGATGACCGATCCATTCTCGACGCCGGCTCCCTCCTTTTGAACAGCGGCCATCAAGCGGCCGAGGTCGGCCCCCGTCGGCTCGCTCTCGGCGTGCGTCACGGATGCTTGGCGAACAGCCGCCAGAAGGCGCAGCGCGCGGGGAACGTCAGCTCTGCGGCCTTGACGGCCGAACGCCAATGCTGCGCGGCCGCGGCCCAGGCCGCAAAGCCCTTGGGCAGCAGCATCTCCAGCCTTGCGCGGATGGCTTGGGCGAACACAGGCGCGGCGCCGTCGGTGGAAATTCCAATGACCAGTGGCGAACGGTTGACGATCGCGCCGAAGGCGAAGTCGCAGAAGGCCGGTTTGTCGATGACGTTGACTGGTACGCCGGCCTCGCGCGCGGCCTGCGCGAAGCGAGCCGCGTCCGCTTCGTCGGCAAACGCGCCGACGGCAACGGCGGCGGTTCCAAGATCGCCCGCGATCCACGCGCGCCGGTGCAGCATGATCGAGCCGCGCGGCGGAGCGTCGGCGAGTGCGCGCAGCTCTGCGGAAATTTCCTCGGCATAGACGTCGACCTGCGCACCGGCCGCCGACAGCAGCTCCGCCTTCCAGGCCGCCGCGGAACTGCCGCCAGCCAGCATCGCGCGTTTGCCGGCGAGCGCGAGGAAGACCGGCAGGCGCGCGATCGGCGACATGCGGCCCGGACGTATTTCAGCGTTCGCGCTATGCACACTCACGAGCAAAGGTCTCCCAGAGGCGCGTGATCTTTTTGGAAAGCCGGCTTCCACGTTTTCGCATCACGTTCTAGTAGACGTCGACCTGATAGCGGCCCGCTGCTTTCAGTTCGCCGAGAAGCCTTACCGCCTCGGCCGGCGCGCGGCCGCTGTGATTGGCAATGATCTCGATCAGCGCGGCTTCCACGTCCTTGGCCATGCGCAGTGCGTCGCCACAGACGTAGATGTACGCGCCGTCGTTGAGCCACGACCACAGATCGCGGCCGACTTCGCGCATGCGATGCTGCACGTAGATTTTCTCGTCGCCGTCGCGCGACCAGGCGAGCGTCAGCCGCGTGAGCAACCCCGCCGCCCGCATCGCCACAAGCTCTTCTTCATAGAAGAAATCGTAGTCGCGGCGCTGATGGCCGAAGAACAGCCAGTTGCGGCCTGGTGCGTTGACGGCGTGACGTTCATGCAGGAAGGCACGGAATGGCGCGAGGCCGGTGCCAGGCCCGATCATGATGATCGGTTTCGACGGATCCTCCGGCAGCGCGAAATGCTGCGCCTTCTGCACGTAGACCCTGAGCCTGCCGCCGGGCGCGATGCGGCCGCCGAGGAAGGTCGAGCACACGCCAAGGCGCGTCCGCTTGTCGACCTCGTAGCGCACCGCGTCGACGGTGAGCGAGACGCGGCCCGGATTCGACTTGAGGGACGAGGAGATCGAATAGACCCGCGGCTGCAGCGGATCGAGCGCCTCGATGAAGGCTTCCAGGTCCGGTCGTATGCCGGGAAACTTGTGCAAGGCCGCGAGCACGTCGAGGACGCCGCCGTCGCCGTCCGGGTCCTCACCGGCGGCAAGCCGCCTCGCCTTCTGCTTGCGCTCGCCGCCGGTGAGATAGGAGATGAGCTGGAACAGCATGTCGGGCGCCGGCGATAGCGCTACGCCATCGGTCAGCACCTCGCGCAGCATGCGGCCGCCGATGGGAAAGTCCGGCGGCGCATCGAGCGCAGCGAGCACCGCGGCGACCAAATCCGGATCGTTGGCGGGGAAGACGCCGAGGCAATCGCCGACGACGTAGTCGAGATCGCTTCCCGTGAGATCGACATCGATGTGCCAGGTTTCCTTCTCCGAGCCCGGCTTGTTCAAGCGGCGCCGCGATAGGAAGGTGGCGTCGACCGGATTGTCGCGCGAGCGGCCCGGCCGCGAGCCGAGCACCGGTTTGGCTTCGCGCGGAGGAACTGCGGCCGCCGGCGCGCCGTCAAGCTCCTGATAAAGCTCTCTAAGCATGCGCGCGGTTTCTTTGCCGCCGGGTACGCAGAGATTGAGCCGCTTTTCGGATTTGGCGAACAGCGCGCCCGCATAGTCCTGGCAATTGTAGCCGCACTGGCCGCAATCCTGCTGTCCCATGGCCGCCATCAGCCGCCGCGGCAGCGGCTTGCCGTCGGCAAGCTTCATGCGCTCGGGCAGCGGCATGGCGGGATCGTGCCAGGGCGCGCCGTCGTCAGCTTCCGCCGGCACGGGCGCGACAGCGCCATCGATCAAGCCGGGGATGAGCTTTGCGGCCTCGGCCGCGGAAAGTGGCGTGATGTTCTCTTCGAGTCCGAACAGGCCGGCGAACAGTCCGTTGAGCCAGGTCCGCTGCTCCGGCGAGAATGGCGCCGACTCCGGGATAAATGACGGGATCGGGGGCCGCGGCGTCATGTTCATGCGGCGGCCTCGCGCTCGGCCATTGCTTTCAGCGCTTCGATCTCGTGGCGCCGCGCAAAGGCGAGGAAGCTCTCCTCGCGCGATCCGCGGTGCGCGAGATAGGCCTTGAGGATGCGCTCGACGGTGCGCGGCACCTCTTCCGCGACGACATCGCGATAGAGTTCGCGCCCCAGCGCAGCGTCGGGTCCGAAGCCGCCGCCGACCGTGATGTGATAGCCCTCGACCGGGTCGGCATCCGCGTCGGTCTGCACCTTGCAGGCTAGAAGGCCGATCTCCGACACGAAATGCTGCGCGCAGGAGTGATGACAGCCGGTCAAATGGATGTTGACCGGCGTGTCGAGCGCGACGTGCGTTTCGCACCAGCACGCGATTTCCTCGGCATGGCGTTTGGTGTCGGAGGCCGCGAATTTGCAGCCGGTGTTGCCGGTACAGGCGACGAGGCCGGAACGAATGGCGTTCGCCTCGACGGCCAGACCGAGTCTTTCGATCTGCTCCCGGGCGGCCGCGAGACTTTCGGTCGAAACGCCGGAGATCAACAGGTTCTGCCAAACGGTGAGCCGGAGATCGCCATCGCCGAAGTCCCGCGCGACGGCGGCCAGACCGCACATCTGCGCGACCGACATGCGTCCTACCGGAAGGGCGATGCCGATCCAGTTCAGCCCGGCCTGCTTCTGCGCATGGATGCCGATATGGGCGGTGCGGTGGAATGCCGGGCGCGGCGCTACTGCCCCCGGCACGGCGCGGTCGAATTTGTGACCGAGTTTCTCCTCGAGCAGGCTGAGAAACTTCTCGATGCCCAAGGCATCGAGCACATATTTCAGCCGCGCCTTAGTGCGGTCGGTGCGGTTGCCGTATTCGATGAACAGGCGCACCACCGCATCCGCAACCTTGCAGGCGTCGTTCGGCCGTACCAGCACGCCGGTGTCGCGAGCGAAATCGCGGTGGCCGGTGATGCCGCCGAGACAGAGCTTGAACCAGACGCCGGCTTCGAGGCCGAAGCCGGCGTTCACCTCAACCGCCTGGAAGCCGATGTCATTGGTATCCTCGAGGACGGGAATGCGACCGGCGCCATCGAAGGCGACGTTGAACTTGCGCGGCAGGCCGTAGAGCGAACGGTCGTTGAGGATGTGGAAGTGCCATTCGCGCGTGTAGGGACGCGTGTCGATAAGCTCCTGCGGGTCGACGCCTGCGGTCGGCGTGCCGGTGACGTTGCGGATATTGTCGGCGCCGGAGCCGCGCGAGCACAGGCCGAGATCCTGGATCGCCTCGATCATGGCGACCGCATTCGCCGCCTCCACCTCGCGGATCTGGATATTGGCGCGGGTCGTCACATGCGCATAGCCGCCGCCGTAGCGCTCGGCGAGGTCGGCGAGGCCGGCGAACTGTTGCGCCTTGACGATCCCGTTCGGGATGCGCAGCCGGCACATGTAGGAGTTCTGGTTGGGCGCGACGTAGAACAGACCAAAGAATCGCCAGCGGAAATTGTCGGGCGGCTTGGGATATTCGCTCTTCGCCGCGTGCTCCTTCAGGCGCTCGTAGGTGTCGAACGGATGCTGCTCGCGCTTGAACTTTTCCTGATCGGAGAGCTTGCCGCCCGACGCGAGCACGCGGTCCTGAGCCTTGAACGCCGCTGCGTCTGGACCCGTTGGCTCCGGCGCCGCGGCAGCGCTTGGCGCAGCATTTGTCCCGCTCAAGCCTTTTGCCGCCTTGGCGATCTGAAGGCCGGCGACGAATCCTTCCAGGTAGCGTTTCTGTTCGGGTTCGAAGTCGCCGGTCGGCGACGAGGTCACGGGCTTGAAGTCGACCTCGCTCATTCGGCGGGCACCCGCGTCGGCGCGGTCCGGTGCGCGGGCGCGGCAGCGCGGGGCTTGTGGGTCAGATAGAGCGCGAGCCCCGTGAACACAAAGCCGCCGACCAGATTGCCGAGCGTGACTGGGATTTGATTCCACAGCCACCATTGCGCCACGGTGACTTTGGCGCCCATCATCATTCCGGTCGGAATGATGAACATGTTCACCACCGAATGCTCGAAACCCTGAGCGAAGAAAATGAAAACCGGCATGTAAGCGCAGGCAATCTTGCCGATGGTCGACGAGGTGGTCATGGCCGCGACCACGGCAAGGCAGACCATCCAATTGCAGAGGATCGCCTTGACGAACACGGTGACCATGCCCGCCAGGCCGAGAACCTCGTAGCCGATTGTTTTGGACTCGGCGATGGCGACAATCTTGGCGGCGACGCCGGCCGGCGCCGTGACGCCGAAATTGGTGAGCGCGATCGCCAGCAGCCCGCCGTAGACGACGCTGCCGATCAGGTTGCCGAGAAAAACCCAACCCCAGTTGGCGAGCATGGTCTTTGCGTCGGCTTCGTTCTCAAGCCAAGGGAGCGGCAGCAAGCCAAAACTGCCGGTGACGAGATCGAGGCCGAGCAGCACGATGAGAATGAGGCCGACGGGGAAGATCAGCGCGCCGACGAGCGGCTGGTTGGCCTGCACCGCGCCCGTGATGGCGAGACTTGTGGCGGCGCCGAGGATGCCTCCGGCAAGGCCACCGCGGATGACCAGGTCGAGCGGCGGCAAAGCGAGCTTGCTGCGCCCGGCATCGACCATGGCAGAAGCAAGATCCGCCGGCTTCACGTAGTCCATCTCTCGGCTCCCGTTTTCTCAAGGCCCGCCGAGACGCCTTACGCGAAGCCATCGGCTGACCAAGGCTCCCCTCATGCCGCAGAGCAGCAAATGGCGTGCCAGTTTCAGTCCTTTGACTTGCAATGAATTTTGTTGTCAGTGATTGCGCTTGCCATGCATTGCGGCACTGGTCGTCGAAATGTTGGGCAGAGTTCGAGGGCCGCGGTTTCATCGCGACCCAACGGTGGAACTGCTAACACGACAGGCGCCGAGACGCTTTTTCGGCGCGTCGACCGCGGCCACATTTTTGCTTGTTTCACCCCGTCAATGGGGCGGCTTTCTTCGGTCACACAGCAACGAACGCCGTTGGGTCGCCGCACGGGGACACTCTTCCATGCTTGCTGATATCGACCGCTTCTGCGGTCAGATTGCCGCCGCCATCCACAGCTCGGAACTGCAGCTCTACGCCACGCTCGGTCTCATTGTCGTATTGAGCGCGCTTCTCTTCCCGCCCAAGGACGATCCCGACCAGGTCTGAAGCGTCTTATGGCGCCACACGGCTCCGGAACCGCTCCGGTTCTCAGGCGTTTATCTGCGGAACCCAGAAGAAGTTTGGAGCCCGCAATGTTAAGCCTTGTCGTCACCCTGCTGATCATAGCGTTGATTGCCGGCATACTCGGTTTTGGCGGCATCGCCGGCGCCGCGGTGGGCATTGCGAAGATCGTGTTTTTCGTCGCCCTCGTGCTGTTCCTCATTTCCCTTCTGGCCGGCGGCCTTCGCGGCGGTTTCGGCCGGCGCCTATAATTCATACCGCTTCTGGGTTCGCTTACGAGCGCGCCGCCGGAAAGCTCCGGCGGCGCTCTTTTTCACACAAGCGTGCTCGCTCCAGCGCCGTTGACCATGCCTGCCGAGCGTTCCGCCCGCCTCCCCCGCCGAGGCGGCCGCTGTCGATTTCGCCGTCGCCCGTTCGACTGGATGGCGATAGCATCCCGCACAGTGAAAGGAACCGCTATGCAGTACCTCCTTCTCATCTACGAAAGCGAAGCCAACCGGCAGAGCGTCGACCGTCCGAAGATGATGGAAGACTACGGGAAATTCACCCGCTCGATCATCGAGAGCGGCAACTTCAAGGCCGGCGACGCCTTGCAGCCGACCTCGACGGCAACGACCGTCCGCGTCAAGGACGGCAAGCCGGTGGTCACCCACGGCCCGTTTGCCGAGACCCGTGAAGCGCTGCTTGGTTACTATCTGATCGATGCCAAGAATCTGGACGAGGCGCTCGGCATCGCCGGACGCGTGCCGTCGGCGCGCATCGGCTCGATCGAGGTGCGGCCGATCATGGTGTACAACTAGCGCCGGCCGCTGGCGCACGAAAATGTGTGCGCTCGAGGCCTGATCGAACCGGTCGACGCCTCGAGCGCACCTCGCATGCCGGACCCAATCGCCGAGCTGTTTCGCCGCGAGAGCGGGCGCGTGCTGGCCACGCTGATCCGGCTGCTCGGCGATTTCGAGCTGGCGGAAGATGCGATGCAGGATGCCTTCGCCGCGGCGCTCATCCAGTGGCCGAGCGAAGGCACTCCTGCAAACCCCCGCGCTTGGCTGGTCAATGTCGGACGCCACAAGGCGATCGATCGCCTGCGGCGGCATCTGCGCTTTCTCGCCAAACGCCAGGAGATCGAGGCCGAACTGATGTCGGATGATCGTATCGGCCGCTGGTTTCCTGAAGACGAAGGCGAACAGGGCGAACTGCAGGACGACGTCCTGCGTCTGATCTTCACATGCTGCCATCCGGCGCTGCCGAACGAGGCACAGATTGCGCTGACGCTGCGCACGATCTGCGGGCTGACCACCCTCGAAATCTCCAAGGCGTTCCTGGTCTCGGAAAAAACCATGGCGCAGCGCCTGGTGCGCGCCAAGGCGAAAATTCGCGACGCCGGAATTCCCTATCAGGTGCCGTCGCGCGAGCTGATGGCGGAGCGGCTCGACGGCGTCCTTGCCGTCATCTATCTGATCTTCACCGAGGGTTATGCCGCGACCTCGGGCCCCAACCTCATCCGCGCCGAGTTTTGCCGCGAGGCGATCCGGCTCGGCCGCCTGCTCGTCGAGCTGATGCCGGACCGCCCCGAGGCCAACGCTTTGCTGGCACTCATGCTCCTGCACGACGCGCGGCGCGAAGCGCGCACGACGCCGGATGGCGACGCCATTCTGCTCGAGTCGCAGGACCGCTCGCGATGGGACAAGGCGCAGGTGGCGGAAGGCTTGACCCGGGTGGAAGCGGCGCTGCGCGGCGAGGCGCGGCCGGGCACCTATGCGATCCAGGCGGCGATCGCGGCGCTGCACATGCGCGCGGAGCGCTACGAGGATACCGATTGGCAGCAGATCGCGGGGTTGTACGAGGTGTTGATGCGCATCCACCCGTCTCCCGTGATCGAGCTCAACCACGCCGTTGCCGTGTCGATGGTCGACGGGCCCGAACGGGCACTGCGGCTGGTCGATACGATCGAGAAGCGCGGCGAGCTTGACGGCTACCACGCGCTTCCTGCCGTTCGCGGCGACCTCTTGCGCCGCCTGGGCCGGCGGGAGGAGGCGATCGCGGCGTACCGGCAGGCCTTGCAGGGCGCCGACCTAGAACCCGAGCGGCGCTTCCTCACCGCGCGCTTGGCCGAACTGGGGTGACCAACGAACAAATTTCACCTGCGCGTGTCGAAAACACAGCATGCCGTTCGACCGGAAGTGGCCGCAGCGCCACGCAGGGTCTGCCGGCCGGCAAGTGGCAATCCTGCGTACAATGACGGAGGTTCGCCTTGACGCCGGTCTTTCCGTTCTACACCGCGATCTACACGGCAATCCTCGGACTCCTCGCCGCGCTTCTCACCGTCAATGTCATCGTCAATCGGGTGCGTGCGAAGGTGGACTTCGGCGACGGCGGCGTTGCCGCGCTGGCGCAGGCCGTCCGCGCGCAGGGCAATTTCGCCGAGCACACCCCGCTGGCGCTGCTGCTCATCGGACTTGTAGAGGCGTTCGGCTATCGCTCCGCGCTGGTCAACGGGCTGGCGGTGGTCCTGCTGCTGGCGCGGCTACTCAGTGCCTGGGGCCTCAATTCGTCGCTGAAGCAGAGCTTCGGCCGACAGTCGGGCGCCGGGCTGACGATCCTGGTGACCGTCATTTCGGCGGCTCTGATACTCTACGCAGCGAGCGGCGCGCATTGAGGACTGCTCGGCAGTAACCACCGCGGCGCAGCGGGCCGCCTGTTAGCCAGCCATGGGCGCGGCGAGTGCGGTTCCGGCGCCGATGTCGACTGGGAGACGCGCGGCGTTGGCGCGCGTCTCAAGCATCACCAGCGGCGCCGGGGCGACGCGGTTGCGCCCTTCTGCCTTGGCGCGATAAAGCGCCCGATCGGCGGTCGCCATCAGGGCCGGCAGGGTCCGGCAGGCGCCGGTCGTCATGGCGATGCCGACGCTCACGGTGGCGCAGGGCGCCACGCCCGGAAAGCGCATCAGCCCGAAAGCCGCGCGCAATCGCTCGCCGATCCGCAGCGCCTCCTCCATCGAGACGTTCGGCAAGAGGCAGGCGAATTCCTCGCCGCCGACGCGGCTGAACAGGTCGCCCGGACGCACCGAACCAGCGACGAGGAGTGCGAACGCCCGCAGCAGGACGTCTCCGGCCTCGTGCCCCGCGGTGTCGCTGACTTCCTTGAAGCGGTCGACATCGAACAGCAGCAGCGCGGCCGGGCGGCGATCGGCGATTGTCCGCGCAAGGAGCCGCTCGCCGAGATCGAAGAAGGCGCGGCGGTTGGCGACGCCGGTAAGTGAATCGGTGAGCGCGGCCTTCCGCTGCTCCAGCTCCGCGCGTTCCTTCGACATCGCGACGCGCAGGAACGGCAGGCAGAAATTGACGAGCAGCGCTTCGGCGGCCATGACCAGCACGACCCGCGCTGTGGGGCTGACCGGCAGCGGCCGAAGATGCCACGAAACTGGCGAAGGGTATGCGCGCCAAGAGGAAGCCCGCATGAGTAACCACCAGCGCCAGCGTCGGCCAGCGCGAGATCAGTTCGCGGTCGCGGGCATGCCACAGCTCGCGGGCGCTGAGCAGCGCATAGGCCGCCAGAATCGTCGAGACCAAGCTGACCCGTAACGCCGGCGACTCGTAGAAGCTCTCGAATTGAAATGCGGCAATCCAGATCGCGGCGCCGGCCACGATCAACGGTGCACGGACGCGACGCCCCTCAAACGAGCGTGAGCCGCCCCACATCACGCCGTAGGCGCCGCATAGCAGCGCGTTCGATAGGCAGATCACCCACGCATTTGCGGATCCGCCCGAGAACGGAGTTACGAGCTCCGCCCGCAGGAACCGCACCCGCTCCGTCAATCGGCCGTCACCGGTGACGTCCCTCGAACGAGCGGGCATTGTGGCGGTAACATAAACGGGGACAACTGTCAACGGAAATGTGACGAATGTCCACCGTCATCCTGAGGTGCGAGCGGCAGCGAGCCTCGAAGCATGCCCGCCGAGGCGCAGAGGCCGTCGCCCTTCGAGGCCCGCGCTTCGCGCGGGCACCTCTGGGTGACGGTGACGACTGCTGAGACGGTCGTAGTAGGTTGCGCGCCTTCGGCGCTAACCCACCCCTACGCGCTGTCGCAGTCAAGTATTGAAGGAAACTATCGATCTCGACGCCACCACACGGCATAAGTGTCGATGGGAATCAACGGCGCGACAATGCCATGTTTGTCCCTGAAATCCGTCACCGCTTCAGCGCACGCTTTCAGGAAATAATCGTCGATGATCACTGCGCCTCCGGGGGAAACCTTGTGGTAAAGGCTGTCGAGGGCTTGGATCGTGGACTCGTACATATCGCCGTCCAGTCTGAGAACGGCAATTTTATCTATAGGGGCATTGGGCAGCGTGTCCTTGAACCAGCCTTCAAGAAACACGACCTTGTCGTCCAGCAATCCGTAACGTCGAAAATTCTCCTCAACTTCAGCGCGTGAAACTGCGAGTTGATCGCGCGTATGCAGAGTGTCGCCGGCATCGGCGGGAAATTCCGCGTCAGGCGGCGGCAGGCCTTTGAAGCTGTCGGCGGCAAAGACGCGGCGACCGGTCTCGCCATAGGCGTTGAGGATGCCGCGCATGTAGATGCACGCGCCGCCGCGCCATACTCCGGTTTCGACAAAGTCGCCTGGTATCTCGTTGAAAATGGCCTCTTCGCAGAGATGCCGCAGATTTCTAATGCGCATAGTACCGATCATTGTCTGCGCCAGCGAAGGCCAATCGTGCCCTAAGGCGCGAGCGCGCGCATCGTATTGCTTGCCGGACCACGTATCGTTGGGCGGATCGCCGTATAGAGTGCCGACGAGCGCTGCTTCCAACAGATTGAGGTATCTGTTCGCAAGCCGGCGGTTGCTCTTTTTCATGTCCAGTCCCTCTACCTCTAAGGTAGCGCCGTAGGTTCTCGACTACCCAACTTAACAAATTACCGATGTCTCGTGACAATTACCGCGTCGGGGTTCGTCGATACTGATAACGTCGCGGCCGACCAGCGCGCCGTCCGCATTCCCGGCCGGGCTACGCTTGCTGGCGCTCGCCGTGACGAAGCATTCTCGCGACGTGCCCGCGCCCAGGTTTTGTTCACGAACGCCACGATTGCTTGCCTCCCGGAAAAAGAGGGAGGCGGTGCGCCGATTGCCCCCACCCAACGCTCCCCCGCATGCGGGGGAGGGCGGCCCCCGGATACCGTGAGCTGCATCGTCCATGGTTGGCAGGCGCACCTTCAAGAGAATTGCTCAGGTGCAGGGCCGCGAAGCCGAAACATCCGCACGTGTGCAAAGCTGGAGCGCCTGACTGTGGATCAGGAGGTCGGTGGTTCGAGTCCACCCAGCTGTACCAGCAATCAGCGCATTTACTGAGCCTTTAGCCTTGCCGGGGACGCGTGACTCAGATGGTTGGGGGACGCGCGGGGGACACAAAATGCCGCCCCTGTTTGGACTATCTGAGGGTGCGTGTGTGGAGAGTCGAGTGAGCACCGCACCTATTTGGATACAATATCTCCAAGCTTTGTCGACGCCAGCGATCGCGCTTTTGGCAATAGTGATTGGCATCTTGCAGTGGCGAACCGCACATCAGCGTGCGGTGCTCGATCTATTCGACAAACGAATAGAAGCTTACGATTCGTTGAATGCTGCAATTGCAGAAATAATGCGGGAGGAAAACGCTACCGGCCATGCGATCATATCGTTTGACGTCGCTGCCGCTAAAGCTCCATTTCTCTTTGGCAGGGACGTAACTTCGTTTCTTCAGCAACCCCGGAAGAGGATCATACAACTTCGATACGCTGAGGTAGCAACCAACACCGAGGATGATGAGAAACGCGGTAGGGCCGCCGATTTAGCAGCAAAAAACCTCACGGACCTCAC
>Ga0210406_10002588_pt1 | contig 20524 bp, 13 predicted proteins | sample IncBWC30MmetaG_FD_155454 | JGI IMG/M metagenome (GOLD analysis project Ga0210406, IMG submission 155454) | Forest soil microbial communities from Barre Woods Harvard Forest LTER site, Petersham, Massachusetts, United States - Inc-BW-C-30-M | ecosystem: Environmental > Terrestrial > Soil >... | reverse complement strand
ACTTCGAACTCGAAAGTTCACCATCCACCCTTGCTGCTTCGATCCGAAATAGTCCGTATCCATCGCAAACGGGGTGAATGCGGTCTTGCCGGCGGCTTGTTGCCACACTCGATGGTCAATCCCGAGATTGAGTTCATACCACTGCGCCAATTTTTTGGGATCGTGGCTCCGGAAGAAAAATCCCCCGATTCCCAGTACTCGTTCAGTTGGCGTATTCATCTGCACCTCCGCTGTGTCAGGCATGGCACTCTCAGCAGTTCCGACGGCGGCCAAGGCCGCGCCGATTATCACGGTTCTACGGTCGATCAGCATGTCTTGGTATATACACTATGATGCCGAGACTGGCTTGCGAATTATATCGGCAAAGGCTTTAGGCAGCACTACGTGCAAGAGGCAAGTGAAGATCCGTCCGCCCGACCTGGCGATGCGCCTCATGATGCGCGGCCCTTGTTGGTGTACGACGCTGATTGCGCGTTTTGCGTCTTCTGGGCGCGTTATTGGCAGAAGCTCACGGCCGATGCGGTCGATTACCGGGCATATCAGGACGTGGCCGCGCACCATCCTGAGATTCCACTGGCGGACTTTCAACGCGCTGTGCAATACATCCCGCCCGACGGACGCCGCGCGAGTGCCGCCGAAGCGAGCTTCCTCACCTTAAGCCACGCGCGCGGCAAGGGATTCTGGCTCGGCCTGTATAGAAGGCTTCCCGGTTTCGCGGCAATCTCCGAACTGATTTATGCCTTCATCGCGGCACACCGTGCGGCCTTCCATCGCATCAGCTTGTTTCTGTGGGGCAGGGACTACGGGCCGCCGCGCTACGATATTGTCTCATTCCTATTTCTGCGCGTGCTCGGGCTGATCTACCTGGCGGCCTTCACGTCCTTTGGCGTGCAGGCCCTGGGACTGATCGGCAGCCATGGCATCCTGCCACTCGCAGAATTGGTCGAGGCGATCGGCGGACGGGCAGGCGCGGAGCGTTTCTTTGTGATGCCCATGCTGTTCTGGATCAACGCCGGCGACTTCGCGATCCAGGCGGTGTGCTGGGTTGGCGCGGGGTTTTCGCTGCTACTGATCTTCAATGTGCTGCCGCGCATAAGCCTGTTTCTGCTCTATGTGCTGTATCTCTCGCTGCTGTATGGCGGACAGACATTCATGTCCTTCCAATGGGATACGTTTCTGCTCGAGACCGGATTTCTTGCCCTGCTGATGAGTTTCGCTCGGGCGCCGGGCATCTGGCTGCTGCGCTGGTTGCTGTTTCGCTTCATGTTCATGTCGGGTGTGGTCAAGCTGCTGAGCGCCGATCCGAACTGGTGGAACCTGTCGGCGCTGCAATATCATTTCTTCACCCAGCCCTTGCCCTCGCCGGTCGCCTGGTACGCCGCGCAATTGACGCCGTCCGTGTTGAGATTCGCCACCGGCGGCTTGTTTGTCGTCGAGCTGGTGCTGCCATTTCTAATATTCTGCCCGCGGCGGCTGCGTTTCCTGGCCGCGTTCGGCATTCTGCTGCTGCAAAGCTCCATCCTGATCACCGGTAATTACAACTGGTTCAATCTTCAGACCATGTTGTTGTGCTTGCTGTTGTTTGACGATGTGGCCGTGCGGAAGATTCTGCCGCAACGCCTCACAATGCTTCTGTCGGCACGCTCGCAACAGGAGGCGCCAAAAACCGTGTCGCGACTCGTTGGCGCATTGGGCCTGCTGCTGGTGTTCTCGAGCCTGGTGCAGATGGATCTACGATTCGGCGGCAGCCCGCCGGCAGCGATGCGTAAAATTGATCAACTGATCGAGCCCATGCGCCTGGTAAGCAGTTACGGATTGTTCGCCGTCATGACGACACAGCGCGAGGAAATCGTCATCGAGGGCTCGCAAGACGGCCTCGAATGGCGCGAGTACGAATTTCGCTACAAACCGGGTGATGTGGCGCGACGCCCGCTCTGGAACATCCCACACCAGCCGCGACTCGATTGGCAGATGTGGTTCGCCGCGCTCGATGATCCGCGGAATGTCAGTTGGTTTCCGCGATTTCTCGAAAGGCTGCTCGAAAACGAAGCCGCAGTTACAGCCTTGCTGGAAAAGAATCCTTTCGCCGACCAGCGACCGCAATATATTCGCGCACGGTTTTACGACTACACTTTTGCCGACGGCGAGGAAAGATCCCAGGGTCTCTGGTGGCGGCGACGGGAGGTGGGGCTGTACTTTCCCGTGGTGCGCCTCAAGGTAAGATAAAGCATCGGAGGTGCCATGAATTCACCGAAGCTCAAATGCATCATAGCGTCGCTGGTTGCGCTCGCGGGTTGTTTGGCGGGTGAGGGTGCCGTCCTCGGGGAAGCGGCGGTGGCGCCCGATGAAATCCGCGGCACCGTCCAGAGCGCGCACGGCGCGGAAGCCGGCGTGTGGGTCATTGCCGAGACGCAGGATTTTCAAACCCGCTTCGCCAAAATCGTCGTCACCGACGAGGCGGGCCGCTATCTCATTCCGGAACTTCCCAAAGCGAATTACCGCGTCTGGGTACGCGGCTATGGCCTGGCGGACTCTGCGAAAAGCGATGCAACTCCGGGCCGCGTTTTAAATCTCATCGCGCTCGCGGCGCCGGATGCGGCCACGGCCGCCAAAACCTATCCGGCTGCTTACTGGTACGCGATGATGAAAATTCCCGAGGAGGCGCAGGTGGCGACGCTCGCGGGCGGCCGCAATGGGTATCTAATGTGGATGAAGAACATGGGCTGTGTCGGTTGCCATCAGCTGGGCAACTCGGCGACGCGCACGATTCCGAAGTCGTCGGGGCCGTCCAAGACTTCGGAGGAGGCGTGGCTGCTGCGTTTGCAATCCGGTCAAGCCGGCGGCCAGATGATCAACATCGTGCAAGGGACTCTTGCCGGTATTCCGATTCACTATCTGGCGGATTGGACCGATCGTATAGCCGCCGGCGAAGTGCCGGCAGCGCAGCCGAAGCGTCCGAGCGGCATTGAGCGCAACGTCGTCGCCACGGTGCGTGACTGGTCTGACGGCAAGGCTTACTTGCACGATCTTTCGGGAACCGATCGGCGTAATCCGAGCGTCAATGCCTATGGGTTGTTGTACGGCGCCCCGGAGCTGAGCACAGACAACTTCCCGATACTGGATCCGCAGCACAATACCGCCACCACGTTCCAGGCCCTGGTGCGCGACGCCGATACACCGACGACGCACGACGATCCGGTGATTCAGCCGTCGCCCTACTGGGGAGATGAGCGGATCTGGGACAGCCGGGCGGTTGCGCACAATCCGATGCTGGATCAATCCGGCCGCGTCTGGTACACCGCGCGGATTCGCGCGGCGGCGAACCCCGCGTTTTGCAAGCAAGGCTCCACGCATCCCTCCGCGATGGCATTTCCCCTCAACACATCCGATCGCCAACTGGCGATGTATGAGCCGAAAAGCGGCAAGTATGTTTTTGTCGATACCTGCTTCGGTACGCATCATCTGCAATTCGCCGAAGATGCAAGCGATACCCTGTGGACCAGCGGTGGACGAGAGGTGGTGGGGTGGCTCGACACGAAGAAATTCATTTCGTCGGGTGATGCGGCGGCTTCGCAAGGTTGGGCGCCGCTCGTGCTCGACACCAATGGCAACGGCAAGCTGGACGCCTGGACCGAACCCGGTCAACCGGCAAATCAGAGCAGGGACCAACGTTTGGCGGCGAGCTTCTACGCAGTCATGCCGAGTCCGGCTGACGGCAGCGTTTGGGGCTCGGTCGCGTTTCGTTATCCGGGCGCGCTGATTCGCTTCGAACCGCGGACTCGGCTCAGCGAAATCTACAATGTGCCGGCGCCGGGCTTCGGTGTGCGGGGTGCCGACATCGATCGCAATGGTGTGGTGTGGGTGTCCCTGGCAAGCGGAGATTTGGGACAATTCGATCGGCGCAAATGCAAGGGTCCGCTCAACGGACCGACCGCAACGGGCGATCATTGTCCCGAGGGCTGGAGTTTTCACCGTCTGCCCGGGCCAGGATTTGTGAATGTGCCGCAGATGAGCGTCGAATCGAGCTATTACACCTGGGTCGATCAACACAACACGCTTGGGCTGGGCGCGAACGTGCCCATCGCGACGGGCAATCTGTTTGACGGCGTGCACGCTCTGGTTGACGGTAAATTCGTGACGCTGCGCATTCCCTATCCGCTGGGTTTCTATGCCAAGGGTCTGGAGGGCCGCATCGATGATGCCGCCGGGGGCTGGAAAGGCCGCGGCCTCTGGATTACGAGCGGCGATCGCACGCCGTGGCACAAGGAAGGCGGCAAAGGGATGAAGCCGCTGGTGGTGCACTTTCAAGTACGCCCCTCGCCACTCGCCGACTGAACGGTCAGTGGTTGGCTACTGAGCGCTCAGTGGTTGCCGGGAGGGTAGTCGGCCTCGACGTTTCCGGCGAGCTGGCTTTGGGTGAACAGTACCGGTTTGGTCTTCATGGCCACGAACAGCTGCGTCTGGTCGGCGTAATGGGGCGAATGCGAATCTAACGTAGCCGAACCGAACTGGTTGATGCTGTCGGAGGACAGGGCGCCCGTCTTGTCCCAGGTGACGAACATGATGAAAGTGTCGCCCGCTGAAGCAGTCAACGTACCGTCCTTCTGCGCAACGCCATAGACGGCGCGATAGATGTCAGGCCCGCCGTCGATGGGCAGGTCGAGCCGGCCCCGGCGGATGCGGTTGACCTGGCCCCACTCCGGATCGATGCGGCCGAAGTGGGTCTTCAAGGTCTTGATGGCGTGACGCAGGGCCTCGATGGGCGGCACGCCGGGATGGCTGTCCGAATGCGCGGCTTCGGTATGCATCAGCACCGCCAGCGCCGCAGCCCGGCTGCCGATATTGGTGCGCCGGTCCCAGCCCTTGAGCAGCGCCTGGGCGGCACTCAAGTCATTGTCAGACCCCGGATCGATCTTGATCACCTCGGTGATCTCTCGGGCGAAGTCGGAGCGGTCGCTGTAGGCGAGGTCGAACTTGTAGGCGCGGAACGCCTCGGCGGTGATGGCCGCATCGGCGCCGAAGGTCTCCTGTGCGCGATAGGCTCTGCTGGTCATGTCGGTTTGGACGCCCATGGTCGGACTGAAGTCGGCCGGCTTCAGCTCGTCCTCAACTCCCGTGGCCTGAAACGGAGTGTTGTTGGAGTTGAACACATACCCAGACTTGGGATTCCAGATCTGCGGCTCACGTTCGAATGGCAAATAGCCGTGCCAGACCAGGTCGGACCGATCGCCGGGCTGGACCTGCGTCCAGTCTCGTCCATCGGAGCGCACCGGGAACTGGCCGTTGTAGACGTAGCCGATGTTCCCCTTCTCGTCAGCGTAAATGTAGTTGATGCTGGGCAGAGCCTGAAGGCGCATGGCCGCCAACCATTCGTCGCGGTTGGCCGCTTTGTTGAGGCGATAATACTGCAACGACTGGCGTGCCTCCCCCATGCCGGCGTAGCGCACTGCGAACACGCCGTGATCGGTCGTGAACACCGGCCCCTGGACCGACCATAAAAGCGGGCGGTGCACTGTCCAGATCAGCGGCCCGAGGATCTTCACGCGAATGGCTGCATCGCCCTTCTCGAAGTTCTTCCACTCACCGTCCAGCCGGTACTGGTCCGGATTGGCGGGGTTCACGTCCAGCCGATAGACGGTTGACACATTGGGGGCGTTGACGGTGTTGGCCCAGCCCAAGTGGGCGTTGTGTCCGTGCAGCATGAAGGGCGAGCCAGGGAAGAAGCCGCCCGCCACGTGCCAGCCCTGGCCGGAATCGAGCACCGCCTCGTACCACGCGACGAACCCCGTATAGGGCTGGTGCGAATTGACCAGTAGACGCGTGGCGCCGTCCGCTGACTTCGAGGCCGCCACGGCGATGCCGTTGGAGCCGATGGGCAGGGATTCGGTGATGGTCATGGCGACCTGACTCGCCTTCGGCGCGGGCGCCATAATCTTCCCGATCACGTGATCGAGCCCGTAGAAAAAGGGGGTACGGAACACGAACCCGGCGGCCACGTCCTGGCCGGTCATGGGCAACAGGCCACGGTCGACCTTTTCCGGGTGCAGGGCGGCGTAATAATTCACCCCATCGGCATAGGCCTGAAGCACCGCGCGAGCATCGGGCGGCAGGACGCTGTCGTATTGCGACGTCACGGTCTCGCGCACTTTGAGCAACCGCACCAGATAGTCCGTCACCGCCGCCTTGGCACCCTCGACGCTCGCCAACTGACCGCGCGCGATCAGCGCCGCGTCCTGGATGGTGGCGAAATCGTCCTCGGAATGGGCGAAGCCCAAGCCGAACGCCACGTCCGGATCGGTGGGGCCGCTGATGTGCGGCACGCCGTAATGGTCGCGCTGGATCCGGGCATGATAGCGCGCCGCCTGCGCGATCAGGGTCGCGCGGTCCGGCGCCGGCGGCTGGCTCAACCGATCCCGAACGATCACCGTCATCAGGCCGGCAAGCACCAGTGCCGCCAGCGCAGCCGCGCCGATCTTCAAATACCGCATGAAACGTTTTCTCCCGACGTTATTGTTGGCGAGGCTTGCGCTTTAGAAGTAGGGCGCAGCGTTTGTCATAGTGCAAAGTTGGGCGCCCAGTGGGACTCGTATACCACAAAACCCTGCCGTAATGAGCGGCCCGTCACGGGCGACTCCTGTCGACCGCCATAGAGTTGCTGGCGCTCGATTTGCAAACTTTGACAGGGGTCCCAATGGACATTCTCATCACTGGCACGATTCCCCGCAAAAGACTGCATGCCTTGGTCCTATTCTGCATGGGCCTGCTCTTGAGTGTCGGCGCGGCAATGATTCCCGCCGAGGCGGAGGATGGTCCCCTTTATGTGGCTCCTGGTCCCTCGAATCTGATCTCACCCGACGTGATCGAACGCAATCAAGAGCAGCGTGCGCGAACGGGTAGAACATTGGGCGACCTGATTGGCAACTCGCTTAGATCGCCAACCAGCCACGCAACCGATCTGCTTGTAACGACCAAGTGCGGACACTATCTTTCCGCGACCATTACGTATGCGGATGGGTCAGCCAAAACACTGAACTTGAGCAACGCCCCGGCGAGTCAAAGCGATATGGCCAAGGCGAAAGCAGCAATCCCCATATTACGCATCGTTGATCTATTCGATTGCGATCATTGACGCGATCGGGCCGCCCCGCAGAGTCGCGGGTGGCGCTGGCTCCGCATAGCTGTAATTTGCGCTACGCGACTCGGGGAAGGGGACTGGGAGCGCGTCGAGCTGTTGGCGTCCCACTCACCGGCAATGGCCCGAGGGGTCCGCGCGACACTCGCTCTTCGACCAATATTGCGATTGCGGCGCTCAATGCACTGGCGGCTGCCGGCATGGCACTGGGTGGTTGCGATCGAAGCGATGCGTAGCTCGCGATCGATTCAACAGCGGAGCGGGATGCACTGGAACGCGATTGTAAGCCTCCTGCATATTGATATAGCGCAGTCATAAAACCGGTCGACCACGCAGCTCCGGCGAAGTAAGGTAAAGATATGATTTTTGCATCATGTGCAAGAACAAACGTCCGGCGTTGAGGGGAGATCGCCAGCCGGCGTTCCAACTCCTGAAGCAGACCTGCAACGAGCGCGATGAAACGATCGTATATTTCCGCCGAATCAATTTTCGCGGCCACCTTCCAGCCCCGAACCCCCCAAATTGACGGCAGCCACGCACCTTCCGCGATCTCAATGGGCCATACCAGCAACGCAACCAAATATCCTTCCAGGGTCGCGATGTCCATTCTTTCGTCAGGCCAGCCGTCCTCGGCCAGCCACGCATCCAGGCTTGTGAATTCCGCTGCTGTGAAAAGAATGGATTCCATGGCACGGAGATTGGGTGGCAGCAGGGTTCGGGCTCGGCTGTAACGTGCATTAGCGCGAACTGTTGTTCTCATATTCTTCGGTGCCATCACATTCACGCAATGGTATTTCTCGCGCCGTTCATTTAAGCACGCTTTACGAGATCGCGCGCAGCAATTCAGTTCGGCAACCGGCCATCACTTGGGTGCTGAGAGTCGCACCGTAGACTTGCGCTGCTGTTCGATCGCGGCATTGACCTGCTTCAGTGCGCCCCCCGTTGCTGTCCTTAAGCAAGCGGCATCGTCCATGTCTGATAGGTCAACGGGATCCGCAGCGTGCACTTGCGCGCAGCCCTCTTTGGCTGCTTCGGTAACACGCATCATGAGTTCGGCCGAACCAGCTGTCGTCGTAAGATCGAGATCGGCGTAGCTCACTTTGCGATCGACCCAAAAGCGCTCGATCGGAGTGACATTCTCTGAGGGTTGGACCATCCTCTGCTGCACCTTTCCTGCCTCAATCCGGACGCCCGGCGTCTGATCGCTCTGTTGAGCAACGGCCGCCGTGCCTGACATCGCCAGCGCAATGGCCAAGGGGAACCCGAATCTAAACGTTGAACTAGGCATGTCGTCTTCTCCTTAGTCCGGCGGGCGGGATTGCCGCCGGTTCAGGAGTAGTGTGATACCCAAAGAATTTCTGCCGATTGCGGACGCTGTGCCCGGAATTTCACCTGCAACAGGCACGGCTCTCTAACCGCGGTTCTGGGCGGCGTTCGGCGTCTTGCCGTTTTGCGCCGGCGCGGAATCCTCCCAGCCGCCGCCGAGCGCCAGGATGAGGTTCACGCTGGCGGTCAGCTGCAGCGTATCGAGATTGAGCGCCTCGATCTGCGTTTGCAGGAGCGCGGTCTGCGAAGTGACGACGGTCAGGTAGTCGGTTGCTCCCTGCTTGTACAACGCGATTGAAAAATCCAATGTGCGCTGTGCGGCGTCCACAGCAGCCTTTTCTTCCACGGCCGCGTCGTGGAGGTGATTGAGCGTGGCGAGACTGTCTTCCACCTGCTGAAAGGCGCCGACGACGATACCGCGGTAATTCGCGGCGGAAGCGTCGAACGCGGCACGCGCTTGGGCAACCTGCGCCCGTCGCAGGCCGCCGTCGAATACGCTGAGCAGTGCGTTCGGTCCGATCGCCCAAAATGCGCTCGGCGCGCTCAGCCAGTTCGAGGCGGATTTGCTCTGAAAGCCGCCCTGTGCACCGAGGTTGAGCGTGGGAAAGTACGCCGCGCGAGCGACCCCAATGTTGGCATTGGCCGCAATCATGCGCCGCTGCGCGCCGGCGATATCCGGGCGCCGCTGCACCAAGGTGCTGGGGACGCCGGTGGGAACCTGCGGAAGCTTGAGGTCGACGAGTTGCGGCTTGATCGAGAAGGTCGACGCGGACACGCCGAGCAGTGCCGCAATCGCGTGCTCCATCAGCGCGCGCTGCGCGAGCGTCTGTTCCACTTGGGAGCGCGCGGCATCGAGCTGGGTCTGTGCCTGCGCGACGTCGAGCCCGGGTGCGATGCCGGCGTCGTGCCGTTGCACGGTAAGACTTAGCGCTCGGGCGTAGGCTTGCACGGTCTGGTCCAGAATTGCGCCGTCGCGGTCGAGGCTGCGCAGCTGAACGTAATCATTGACCAGCTGCGCGATCAGCGACAGGCGCGCATTCTCAAGATCCGCGGCGGTCGCGGCGGCATTGGCCTCGCCGGCGGCAACCTCGTTGCGAATCTGCCCCCACAGGTCGAGCTCGTAGTTGATGCTGCCGGCGAACGAGTCGGAATTGAAAGTGAAGTTGGGCGGCGCGCTGCTCACTCTGAGCGGCTGGTTGTTTGAAAGTCGATTGCGCGTGGCGCTCGCATTAAGATCGAGCGTGGGAAACAGCCCCGCGCGCGCCTGATCGGCGAGCGCCCGGGCCTGTGCATAATTGGCGAACGCGGCGGCGAGCGTCGGGTTGCCGTCGATCAGCCGTTTCTCGAGCCCATCGAGCTCCGCGTTGTCGTAGAGCATCCACCAGCTGTCGCGCGGCAGGCGGTCGGCGGGCTGCGCCTGAGTCCACGGTCCCATTTCCTTGTAGGCATCCGCGGTGGGAATCTGCGGGGTTTTCAGCGGCGGGGCGAGGGAACAGGCGCCGAGCAGCAAGGTCAGCGCTGCGCCCGACGTCAGCGCTGCGCCCGACCCGCGTATGCCTCTAACCTTTTTCATTTGCCTTCTTCGCCCTGCCTGCGAGCGTACCGCCCGGCGCCGCCACGGCGAGGCGCACCTCGGTGCCGGTGGTGATTCCATCGAGCGGGTTCTGGATCACGCGATCGTTCGGCGAGAGGCCGGAGGCGAGTTCGACGACTGCACCCAGATCGCGTTCGATCGACACCGGCTTGAGCAGTACGCGGTTGTCGGCATCCACGGTGGCGATGGACAGTCCCTTGGCGTCGAAGATCAGCGCGCTCGACGGCACGCTGAGCACATTGGCAGCGCCGGCGATCTGCAGATGGATGCTCGCGTAGTCGCCCGGCATCAGCTCACCCGCACTGTTGTCGACGATGATCTGCATCAGGGTCGTGCCGGTGCTGGGATTGACCGCCTGGGCCGAAGCCTCAACCGTTCCGCCATAGGTCTTATCGGGATGTTCCGGGACGATGATCGTCGCCTTGGTGCCGGAAGGCACGCTAGGCACATAGTTCTGCGGTACGTTGACGAAGACGCGCAGCTTCCCCGTTTCGGAGACCACGAACAGCTCGGCGCCGCCCGCGGCACCCACGTTGATCAGGGCGCCGATGTCGGTTTCGCGCGCGGTGACAATGCCGTCGAACGGCGCGATCAGGCGTTTGAAGTCTTCCTCGGCGACCAAACGATCCACATTCGCCTGAGCTGACTTGACCTGGGCGACATTGGCGTTCCAGGTGAATGTGCGCTGATCGACGTCCTGCTTGGCGACGGCGTCGGTGCTGGCCAGCGACTGCCAGCGCTCGGCACCGACTTGCGCAAGCTTCGCGTTGGCCTGGGCGACGCTCAGGTCGGCGCGCGCCTGCATGAGCTGCTGGTCAAGATCCGGCGTATCGATTTCGGCGAGAACGTCGCCGGCCTTCACCTTGGCACCGATATCGTGTTTCCAGGTTTTTAGATATCCCGGAACGCGCGCGTAGATGGGTGCACGGATAAAGGCTTCCAGGCGCCCCGGCAACTCCAAACCCGCAGAATTCACCGCACTGGTCGGCGTCACGATGGCCACGGTCTGCACGGTCTGCGCCTCGGTCAATTCGCGCAGGCGCGAGGTTTGTGCCGCACGAGAGCCCAAACCGTACGCGACAACGGCGATGGCAAGCAGCGCGGCTGCGCCACCGACCTGGCGCAGCCGCAGAGCGGGACGGCCGGGACTTCGATCAGGCTGGGACATGGGTTTCTCCGAAGTTGTTGGCTTCCGGCGCCGGTTTTGCGTTGTGGTGCCGGTGAATGATGCTGAACATCACAGGGACAAAGAACAGCGTCGAGACGGTGGCGAAGATCAGGCCGCCGATCACGGCGCGTCCGAGCGGCGCATTTTGTTCGCCGCCTTCACCCAGACCCAGGGCCATCGGCAGCATGCCGATCACCATCGCGAGCGCAGTCATCATCACCGGGCGCAAGCGCACGAAGCCGGCCTCGAGCGCAGCTTGCGTTGCGTCACCGATTTCGTTGAGCTTCTCGCGCGCGAAACTGATCACCAGCACGCTGTTGGCGGTCGCCACGCCCATGCACATGATCGCGCCGGTGAGCGCCGGCACGGAGAGCGTGGTATGCGTCGCGAACAGCATCCAGATGATGCCGGCGAGCGCCGCGGGCAGCGCGGTGATGATGACGAAGGGGTCGCTCCACGACTGGAAGTTGACCACGATGAGTAAATACACCAGCACAATGGCGCCTAAGAGGCCGAACAAGAGGCCGGAGTAGGCGCTGTTCATTGTCGCCGTCTGGCCGACCAGGGCGACGATGGTTCCCTTCGGCTTGTCCTTGTCGTTCTTGGCGATGATCTTTTGGATATCGGCGGAAACCGCACCGAGATCGCGCCCCTGGGTCGTCGCGTAGATCTCAACCATCGGGGAGATGTCGTACTGGGAGACCACGGCGTCGCTGTGGCTGCGGCGGATGTCGGCGATGCCGCCGAGGACCGTGGTGGGTGCGCCCGGGGCGTTGATCGGCAGATTCTCGAGCGCCGGCAGGCTGTCGATCTGGTATTGCGGCGTCTGCATCGCGATCGGATACGTGACGCCGTTCTTCTCGTTGAGCCAGTAGACGGGTGCAACCTGACTGGAACTGGCGAGGTTCACGACCATGCTGTTGGTCACGTCGGCAGCCGTGACGCCGGTGTATTGCGCGCGCGTGCGGTCGAGATTGACATCGAGCGTCGGCAGCGCGGCCGATTGCTGAATCCGCGCATCGGCCACCCCGGTGACATGGCGGACCTGCGACAGCAGCTTCTGGGCGTAGGCATAATCCGCGCCGAGATCGTTGCCGCGAATCTGCAAATCGATCGGCGCCGGCGCGCCGAAATTGAGGATCTGGCTGACGATATCGGCCGGCAGAAACGAAAAGCTGGTACCGGGGAAACGGCGCGGCAGCCGGTCGCGCAGGCGGCTGACGTAGTCGGCGGTTGGCGCGTGCCCAGGGTTGAGCGAGATCTGGATGTCACCGTCCGACTCGCCGATCGTGCCCGTGTTGTTGTACACAGTATTGATCGACGAAAGATAAGTGCCGATGTTGTCCACTACCGTCGCAACTTCGGACGGCGGGATCACCTCGCGGATCGCCTGCTCGACCGCGGCGAAGCGCGCGGCGGTTTCCTCAACTCGCATGCCTACGGGCGTTCGCACATGCAGCAGCATCTGACCGCCGTCGACCTCCGGGAAGAAGTTGCGGCCGAGAAACGGCGCGAGCAGGAACGAGACGGCGATGAAGCCCAGAAAGCCGCCGACGAAGGGCCTCCGATGCGCGACAGCGAGCACCAGCAGATCGTGATACCCGGCGCGCAGCCGCTCAAACCCGCTCTCGAAACCGCGCTGAAAGCGCACCAGCGGGTTCTTGGGTTTAGCCGGCTTGGCGTCGCCTTCGAGGGCCACATGGTCGTGGGCCACATGCTTGCGCAGCAGATATTTCGCGAGTGTCGGCACGAGGGTGCGCGACAGCAAGAACGAAAAGACCATCGCGAAAATCACGCTCTCCGCCATCGGCACGAACAGAAATCGCGGCACGCCGCTCAGGAAGAACATCGGAATGAACACGATGCAGATACACAGCAAGGACACGAACGCCGGCACGACGATCTGCGAGGCGCCGTCGAGGATCGCGATCTCGACCTCCTTTCCCTGTTCGAGGTGGTAGTTGATGCTCTCGATGGTGACGGTTGCCTCGTCGACGAGTATGCCCACGGCGAGCGCGAGTCCCCCTAAGGTCATGATGTTGAGCGTCTCGCCGATCGCCGAAAGCGCACCGATCGCGCCGAGGACGGACAGAGGAATCGAGGTGGTCACGATCAAGGTCGAGCGCCAGCTGCCGAGAAAGAGCAGGATCATGAGGCTGGTCAGCGCCGCGGCGATCACGCCTTCGCGAATGACGCCCTGGATCGAGGCGCGCACGAATACCGACTGATCGCCAATGGCCTTGATGTCGAGCATGTCCGGAAGCGAGGGCTTGATGACCGTCAACATCTTCTTGATGCCGCTGACGATGTCCAGCGTCGAGGTCGTACCGTTCTTGAACACGCTGAGCAGCACCGAGCGGTTGCCGTCCACGTGGACGACATTGACCTGCACAGCATTGCCGTTGTGCACATGGGCGACGTCGTGCATGTAGACCATGGCGCCGCCCACGCTCTTGATCGGCAGGTCGCCGAGCTCGCTAATTTTCGATGGCGCGCTGTTGAGGTTGACGGTGTATTCGTAATCGCCGATCTTTTCCGTGCCGGTCGGCGTGATGAGGTTCTGCGCCGCCAGCGCTGTGGCGACATCGTTACCGGTCAAGCCGCGCGACTGGAGCGCAGCGGTGTCGAGGTCGAACATCACCTGAGGCGTCTTGCCGCCGAACGGATAGGGGATGCCCGCGCCCTGTACCGTGACCAGGCGTGGACGGACGAAGTTGAGACCCAGATCGGCGAGACTCTGCTCGGTCAGCCCCAACCCCGACAGCGCGAGCTGGATGATCGGCACCGTCGAGGCGCTGTAATTGACGATCAGCGGCGGCGTCGCACCGGGCGGCATCTGCTTGAGCAGGGTCTGTGAAATCGCGGTGACCTGCGCGTTGGCAGTGGCGATATTGACCGACGGATGGAAGAAGATCTTGACGATGCCGAAGGTCGTATACGAATTCGCCTCGATGTGCTCGATGTCGTTGACAGTCGTCGTCAGTGCGCGCTCAAACGGGGTGATGATGCGCCCCGACATCTGGTCGGGCGGCAAGCCCTGGTATTGCCAGGCCACGCCGATGATCGGGATGTTGATGCTCGGAAAAATATCGACCGGCATGCGCAGCGCCGCGAGCGTGCCGACGAGGAAAATGAGCAGGGCCGCCACGATAAACGTGTAGGGCCGGCTGAGCGCGATACGAACTATGGCAAGCATGGGAGTACCGGGAGACGTGAGACCAAATTTTACGACTGGCTAGAGCGTGGGCGCGAGGGGTGCCGGGCGTGTTGCAGACTGCGCCTGCTTCGGTTACGGATGAAACAGCGCGCCCAGCACGCGCAATGGCAGCACCAACGGCCGTTCCACCTGGCGGCTATGGCTGATGCCTGTTGAGCACCAATTGCAGAAGTGCTCGCAGTTATTGGTCAGCAGACGATAATCATTCTCGCCAAGGCGCGAGCGGGCGCGTCGGACGATTTCTTCCTGCGAAAATGCAGACGTGGGGTGAACGACGATTCGCATTTCGCGGCCGGCGGAGAATCGAGCCAGGGACACTTCCTCCACCGGACCGCATTGCCACGAACTGGAGAGGCCGGGTCAGGGTGCACTTCAACCGACGAAGCGAAAGAGAAATACGCTGATCAAGGCGGCTGCGGTGAAAGCAAAAATTCGAATGGTATTCATGGGGGAAATTCCTCGTAGCGATCATTGATGTCGCCTGCAATTTAGCCTCGACCCATTGATTGCGTGTTTCCGCGGCGTGTGCCGATATTTCAAGTGAAACGCGCGCGGCGCTCTTGATGAAGCCGGCGTAAGAATCGTGGGCGCTTCATCGAAGGAGCGCCGCTATTGCGGCGTTGATGGCGCCCCCGCCGAAGAGCAGCCACACAAACAGCGCCGCCGCCAGCGCCAACGGCTTGACTCCTGCCGACCGAATCGCCGAAACATGAGTGGTGAGACCGAGCGCCGCCATCGCCATCGCCAATATGACGGTATCGAAAGTAACCGCGGCGGCGACCGCAGTCTTGGGTAGTACACCCAGAGAGTTGAATGCCGCAACGCCGATGAAGCCGACTGCGAACCATGGGATGACGATCCCGCTCGATGGCCGCGCGCCGTTTGATTCGCTTGCGCCTTTTGGTTGCCGTACATTGCTACCAGGGGCGGTGCGCGCCAAGACCGCCGAGAGGATGGCCAGAAAGGGCGCCAACATCATCACCCGCACCATTTTGGTGATCACGGCGGTATTGGCTGCGTCCTCGCTGATCGACCTGCCGGCTGCCACGACCTGTGCCACTTCATGAATCGTCGAGCCGGCAAAGATCCCATAGGAAGCTGAGGACATCGCCAGCAGCTGATTCCGAATGATGAAATGATAAATCGCGGGGTATAAGAAGATCGAGACAGTGCCGAATACCACTACCGTCGATACGGCGATGGTGACCTGCTCGGCGCGGCCGCGCACGACCGGCTCGGTGGCCATCACGGCCGCCGCCCCGCAGATTGCGCTGCCGGCGCCGATGAGCAGCGCCGTCTCGCGATCCAATCCGAACAGCCGCGTGCCCATCCACCACGACAATATAAAGGTGCTGCTCAACACCAGCGAATCGATCGCCACCCCGGCGATGCCGACGTGGGCGATGTCCTGAAACGTCAACCTCAGGCCGTACAGAATGATGCCCAGCCGCAGCAAGGTCTGTTTGGAAAACGTCACGCCGGCGGCAGCGGCGCGCGCAACGCGGGGGTAGAGCGTGTTGCCGACCAACATGCCGAGCACGATTGCCACGGTGAGCGCGCTGATCCCAGTGGACTCAAACCAGCCGATCCTTCCAAGCGTGATCGCGAGCGCTGCCAGTATGGCGACGAGCGCCAGGCCTGGAAGGCGATCGGTCGTGTTTTGCCGCCAATTGGAGCGTTGGGACGCAGCAGGGGTGGGGTTTACAAGTGTACTCATGGGATGAAGTGTGGCCATGAAATATACATTCGTAAAACAGATTGTTTACCTATAATCTAATCACTAAATAGGTAAATGGAGGAATTCCGTGCGACTTACGCTGCGGCAACTTCAAATCTACGGCGCCATTGCGTCGAGCGGGAGTACGACCGCTGCTGCCAAGAGCGTGGCCTTGTCGCAATCAGCGACGAGCGCCGCCCTGAACGAGTTGGAACGCACCCTGGAGGCCCGGCTCTTTGACCGGGTCGGCAAGCGTCTCATATTGAACGACACCGGCAGAAGTCTGTTGCCGGCGGCGCTGGCGGTCCTGGACGGCGCGAAGAGCATCGAAGCGACTCGATCCTTTGGCGATCAAGCATTTCCCATGGATCTGCGTCTCTTTGCGAGCACCACCATCGGGAACTACATTCTGCCGCGGATGCTCGCGCGCTTTGCCGGGCAATTTCCGATCGCGCGCCTTCAGTTGCGCATCGGCAATACCCTCGATGTCATCGGCGCGGTGCAGGAGTTTGCGGCGGATCTCGGATTGATCGAGGGCCCATGTCACGCCTCCGACATGCGCGTGATTCCCCTGTGGGACGACGAACTCGTCATCGTCGCGGCGCCGAAGCACCCGCTTGCGCATGCGGCAACGCGCCAGAGACTCACCGCCGAGCTTTTGAGCCAGGCGCAGTGGCTGCTGCGCGAGCCGGGCTCCGGTACTCGTGAGGCTGTGGAGCATGCCCTGCTGCCGCACCTTCGGCATATACGCTCCAACATGACCCTGGGCAGCTCGGAGGCGATCAAATACTGTGCGGCGGCGGGTCTTGGCCTCAGCTGCCTATCGCGCCATGTGGTGCAGGACTTGGTGGCGGCAAAGCGGCTGACCGTGCTTGCCACTCAATTGCCGCGCTTAACGCGTCGGCTTGCGCTCATTTACCCTGAAACAAAAGTCCTTTCGAACTCTTTGCGCAGATTCGTGGCTTACTGCGAGCGCTATGACGGTGCGGAATCCGACACGAAGCGAGGCTCCTGACGCGGTCTTCAAGCGGACAAACCTTCCTTATTTCAAATGAAAGACTAGGGGCCGTACATCGACATCAACGCGCGTTCTTTCCCTGCGATGCTGCAGCCGATGTTCTCGATCGTGATATACGAAGCAGACGATCTAATGCGCGGGCTCCTTCAGGAGTGGCTGACGGGTGCCGGCTATTGCGTCAGTGCCGTCACACCGTGCGGCCCTGCGCCACCTGAAGCGGATCTCGTGATCGTGAACATTGAAATGCCCAAACACATGGGCTCGCGCACGGCCGACAAGATTCGCGCGGCGTACCCTGGCACACCGATAATTGCGATCTCCGCTCAATTTCGCGCCGGTCTCTCGACCGGCGGCACAACTGCCCAGGCCCTCGGCGTTACGCAGGTCATCGCCAAGCCGCTGACCCGCAGTGCGCTGCTCGCAGCGGTAAGCGCTATCATCGAACCGGCCACCTGAGCAGGTACGCGAGGCATGCCTGAGAGCACCGACCTAATTACTCAACCGGCCGATCTACTGCGATTCAAGCGGCTTCGGCTGCGGATCGTCATTCTCGGCGTGCTGACGGTAGTGGCGTTCGCCGGCTCTTCGGCTTATGACGCGTGGCGTTCCTATAAGAATACACTCGCGGCCACCGACCACGAAATCACAGATCTGGCGATAGCGCTTGCCGAGCAAACCGCCTGGACGTTCGAGGGCATCGATTTATTGCTGCGCGATACGGCGCGTTGGTATCAGAACGACAGCCAAAAAATAGCGCCTGATCGTCTCGATGAAGTCCTTGCAGATCGCTCGGCAGGGATCAGGCAATTACGCTTGATCACGATCACCGACGCCCAGGGCATCCAGAGGCACCGCTCGCGCGGCTCCTCGCCCCCGAATTTCGACGTATCGGACCGTTCCTACTTCATCGCGCAGCGAGATGGTACGGCGGCGGGCCTGTTTATGAGCGAACCGCTGATCACGCGCTCCGACGGACAGCCGGGAATCATTTTTTCGCGGCGTTTGGAGGACGAGACCGGAAGATTTGCCGGCGTCGTGGCAGCCGTCGTCAATCTCGAGGATCTCGAGAAATTCTACTCTGCGCTCAACTTCGGCAACGGCAGCGCCGTGCAACTTCTGCGCGACGACGGCCAATTGCTGGTGCGCGATCCGTCGGCTCCCGACGCAGTGGAAAAGAGATTTCCGCAAGTCGTCGCATTGAGAGCAGCGCCGGGCCGGCTGAGGAATCCGATTGACGGCAAGCGCGAATTCATCGCGGTGGCGGGTGTCAGAGATACCCCCCTGGTGATTGCCATCACCCGCGAGGAGGCCGTGGCTTTGCGGCCCTGGCGCGATGAAGCGCTCCGACTGGCGGCGCGCAGCGCTGTGGTGGCGCTGTTGGGCTTGATGGGGATCGGGTTGCTGTGGCGCCAACTGCGCCGCATTGAAACGGGCGAGGAGGCGCTGCGCGCCAGTGAGGAGCGCTACGCACTGGCGATGGAAGGCGCGAACGAGGGACATTGGGACTGGGATATCGCAACCGATCGGCTGTTCCTGTCGTCGAAAATGGCCATGCTGGAGGGCCATCCTCAAGATCATGTGACGATGACCCGCACCGCGTGGCTTGCGCAAATCGAGATTCACCCCGATGACATGACACGCCGCGAGACCGCGATGCGAAATCACCTCGAAGGCCTGACGCCGAGTTTTGAATGCGAATATCGCGTGCGCAACGGCGACTGGCGTTGGCTGCTGGCGAAGGGCCGATGTCTCCGGGATGAGACGGGGAGGCCATATCGCTTCGTCGGATCGGCCATCGACATTACGGCCCAAAAGCAGGCGCAGTCGGACCGAGAACAATTAGAGGCACAATTGCGCCAGTCGCAGAAGATGGAGGCAATGGGCACCTTGGCGGGAGGCATTGCCCACGATTTCAACAATATACTGGGTGCAATCTTGGGTTACGGCGAACTCGCGCAACAAGAGTCTGCGCCGGACACCCCTTTGCGGCGCTACATTGATAATGTGATGCACGCGGCCGGTCGCGCCAAAGTGCTCGTCGATCGCATTCTCGGGTTCAGCCGCAGCGGCCTTGGTGAACGCGCCCACGTACATATCCAGTCCGTCATAGAAGAGACTCTGGAGCTCATTGCTGCATCGCTGCCCGCCGACATCCGGCTCGAGAAAACCCTCAGCGCGGGTAATGCCGCGCTCATCGGTGATTCGACCCACTTGCATCAGGTCGCCATGAATCTCTGTACCAACGCCGTGCATGCCATGGAACACGGCGGCACGCTCAGCGTGCTTCTCGAACCAGTCGATTTGGCTGAGCCGCAATCGGTGTCGCGCGGCACTCTCTCCCCCGGGCACTACGTACGCCTCGTGATCAAAGATACGGGTGTCGGTATTCCACAAGACGTGGTTGAACGCATATTCGATCCGTTTTTTACCACACGGGGCGTCGGCAAAGGTACCGGGCTGGGCCTATCGCTCGTGCATGGGATCGTGACCGATCTCGGCGGTGCGATCGATGTCAAATCCGCAGTTGGAGCGGGCACAAGCTTTGAGATCTGGCTGCCGGTCACGACAGAAGTCGGAAAACCCACCGTGGAGGCAGTCCGCGAGCTTCCGCGCGGACGCGGTGAAACGGTGATGATCGTCGATGACGAGCCGACCCTGGTTGCGCTCGTCGAAGAGATGCTTGCCGGACTCTGCTACGAGCCGGTGGGTTTTGAATCAAGCCGCGCAGCGCTGCAGGCTTTTGCGGCCAAACCCGAGCGCTTCGACATAGTACTTACCGATGAGGCAATGCCGGAGCTCGTAGGCACCGAGCTCGCTCGCGAGATCCGACTCCTGAGGCCGGATATTCCGATCATCCTCATGAGCGGCCACGGGGGCGCATCGCTGGCGCAGCGAGCAGCCACCATCGGCGTGAAAGAGGTGCTGCATAAGCCGCTTCAGCGCATAGATCTCGCCGAGTCGCTCGCCCGCGCTCTGGCGCACTGAGGGGTCCGCGTACTAATGCTAAAATCAAGCCTGGCCTCGGAGAACCGATATGCCTGAGAATATCCAGCCGCACATTCTGGTCGTCGATGATGACCCGCAGATTCGGGACTTGCTGCAGGAATACCTCACACAGAACGAGCTGCGCGTCAGCGTGACTTCGACCGGAAAGGAAATGTCGGCGACCCTCACCGAGCACGCGATCGATCTTGTGGTCCTTGACCTGCGTTTGGCGGGGGAGGACGGGATGACGCTTGCCCGCAAGTTGCGCGAGGAGTCGGCGATACCCGTCATCATGCTCACCGGTGTGCGCGATGAAGCCGATCGCATCATGGGTCTTGAACTCGGCGCCGACGATTACCTGACCAAG
>Ga0210406_10002587_pt1 | contig 20525 bp, 12 predicted proteins | sample IncBWC30MmetaG_FD_155454 | JGI IMG/M metagenome (GOLD analysis project Ga0210406, IMG submission 155454) | Forest soil microbial communities from Barre Woods Harvard Forest LTER site, Petersham, Massachusetts, United States - Inc-BW-C-30-M | ecosystem: Environmental > Terrestrial > Soil >... | reverse complement strand
CCGCCGACGCATTGGCGGCCGACGACCTCCGGCGCTTTGCTGTCCAGCGTTCCGATCCCCAAAAGGCGTTACTGATTCACAATTATGGCGACAACCGTTCGCCGCTTTACATCGGAGCGGCACTCTCGGCGGCGGCTCAATCGGCCTTCATCCTCGAATCGATCAACGTCAGCGAGGCCGCCGATCGCCGTCCGTCCAATTACGCTTTCATAGTTCTCTCCGATCTCAATGCGCTGCCCTCGCTGCTGGAAAATTCACTCACCCAGTACGTGCGCTCGGGCGGCAGTCTCTTCATCGCCACAGGTACCTCCGCCGGCTCCCGCTCGCAGATCCCCATTTTCGGCGCGCACATCATTCAGACCCGCGACTATAGCCGCGTCCCCGATCGTTACATGACCGTGGGCTCCAGCGACTCTTCCTACCCGGCCGTGGCCAAGTCCGGCGGGTGGCCGGGGGTGAAGTTTTTCTACGCTCTCGATATCGATCCCGGTGTTGGTCCGGATGCCGGTCGCGTGATCGCTCGCTTAGGAGACCAGACGCCACTATTGTTGGAAAAACGCATCGGCGAGGGGCGCGTAGTGCTGCTTACCTCCGGGCTCGACAATCTCACCAACGATTTCCCCTTGAACCCCGCTTTCGTGCCTTTCATTGAGCAGACCGCGCGCTATCTTGCGGGCAGCGAACGTCAGGGGGGCGCGCGTCCGGTGGACTCCTACCTCGAACTCCGCAACGCCCGGGAAAAAGCTCACGGCGTGGAGGTCACCGACCCAGATGGCAAGCGCCCGCTCACGTTGAACCAGGCCGCCTCCGCGCAGTCGTTCCAGCTTACCGAAGCCGGCTATTACCAACTTCGCCTCGCCAATGGCCGTCAGGACGAAGTCGGCGTAAATGCCGATCCCAAGGAATCGAACCTCGACGTTATCCCCGGCGATGTCCTGGCGTTGTGGCAGGGCAAAGTGAACCAATCGTCGCAAGAAGCGTCGGTGGCCGGGCCGGTAGCGCCCCCGCCACCCAACAAGACGCCGGAAAGCTTCTGGTGGTACGTCATGCTCATGGTGTTCGTCGCCGCTATTGCCGAATCGGCTTTGGCCAGCCGCTACCTGGCGACGCAGCGCGAGGAATAGTAGCGGCATAAAACGCTACCATAGAAACGAGGGCAAGAACATGGCAACTCTCGATTGGTCCCAATGTCCCGCCGTGGAAAGCGTGCCGGGCAAACTGAGCGGCGTGTGGGTGCTTAAGGGAACCCGGATGCCAGTATCGGCAATTGTCGAGAACATTGAAGCGGGAGCCAATATCGACGACATCATGGAATGGTTCGACGGGCTTGACCGCGAGCAGGTGAAAGCCGTCATCGAATTTGCCGCTCGCAGTCTCGAGAAGCCCCCTGTATTTGCTCCTTAATGCGGGTTTTGTTCGATCAGGCGACGCCCGTTCCCATCCGTTTCTTTCTGGAAGGCCACACGGTCAGCACTGCTGCCCACGAGGGATGGGACCGTCTTCAAAACGGCGAGTTACTCAACGCGGCCGAAGCGGCTGCGTTCGATGTGCTTGTAACGACCGACAAGAACATGCGATATCAACAGAACCTTACAGGCCGCAAAATAGCTGTCATTGTGTTGGGCAAAGCAGCAATGGCCTGAAGTGCGACCGCACGTCCACCTTGTTGTCGCGGCAGTCAACGCGGCCACACGCGGCATATGTGTTGAAGTGGAGATACCGGAAGACAAGTAGCCCACAGAGTCGTTTCTGAACCCCACTTGTTGCAAAGTTCGGTAACTGATGACGCTGCGTCACTCCTGGTTGCCAGCGAACCTATGTGATTAGACGGCGACAACGTCGAAATCCTCGTCCCTGCTGGCAAACGAACTGCCGTGGCTCCGGTTTAGTGCCCCGCTTAGCAGGCCACCCCCGCCCCCAGTGCGATATCCTTTAGCTGTCAGCGTCGCCCACGCGGTTGGAGGTTGCATGAGTTCCCGCGAACAAGTTCACGCATACATTGCGCAACTGGAACAACGTCTGCGCTGGAGCACCTTGCTGCGCGGCCTCGCCATTCTCACCGGCGGTGCTTTGGTGGCGACGCTGGTGCTGGTCACCATCGCGAACGCGCTTGCTTTTTCGCATGGAAGCGTGACTGCTGCCCGCTTCGGACTGATCCTGATTTTGGCCATCGCCACTGCCGCCGGATTGGCGCTGCCTTTACGCCGCTTGACCCGCCGCCGGGCAATCGGTACCGCCGAAGCTGCCTTTCCGCAATTCCAGCAGCGTCTCACCACTTTCTCGGAACGGGACGGCCGAGACGCGTTTATTGAGCTTCTAGCCGGCGATACACTCCAAGTCGCCCAATCCGCCGAACCCAAGCAATTGGTCACGGACTTCCGCCTTTGGAGCTCGCTCGCCACCGCCCTCAGTGCCTTCGCCATCCTGATTTGGATAATTGCCGCCGGCCCTGGATTTCTCGGCTATGGCGCGTCGTTGCTTTGGACCGGTCCGCACCACGACCAGCCCGCGCTCTACGACCTGCGCGTCACTCCTGGCGACGCCGTCGTCCGCCGCCACGCTGACCAGATGGTTTCGGCGCTCCCCATCGGCTTGCGGTCCCCCAGTGTCAAATTGCATGCCCGCTATCAGAGCTCCGCTAAATGGGAAGAAATCGCGATGCAGTCCAGGCCGTCTGGCAGTTTCGCCGGCGGCTATGAATTTCTGTTTGCCGGTCTGCCCGAGAACGTCGAGTATTATGTCACCGCCGGCGCGATGACCTCGAAGCACTTCAATATTCGAGTCAGCGATTTGCCTGCCGTGAAGCAGATTCGCGTCACTTACCATTACCCCGTTTGGACCGGTATGCCGGCCGAGATAGAGGAACGCGGCGGCGATCTACGCGCGGTCATTGGCACCCAGGCCGAGCTCGATGTTTCGACCGACCGCCCGCTTCAGGGCGCCCAAATACAGCTCGATAACGGACAGCCAATCCAACTCTCGGGAGGCCAGAATAATGTCTATCACGGCGCCGTCAAGATGGATCAGGACGGCGTCTACCACGTCGCTGGAGTTGCCGATGGCCAGCCTGTTCGCGTCAGCGAGGATTTCTTCATCGAGGCCCGCAAAGCCAATCCGCCTCAGATTTCTTTGGTACGTCCTGGCCGTGGCGACTATCACGCCAACCCCATCGAAGAGGTAACCGTTGCCGCTAAGGCTACCGACGAGTATGGCCTCCACGATATCGCGTTGCATTATTCGGTCAACGGTGGGCCCGAGACTACGGTGGATCTGCTCCATCGCAAGGGCGAGAAACAAGCCGACGGTTCGACGACGATCTCGCTGGAGAGTTTCAAGCTCGTTCCGGGTGATCTGGTTAGCGTCTACGCCACTGCCAAGGACGGCAACGCCGAGGCCCACACCGATATGATGTTCATCCAGGCCGAGCCGTTTGAACGCGAGTTTTCGCAATCGCAACAATCGGGCGGGGGCGGTGGTGGAGGCGGCGGTGGCGGCGATCCATCCGCGGAGATTTCGCAGCGGGAGAAAGAGATCATATCCGCCACCTTCAAACAACAGGGGGACAAGAACTCTACCCAACAGCAGGCCATCGACATCGCGAAGCTGCTGTCCCAAGCGCAAGCCACCCTGCGGGATCAGGCCATCTCACTTTCGGGCCGCTTGCAGGCTCGCGAGCTTACCGATGCTGTACAGGCCATCAGCGACTTCCAGAAGGATATGACCGCGGCCTCGCAGGCCATGGGCCCCGCCGCACAACAATTGCAGCAGCAGAAGTGGAAGGACGCTATTCCAAACGAGCAGAAGGCTCTGCAATACTTGCTGCGCGCCGAAGCCACTTTCCGTCAAATTGAGGTTGCGTTTGGACGTGGGGGCGGAGGCGGTGGGGGTGGCGGCGCGGCGCGCGATTTAGCCAGCCTATTCGAGCTGGAGCTCGATACCGAGAAAAATCAATACGAAACCCGGCAAAGTGCGGCTTCGAGCGAGCAACAAAAGGAACGGGAAATTGACGACGCGTTGAAGAAGCTCGATGAATTGGCGAAGCGCGAAGAGGATCTCGCCCAGCAGCAACGCAATGGAACGCAGACTGCCGAGCAGAAATGGCAACAGGAGATGTTGCAACGCGAGGCCGAGCAACTCCAGCAGCAGATGGAGCAACAACTCGCTCAAAATGGCCAGAAGGGACAGCCGGGGCAACAGAGCCAGCAAAACGGCCAGGGCTCTTCCGCTTCTGGGCAACCGAGCGGACAAGCGGGCCAACGGGGAAAGCCGGGCAGTTCATCCGCGAGCCGAAGCGGCAGCAGCCAATCGGACGGCCAGGATAATCCTAACGCCGGCGATCCACAGCAGTCTGCGGACCAGGCGGCCGACAGCCGTCAACAGGCCGCCCAGCAGGCTCTCGATCGTTTGCGCCAAGCCAACGAAGACATGCGGCGCGCAGTCTCCCGAAATGCCAGCGCGGCCGATTCCCGCCGTGCCGCCGACCGCTTGCGCCAAGCCACCGACCTGCTGGGCGGCTTGCAGCAGCAGGACGCCTCGGGTCGGCTCAACTCCATGGCCCAGACGGCCGAACAATTGGCGGCCCGCCAAAAGCAGCAAGCCGACCACGTGCGCGATTTGATGGCTCAGCAAAAGGCCGCTAGCGCGTCCGGCAAACCGCCCAACAACCCTTCCGCTCAGGACATCGACAAAATGGTCAACGATCGCCAGAAGGTGTCCGATGATCTGGGGAGGCTCACCCAGCAATTGCGCGACGCAGCCCGTGAGCTCGCGCCGATCCAACCGGGAGCTTCCACGAAATTGCGTGGCGCGCTCAATGGCATGGACGAGAACGATCTCGGTACTCGGATGCAGCGCAGTTCGGATTGGCTGCGTAGTGGACAATTCTCCGACGCGGCGGAAACCGCGCTGACTAGCGACCTGCAAAAGCTGGGTCAACAGGTGGGCGACGCTGCCCGCGCGTTGGGCACTGCTCAGCACGCTTCCGAAGACACGGCAATCAACAAGGCCATGGACGATCTATCCCGTCTGCGCGACCAACTCGCTGGCCTCGGCGGACGCCCCAGTTCTACATCTCGTAGTCAACCTGGACAAGGCCAGCCCGGCCGTAGCGGTCAACCCGGTGGCCAACAGTTCCAAACCAGCCCACTGAACCGCGACGGGCAATCCGGTCAGGCCGGTCAACCTGGTGGTCAATCAGGTCAGCAGCAAGGCCAAAACGGACAGCCGGGGCAGCAGGGCGGCCAAGCCGGCGGACGCCAGTCGGGTGATGTCGGCAACCGGTCGGCCGGTACGATCGGCAATCCAAACGGTGGCGGCAATCGTGACAGCACAGTGTTTGGCAACATCGACACCGGAAATAGCCGATTCTCTGGCCGGACCGCGACGCCCCAACAGGGCCCCAACCCGGCCGATACCCAGCGCCAGATTGACCAGGGATTGAACCTTCTCAACCAGGTTCGTGCCGCGGTACAGGATAGTCCGGAGGCAAAGCAAGAGTTGCAGTCTTTGATCGATCAAATGCGCAAGTTGGATCCCAGCCGTTTCCCCGGCAATCCCGCCCTGGTTGAGCAGATGCATCAGCAGCTCGTCAGCGAGGTGGACGCCCTGGAACTGCAATTGCGCCGCCAGCTCGACGAAAAACATGGCGGCACGATCCGCAATCCCGACCCAGCCAAGATCCCTGCCGGTTATCAGGACTCGGTCGCTGAGTATTACCGCAAACTTTCCGGCGGCGGTCGTTAGCCTACGCGGTTGCGGAGGCCAAGACTCCACTGTAGCCTTGAAGGCAGGATGCTTTTCCGCCAATTAATTCTGTCCGGATTGTTCTCAGCCATGGTCGTTACATCTCAAACACCGCCAACGGCGCCACGCGTCGAACATCAAGAAGTACGGCATGGAGCCACCGTCACCGACGCATATTTCTGGTTGCGCGAAAAGTCCAACCCCAAGGTCGCGCAGTATCTGGAAGCGGAAAACGCCTACACCGATGCGATGACCAAGGACCTGCAGCCGTTCAGCGCCGCGCTGTACACGGAAATGTTAGGTCGAATCAAACAGACGGACCTCACGGTGCCGACGTCACGCCACGGTTACCTGTATTATTCGCGCACCGAGGAAGGCAAACAGTACCCGATCCAGTGCCGCCGTAAAGGAACCATGGATGCGCCCGAGGAGGTGATGCTCGATCTCAACGAGCTGGGTAAGGATAAGAAGTTCGTCGGTCTGGGCAGTTTTGTCGTGAGCGACGACCAGAACCTGGTGGCCTACACCATCGACTACACCGGCTTCCGCCAGTTCGCGCTGTACGTGAAAGACCTACGCACGGGCCAGACGCTGCCCGATACTTTCGAGCGCGTCACTTCTCTGGCTTGGGCCGCGGACAACAAGACTTTATTTCTAGTCACAGAGGACGTCGTTACCAAGCGCAGCGACAAGCTATATCGCCATGCGTTGGGAGACGCGAAGTTCGAAGAGATTTACAACGAGAAAGATGAACTTTACGATATCGAGATCGAGAAGACCCGCGACCTGAAATACCTGTTCCTGCAAAGCGAGGCCAAGGACACGTCCGAAGCGCATTACCTGCGTGCCGACCGGCCGTCGGACAAATTCGCCGTGTTCCTGCCCCGCGAAAAGGGGCACCGCTATTATCTGGACCATCGCGAAGGTCTGTTCTACATCCGCACTAACAAGGCCGGCCGCAATTTCGCGGTAATGACCGCGCCGGTAAGTGATCCAGCTCCGAAAAACTGGAAGGTGTTCGTGGCGCAGCGCGACAATTTGCGCATCAAGGATCTCGATCTGTTCAAGGATTTCGCTGTGTCGGTGGAGAGAGGGGATGCACTGGATCATCTGCGCATCCACGATTTCGAAACCGGGACGTGGAAGGAAGTCGCTTATCCCGAACCGGTTTATTCGGTCTTCCCGGGCGGCACGCCGGACTACGAATCCCACACCTATCGCTACAACTACCAGAGTTTCGTGACCCCCTCGAGCGTTTTCGACTACGACGTGATTACCGGTAAATCAACTCTGCGAAAACAACAGGAAGTGTTGGGCGGGTATGACCCGAAACAATACGCCAGCGAACGCCTGCGGGCGACGGCACGCGACGGAGTCAAGGTGCCGATTTCGATCGTTTACAAAAAAGGCTTCGCGCGCGACGGCAGAGCACCGCTTTTTCTATACGGCTACGGCAGCTACGGTATTGGCACGCCGGCCACGTTCTCTGGCAATCGAGTGAGCCTCCTGGATCGCGGTATGGCCTACGCCATCGCGCACATTCGAGGCGGCGACGAGATGGGCGAAATGTGGCGCGAAGACGGAATGCTCATGAAGAAGAAGAACACGTTCTTCGACTTTATCGACTGCGCCGAATTCCTGATCCAGCAGAAATGGACTTCCAAGGATCGGCTGGTGATCGAAGGCGGCAGCGCCGGCGGACTGCTGATGGGCGCGGTGGTCAACCTGCGGCCGGACCTTTTCAAAGCGGTGCACGCCGCCGTGCCTTTCGTCGACGTGATGAATACGATGCTGGACGCCACGCTGCCGCTAACCGTGGGCGAGTATCTCGAGTGGGGCAATCCCAACGAGCAGACCGCATACGATTACATGCGGACCTATAGCCCGTACGATAACCTGGAAAAGCGCGCGTACCCGGCCATCCTGGTGACCACCAGCTTCAACGACAGTCAGGTGATGTATTGGGAACCCGCCAAGTACGTGGCGAGGCTGCGCACACTGAAGACTGATACCAATCCTCTACTGCTCAAAATCAAGATGGACCCGGCGGGTCATGGCGGCGCCAGCGGGCGGTACGACCGATTGCATGATACGGCTTTCGAGTACGCGTGGTTGCTGAGTCAAGTAGGGATCACGAAGTAGCGGGGCTTTTTTCAAAGCCGTCAGGCTTGGTAGACTGTGGTCCCACCCACCACCGTGCGAACAATTTCGAGGTCTTTGATCTTCTCCTTATCCACGGTGTGAAGATCGTCCGACAGGATGACAAAATCCGCCAGTTTGCCGGGTGTGATGGATCCCTTGATCGTTTCCTCGTGCGAATTGTACGCCCCATTGAGCGTATTGATCCGCAGCGCCTCATCTATGCTAACCCGCTGGTTGGCTCCCCAGGTCTTTCCATCCCAACCAGTGCGTGTCACCATTCCTTGAATGGCCATCCGCGGATCGAACGGTCCGGGGCTGAAGTCCGAGCCTGCCGCCGCCACAATCCCGGCGTCCAGGAAAGTGCGATAGGCCATACAACGTTTCATCAGCTCTTCGCCGTAGAAATGGAATTTGTCGGAGTTGTAATACGCATACGATGTGAACGCTGCCGGAACGGCGCCCAGCGCCTTCATGCGCCGCACCAGAGCGTCGTTAATCAGTGTGCAATGGGTGATCTTAGGGCGTGCATCAGCGCGTGGAAACAGCCGCTGCGCGCGCTCCACGGCCGTGAGCATCATATCGATCGCGACATCTCCATTGGCGTGGCAGTTGACCTGGATGCCCGCGCGATGCACGCGCTCGATCCACTCGTTCAGGTCGTCCTGCGTCTCCGTGACGTTGCCTTTGTACGGCGGCTCCATGCCAGGATATGGAATGCTCAGTGCCATCGTGCGTTCTGAGAACGACCCGTCGACGGTGTGCTCGGAGGTAGCTCCGAACCGAATCCACTCGTCGCCGAAGCCGGTCTCTATTCCGCCGGCGATCATCGACTCCAGCACCTTGCCGCTGGCCTCGTAGCTCACCCGGTGGAGCAGATTCCCTTGCGCCCGCACCTGCTGCAGGGCGAATAGATTACCACCCTCGTGATGTACGCTAGTCACGCCATAGCGGACGAATTGCTTGGAGATGTAGGCCAGCCCATCGCGGTCGCGCTGCAGTGTCTGTTCCGCTGAAAACGTCTTGCGCTTGCCGACCTTGTTAAACACGTTCTTCGCTCGATCTGTAACCCGGCCGTTGAGTTCACCGTTCGCGTCGCGGTCGAAGGTTCCACCGGGCGGATTCGGCGTTTGTTTATTAATGTCGGCCATCTCAAGGGCTTTGCTGTTGTAGAACGACGTGTGGCCGCCGCGATGATGGACCGCGACCGGGTGATCCTTGGACACCTTATCAAGGTCGTGAACGTTGAGCTGGCGATTGTCCTTGACCTTGGTGTCGTCGAAGAAATAACCTTCAACCCAGATCCCCGGCGGTGTCTCGCGGGCTCTCGCGCGGAGTTTGTCGACGATACTGTCGATAGTCACAAACTCCACCACGTAAGGGTTGCCAACCAGGACCTCGTAGAGCAATACATCACCGGGCGCATGATTGTGGCAGTCGATGAACCCGGGAACGATGGTCATCTGCTTGGCATCGATGGTTTGGGTTCCTTTGCCGATGAAAGTCTTGATGTCCGCGGTGCTACCGACGCCGGCGAACCGGCCAGACTTGACCGCGAACGCCTCTGCCCTCGGCGTGCGGGAATCGACCGTGTAGACCTTGGCGTTGAAGACGACGAGATCCGCATCCTGCCCTTCAGCAGCCTCTGCGGAGCCGATCCAGGGCCCGCCGACAATACCGGCAATGCCGGCTCCGGCCAGGCTCATAAATCCTCTACGGGTGTGGCGTTGATTCATAATCGTAATCGGCACGAAGCTAACACAATATGGTGCTCCCTCGCAACGGCGTGAAGTTCACGTAGCCGTGAGGGTACAATTATTCAAGTCTTTTCGACCACACGAGATTCATGAATCGAACTTCGGCGCATTCCGTAAGTACTGCGAAAGACCAAGCAGCGGATACGATAGCCTACCGTTCCGATCGCGCCCGGTCGCGAGAGTTGTATGCCCGCGCTTCGCAGGTGATGCCGGGCGGAAACACTCGTCATTCCATCGCCCTAGCGCCTTATCCGATCTATGCAGCGAGCGCGAGCGGTTGCCGTGTAACCGACGTTGAGGGCGACCAGCGCATCGATTTCCTCAATAACTACACGTCGCTCATCCTCGGTCACGCGGACCCCCAAGTAACGGCCGCGGTCCAGCGGCGCGTCGCCCTTGGCACTGCCTTCACCATGCCGACCGCCGGGGATGTCGAGCTGGCCGAGCTTTTGGTCGCGCGGGTTCCCTACGTCGATCAGGTGCGCTTCTGCAATTCCGGCAGCGAAGCAGTCATGCTGGCTGTCAAAGCGGCGCGCGCGTTTACCGGCCGGCACAAGATCGCGAAGTTCGAAGGCGCCTATCACGGGCTTTACGATTACGTGGCGGTCAGCGAGGGGCCCAACTCCGATGAATGGGGAGAGTCCGACGCTCCTCGCTCGGTCACCGAGCGCGGCACGCCGCCCAGCGTGGCCCAAGACGTAGTGGTTCTGCCTTGGAACCGCTTGGAAGTCTGTCGCGGGCGAATCGCCCAGCATCGCAACGATCTAGCCGCGCTTATCTTCGACCCCATGCCGCTGGGCATTGGGATGATCGCGCCTCGCCCCGGCTTTCTGGAGTTTCTGCGCGAGGAGACCGCGCGTTGTGGCATCCTGCTGATCGCAGATGAGGTTCTCAACTTCCGCTTGTCTTACCGCGGCGCAGCCAGTTCCTTTGGTATCCAGCCTGATTTGGGGAGCTTCGCGAAGATTATCGGCGGCGGGTTCCCGGTCGGGGCAGTCGGCGGATCTCGCGACGTGATGTCGGTCTTCGATCACACCGGCAGCCTCAAAGTCCATCACGGCGGCACTTTCAACGCGAATCCGGTGACTATTACGGCGGGGCTCGAAACCATGCAGCAGATGACTCCGGAAGCCTGCGAACGGCTGAATGTCTTAGGCGACTACATCCGCGATCGATTGCGGCGCATGTTTCGCGATCGCGGCCTGCCCGCGCAGGTGTGCGGCAAAGGGTCATTGTTTTTGGCGCATCTCACCGGAGAAAAGCTGATCGACTATCGCTCGCTACGTGGCTTCTCTCGAACCAACCCTGTCTATGGCGAACTGTGTCACCAGATGCTGCAGCGAGGCATCATTGTTTCCCCGCGCGGAGTTTTTGGCTGCTTGTCCACACCCATGACCGAAGGCGAGTTGGACGCCTTCGTGGATGCTCTGAGCAATTCTCTGGAAGCGCTCGACTTTCGGCCCGTTTAGCAACTGCCGCGAGATCGACTGGCTTTTCTAGATGTCGTAGTAAAGCGCGAATTCGTAGGGGTGCGGCCGCAGACGTATGGCGTCCGCTTCGCTCTTGCGTTTGTAGTTGATGAAAGTCTCGATCAGCTCTTCGGTGAAGACGTCGCCCTTGAGTAAGAATCCGTGATCGTCTTCCAGGCATCCCAAGGCTTCTTCTAACGATGCCGGCATGGAGGGAATGTTCTTCATTTCTTCCGGCGAAAGATCGTAGATATCCTTGTCAAGCGGATCGCCGGGATCTGTCTTATTCAAGATTCCGTCGATTCCGGCCATCAGCATCGCGGCGAAGGCCATGTATGGATTTGACGACGGGTCCGGCGGGCGGAATTCGAGGCGCTTAGCTTTGGGACTGGCCGAATACATCGGAATGCGCACCGCCGCGGAACGGTTACGGCGCGAATACGCGAGATTGACTGGCGCTTCATAGCCCGGGACCAGCCGCTTGTAGCTGTTGGTGGTGGGCGCGATGAGGGCCGACAGCGCACGGGCATGCTTCAGCAAACCGCCCGCGTACCAGAGCGCAAGTTGGCTCAGACCGGCGTACATATCGCCTGCAAAAAGCGCCTTGCGATCCTTCCACAGACTCTGGTGCGTATGCATTCCGCTTCCGTTGTCGCCGTACAAAGGCTTCGGCATGAACGTAACGGTCTTGCCGTACTGGTTGGCGACGTTGCGGATGACGTACTTGTACACCATCATGTTGTCGGCGGATTTCACGAGCGTGTCGAACCGCTGATCGATCTCGCACTGGCCGCCGGTGGCGACCTCATGATGATGGCATTCAATGTTCAAGCCGCAGCGGATCATGGTTTCCACCATCTCGGCACGTAGGTCCTGATAGTGATCGGTGGGCGGAACGGGGAAATATCCTTCCTTGTAGCGCGGCCGGTAGCCGAGGTTGTTCTTCTCGCGGCCGGAGTTCCAGCGGCCCTCCTCGGCGTCGATGAAATAGTAACCGGAGTGCTGGTCCTGATCGAAGCGGACGCTGTCGAAGATGAAGAATTCAGATTCGGCGCCGAAGTAGGCGGTGTCGGCGATGCCGCTGTTATTGAGGTACAACTCGGCCTTGCGGGCGATCCAGCGGGGATCGCGCTCGTAATGCTGGCGGGTGATGGGATCGATGACGTCGCTGGTCATCACCAACGTGCGAATCTCTCCAAACGGGTCGATGAACGCGGTGCTGGAATCGGGGATGAGCAGCATATCGCTTTCGTTGATGGCGGCCCATCCGCGGATGCTGGATCCATCAATCCCGAAGCCTTCTTCAAATGAATCCTCGGTGAGCTGGGTGATGGGGTAGGAAACGTGCTGCGAGAGGCCGGGCAGATCGGTGAAGCGCAAATCAACCTGGTGAACTTCCTTCTTCCGGGCAAACTCCAGAACTTCCTTGGGACTCATTTCACCTCCGTGGGTGCTGCGCTAGCATAACACACGCGTCGCGCACTGGATTTCAGCTCAGTTTCATATTCTTAGTTTCGGGCAGCGTGAAGACGAGCACGGACCCGATCAAGAAGAATGCCGAATTGAGCGCCAGAGCGGCGCCGATGCCTTGATGATCGGCCACGGCCCCGACGGCGAATGGTGAGAGCGCGCTTGCGGCGCGTCCGAAATTGTAGACGAAACCTTGGCCGGTCGCGCGGATCGACGTCGGGTAGAGCTCGGCCAGCATCGCGCCAAACAGGGCGAAAAATCCGGTGCCGCAGAAACCGATCAGTGGTCCTAGAATTAGTAGCCACGTCTCGGAAGATGCACCCGCCCAACGCGGAGTCAGGCCGTAGATGGGCGTGAGGATGGCGGCCGCCATAACATAGCACGCAAATACGGGCCGCCGTCCGAAGCGATCAGCCATAAAGCCGAAGCTGACATAGCCTAGGAACGCGCCAAACTGCATGATGAAGATCCAACTGCTGGTATCGAGGATGCTGAGCCCGGCGCCACCCTGCGCTTTCGGAGCCGAGAGAAAACCGGGCAGCCATGTGTTGAGGCCCCAGTAGGCGAACAAAACTGAGGTCGCCAGTGCAGTCGCCAAGAAAGTACGGCGCGCGAGCGGCGGCCGAAATAAATCTGTGATGCGGCCCGTAGCGGTCTTGACGCTCCAGATCTCGGGTTCTTTCACTTTGCGCTGAATCCATATCGTGAAGAACGCCGGGAGGATTCCGACCAGGAACAGTGCACGCCATCCGAAACGGGGCAAGATGACAGCCGTCGTCGCGGCAGCCAGCATGTAACCCAGTGCCCACCCGGACTGCATGAGACCGATTGCCTTGGCCCGATGCTGGGGCGGCCAGCTCTCGGCCACGAGTACCGCGCCCGCGGACCACTCGCCGCCCAGCCCAAGTCCGACTACGGCGCGCCACAGAAGCAGCGAGACGATCCCCGTCGCAGTGGCCGACCCAGCCGAGCCGAAGGAGTAAAGCAGGATGGTGTAGACCAACGTCCGGCATCTGCCAATCCGATCTGCCATTATCCCGGCTAGAATTCCACCCACCGACGACATCAAGAGAGTAGCGGAGCTGACCAATCCGGCGGTCGCGGCCGACCAGTGGAATTGAGTGCGCAGTGTTTGGACAGCGAAGACATACAGCAGCACGTCCAGTGCGTCCAGCATGTAGCCGAGCATGGCTGCCCAAAGAGCGAGCCAACGCTGTTCAGTAAACCAAGCTGGGCGTCCCAATCGCGACTGAAGCAAACAACAGGCTAACAGAGCGCGGTGAAAGATTCGAGTCGGTGTTAGTGGGGATTGGCCGCAAGGCGAGCAGGCGCGGCTTCGAACTCGACAATATGTTGACCTCGCGGCAGCATGAGCACAAAATTCGATCCAGAATCGAGAAGCTTCTCGCCGTACTCGGCGCCGTCGATCTCAATCTTCAGCGGGCGCGGACTCACTACAGCGATCGCACGCGCATTGCTTTGGTAGGAGATCTGCAGTCCCGTGGGCGAGGCATTGGCGGAACGAAGATTGCCGTTAAAATCCAGAATGCGCAAGGCCGGGTCTTTCTGCGCGGGCTCGATCACGTTCGACCCTGCTGGAAGCCACAAGGTGGCTTCGTCCCTGACTGGCCATAGGTGCCCATTTACCAGAGCGGGGCCTGACCATGGAATTCCCACACCGTAGCGCGAATCCACGGCGAGCCGTAAACCTTTCTGCTCGGCCCTGTCTACGGACGCAGCGGCGGACGCCAGCAGCGGAAGATCGGGACTTAAGATCGAGTTTTCGAAATACAGCGCAACCTGCGGAAATGCCTGGGCAGCAACGTGAACCAGCTGAAAAAGTTCGGTACCGGTTTGCTGCTTGGTCGGGTAAACGTCCTGATAGCGCTCCACGACATTTATGTCGATGGCAAGCTTGCCGGCGTGCTCGGTGAGCGGCTGATAGCGGGATGCGATTTGGGGATATCGATCAGCACCCAGGTTCCAAATGGTCGCGGGATCCTCAATCAAGAACGTGAAGTCGTGTTGATCGAGCAGCGGGAGCAGGCGAGCGGCGTCGGCGCCGATCAGGTCCCGCATGCGTGTGTCAAAACGATCGTCGACGTGCGTCAACACGAAGTCGAGATCCGGCTTGCCCTTTCGGATGGCCTCGATTTGACCGATCCATTCTTCCTGCTGGCGCCGGGCTAGGTCGGCGCGATAGTCAAGGAAGGCGCGCAGCTTCGGGGGATCGGATTTTCCCGTCCCGAACAATTCCAGTGGGTCGAAGCCGCGTAGTTGCTTGAATTCGGCCCGGACATCGTCGTTCATGGGCGTGAAACGCGCCGGGTTCGACACGCCTTCGAGCGATTCAAAGTACAATTCGGCTAAGTTTACGCCGTCCCAATCGAAGCGGCCAATGAGGTCCTTGGCTCCGCGTGAAACCTCGGCGAACGACGCACGGTTGGTTAGGTTGATGAGCTTACGCCAGTCGAGCTGGGCGTCTTGCTGTAGAGCCGTCCTCTCGCGCCACTCGGGATGTTGCGCCCAGAATTTCTCGCTGACGTGCGGCAGCTCAAGCCACACATACACCAGGATCCCTTTGCGGTGGCATGCCTCAATCAATTTCCGGAGGTAGTTATCACTTTCGGCGTCGGATTCCCAGTAATGCCAACCGGCTACATGTAAGGCGCCGATTCCAGCTTTCCGCCAGCGTTCGGCGAAGTAATCCAAATCCACTCGCGAACGGTAAGAGCCGTCGAAGAACGCCCACAAACGCTCGCTACGAAACGGGGGCTTGACGCCGACATCGCTGAGGGCTTGCAGCAGATAAGGGAAGCGCTCGTACCCCTCTTTGCCTGGTGACGTAGCGATCCACAGCGCCGTGCCGGAACCTCTATGGATCGCGGCCACAAGAGGCGCACCCTCCCAACGTTCGGAGGCAAAGATCGTCGCCTGTCTGGGCAACTCAAACACAGGGATCTCAAGAGCAGTCGCCCAGATAATCGCAAGCTCGGGCGCGCGCTGATCCACTACACTCCGAACGACGACTCGCTTAGCACCGGGCTGAATACCAAGAGCTTTGGCGAGCTCGCTCTCGCCCTCAAGTACGACCACGGCGCCCTGTTCGATCCTCTGGATCCATTGCGGAACCGAGCCGGGCGCCAGCGTACGGACTACGAAAAGATTGGCCGGACCCCCGCCGGAGTTCATGAGTCCGATGGAGGAGAGGATCTTCGGCCAAGGACCGGGATCGTCGCCAGCTACATGGTAAGTGAATGGCGCTGCTGAGGCCGAAGCGATCAAATAAAGTGCGGCAACTGTCGATCTAATGAGTGAATGCATACCAGAAACCCGCTCGCAAATCGTAGAAGTTGGGACGGCGCGGGTTGTCGAGGTTTACCAAGTACACGCCGCGCAGGAAGTTGACGGAAATCAGCATCGATTTTGGCAGGCCCTGAAACCGGAATCGCAGCCCGGGGCCGATTTCGGCGTAGTTGGCCCAATACTGACGCAAGCGGTCCACTGTGGCGTTGTAGTTCATATAGAATTGCGCCTGGAATCCGAACGATTCGGACTTAGAAAACGTGTATCCGCTGCGATTCTGCGTGTAGAGGAGCATATCGTTCTGAAAGCGGCTCACAAAAACCCCGTCTTCGTTATTTTCGAAGTAGAAGCCTTTGTTCCCGTTCATATGATGACCAAAGCTTTTGGCATACGCGATTCCCCCACGGTAGTCCGGAATCATTGCGCCCACATCGCTGCGGTTGGGCAAGTACTTGACCGCTTCGCCGGCCTCAAACCATCCTGTGATCCCATGACGAGTTACGGTAGCGATGCCAAACGCGACGATGAACGACGTCTCTGAGAGATACTGTGGCGCGGGATTACTGAGTGTCGAGCCGGCCGTGCCGCGCACGTCGCCGACGAAGCGCACCGAAATGTAAGGGTGGAAAGGCAGCTTGCCGAGTTTCATCTCAGTCTTCACTTGGCCGTAGCCGAACGCATCGTGCCAGCGGCTGGAGAAAAAAGGAAACGCCCAGGCCGTAGTGCGAAAGAGCGCCAATCCAGGCGCGAGATTCCGGGATGCCTGGCCGGCTTCGGTAGCGATAGAAGAATCGGGACTCTTGCTCGCAAGATTGAACCATTTGACCGCTTCGCTGTCATCGTGCAGGATGTTATAAACCCAGCCGAGTTTTAACATGACTGAAAAGTCCACCGGATCGTTTTCATGCGCGATGGTCAGATACTTAAGCGCGTCTTTAAGGTAGCCGGCCTTCAGGCTTTTTTCAGCGAGCGCTTTGGCTTCTTGGGAGGTCTGCTGCTCGGATGGCGTTCGTTTTCGCAACGTCTGCGGCAGTTTGAGCGCCACGCGAACGCGGTCAGCCAGCTCCTCGTCGTTTCCTTTTAGTACCTGGTCGAGCAAAGGCTGCGCCCCGCCATAGTCTTGCCTCTTCAGGCGGAGAAAACCGAGTTGCGCCGCGCTCAGCAGATCGTTGGGAGCTAGTTCATTGACGACCAGAAAATTGTGCTCGGCGTCCTCCTGCTTGCCCATCGCGAGCAGCAAGTAGGAGAATTCACGGCGCAACTCGAAGTTATTGGGATCGAGTTCCAACGCTTTCTCGAACTCGTACACATAGGGATAGCGGATGGGCAGAAGTTCGCGGGCCTTTTCGGCAACCCGCGGTTGTGCACCACGCGAGGCCGCCAGTAAAATGTAATCGGCCTCCTGGTCGCGGCCCAACATCTTCCAGACGCGTCCTAAGTCCAGCATCAGTGACCGCTCCTCTGGTCTGAGCTTCCAAGCTTTTTCGTAATGCTCGGCGGCCAAATCAAGTTCATCTCGTTGCTCAGCCAGCGCTGCCAGATCCCGGTGAGCGCTGAAATTGTCCGGTGACATCTTAAGTGCCTCGCGCCATCGGGTGATGCCTGCCGCCAGCGGCTGGTCGATGTTCTGGAAGGCTTGCTCGGCGGTCGCGTCGCCGGTCTTGCGAATCCTGTCGAAGATGCGCCGCGCTTCGGCCCGCTGCTTTGTCTCATAGCAAAGAAAGGCGTATTCGAGCGCCATGTGCTGATCCGCCGGATCCAGACGCATGGCTTCCGCAAATTGATCGCGGGCAGCTTCGTTCTCGCCGATCTTCAGCAGTGTGTATCCTAGATCCTTGTAGATGGACACCCGGTCGGGCGCGAGATCCATCGCTTGCCGGAATGCGGCGACGGCCTGGTCGTAGTTTTTGGCTCGAAGTGCGCCGTAGGCATTCTCAAGCGGCCGATAGGCTGGATCGGGTTGTTGCGCGGCGGCTGACTGCAGCGCGAGCGCCACGAATAATGTGATCTGTAACACCAATTTACCCTCGCGGGATAAGGGTGTAGTGCGATGGGTGAGGAACTTTTCTCAATGCTTCAGTGGTTGCTCTACCTACCGAAGCCAATACGACGCTTAGAAGACACTGGCGGCGGCTGGAGCAATTCCCGGATAGCGTCGAATACGGTTTGTATTTTCATGTCATGCTGACGGTACTTTCTTTCCAGCTCTTCGATCTTCTGAGCCAGTTCCCCATGCGTTGTAAGAATTTCACGCAGCTTAATAAAGGCCCGCATGATCGCGATGTTCACCTGAATAGCGCGTTCACTGTTGAGTACCGACGAGAGCATCGCCACTCCTTGCTCGGTGAAAACATACGGTGGGCTGCGACGGCCGCCCCAACTTGAGGTCACAATTTGTGACCTCAAGATTTCTATTTCCTTCCCAGTGAGCCGGAACATGAAGTCCTTTGGAAAGCGTTTGAGGTTGCGTTTAACACCTTGGTTGAAAACCTTCGTGGGTACGCGATAAAGGTCGGCCAGATCGGAGTCGACTATCACCTTATGGCCGCGAATCATGAAAATGCGCGTCTCGATCGAGGCGGTGAGTGAACGAGCCGGCCGGCGTGCAAGCGCTTGTGTGGGTTTTGTCATTATCCTGGAAGTCGGCGTAGGATGGCGTTTGTCTCACCAGCATTCTGCAAACAAGGTGCGAAAATAGCCGCATGGCTCGCGAATTCGACCTGGCGCCCAAAGCGATCCCGCACGTCCGGACTCCTTTACGCCGCATAGCGACTCGGCTTCCGGTTCCCGAATCGCTGCCTATACTCGAAAGACTGCAACGTTACGAACCGCTCGCAATGCGCGGCCAGCCGCCGGTAGTGTGGGACAGGGCGGCAGGTTTTCAGGTCTACGACGCGTATGGCAATTGCTGGATCGATTGGTCGTCCGGAGTGCTTATCACCAATGCAGGACACGGGCGGCAGCCGATCGTCGATGCCATCATCAGCCAGGCGACGTCCGGTTTGCTTACCAGCTACGGCTTCCCTAGCGACGTCCGATCGCGTCTGGTGGAACGGGTAGCCGGTCTTCTGCCAGAGCCGCTCAAGAAGATTTTCTTGGTCACCACCGGGTCAGAAGCGGTGGAATGCGCGATCAAGCTGGCTCGTTCCGAAGGTCTGCTAACCGGCGGTTCCACCAAGAACATCATCGTCTCCTATTGCGACGCCTTTCACGGCCGGACCCTCGGCGCGCAGCAAGCCGGCGGCATTCCGGTGTTGAAAAAATGGATCGGCAACCTCGATCCCGGCTTCGTGCAAGTTCCCTTTCCCGACGGCTTTCGGACTCCAGATACCTCGTTCGACTACTTCGAGCGCTGCTTACATGAACAAAAGATCGCTCCACAGAATGTAGCGGCTGTATTGCTCGAGACTTATCAGGGTGGGAGCGCAGCCTTCGCCCCCGCGAATTATATGCGCTCCTTGCGGCATTGGTGCGACCGGCACGGCGCGTTACTGATTTTAGACGAGGTTCAAGCTGGCTTCGGACGAACCGGCGCGATGTGGGGCTTCGAGCACTACGGCATTGTGCCAGATCTGGCTTTATTCGGAAAGGGCATTTCAAGCTCGCTGCCGATTGCGGCCGTCGCGGGAAGCGCCGGCATTATGGATTCGCAACCTATCGGAACAATGACGTCTACACACACCGGAAATCCGGTTTGTTGCGCTGCTGCGTTGGCTTCGATCGACCTGATAGTTAAAGAAAAGCTTGCTGCGAACGCCTGCCAGCTCGGCAACGTGCTGCAGCGGCGGTTACGCGAACTTCAGAGCCGCTTTCCGCATATCGGAGCGGTACAAGGTCGCGGACTGGTGGCGGGACTTTCGTGCGTCCTCCCCAACTCGACTTCACCGGATGCCAATCTGGCCTGGACTGTCGTCCGACTCTGTTTCGAAAAAGGAGTACTGATGTTCGCGCCGGTCGGGTTCGGCGGAGCTACGGTAAAGATCGCTCCTCCGCTAGTAATAACCGAAGAGGCGATTCTGGAAAGTACGGCTGTTCTCGAAGAGGCTTTCGAAGAAGCAATTAGAGGCGAGTAGCAGAACGATGCGAGTGACCATCTTGGGTGGCGGAATGATCACGCACGATCAGATCCTGCCATCGTTCTATCAACTGCAGCGGCTTGGTCTGATCGACGAAATTGCAATCTGCGCGCGTCATGACCAGACTTTGCGGGCGTTGGACAGTTCGCAGCTGCTTCGACGCGCATTTCCCGGACAGTCCTTTCGCTCTCATGTCGGCCAGCATGGCGACCTGCTTAACGAAGCGCAGCCGCGGAACTTAACGGTGATTGCTCTGCCTGATCACTTGCATTTTGATGCGGTAATGGCCGCGCTCGATGCCGACCAGCATGTGTTGGTAGTCAAGCCACTAGTCATGAAGTTAGAGGAGGCCGAAGCAATTGAACGTGAGGCATCTCGTCGCGCCCTCTTCGTGGGCGTCGAATATCACAAGCGTTTTGACGACCGAAGCTTACTAGCGAGGCGCAAGTATCGTGCCGGTGACTTCGGTGAATTTCGCCTGGGCGCTGCTTGTCTGATGGAGAAGTGGTACTATCGCCACTCCAATTTTCAGAACTGGTGCACCACCGAAAATTCTGACGCGTTCG
>Ga0210406_10002585_pt1 | contig 20528 bp, 12 predicted proteins | sample IncBWC30MmetaG_FD_155454 | JGI IMG/M metagenome (GOLD analysis project Ga0210406, IMG submission 155454) | Forest soil microbial communities from Barre Woods Harvard Forest LTER site, Petersham, Massachusetts, United States - Inc-BW-C-30-M | ecosystem: Environmental > Terrestrial > Soil >... | reverse complement strand
GGCCGAGAATTGGGTTTGACCACCCACCACCGTGCGCACGATCTTGATGTCCTTGATTTTCGAGGGGTCCACCGCATGCGGATCCTCGGCCAGTATCACGAAGTCGGCGAGTTTGCCGCGCGTGATCGATCCTTTGATCGATTCCTCGCGCGTCGCGTAGGCGCCGTTCAAGGTATTGACGCGCAACGCCTCGTCCACGGTGATGCGCTGATTGGCGCCCCATACCTCGCCGTTCCACCCCGTGCGCGTCACCATGCCCTGGATACCCATCAAGGGAGAAAAGGGCCCCGGATCGAAATCCGAACCCGCGGCCGCCGGCACGCCGGCATCGAGCAGCGTGCGGTACGCCATGCAGCGCTTCATCAGTTCCTCGCCGTAGAAGTGAAACTTATCCGGGTTGTAGTAAGCGTACGAAGTAAACAGCGCGGGCACGACGCCAATCGCCTTGATGCGGCGTACCAGGTCGTCCGTGATGAGCGTGCAATGCGTGATTTTGGGGCGCGCATCGGCAGCGGGTTTCAGGCGCAGCGCGCGCTCATACGCGGTAAGGACATGATCGATGGCGACATCGCCGTTGGCGTGGCAATTCATTTGTATACCGGCGCGGTGCACGCGCTCGCACCATTTGTTCAGATCCTCCTGCGATTCGGTCACGTTGCCTTTGTAGCCGTTGGTGCCGGGATAGGGGACGCTGATGGCCATGGTGCGTTCGGAGAACGATCCGTCCGCGGTGTGTTCGCAGGTCGCGCCTAGCCGAATCCATTCATCTCCCAGGCCGGTCGACATGCCGCCACTCAACATGGCCTCCAGTTCCGGCCCTTCTGCCTCGTAGCTCACACGGTGCAGCAGCGCGCCCCGAGCGCGCACCTCCTGAAGCGCCTGCAAATTGCCTGCCTCATGGCACACGCTGGTGAGGCCGTAGCGTACGAATTGCTTGGAGATGAAGGCGAGCCCGTCGCGATCACGGCGCATCGCTTCCTCGCCCGCATAGCGCATGTGCTTGCCCACGGCCGCGAAGACATCGCGGGCGCGGTCGGTGACACGGCCGGTGAGTTCGCCATTGGCGTCCCGGTCGAACGTGCCGCCGGCGGGATTGGGCGTGTCCTTGGTGATGCCAGCCATTTGCAGCGCCTTGCTGTTGTAGAAGGCCGTGTGTCCGCCGCGATGCTGGACCATGACCGGTAATTGCGTCGACACCTGATCCAAGTCACTCCGGGTGAGCGCGCGCTTGTCCGTGACCTTGGTGTCGTCGAAGAAATAACCCTCCACCCAGGTGTCCGCGGGCGTCTTCTGTGCCTTGACGCGCAGCTTGTCGACGATGCTGCCGATGGTGACGAATTCGACCTCGTACGGATTTCCGACCAGCACCTCGTACAGCAATTCGTTGCCGGGTGCGTGATTGTGGCTGTCGATGAATCCGGGCACGATGGTCATCTGCTGTGCATCGATCGTTTGCGCTTTCCCCGCCAATCCCTTGATGTCATGCGTGGAGCCCAGCGCAACGAAGCGTCCATCCTTGACGGCAAACGCCTGAAGCGTAGGCCGCGCCGGGTCCATCGTGTAGATTCTGGCGTTGAGGACGACGAGGTCGGGGGCGGCCCAATCCGCCAGCGCGCCTGCCGCAGCGCGCGCTCCACGCGTACCCAGCCATGCCAGGCCGGCGCCGGCCATTCCCACGATCTGTCGGCGGTTTAGAGTTCTTTTGGTCATGGAGAGATCTCGCTTAAGGATCGTCGCCCATATTGCATTAGATTGCATGGGCAGTCATTGTCACGCCCCATGCGATCGTACCTTTGGCTGTTCTTCACGTGTGCCGTGCCGTGCGCGCCGGCAATGGCTGCTGCGCAAGCGGCGGCCGTCTTTTCCGAAGCCGATCATCTTCGCGGCGGCTATGGCCCCTATCGGGCCAACAACGACTTGCTGTACTACCATCTGGACGTGAGGGTCGATCCTGACAAGCAAACCTTGAGCGGCAAAAATTCCATCCGCTTCAAGATGCTGAAGGGCGGCAGCCGTATCCAACTCGATCTGGTCCCGGCACTGCATATCGACAAGATTCTATTGGACGAGCCCAGCGGCGCGCCGCTGCCACTGGCCTTCGAGCGGGCGGCCGGCCGCACGGTCTACGTCGACTTCCCGAAAAAACTGATCAAGGGCAGGATCTACACCATCGAGTTCTATTACTCGGGCCACCCGGTTGAGATGGGCCGCTTTGGCGGCTTCGTGTTTCGAAAAGATCCCATGGGCCGCCCATTGGTGAATACGGCCTGCGAGGAAGAGGGCGCCAGCGTCTGGTGGCCCAACAAAGATCAATGGCGCGACGAAGTGGACAGCATGGATATCAGCGTTGAGGCGCCGAGCGACTTTGTCGAAGTGTCCGGCGGCCGCTTTCAGGGCAAGCAGGATCTGCCCGACGGCTACACCCGCTGGAATTGGCATGTGAACTATCCGATCAACAATTATGACGTTTCGTTGAACATCGGCAAGTACGAGCATTTCTCTGACCGCTACGGCGATCTGACGCTCGACTACTATGTGTTTCCGGAGGATCTGGACAAGGCCAAGCGTCAATTTGTGCAGGTCAAGGATATGCTCAACGCCTTCACGCATTATTTTGGCGACTATCCCTTCCCCAAGGATGGCTACAAGCTCGTCGAAGCCTTGTACTCAGGCGTAGAGAATCAAACGGCCATCACCTACGGCAATCAGTTCGAGAACGGCTATGTGGGCCACTTGGCACAAGGAGTCGCTACTCGATTCGACTTCATCATCGTGCATGAAAGCGCGCACGAATGGTTTGGCAATTCCATCACGGCCAAAGATCGCTCGGATATGTGGATCCACGAAGGGTGGGCGAACTACAGCGAGGTCCTGTTCGTGGAGTACATGTGGGGCAAGCAGGACGCCATCACCTACATCAACACCGGCAAGGAGAAGGTCAAGAACGAGTTTCCTGTGATATCCACGGAAGGGGTTTTCAGCACGCCACCGCCGGATCAGTACAAAAAGGGCTCGCTGTTTCTGAATACGCTGCGCAGCGTGATCGACGATGACGCCAAGTGGTCCTCGCTGCTGCGGGATTATTATCAACACTTCAAGTACCGGACGATCATGACCACCGACATGGTGGCCTTCTTCAATCAGCATACCGGGCTGCAATTGCGCCCGATCTTCGACCAATATCTAAGACACGCCGCCATTCCGACGCTCGAGCTGCGCTTCGATGAGGTAGCGCACACGGTTGCGTATCGCTGGCTGGCGCAAGAAAAGGAATTTGCCATGCCGGTGCGCGTGAAAATGAAAGATAATTGGCGGCTCATCACCCCCACCACCGCATGGCAGCGGATGGGCACGCGCATCACGAAAGAGGATTTCGACGTGCTCACCGATCTTTACTACATCAACGTCATCAAGCAGTAGGCGAAATAATGGGAATTTCAGACACACGATCGGCCGTCGCGGTCACGGCCCTGTTGCTCAGCGGCCTGCCCGCGCATGGCGGGCCTGCAGCGAAGCAGCCGCCCGAGCCCGCCCGGTATGCAACCTTGGTGAAGCTCTTCGAGCAGTGGCGGGACTTTGAGCACCCTTCCATGCAGGCCGATGTTCCGGACTACAGCCCGGCCGCCATGGCGGCCAAGGCGGCGGCATTGCCTGCGTGGCGCGAGAGGCTTGCGGCCATCGACACGCATGGCTGGCCGGTTGAACAACTCAACGACTACAAGCTGGTCAAAGCGGAAATGAACGGCTTCGACTTTGATTTGAGAATCTTGAGGCCGTGGGCGCGCGATCCTGCTTTTTATGTCAGCGTGCGGGCCGCCCGCACCGATGTTCCTTTGCGTGAGGGACCGACCGTCTATCCGGAGATTGAGCTCTATACCTATCGCTTTCCGCTCTCGAGCGACGCACAGCGCGAACTTGAGGCCAGAATCGGGGCGATCCCCGCCCTGCTGACTCATGCCAAGGAAAACCTCAAGGGCAGCAGCGCGCGCGATCTGTGGGTGTTCGGTGCCCAAGAACTGCGCGGTCAAGCGCAGACGCTCGGTGCACTCGACGCAGGCACGCTCACCGTGAGCACGCTGGAGGGCAGCCAGCACGCCGATGTCAGTGCGGCCGCTCCCGAACTCAAGGCGGCGATCATTCGAGCGCAGAAGGCCACCGAGGATTTTGTAATTTGGCTCGAGCGCGAGACGCCGAGCAAGACCGGACCCTCCGGCATCGGCAAGGACAACTACACCTGGTATCAACAGAATGTGCACTTCGTGCCGTTCACCTGGGACGAAGAAGTGGTGTTGCTGCGACGTGAGTTGGAGCGCGCGCAGGCGGCGCTCAAGCTGGAGGAGCACAACAACCGAAATTTGCCGCCGCTCGAGCCGGTTCGCGATGCCGCGGCGTTCGATGAGCTAAAGCTTGCGCGGCTCGACCAGTTCGTGGCGTTTCTGGTCAAGCAAGAGATCATTCCCGACAAGCCATACCTCAGGGCGGCGTTGATTCCGCAGTTGGGGCACTTCGTGCCGGAAGAGCAGCGCGTATTTTTCACGCGGGTGACCCACCGTGAGCCGATGTTGCTGCTGTCGCATGACTATCATTGGTTCGACCTCTCGCGCATGCGCGATGAGCCCCATGCAAGTCCGATTCGCCGCCGCGCATCGCTGTCGAACATCTGGGACAATCGCGCCGAAGGGTTTGCCACGGCGTTCGAGGAAATCCTCATGCACGCCGGGCTGTACGATGACAACCCGCGCGCCAAGGAGTTGGTGTGGATCATGCTCGCCAACCGTGCCGCGCGGGGGTTGGCTTCCTTGTACGTGCAGGCCAATGAGTTCGATTTGGAAAAGGCCGGCAAATTTCACGCCGCGTGGACGCCGCGCGGATGGGCCAATCCCAAGGATTCACTGACGGGCTTCGAGCAGCTTTTGTACCTGCGGCAGCCGGGCTACGGCACCAGCTACATCACCGGTAAAGTGCTGGTGGACAGGCTCATGGCCGAATACGCGCATCAACAAGAGCTGGCGGGCAAGCCCTTCGCGCTGCGGGAATTTCTGGATCGATTCAACGGCGCGGGAATGATCCCCGTGGTGCTCATGGAAGACGAAATGATTTCCGGCAACGCGCGGCTGCCGTGAAAACCCGATGCCTTCTGCGGAATTGACTTATCGCGAACCGCTCCCCGATCGGGACGAAGGGGAGCGGCTCGCGAAAATCCAGACTTGGGCTCTAGGCCGCGGCTTCTATCGTCGCGCTATCTTCGATCGTCGCGGTCGCAGCGCTCCGCGTCATGGTCCGAATGATCGTTGTCCCGGTCGTCGCCGTTGCGGCTGTCTACAGTCTGCTTTGAGGTATCGACGTACACGAGTCCGCCCGGATTCTTGATGCCCGTCACCACCGGAGTGACAATTCCCGAAGTGAGATCGACGGTTCCGACGAACGGCCCGCCGTCAGCCGCGGTGTAAGCGGAACCTGGCACGAACCCGGTTCGAGTCAACTTGAACACCGTGTTCAAACCTTTGTCCGCGAACAGGATGAAGCCCTGGCTTGAAGTCACGAAGGCCGTGTCGTCGGTTTCCACGGGCATGGCGGCATTCCCCGAGAGGAAGCTGAGCGGCAGCCTCAGCGCCTGTTGATTGGGTTGCCCCGGATGCGTCACGTAAATCAATTCCTGATCGGCTTGACTGTCCAGCACGATGTTGCCGAGCGGATCCAGCGTCATGGAATCGGGATCCTGCAGATTCAGCGTGATGTTCGCGCCGGTCAGCACGTCTACCGCCGCGGCATTTCCCATCAGCAGCGGTTCCACCTGCACGACGCCGTCGCGCAACTTGGCGCTGACGATTGCCGGTCCGGTGTTGGGGTTTGCCGCCGGATTCGAGGCGCTGATGTAGATCTTGCAGCCGCGGAACACGATGTCGTCGTATCCGCCGCCGTGCGGGGTCGATGCAAACTGATATACCTTCTGCTGCTGGCTCTCCGTGTCGATGATCACCACGTTTGGGCTGGCGTCTTCGTTCTGCAGGGCCCATAGGCGCTGGGTGATCGGGTCCAACTTCAAGCCATCGCTGTGGCCCGGCACGGTGTAGGTATGCAGAACGGTACCGTCCATCGAGAATTCGACGACTTGACTGTTCTTGCCGTCCGATCCGTCCGGTGCGTGCCCGTCCCCGTATCCGACGAATACATGATCGTGTACGACCGCGATCGAGTCCGGCGCGCTCAAATTCGGCGGTGCCGTTGCGAATACCGTCAGGGTGTAGGGCGACGCGGCCTGCGGCCCGGGTGTTTGCGCAAGCGCCGAGACACTGGCGAATCCAATGAGTAACGAGAATACCGGCGCCGCGGCCGGTGCGATTAAGCTCTTCATGGTCCAAACTCCCGTGCGATGTGAATGTCCCGACCTTAGTCAGTGCAGGTGAACGCGTTGTGACGCTTCGATGACATGACAATTGCGCAGCGCGGCAGTCCGAGGGGGACATGCATCACAATTCGTTGGCGTTTTTTGTCCGGTAGTTGTCCCACTGCCGTATTTCTCAAGGAGAATTTGGGGTGCAGAATTGTTCAACCCGTACACAGCCTGAGGCCATATATGTCCCATCCAAGAACTGCGTTATTGATCATCGATGCACAACAATCGTTCGAACATCGCCCCTATTGGAGCCAGTCAGACGCTCCGGCATTCCTCGACCGTCTACAGGCGCTGGCGGACGGCGCCAGGGCCAGGCACATCCCGGTCGCGCAGATTTTCCATGTCGAGGAATCCGGCGCGTTTTCACTGGAATCGGGTTACGTGAAAACATTGCCAGCGTTGTCCATAGCGCCGGATGTCATTCTGTACAAGCATCGGCATAGCGCGCTCATCGGCAGCGGCTTACCGGTATGGCTGACCGAACGGGGTATTCAGCACCTGTTGGTGTCGGGGATTCGCACGGAGCAATGCTGCGAGACCACCACGCGACACGCGTCCGACTGTGGATACAGCGTTGATTTTGTCAGCGAGGCCACGCTGACTTTTGCCATGACCGACCGCCACGGGCGGCATTGGACTGCAACGGACATCAAGGCAAGAACCGAATTGGTTCTCGATGGGCGTTTTGCTCGGGTGTTGACGGTGGCCGAAGCGCTGGCCGCGGTTGACCGGACAGGCAGCGAGGCGGGGCGGCAAGCGGCATGATCAAAACTGAAGCGCGCACCATCAATGTGTGGGTGGTCCTGCCGGAGCGCGTGCTGTTGCTGGATATCTCCGGACCGATGGAAGTCCTGCGACGCGCCAATATCGAGCAGCAGGCGATGCAGTTCCACGTTCACTATGTCGGATCCAGTCCGCGTGTCCTGTCCTCGGTCGGCATTCCGCTTACGGACATCGCACCACTTCCGAGTGCGTTGCCGGACGGCGCGATGATCGTCGTTCCCGGGTCAGCGGACAAAATTGCCTTTGCCGAAGACGTGAATGAGGCGGCGGTGCGCCAGGATGAACGCGCCATCGTCGAATGGCTCAAGGCCACCGTTCGCCCCGGCCACACCGTCATGACGATTTGTTCCGGCGCCTTGCTGGCGGCCCGCGCGGGGTTGTTGGACGGGTATTCCTGCACGACGCATCACGCCGAATGCGGCGAGCTCGCGGCCTTGGTGCCACGGGCCAAGGTCTTGGATAACCGCTTGTTCGTCATCGACGGTGAGCGCTATACGAGTGCCGGTGTCACCGCGGGAGTGGATCTCATGCTTCACGTGGTGAGTTCGCTCACCGGACACGCCTGCGCGCTCGCCATCGCGCGGCATCTGGTGCTGTACCTGCGCCGTGAGGGAGCCGATCCGCAAATCTCGCCGTGGCTGACCGGGCGCAACCACTTGCATCCCGCGGTGCATCGCGCGCAGGACGCCATCATCGCGAATCCCACCGAAGATTGGACCCTGACGCAGCTTGCGAAAATCGCCAATACCAGCTCGCGTCACCTGTCGCGTCTGTTCAATGAACATGTGGGCATGAATATCAGCGCGTACATCAACCGCTTGCGCGTCGCATTGGCGCACCAGTTGCTCACGAGCAGCCAGTTGGACATGGAACGCGTCGCAGAGCGCACCGGATTTGCTTCTTCACGGCAGTTGCGCCGTGCTTGGCGCCGATCGTATGACACGCCGCCGGCGGCGCTGCGCAGCAGTTGACGGCGAAGCGAGGCGCTGCGCCAAGGTCTAATGTGCCGCGGCGCGCAGTGCCGCCAGGTATTGCATCCTGATCGCGTTGATGTCCTCGGACCACGCGGCCGGCCAGGCAGAATTGATGACCACGATCAGGTGATCCTCTGGAAAGATGGACAAGGTCTGCCCGAAGATGCCTTCGCCTTCGTAGCCGCCCGGAATGATCCACCAAAAATAGCCGTAAGGCGGACTGGCGACATGCCGCGAGGTTGCATCCTCCGTCCAGCCGGCCGGCAGGACCTCGTGCCCGTTCGCGACGCCATGATCCAGCATGAATGCGCCAACGCGGCCGTAATCTCGCAAGGTCATGCTCACGCAGCAGCCGCCGCGTTCGTGACCGGCGACGTCTTCGACCCAAATGCCATCCTGTTCCATGCCGTAGGGCCGCCAGATTTTCTCGGATAAATACTCCGCCAAGGGTTCGCCGATGGCATTGGACAAGAGAATCCCGGCGAGATCGGTTTCGCCGGTTTTGTAGACGAACTTGGTTCCGGGGGCCGCTTCGCGCGGCAGTCGGCGCATGTAGCTGACGACGGGATTGACGCCCGGTTCAAGAATGCTCAAGCCCACCTTGGCGACGTCCGAGTTGGGGTCGGTATAACTTTCGTTCCATTTCACGCCCGAGGTCATGGTGACCAGCTGCCGCACGGTGACGCCCTCGTAGGCGCTGCCCTTCAATTCGGGAATGTAGAGAGTCACGGCGTCATCGAGGCTTTTGATTTTTCCGTCCTTGATGGCCGCGCCGATGAGCGTCGAGGTGAGCGATTTCGCGACTGAAAACGAGGTCCAGCGATCCTGCGCACTTCGGCCCAGTCCATAGCGCTCGAGCACGATCTTGCCGTTCTTGATCACCAGCACGCCGGAGGCGCGAAACTCATGCATGTAGCTGTCGGTGTCGTAGGTCTTGCCGCTCGCGGCGAAGGAGGGATCGATCTGCGCCCCCAGCGGCAGCGGGTGCACGGTTTTGCCGCGCTTGAACACCCGCACCGGCGCGATTTTCTCCATGTTCCGATAGCCCCAGGCCTGCTGTTCAGGCGTCCACATCAGGATCGCCGCGCCCCCCGGCGGGAGCGGCGGATCCGCGCCGGCCGCACATGAGACACCCGCGCTGAAAAGGCCAAAGCCAATCGCCGCGCTCAAGAATATTTTTCTTTTCATTTCACTTGGTTCGCGTGAGGGAGAATCGCGCCACGATAGCGCAATCGCCGGCCTTTAAGAATGATGCGTTGCAGTGCCGGGCAAATCGGAGCGCTCCTACGCAATTTGCATCCTGCTGCCGATAGTCACGAAACCCGGCCAGGGGGAGTCTGCGCGAATGCTTCACGAGAGTTCTCTCGAGGCTTCGCACCGCGCTCACGCAAGCTGGAAAGTCGAGCGCATGGCCGAGTTCAGTGGTTGGCCCTCCGGCATCGCCGTCTCTTCTCACGGCCGCATCTTCGTCAGTTTCCCGCAAACGAACGCACAACGATCCTTCGCGACTCTGTGCGAGGTGGTCGACGGCTGCGCGATTCCATTCCCCTTTTCAGGCTTTACTTCCATCCAGGGAGTGCGCTGCAACGAGAATGACAGGATCTATGCCCTCGATACCGGTGCGACCGAGATGTCGCCTTGCGATCCGAATCGCGCGGCGCTCTGGGTCCTGGACGCGCACTCTGGGAGGGTGGTGCAGCGCCACCCGCTCCGATCGGACGTGGTGTTTCCGTCGACTTGCCTGATTGACCTGGCCTTAGGCTCAAGTGACGATGGCGTTGCCTATTTGCTCGACTCGGGTCCTGAGGCGCCCAACGCGCTGATCGTGTTTGACTTGGTCTCGGGCAACGCTCGGCGGGTGCTCAACGATCACCCGAGCATGCGGGCAAGCGCCTCTTTGGGGAGGCGCGGTGTGGTGGCGAATGGAAAACCGTTGCACGTGCGCGATGCACACGGTCACAAACAACCCGTCCACTTGGGCGCAATAGGCGTCGCGCTGAGTTCCGACGACGGCACGCTGTTCTGGTCGAAACCCGACATGCTTTATTCCGTACCCACCGCGCTATTGCGCGATGCCGGCGTGAGCGACGGTGAGCTCGACTCGGCAATCAACACCTGGCCCATCCGCCATTTTTCGTCGGACGGCCTCGCTCGAGACAAAGAAGGGCACGTTCTATTGACCGACGTCACGCACAACGGTGTGCAGCGGCTCTCGCCGCTGCAGGGACACTACGAACTATTGGCGTCGGATCCGCGCATCAGCTGGCCCGATGGAATTGCGGTCGGACCTGACGGGGCCATCTACGTCACTTCCAGCCAGTTCCATCGCGGCGCCCCGTTCAATGGGGGTACAGATGCGCGCCGGCCACCCTTCGGGCTGTTTCGGCTCTGTTCCCGCGCGCATTGTGCCCTGGGGATCTAAGTTTTTGATCGGCTGCGAGAGATCCCTGCCCGTTGTTTTTTTCGCACGCCCCTGGTCGGCCCGTCGTTGAAGCGTGTTTTGGCCGGTAGCGCTCAAGAGGCGAATCCAAGCGTCTGATTATTCGCGTGCCTGATATACCACTCAGGGTTTCCAAGGATCTTGCACCATTCTCAGGCTCTTCGAACTCGCGCGGTCAACATTCCCGCGCGCTCGCGCGGGACTTAGTCACTAAATTAACCATATTAAACAGTAAGTTATCGCATATCTCGGCCGGCTCTCGGACGCACGCCTCGCGATAAGGCATGAGCGTCGGCTTCGCGGCGCAAAATGGCGCGAAAGGCATTCGACCGTAAATTGTTCCCGCTCCTGGACCCTACAGCGTTGAACGACCGTCAAACAATTAACCGATCTGCTCCACCAGACGGCTTCCCATCCATCTGGTGGCGTGTTGTAATCGACGTACAACCAGCTCCGGCCGCGTCGGAATGAATCGCGTGGCACGGGCAGACCTTGGGATCGTTTCTTACCTATATGGGAGAGAAGAATGGGGAATACTAAACTGCAGTACGCGGTGCGTGCCGTGTTGGCGGCAGCGGCCGCAACCGCGGCCGGCGCACCGGCCTATGCACAGACCACTCCGGCCGCCGCGAGCGACACCGCCTTGCAAGAAGTGGTCGTCACCGGATCGCGCCTCGCGATTTCACCGAACGACGTATCGATCAGCCCGGTCACCAGCTTAAGCGCACTCGACATTCAGCAAACCGGCTTGGTGCGCACCGAGGACCTGCTCAACAATCTACCGCAGGTCATCGCCGAGCAAAGCAGCGGTACGTCCATCAGCTCCAACGGTACCTCGACCGTGAGCCTGCGCGGCTTGGGCTCGCAGCGCACCTTGGTGCTGGTCAACGGTACCCGCTTGGCGCCGGGCGCCTCCCTCGGCGCGACGCCGAGCACATCGAGCAGCGCGGACCTCAACCAGATTCCTGCGGATCTGATCCAGCGAGTCGACGTACTGACCGGCGGTGCTTCCGCGGTGTACGGTGCCGACGCCGTCGCCGGCGTGGTCAACTTCATCCTCGATACGCACTTCGAGGGTGTGAAATTAGACGCGAACTATGGTTTCGGTCGCTATGAGAACAATCACAAGGATCTTCTCGGCTACCTGGCTGCGGCCGGCGATCCCGCCCCTGACAGCACGGTAGATGCCGGCTTCAACAAGGATATCTCTTTCGTCGCTGGTTCGAACTTTGCGGACGGCAAGGGCAATGTCACGGTTTACGCGACGTACTTCAAGAACTCTCCCGCGGTCGGCTACCAATACGACTTCGCCGGTTGCAGCTTGAATACTCCCAGCACCCTGCCTGGACCGGGCGGCCTCAAGTGCGGCGGCTCGGGCACGCCTGCCACGGGACGATTCGCACTTTTCGGCGTCAATGCCGGCACCGGCAAGTTCGGTCAGTTGACGCCCGCGTACGCGGTACAGCCCAGCGGTACTTTCTCGCCCTACAACTCATCCGACAGCTACAACTACGGCGCGCTGAGCTTTCTGCAGCGCGCGCAAGATCGTTACACGGCGGGCTCGTTCCTCAACTACGACATTACCGACAAGACGAATGTGTACTCGAGCTTCATGTACTCGCGCAATACGTCCACCGCCGACTATGGACCCAGCGGTCTGTTCAGCTACACGGCGGCGCAGATTCCCTGCAACAATCCGCTGTTGACCGCCCAGCAGGTCGGGATATTTTGTACGCCGGCGCTGATTGCCGAAAATCACGCTGGGTTTCCCAACACGCCCGCCGGCGACATTACTTTGTACGTCGGTCGTCGCGCGGTGGAAAATGGCCCGCGCCAAGACAACTACGTGTCCAACTCCTTCCGCGAGACGATCGGCATCAAAGGCAGTTGGATCGATGGCCTGTCCTACGATATGTACGGACAAGTCGGTCTCAATATGATCCGCGACTCCCAAGGTGGTTACGTTTTGACCACCAACGCGCTGAACGCGCTGAATGTGGTCACCGATCCCAAGACCGGACAACCCGCCTGCGCAGGGGCACTGGACGGCAGCGCGCCGACCTGCGTGCCTTGGAACATCTTTCAAAAGGGCGGGGTGACCGCCGCCGCCGCGAACTACATCAGCACACCGGCAAGCTACGATGTCACCGTGAAGGAGTACATCGTCGATGCTTCCGTCACCGCGGATTTCGGCAAGTTCGGCTTCAAGCTGCCAACGGCCGCGGAAGGGCCCAGCATGAACCTGGGCGCCGAATATCGTTCGGAAAGCTACAACTTCAATCCGGATTTCATTTTTGAAAACGGCTTGAACTCGGGCGGCAACGGCGCGCAGGCCCCCATCGATGGCGGTTTCCACGTCTCGGAAGTCTTCACTGAATTCCGTCTCCCGCTGCTGAACAATCTGCCCGCCGCGTATGATCTGTCTTTCGAGGCGGGTTACCGCTATTCGAGCTACACGTCCGGGTTCAACACCAACACCTACAAGTTTGGTGTCGAGTACGCCCCGATTCAGGATGTGAAATTGCGAGCGGGATACAACCGCGCCGTGCGCGCACCCAGCGTCGGCGACTTGTTCGCTCCGGCGGTCATCGGTGCCGGAGGAACCGCGGATCCGTGTTGGGGCGCGGTGGTCGGTGCGGTGGCGGGCAATCCCACTTCGGGCACGGTCAACGGCCATGACTTTGCGTTCTGTTCACGCACGGGTGTTACAGCGTCCGAGTGGGGCACCATCACGCCCAACCCCGCCGCCCAGATCAACACCTCGGTGGGCGGCAATGCGGCGCTCAAGCCTGAAACGGCGGACACGTTCACGTACGGCCTTGTGTTCCAACCCACGTTCGTTCCTGGCCTGGTCGCTTCGCTCGACTTCTACTACATCAAGATCAGCGAGACGATCGAGTCTCTGTCGTCGAACACCATCATCAACAATTGCGGCCTGACGGGCGACGGTGCGTTGTGCGGACTGATCCATCGCGGCGCGGGCACGGGCTCGTTGTGGTTCAACAACAGCAACTTCGTCACGGCCACCGAGGAAAATATCGGCACGGTCTCGACCAAGGGCATCGACCTGGCGTCGCGCTATACGGTGGATGTGGGCTCCATGGGCAAGGTCGCCCTGTCCCTTGCCGGCACGCGGCTGTTGAATTTCTTCACTGAACCGCTGACCAATGGTCCTGCATACAATTGCGCGGGCTACTTCGGGACGACATGCGACGCCCCGAAGCCGCACTGGCGCCATGTGCTGAACACGGATTGGCGTACGCCGTGGCTCGGAGCGGATCTCGCCGTGCGCTGGCGGTATATCGGACCTACGCAGTCCGACCGCGTGAGCCAGGATCCGCAACTCTCGCAGACGTACTATACGGGCACCGCGCGGATCGGCGGCTACTCCTACCTGGATCTGTCGGCGGCAATGCCGATTGGCTCGACCGGCATCGACTTGCGGGTGGGCGTCAACAATTTGACCGACAAGGCGCCGCCGATCATCGCGAACGGCAACTATTCGGACTGCCCCAATTCGTCGTGCAACGACAACACCTGGGTCGGTACGTATGACACCCTCGGCCGCTTCCTGTACGCGCACGTCAGTGTGAAGTTCTGATCTAGACAGAAACTGTAACGGCAAAAATTATGGCGGACTATCGAGTCCGCCGTTTTTTTTAAGGCCGCTGACTATTCGAAGCGCGGATAGTTGTCGACCAAATCCCCGAGCGCGGCTCTCAAGGGTCCAAGCCACGTTTCAAAATGGCGCCACTGATCCAGCCCTTCGGAATAAATCGGCCGGCGGACCTGCTCCGAACTGATGGTTTGCGCGACTCGCTGGTTCTCGTGGAACCGCAGACACTCGGGCTCGAACGGCAACTGGCAATAGGCCAGCATGCGGCGCACTTCGCTCTCGGTGTCGGCCACCAGACGCTCGTAGTGAACCCGATAGACCCGGCCCGGAAGTGTGGCATCGACATGGTCCATGAGATCGGCGTAGTCGCGGTAGTACAGCCCCAGTTCGCCCAAGTCGTAGGCGAAGTTCATGCCCGGGTTGAACAGCTGTTTGTAGCAGGCAAAGCCGGACGCCATGGGATGGCGCCGCGAATCGATGATGGCCGCGCGCGGAAACATCAGATGCAGCAGCCCGATGCTGACGAAGTTGCCATGCATTTTGTCGACGAAGCGCGGCCTGCCGTGCCGCCGGTGAGTTTGCGCGCTCGCGAGGTAGCGCGCCGCCAGGGCTTCGATGTCGGACTTGCCGAGCGATGCGAGATTTTCCGGATACCTCGCGGCGGTTTCCGGCGCGCCCGCCAATTGCCGCGCCATGATGGGGACATAGGCAAGTTCGCGCGTGCCCTCAACGCCGGAGTGGCTCGCCAAGATCTGTTCGAGCAGCGTCGAACCGGAGCGCGGCAAACCGACGATGAATATCGGATCCCTGCCCGCATGTCCCCAATCGCCGCGGGCGGAAAAAAAATCGCTGGTAAAAGTCGCTTTGAAGCGCCGCACGAAGGCGGTTGTTGCCTTCGCGTCGTAGTTGAACGAGGCGCGGGCGCGGCCATTGCCGAGGCTGTAGTGCTCGAATGCCGCCGCGAATTCCGCGCGATCTTCCAATGCCCGGCCTAGGGCGAACTCCAGGCCGGTGATCTCTGGGCTCGCGGCTGGGAGGCGCTCGAGCTGACGCTGCATGGCTTCAAGGTGCGCGGAGGAGGGGCGGAAGGTCTCGAGATTTGCCAGCGCCCAATAAGCCATGCCGAATTCCGGCCGAAGCTCGATGGCACGCTGGTAGCAATCGATCGCCTCACGCGGATGTCCAAGGTAGCGCTGTTGATTGCCGGCGAGCAGCCAAAAATCGGCGTTGTCGGGATGATCTGAGATCAACTGCGTGATGATGGCCTGGGCTTCGTCGTGCCGTTCGGCGATTTGTAGCGCCCCCACCTTGAGCATCCAGAAATCGCCATTGTCAGGTTCAGCGGCCAACAACCGCTCGAGAAGCGGCAGGGCTTCCGCGGTGCGGCCCTGGCGAATCATCAACCGCGCCAGCTGTTCGCGCGCTGTGCCGTCGCACGGTGCCCGGAGTAGAACCTGGTTCAGGGAGGCTTCTTCCCCCAGATCATCGCCACGCCGTAACGCAATGGCGGCCAATAGCGTGAATGCAGCCACTTCGTTGGTGCCCTCTCGCAATCGCCGATGGGCCGATAATTCTGCTGCTTCGAGCCGGTTCTGGTCGAAGGCGGCATAGGCATCGGCGAGATCAGGCGGGTCGGAGGCCAGCCGCCGGTATCGGGTATAGGCGATGTCGGCGGATGCGGCTTCGCCTCGAGCGAAGCGCTGCGCAGACAGCTCGCGCCACGCTTCCGCCAGACCCGAGTCGAGCGCGACGGCGCGCTCCAGCGCCGTGATGGCCTCCTGCGCGCGTCCGCACGCCGCATAAGTGCAACCCAGTTCCAACTGCATGAGTGCGGAGCCGGGGTGAGCGAGGGCGAGGGACTCGATCACGTCGAGGGCACCGGCGGAATTTCCCAAGCGTCGGCATGCGGCGCTCAGCAGGAGACCTGCCGCATCAGACCCTGGATGAAGCGCGAGGATTTCGCCGGCATGCCGCGCCGCGGCGGCCGGTTCGGTCTCGAGCAACATCGCTGCGCGCATGAGCTCAAGATCGATCGTGGCACTCAATGTCAAATACTCCTGGGATTAACCCGCCGCAGACGACTGTTATACAATGATGCGGTGAATTCCGCTGCCCCCACGCCGCTCGACGAAGCGACGATCATTCGCATTTTGCAAGCCTCGAAGGCGGAGCAGGCCGCGGGCCGCATTCCGGAATCGGACCAGCTGCTCGCCAATGCGGCGCAACGCGCTCCGCACCACCCCGCCGTGCTCAACGAACTGGGAGTCCGCATGCTCGCGCGCGGCGTTGCCGATCAGGCGCAATTGCTGTTCAGCCGCGCGGCCAGCGCCAATCCCAATCAACCCGCCATCTGGGCCAATCTTGCCAGCAGCCTGAAGGCGCTCGGCCGGCGTATGGAGGAATTGGACGCCATCGAAAAAGCCCTGGCCCTGGAACCGCGGCATTTGTCGGCGCTCTTGCAGAAGGGCCAATATTTCGAGGACATGGGCGATCCGCGCAGTGCGGCGCGGGCCTTTCAGGCTGCGCTTGACTCGCTGCCGGCCGGCGCGGACGTTCCGCTGCATCTGAAGGACGCCTTCGATCAGGCCAAGGCGGCAGTCGACGCCGATCGAGCGGGTCTTGCCCGCGCACTCGAGGAGCCGCTGGCGCAGATCCGCGACCAGCACGGCGGCCAAGCGCAACCGAGAGTCGATATGTGTCTCGAGCAGCTGATGGGGAAGCGGCGCGCCTACCACTCGGAACCGACTTGGATGTACTTCCCTGAACTGCCCGCCATTGAGTTCTTCGACCGAGCGATGTTTCCCTGGCTCGATGCCCTGGAGGCCGCCGCCGGTGAGATCCGCAGCGAACTGCTGCGGGTATTGGTTGCGGACCGTGAGGGACTGCAGCCCTATATCGATTTCCCGGACGGGCTGCCGCTCGATCAGTTCAAGGCGTTGAACCGCTCGCGAAAGTGGAGTGCCTACTTTCTGTGGAACCAAGGCCAGCCGCAGGCGGGCCACATTTCACGCTGCCCGGTGACGGCGCGAACGCTCGAGGAGGTGGTGCCGCGCTGCCGGGTCGGCGGCCGCGCGCCCACCGCGTTCTTTTCGATTCTTGATCCCGATACCCGCATTCCGGCGCATACCGGCGTGACCAATACGCGCCTGACCGTTCATTTGCCTCTCGTTGTGCCGCCACACTGCGGGTTCCGGGTGGGAGCCACGACTCGCGAATGGATTCCCGATCGAGCCTGGATATTCGACGACACGATCGAGCACGAGGCATGGAATCTATCGGACACGCCGCGCGCCATATTGATTTTCGACATTTGGAATCCGTTGCTGACGCCCGCGGAGCGCGACATGATTCAAACCGCCACGGAAGTGTATGGCCGGTATTATTCACAGCGGCAGGCTGTCGGCGCGTGATGGGCTGCGCGGCATGTCTGCTGTCTTTGGCGGCGACCGTCGCCGGCACGGACGGCACCGAGACCCTCGCGCGTTGCGCCGTCATCGCGGCACCGGATGCGCGGCTGGCGTGTTACGACGCGCTCGCGCACCGGCCGGCGGATGCCATGCCTGCGGCCGGTGTAGCGAAGCCACCGGCGGCCGCGGCTGAGAAGCCATTGGCGGTCGCGGCGGCGAAACCATCGGCAGTTGAAGCAGAGAAACCATCGCCAGCTCTTGCGCCAGCTCTTGCGCCGGCATCGGCCGCCGCGATCTCCGCGCAGGATCCGAAGAACTTTGGCTTGAGCTTGGCGCAGCAGCATATGGCCTTCGCCGGCCCGACATCGATCAAAGCGCGGATTGAAGCGATCAACTCGGGTCCAAATGGCCAGACCTACATTGTGCTCGATAGCGGCCAAACCTGGACCATCGGAGAGAACGACGGCTGGCTCTCCGAGGGCGACCCGGTCACCATCAAGCGAGTGACGCTGGGAGCATTCCTATTGATGGCGCCCTCGAATCATTCTTATCACGTGCGGCGAGTGCATTAGACCGCCGCGCCGATCCGCGGTTTCAAGAATAGCCGAATCGGTTCATCCATGGCATGAGCGGCGGTAGTGCCGTGCCGACCTGCGCCTCGTAATTTCGCCATTGCGCGGTGGCCGACGTGACGAAACCTTGCGACAACTGCGCGGTGCTCGGCGTGGCATGCTCGCGCGCCTGAGCGCGATCGCCGAACTCGCCCATGGCCGCCACCCAATCGAGGCCAATAAATTCGCAAACGCTGCGCATTTCAGCCTCGAATCCGGTCACCAGGCTCTCGTAGCGAACCTCACGCCAATCGAGCCGCAGCGAGCGCCGCGCGGTGTCGGCGAATGTCATGACTGCCGCATAGAACGCAGCCGCCCCCGGCAACGTCAGCAACTCGTACATCGACGGATTCATCCTGAAGCGGCGCCGGAAACAGCTGAGGATCACATCGCGCGGATCGCGCACGGCGAACAAAATCTTGGCACGCGGAAACAGCTTCGCGATCAGCGGCAGTTTCATGGAATTCAACGGATGCTTGTCGATGAACACCTTGCCCGCGACATCGGCGCCGGCATCGCGCACGCGGCGCCAATAGGCCTGCCGCAATGCGCTCACCGCTTGGTTCTCCGCGCGCGCCAGCGGCAGCAAATTCACCGGCTCGCGCATGAAAGCGCGCACGCCATCTTCAAGCAGTTCGTGCTCCTCGAGGCTGACGACCCGCGGATTGCCGTCGAGCACGACATCCAGCAAGGTGGTGCCGGACCGAGGAAACCCCAGCAGGAACACATGGCCTGCCGCCTCCGGATCCGGCGCCTCCGGGGGGACGTGCCATTGACCGGCATCGATCTGCTCCATCGCCGCAGTCAGCGCACGCGTGTAGCCAAGCACATTCGAACCTGCATGCGCACGATGTATTTGCCGGAGCGCTTGGTTGCAGGTTTCGTAAGCCTCGAATGCCTCGTCGTAGCGGTGCCCGGCATCGAGCACATCCGCAAGCAGTCCTGTGGCGCGCGCGCGATCGGACGGTCCCGCCCGTGAATCCATGATCAGGTGCCGCAAACCCTTTTCCGCCGAATCCCTGTCACCGGCCGCTAAATCGGCGGCGGCGACGCTCAGGACGGCATCCGGAAAGCCGGGCGCGAGTTTGAGGGCACGTTCCGCCCAAGCCCTGGCTTCCTCGTGTTGCCCTCGGTGTGTGGCGATCGAAGCCAGCGCCGCGACACTGGTGAAAATGCTGGGGTCGAGCTCGAGCGCGCGCAAATGGCTCTGCTTGGCTTGCCCAAGCGATCCCAATGCAATCAACGCGTGGCCCTTGCTGGCATGTGCAAACGGCAGATCCGGGTGCTGTCTCAAGAGTTCGTCAATATGCGCGAGCGCTTCTGCCGGCCGATCGAGGCGCTGCAAGCACAATCCCAGGGCGTTGCGCGCGCCCACGTCTTTCGGGGCGATGGCAACCGCACGTTCGAGCAATTGCAGCGCCTGCTGGTAGTTGCCCTGTTGCTCGAGCTGCGTGGCGGCGATGTTCAGCAGCATCGGGTGCTCGAATCCGCTCGCCAGGGTTTGCTCGGCCAACGCCGCGGCACGCACAAAATCGCGGTTCTGCGCTAGGCTTAACACCGTGCGCAGCGTTTCCATATCGGTTTCAAGATCACGGGCCATGGGAGTGCTGCATATTGTCGGACGATAAGGCTACCGGAATCGTGCTGATATGGGAAAATTACGCTGCATAATGCTGCAACCGAGGCAATTTTGACGGACCCTGCCGATGAGATGATGCGCGAGGCGGCGCGATTACAAGCGCAAAACCACGCCGCCGAGGCCATCGCCGCGTATCAATCGATCCTGGCGCGCTGGCCGAAACTGCCCGATGCCTGGTACAACCTGGCCGTTCTGCAGCGGCAGACGTTCCGTCTCCACGAGGCGCTTGCTTCCTATCAAAGAGCGCTCGGCTGCGGCATCACGCGCCCGGAAGAGGTGCACTTGAATCGCGGCGTCATCTACAGCGATTTCCTGCGCGACTACCCGTCCGCGGCCGGCGAACTGGAGCGGGCTTTGACTCTAAATCCCGCCTACACGCCCGCGCTCTTGAACTTGGCCAATCTGTACGAGGATTTCGGCAAGAGGCCGGAAGCGAGTTCGCTGTACTCGCGCATTCTGGTCATCGAGCCGCATGCCTTCGAGGCGCTGGCGCGCTTCGCGAACGTTCAGCCTGTGGGGAGCGTCGATGGCGCCTTGATCAGCCGCCTGCGAGACGCGCTCAAGATCGCATCCTCGATGAGCGATCGCGCCAGCCTGGGATTTGCGCTCGGCCGGCTGCTTGATGCGGCCGGCGAGTACCGCGAGGCATTTGCGGTCTATA
>Ga0210406_10002584_pt1 | contig 20530 bp, 17 predicted proteins | sample IncBWC30MmetaG_FD_155454 | JGI IMG/M metagenome (GOLD analysis project Ga0210406, IMG submission 155454) | Forest soil microbial communities from Barre Woods Harvard Forest LTER site, Petersham, Massachusetts, United States - Inc-BW-C-30-M | ecosystem: Environmental > Terrestrial > Soil >... | reverse complement strand
TTGTCCCGGCCGGAATCGTCGTCCTCACCCTTACCTTTAATAAAGGCCCGTGCCTTTTCCCACGCCTGATCCGCGACTAGACGGCCGGTTGCTCTTCCTACGAGATCTGCAAGCTCGAAATGGATTCCGCCATACCGTCGAGATATCCCAGCCTGGTTCGCTGCCTCCGTGAAAGTGGCCCAGGAAAGGGTTACTTCTTGTTTGGGTGTAAAACCGGGCTCGGTGTTGGAGCTTCCGGCGGAAAAAGTGGCAGAATCTCCGAATTTGTCGCTGTGGGTGAATCGCTTCAGAATCTCTGCGCCAGCCGCGCTGAAAGTGCTATGACCAGAGATGTATTCGGGGAAGGGTGGCGTCGGAAACGTGCTCAGTTGATAGGGAATCCACAGGGATCCATCAAAAGTTTGTGTGCCTTGGAAAGGGCGCCAAGATTGGATCTGCTGACCTTGAAAGAGGTAGGGGATGCTTGTGATGGGCCGCACGGAATCAAAACCGCGCTTTGCATCCCATGCGGCGATACCGGCGTCGAAGATGGCGTTCGTCAGCGCAAAGAACATCTTGGCGTCATCATCCACAGTGTGATGGTCGCGGCGTGAGACAAACTCGCCAAACAGGTCCCAGTGCCCGGGTGGAAGTTCCGTGTGGGGACCATTCGCCCAGTACTCGGCAATCATCTTTTGTTCGTCTGTGAGGTTCGCGCTGAGAGTGATCAGGTCCCTCGATTGTTGCAGATAGGTCTCCGAACCGAACAAAGCGGGACCAAACTGGGCGACAAAGGATCGAAATTGGTCAGGCGAGGTCATGGCAAAGGGGACCACGCGGTACCACTGCGCTCCCACAAAGGCTTGGGTGATGACATGGGGAATCGGGCGCGTCGCGCCGTCGTCATACTTCAACGGCTGCCAGTGGTTGGGATCCAGCACCGATGCTGGATTGACTGGCACGGTGCTCGCTGGATTCACCGAAACGTATCCAGTCCAATCGGAATACGCCCCCGGGTGCAGATCGCCGAGCTGGTTGGAACCGTCGCTATGCCGGAACGCGAGTACCGCAGCGCAAGCCACATTCCCAATCCCCGCCGGAGTATCCGTATCAATGGTTAGATTATTCGGATCGTAGCCCAAACTAGCCATGAGTGGATCAAAGACGCTAGCCTTGTCGAGCGCAAAAAGATCTACCAGCGCGCGATAGGCAGCGAAGCTGATAGCTTCATTCTTGTTGGCCAACGTGCGTTCGGATTTGGGCCGCCGCAGTTTGTCGCCAAACTGTGTGCCGACAGCTCTCTTGTCGTACGCTGCCCACGCGTCAAACATGCAGGTATGCGCTATCGCCAGGGCCCGGGCCACCATCGGCGGGCCAATGCGGGAATCGCGCACACCTTGCAATGCCGCGATGTTCCATTGCACCACCACGTTGTCGTTCGCGCTGGCTTGGCCCATCACCGCTGCCGACCGAATCAGAACAGCAACGATAAGTAAGGATCGAAACAATAAAGGGAGCTTAGATGTCGACGCGGAAGGCAGATGTGTGCTCGCAGTCATAGGGATGCTTCCTCCAGCTATAGCGGACCATCGAATCGATACGAATCAGGGGTTCTCGCAGTGGATTGAAACCGCCACGGCGAGCAGGACATCGATCCTGGCTCGCCGTGAAAGTTATCTTTCCTCGTCCCTCCGTGCGAAGAGGCCTGAATGCATCAGAAGAACATGCCGTTGTGTTCGGTGCCGAATTGCGCGAAGTTGGTGTGCGTTGTCGCCGGGTCGGATTCGAAGTGGAAGCCGTGCCCGGTATCTTTGGGCGTGGTGGCAGAGACGGCAATCGTTGCTGAGCACTCGAAAAAGTCGCCGCGGAATTTGTTCGTCGCATCGCTGAATCCGAGGACGCTCCGGGTCACTCCGCTCCATTTGATTTTCATCGAGTTGAGGATGGCGCTGAAGATTCCCAGCGCGTGCGCCGGGTCAAAACTGTTAGGGACCGTGAAAGCGTCAAACACGCAGACGCGGTGAACAAGCAACTCCGCAGTCTGTCCGTTAACGTCGACATCCGCACTTCCGGCGGGGTACGAAGCAGCCCACATGACGAGAGATCCGGCCGCGATTCCCGGGTCGTAGGAGTGAAAGCCCAACGGGCTTCCATTGGGAGTGGCAGGAGTCACCCCCAAGCTGTCCAATCATATGAACCCAATGGTACCGCGGTGCTGGTCGCCGTCGAGTCCGACGAAGACGCCGCGCATTACGCGCATGTCGGCGTGGAAGTCGTACCTGGCGCTCGCGCCGCTGTTGAGGTCTGTGCCGGTGCCAGAAAAGATCATATCGGCGTTGGCGATCACCCCGCTGAAGTCGGTGATGATCGAGGGGTCGTGGCCCGTATTGGGGCTGGTCACCGGGCTAGCGTCAACCGGACCGGGGAAGAAAAAGTGTGCACCAGGCGGCGCGGTGATGTGCGGGATAGGTCGCGCATCGGGTTTGCACTTGTTGTGTTTTCCTTCATCCTCGTCGTCCGCAAGCGCCGCCGACCGCAGTCCAGAGCCAAGCAAGAGTCCTGCTCCGGCGGCGGTACCTGCGGCCCCTCGGATGAGATTGCGTCGGGTTAGCCATTTCTCCTGAAGCTTATTCCACGGAATAGACTTTTCTTCATTCATTGTGGTTCTCCTTCGACTGATCGCCGGCGCACATAAAAGACATGATCCAACCGGCGAGTGACGGCCCGGGGTCCCGAAAACATTGATCGCGAAACCATGAGAAGGAAACTGAGAAAGGGCGGTGGGGTAACCGCAACGACTCTGCGCCCTTGCCGTCCGGCATGTCAAGTAGAAAATCAGTAAACGCAACTACAAACGGATTTATGAGAGAAACGGGAAGGGCCGTGGCTACGGCCTGCGACTGCATGGCTGTACGTTCTGGTACTACGGCGTTTAGCGTCACCCCGATGTACGTCCCGGCAATCGTATGTTCTCGAGTTTCACGGACGCGGTAGCGGAAGTCGCCAACGCGCGCGTCCTTGGTGGCAGCAAGCGAGGGGCCCGGCCTTCAGGCCTCCTCGTGCTTCTCCCCGATCAATCGAACGCGATATTGTCTCCGTGGACTGGCGCTCCCCGCGCCGGTTGCCGTCCAAGTGGGTTCAGCCAGTTTCCAACCAGCACAAACCGGACGAGCGCGAAGTGGCCCGGGGGAAGCGGCATGGTAGAGTCAATTAGAGATGACGACGGAAAAAAGTGGGCACAAGAAGAGCCGCGGGCTGATGGCCATCGCGGCGCTGAAGTTCGTGAACGGGTTTGGGCTGCTGGCGCTGGGCTTTGGGGCGCTGCACTTCCTGCATGGAGACGTGCCGAAGGAGTTTGCGCACTGGATGGAATTGCTGCGCGCTGACCCGCACAACCGCTACCTGCTCTGGCTGGTGGAGAAACTTTCCAACGTGGACGAACACAAGCTGCGCCAGTTGAGCGTGGGCACGTTTTTCTATTCGGCGCTGTTTTTGTCGGAGGGAACGGGACTGGCGCTGGCAAAGCGCTGGGCGGAATATCTGACGATCGTGACGACGGCATCTTTGATGCCCATTGAGGTTTACGAAATCTACGCGCATCCTTCATGGCCGAGGGTTGTGGTGTTGTTGGTGAATGTGGTGGTGGTGGTGTACCTGATTTTAGAGCTGCGGCGGACGAGGGGGCACAAAGAGGGATAACAGATAGCAGCGAGCAGATAACAGGAAGCGAAGAGGAGTGGGTGGTTTATTGGGTGCGCGCTTCAGCGGGCTGGGTGGGATGGAGCTTGCCACGGTCCCTCGACTTCACAGCGGCAAAAAAGCGCCGCTGCTACGCTCGGGATGACAAAGGTGGGAACGGCGAGTAGAAGGCAGGATGCGAATTGAACGGAATGAACAAAAAGGGCCGGCGCGAATTGCGCCGGCCCTTTTTGTTGAGGCGAAGTTGCTTATTGCTGAAGGATGTCGAGAACGGGCGTTGTGTTGGATGGCTTGACCTTTAAGAGCACGGCCCTGGTTGGCGAGATGACGATGAAGAGGTTCTCGCAGTTTGCGCCGGTGCCGGTTAAGGTGCATCCGGCAGGGAGCAGTCCGACGCCGGTTGAGTTGATGGCGTAGCTGATGGAACCGGTAGCGTTGTCCGGTACAGGCCCGCCGGAGTTATTTTTGTCAGTGGTGCCATTGATGGAGGCAGGGGAAGGTGTGAAGGTAACCGTGCCCTCTTCGTTATTGACCCCGGGAACGGCGGGATTGATACTGCCAACCCCATAGGTTCCACTCGCTGAGGAATTGGTGAACGAGGAACCGACTTGGGGTTCCATGTTGCCGGCAGAGGCGGCGCTGTCCGAGTTCAAGAAGAACGCGGTGTTGGCGCTGCTCAGGTAGAAGACTGGGAGATTGTTAGCTCCTGAGACAGTTAGGGTGACGCGGCCGTTGGAAGCAACGTTGAAGGTGCCTGAGCCGCTGTTCTTGGTGGGATCGGAAATGTTCCCGCCATCGTTTTGGTAACCGGAAAAAGTGAAGTTGTTACCGGAGGTAACATTGACGATGTCTGCCTCTGTGCGGCTGGCTGCCGTCGAACCGTTCGTGCTGCCGCCGGAAGCGTAGATGACGTGGTTGCCAGTCAGCGAGGAATTGCTGAAGGTGCCGGATTGTTTCAGGGCACGGCCGGTGAAGGCTGTGTTGGTGCCACCACTGGATACCTGGGCATCCGTGTTCAGAATGAGCAATTCGGAAGAGGAGACTACGTAGAACATGTTGGTCACCGGCGACGAACTGCCAGTGGGCGTGAAGCTGGCCGTGCCGCGGCCGTTGGAAGCGATGCTGTAAGGACCGCTGCTGAGGGTAATGCCTGCGGTGGCCGGGAAAGCCGTCAGGGCGCTGTTATTATCCAGCTTACCGTTGCTATTGGCGTCCGCCACACCGGTGATCGAGCTACTCGCTAGAGTGAGAACACCGACGACGGCAAAATATCCGGAACTCCCACCGGTGGAGACGGGCTTGGCGCCAGAAGCGCCGAAGGCCCAATTGCCGGCGATGGCACTGGTGGAGAAGGCAGATGGAGTGGCTTGGCGGAGAATGCCCGAAGTGAAAGGTCCGCCGGCATCGAAAGCGATGATGTGGCCGTCGGAGGCCACGTTGGCCGTGACGGCACCAACGGCATCCACGGAGAAGCGGTAGTTCGTGGTGCCCGCCGAAGTGACGATGGACATGCAGCCGCGGTAGCCATTGGTAGCGTTGGGGTCGAGGCCAAGGTTGTAAGAACTTGCCGAGGTGATGCTGAGGCCGGTCTGCACGCCGGAGACGAGGTTCATGTCCAGGGTGCCGGCGGTGATATTGCCCGGGCCCTTGGTGCCGCTGGCGACGAAGACGCCGCCGAGGTAGACAGGATTGCCAGCGGCATCAAAGCCGTTCATCACGAAAGCGTAGTCGCCTTGCAGTAGAGATTCCTTGCCGGTCAGAGAGGTGCAACTGGTGGTGGCGGCGACGGTGATGCTGAGGTTCGCCTGGGCGGTGCTGGGCGTCGGTGTCGCGGAGTCGGTCACCTGAACGGTGAACGGATAGGTTCCCGCAGTTGTGGGTGTGCCGGTGATCTGGCCGGAAGAGTTGAGCGACAAGCCCGGAGGCAGAGTGCCGGTTCCGGGAGCAACGACGACCCACGCGGTGTAAGGCTGGAAGCCGCCGGTGGCATTGAGTTGCGTAGATGCATACGAGGAGTTCACGACGCCTTGCGGCAAGGCGCCGGAAGTTGTCGCCACCGTGAGCGGTGGCGCAGGCGCCACGACGATGCTAACGGCTGCGGACTGCGAACCGCCCGAAGCATCGTTTACCATGATTGTGAAGTTCACCGTTCCAGCCGTGGTGGGAGTGCCGGAGATGGTGTTCCCGCTCAGGTTCATGCCGGTTGGCAAGCTGCCCGCGGAGATGCTCCAGTTGTAGGGCGTGACTCCGCCGGTGGCGCCGAGATTGGTGGAATAGTTTGTGCCTGCAGTGGCTCCCGGCAGAGAAGTGCTGGTGATTGCGAGCGCAGAATTGACAACGATGCTGAAACTTCCCGTTGCCTTCGTGCTTGTGGAGTCGGTCACTTGAGCGGTGAAGTTTGCGGTGGCGCTGGGGCCCGTGGGAGTCCCGGTGATAGCGCCGGTGCTGGAGTTGAGTAAGAGACCAGCGGGCAGGCCGCCCACGGTGATAGCCCAAGTGTACGGAGGCAATCCGCCGCTGGCTCCGAGAGTTGTGGACGGATAGGCATCATTGACCGCGCCAGTCGGCAATGTTGCCGGAGTGACGAGCAACGGACCGGTGACGATGGAGATGGACAAGGGCTGGCTGGCGGTTTGCGCCGGGTTGCTGGAATCCACAACCTTCACGGTGAAGCTGTAGGTGTTCACGGTGTTGGAGCTGCCAGTGATGGCGCCGGTGGCTGTGTTCAGGGAGAAGCCGGTTGGTAGAGCTCCGGCCGAAATGCTCCATGTGAAGGGGCCGTGACCGCCGGTTAAGGCAATGGTCTGGTTATAGTTCGCGCCGACAATGCCGTTGGGCAAACTGGTGGTGGTGATGGACGGCGCTGGCGGGAGACTAACCGCGATGCTGAGCGCTTGGGTGGTTGATTGCACGGGGTTGCTGGAATCAGAGACCTTTACGGTGAAACTGGATGTGGCGTTCGGGCCCGTGGGTGAGCCAGTGATTGCGCCGGTGCTGGCATTCAGGCTGAGGCCGGCGGGCAGAGTGCCGACGCTTACAGAATAAGTGAGCGCGCCGTATCCCGTTGCGGCCACGGTCTGGGTGTAGTTTGCAAATTCCACGGCACCTGCCAACGTGGTGGTCGTAATCGCCGGAGCAGGCGGCAAGTTCACGGCGATGCTGAGCGCTTGCGTGGCTGATTGCACGGGATTGCTTTTGTCGGTCACTTTCACGGTGAAGCTGGTGGTGCCATTCGGGCCAGTGGGCGCGCCGGTGATCGCGCCGGTGCTGGCGTTCAGGCTGAGGCCGGCAGGCAAGCTGCCGACGCTCACGGAGTAAGTTAGTGGAGCCAAGCCGCCCGTGACCGCAACCGTCTGGTTATAAGCGGTGCCTTCCACATCAGAGGGCAAGGAGAGAGTTGTAATTGACGGCGCGGGAGCCAGGTTCACTGCGATGCTCAGGGGCTGAGTTGCGGTTTGAACGGGGTTGCTGGAATCCGCGACCTTGACCGTGAAACTTGCAGTGCCGTTCGGGCCCGTAGGCGTGCCAGTGATGGCGCCGGTGCCGGCATTGATGCTCAATCCAGCGGGCAGAGATCCCGCGCTGATGGAATAAGTAAACGGAGCTAAGCCGCCGGTGAGAGCGAGCGGCTGATTGTAGGCCGTGCCTTCGACGTCCGCGGGAAGCGTGGTGGTGGTGATTTGCGGAGCTGGCGGCAGGTTGATGATGACGCTCATGGCCTTGGAGTTGGTTTGCGGAGAGACAGTGCTGGAGTCTTTTACCTGCACGGTGAAATTGACGGTGCCACCTGGCCCGGTGGGTGTGCCGGTGATGGCGCCGGTGGAACTGTTCAAACTTAAGCCGGCAGGCAAAGTGCCGACAGACACCGAATAGTTGAGCGAGCCAGCGCCTCCCGTGACGGCAATGGTTCCGGTGTAAGCGGCACCTTCCGTGGCAGGCGAGAGGGTTGCCGCGCTGGTGATCGCGGGAGTTGCGGTAACGACGACGGAAATGGTCTGGGTCTTCGTAGGATCAGACGCGGAGGCAATGGTAATTGTGCCGTTGCCGCTGGCTGATGCCGTGTACGTTGCGGTTGTCGCCGTCTGATTGGATAAAGCCCCGGCACCCGAAAGCAAAAATGTGGCGCCCTTGGCCAGCTTGTCGTTGGTGACAGAGGCCGCGATATTAAAGCTTTGTCCGACGTCCACGGATTGCGCGCCGGTGGGCGAGCTTACGGTCACAACAATGGGATTCGTTCCCGAGCCGCACCCGGTAATTCCCAGAAGTGCGGTCAGCGATAAAATCAGGAATGCTCTTTTCATCATGTTCCTCAGTCCGGTTTGGATGTAATTGCGTGTAGCGGAGCAGATGTCCGCGAATTTCGCATAAGCGACGGTATGCAACACGCCAACAGCCGGGCTAGAACGTTCTTGCTCTCTTATCCCCTGTGTCGTATATCAGTCACTGGGGGTCACCCATGTCCGATACCGCGGCTCAGGCCGCGCTCGCTTACCTACGCCCGCGTTCGGAACCCGGTACGGAGATACTTATCGCGAACAATTCGGCGCGCATCTGGCGGATGTTTCACGAACGTTATCTGATTTGCGGTTTCACGACTGTTGCGACGGCCTGGATTTATCGGCAGGAATCACGATTCACGAGCGACGGGGAAACCGCTTTTTTTGAACCGGGCGAGACGCACCGGGTCACCGCTTCCCTGCGACCATCCACGTTTCGGGGTATTTTTATTGAGCCGGAAAAATTCGCTGAGCGGGCCCAGGAGAGAGGCTGCAAGACCCGGCCACATTTCCGCTCAGCGCAAGTTACTGACCTGCGGCTTCTCGATTCCCTTCACCGTTTTTCTGCGGCGGTGGAGAACGACGAGACGGTCCTCGAACAGCAGTTTCACTTTTCGGATTTGTTGGATTTGGTACTCGGTTATACGGAAGACCGGTCACAAGTAATTTCAAATTCACAGTTCGAGCGATCTCTCAGGCGCGTCAAAGAACTCCTGCATGAGAGATTTTCGGAACAAATCAGCCTGGATGAACTGGCAGTTGCCGCGGCAATGAGCCGTTATCATCTGGTCCGGGGCTTTACAAGGCAGTTCGGGCTGCCTCCCCACGCCTACCAAGTTCACCTGCGGATCAAGCGGGCTTGCACCTTGCTGCGCCTCGGTCACTTGCCCAGCGCGGCAGGCGTCGCGGTCGGCTTCGCCGATCAGAGCCATTTCGCCCGGCACTTCAAGAAAGTGATGGGGGTAACACCGGGAACCTATTGTGACGCGCTGAATTTAACCGCTGATCGTTCCCTGGCAAGAATTTCTTACTGATGCTCTTATCTTCTTCGCAAAGTTCGACTCTCGGACAGCGCTACGCTTCCCAGAACTCACACCCACATGAACCGGATAACTTGTTGGCTGGCAAAATCGGAAGCTAGCCGCCGGCAATGGCGCCGATGATCAGGAAGGGTTCGATGCCTGCGGCTACTTCTGGCGGAAGCGGCGTGTCGGGAGGTTCGTGAGAGAGATCTTCCGCGCAGGCGAAGAAACGCAGGAATGCGCGGCGCTGCAGCGTGTCGTGATCGCGGATTGTACCGCGCAACATGGGATAGCGCGCTTCAAGTTCGTCGAGCACAGACCGCAGCGTGGGAGGAACGGCGAGTTCGAGCGTGACCTCGCCGTTCACATGAGCCAAGGTGCGGAGATGCGCAGGGAGTACGACGCGAATCATGGCAGAGCGTGGACCTCCATCGGAGTGCAAAGGCGCCCGCCTCGGAAGGCGGCCGCTACATAAGATAAAGCGCAACGTGGTGCGTAAATCAAGTGAGCGTTTGCACCTCAACCGACAAGACTGCAGGAAGGTCGCGCACGATCGGCGCCCACGAATCGCCCGCATTGGAGGAAGCATACACCTGCCCGCCGCTGGTGCCAAAGTACACGCCGCAGGAGTCGAGGGAGTCAACAGCCATTGCGTCGCGAAGGATGTTGACGTAGCAATCGCTCTGGGGCAGGCCCTTGGTGAGTGCTTCCCACTCGTTGCCGCCGGATTTGCTGCGGTAGATGCGGAGCTTGCCCTCGGGAACGAAATGCTCGGAGTCGCTTTTGATGGGCGCGACGTAGATCGTTTCCGGCTCGTGGGCGTGCACATCAATCGCGAAGCCGAAATCAGTGGGAAGATTGCCGCTGACTTCGTGCCAGCGGTCGCCGGCGTTGTCGCTGCGCATCACGTCCCAATGCTTTTGCATGAACAACGTGTCCGGGTGTGAGGGATGCATCGCCACGTGGTGGACACAGTGGCCGACCTCGGCGTTGGGATCGGGGATGAATTGCGAGACGAGGCCCTGGTTGATTGGTTTCCACGTTTTGCCCGCGTCGTCAGAGCGGAATGCGCCCGCGGCGGAAATGGCGATGTAGATGCGATTGGGATTCTTGCGGTCAAGAATAATCGTGTGGAGGCACATGCCGCCCGCGCCGGGCTGCCACTGCGGGCCGGTGCCGTGGCCGCGCAGGGCGGAAAGCTCGCGCCAGTTTTGGCCGCCGTCGGTGGACTTGAAAAGCGCCGCGTCTTCCACCCCCGCGTACACAAGATTGGGATCGGTATGCGACGGTTCAAGGTGCCAGACGCGCTTGAATTCCCAGGGATGCTGAGTGCCGTCGTAGAACTGGTGGGTGGTGAGCGGCGCGCCCGTTTCTTTTGAGACATCGTATTTGAATTTATTGCTTTCGCCCTTGGGCATTCCGTCGGACGTTTTGGTTTCGCCGGGAGGCGTGCCTGGCTGGAACCAGGTTTTGCCGCCGTCATCGGAACGCTGAATGATTTGCCCGAACCAGCCGCTTGTTTGCGAACAGTAGATGCGATTCGGATCCACGGGCGAACCCTTCAAGTGATAGATCTCCCAGCCGGCGAAATGCGGACCGCTGACCTCCCATTTTTCGCGCTTGCCGTCGGCCGAAAGAATAAATGCTCCCTTGCGCGTGCCAACCAACACTCGAACCTTGCTCATGTGCTTCTGCTCCTTTTCGTTCGATTCGTAGTTGCGGTATTGTTCGAGAATCCGGGAAAACTATCCTACTCCAAAATGAGCAATCCTTAAGCGGCCTGCACTCCGGCGCGCTCGACGTTGACCATCCAGGGAATGCCGAAGCGGTCGGTGAGCATGCCGAACCGATGCGCCCAGAAGGTTTCGCCGAGAGCCATGGTGACAGTTGCGTTTTCGGAGAGCGCGCTGAAGATGCGCTCGGCTTCCTTGATGTCGGTCAGACCGATGTTGACGCTGAATCCCTGCGGCTTGGAGTAACGGCCTGGGGGCGCATCGGAGGCCATGAGAACAGCGTTCCCGATGGTGATGCGAGCGTGGAGAATTTTTTTCAGCCATTCGGGCGGCACTTGAACGGAGGCGGGCGTGCCTTCGTGGGTCAGCATGGCCTCGATTTTTCCGCCGAAGATTTTCTCGTACGTTTTGAATGCTTCCTCGCAGTTGCCATCGAACAACAGATAAGAATTGAATTGCATAGTGCGCTCCTTATTTAGTTTTGAAAGCTGCGACTTCTATCAATTTGGAGAAAACAGAAAACCAAATTCCTCCGGGGCTAAAGCCCATTCGCTCGCACGACCTCGCGTCGGAGCTGAAGCTCCGACCTCCCAAACCACACCTGTCAGGAGGATTGTGCCGATTTCCCTTCGGCGGCCTGCTGCAAGGCGTTGCCGTCGATCTTGGTCATTTGCAGCATGGCCTGCATGGCACGCTTCGCTCTTTGCGGATCTTTGTCGCCCAGCAATTGGCCAAGAACCGTGGGGATGATCTGCCAGGAGACGCCGAACTTGTCCTGGAGCCAGCCGCAGCGATCCGTGCGGCCGCCGGCGGAGAGTTTCTCCCAAAGTTCGTCCACTTCCTTCTGCGTTTCGCAGTTGACGAAAAACGAGATGGCGGGGGTGAACTTGAACTGCGGGCCGCCGTTGAGGGCGAAGAATTCCTGTCCTTCGATCTGGAACGTCACGGACATCGCGGAACCTTTGGGTCCGGGCCCGGCCTCGCCATAGCGGGAAATCTTGCCCATCTTCGAATTCTTGAAGATGGAGATGTAGAAGTTGGCGGCTTCTTCGGCGTTTCCGTCGTACCAGAGGAATGGAGTGATCTTTTGCATTGGAGTTCCCTTTCCGCGCGGCTACTTTTTGCCGGCTGCGAGTTTCTTGCCAAGTTCCTTGTGGTGGTCGACGGCTTTGCTGGGGGCGAAATCTTCCAACTCAAAAAATTGCCGGAGCTCGATTTCGCCTTCTTCGTTGGGGCCATGGGGAGCAGGCACTCGCTTGGCCCAATTGATGGCTTCCTCGCGAGACTTCACGTTGATGACCCAGTAGCCAGCGACGAGTTCCTTGGTTTCGGAGAAAGGGCCATCGATGACAGTGGATTTGCCGCCGGAAAAACGGACGCGGGCACCCTTTGCACTGGATTGAAGCCCCGCGAGGTCGACGAGGACGCCTGCCTTCATCAGCTCCTCGTTGTATTTGGCCATCGCGGCAAGGAGCTCTTCGCTGGGCATTTTGCCGGCTTCACTGTCTTTGCTGGCTTTGACGATCATCATGAATCTCACGGTTCTATCTCCTCTTTTGATCGGTGCACGACTGAGAGCGGGGCGAATTCAGGCTGGCCGATCCCGCTTCCTACCAGTAAGACGAACGGGTGGAGGGAATATCGACAAGCCAACGCAACTATGTTTTGGGAAGGCCGTCTACTTCCACGAGGGGACGGATTTCCACAGTGCCCCAGCGACCGGCGGGAACCCGGGCGGCGATATCAATAGCTTCATCAAGGTCTTTGGCATCAATGAGAAAGAAACCGCCGAGCTGCTCGCGGGTTTCGGCGAAGGGGCCGTCGGTGACCAGGCGCTTGCCGTCCTGAAGGCGCAGACTGGTGGCCGTGGAAGTAGGCTGAAGGGGCGCCGCGCCGAGGAACTTGCCAGCTTCGTGGAGTTTCTGGGCGAAGGCGGTGGATTCCACGTAGCAATGTTCCCGTTGCTCCTGGGTCAGCGCTCCGTTTTCCTCAAAATACATCATCAACATATATTTCATGGTCTCTCCTGTGCCTCTACCTTTTAATCGAACGGGCGAGGCAGAAATCGACAGGGTGCCGTAAGATGTTCGGGACCACCCATGGGCTCCGCCGCAGCCACCGCCGTTGAAACCGTCTATCGAGCCGAATGGGGCCGCATTGTGGCTACCCTGATTCGGCTGATTGGTGATTTTGACCTTGCCGAGGAATGTGCGCAAGAAGCTTTCGCGGCGGCCGTGGACCAGTGGAGAGCGACTGGGGTACCGGCGCTGCCGCGGGCGTGGATCATCCAAACGGCGCGAAACAAGGCCATTGACCGGATTCGTCGGCAGGGGCGGTACGCGGAGAAGCTGGCGCTTTACGGCAATGCGGAGATTGGGACGGAGAGCCAGGAACCGAACTACGACACCGGCGAGATTCCCGACGACCGGTTGCGGCTGATTTTCACATGCTGCCACCCGGCACTGGCGCTGGAGGCGCAGGTGGGGCTGACGCTGCGGACATTGTGCGGGCTGGAAACGGAGGAGATCGCGCGAGCGTTCTTGACCTCCGCGACAACGATGGCGCAACGGCTGGTGCGGGCGAAGCGGAAGATTCGTGACGCGAAAATTCCCTACATTGTGCCGGAAACGCAGGCCATGACCGAGCGGCTGGACGCCGTGCTGACGGTAATTTACCTGGTGTTCAACGAAGGGTATGCGGCAACGCGGGGGGATTCCCTGTTGCGGCCGGATTTGTGCTCCGAGGCTATCCGGCTGGGTCGATTGGTGGTGAGTCTGACGGGGCCGCAGACTCCGCGGGAGGCGACGGCGCTGGTGGCGTTGATGCTGTTGCATGATGCGAGGCGCGAGGCACGACTGGATGAAGCGGGAGAGCTAGTGGTACTGGAGGAGCAGGATCGCGGGCGGTGGAAGCGAGAGCAGATTCGCGAGGCTCTGCCCCTGGCGGAAGAGGCGATGCGCGGGACGCCGGGTCCCTTGGCGCTGCAGGCGGCGATTGCGGCGGTGCATTGCCGGGCGGGGCGGGCGGAAGAGACGGACTGGCGAGAGATTGTGCGGCTCTATGATGCGTTGGCGCGGGTGCAGTCTTCCTCGGTGGTTTCGCTGAACCGCGCGGTGGCAGTGGCGATGGCGGAGGGGCCGCAAAGAGGATTGGAGTTGATGACGGAGTTGGCGGCGGGAAGCGATTTGGAGAATTATCATCTGCTGCACGCGGCGCGGGCGGATATGCACCGGCGACTGGGGAGTTATGCGGATGCGGCGGGGGAATACCAGAGAGCGCTGGCATTAGTTACGAATGATAGCGAGCGGCGATATTTGGAAAGAAGACTGAGAGAAGTAACAAAGTAATAAGGAAAAGAAAACGCGGAGACGCTGAGAACACACACAGTGGGGATTTAACACAGAGTGCACGGAGGAGGGGCACTGAGGACACTGAGATGAGGGAAAAACCCGCGCCCTGAAGATGCGAGGTGCGGCTGGAGCGTAAGAGCCGCATTATAAAACCTTAAGTGATTGATTGGTTGGGACATAACAACTGGCAGAGTAGTTCTTCAATTGTGTACTTTCTTGCACATATTACTGAGGCGGAACATGCGGACACCTCCTGGTGATTATTAAGCTTATATTTTTGAATGACTTAGCGAGTACCAAAGTGAACTCGACGAAAGAGCCGTTTGGCGGGCCGATTGCAGAGTACTAGCCGGGGTAGTAGTTCGTCCCACCTTTCCGACGTTGTAGGTGTGGAAGAATTGCAGGTTTGTCGATTGGTGAGCATGCATCATTTGCAGGTTTAGGGCCGGAGCACTAGTAAGGGAGACTCATGGGAAACCTGGGCTTAGTTGGGAAAGTAACAACGTTGGGCATTTTGCTGGTGGCGATTGCGTTGACTAGCGGAGCGACGGCAATCCCTGTGCGGGGAGGTTCCGGTTATGGATCCGACCTAGGAGCACCAGGCCCTTCAAGCCTTGGACCCGACTTCGGATTTTCCGATTGCCAAACTGCGATTATCAACTTCTTGAACGGTGCGAATGCAAACAACTGCGAAGGATACGTTTCGGGTACTTTTACCATCGGTGGCACCCCCTATGCTGGTGATCAATTTGCATTTCTTGAGTCGGGTGGGACGGCTTTTGGAATCCTTGATGTGCTAACGATCAATGCTAATCCGAATCTAACGCTGAGCCTGGTGAATCCAACTTTGCAGACGGGAGTTTTCCTGTGCGGGAGCAATGGCACGTCGGGAAACCCCGAAGTAGCTCAGGATAGTCAAGGAGCGATGCTGACCGGTTTGTCCTGCACTCCCGGATCCTCTGATCAATTTTCGACGGGCGACAGCTTTGCGGGTACTCAGGATGGGGGCAATGTCCAAGTGACGTTCAGTACAGGGGGAGTGACGTTCACGAACGCGGGGGACCCAATTGCAATTTTCACCACGGATGGAAACCTGGTAGGGAGTACTTTTACGCCAGGGACACCAGTCTCAGCGCCGGAGCCGAGTTCAATGATCCTGCTGGGAGCAGGCTTGCTGGGGGTGTGGGGCGGGCGCAAACGGCGGCTGGCTCGATAGAAGACTCGCAACATTAATCCGAACAATTTTTGCAGGGCCGTCCGCACAGGACGGCCCTTTTTCTTTTGCAACTTGTTCACGAGGGATTCAGGGCTTTGAGCTTACGTTGGGCTTGCGCCGCGAGTCGCAGATACCCCTTCTCGCGCGCTTCACGCTCTACGGCGTGCAGCTGCTGCTGGGCGAGCCCTGGATTCGTAGTGAACTCGAGCTCGGACTGAGCGAGCCTGATTTCCAGCGAACTGTCGGCGAGCTTCATCTTTTCGGCTTCGCGCAGAATTCCGGCCAATTGACTTCTTGCCTCAGCGGACTTCCCTTCCCTGGCCTTCAGGCGAGCGTCCGTGACGACTAGGGAGAGGCGGGTGGGGAGGTCGCGGGCAGAAAGCTTGAGAGCGGGGTCGAGTTCGACACGCGCCTCCGGCACCCGGTTTTCCTCCAACAAGGCCCGCGTGAGAGCGTCGCGGGCGCCGGCCTCGTTGTCCAACATTTTCTGCTGGGCAAAGATTTCCGCGGCTTCACGGGCGAGTTTTTCCGCGTCAGCAAACTTGCCTTCCTCCAGATCAACAACGGCAAGCGCCGTCTTGCTTACGGCAGAGGCAGCTGGAACGTTTTGGCTGGTGGAAATGACCAGGGATTGCTCAAGATTCTTGCGAGCGCCGGCCAAATTTCCTCTGGCGAACAAAACATCGGCCAGCAGGTTTAGAGAGTTGGCACGATCGACGAGCAAGTCCCCCTCTTGCTGCAGCGCGATGGCCTGCTCAACACTCTGTTGGGCATCCACGAGTTGACCTTGTTGCAACTGTAATTCTCCCAGGTCTTCGAGTGCCAAGGCCATTCCTCCCTTGTCCCCGGTGCCCCGAGCAATTTCGATGGATTGCCGGTAAAGGGAAGCGGCGCCTGGAAAATCACCTTGCTGGTAGAGGTGAGCCGCCAAAGTGTTCTGGGCGCCGACCAAGCCGAACTTGTCGTCGATATTCCGAGAGATGCTGACGGCCTCTTCGTAGTAAGCCCGAGCGTCCTCGGCGTTCCCTTGCTGGTCAACGAGGTTCGCGAGATTTTGCAGGGCCCCGACGACGTCCTTCTGAGAACCGATTTTACGGGCAATATCAAGCACCTGCCGGCGCATCTGGAGCGCTTCGCCGGTCTTGCCCTGGGCTTCCATGACGGTGGCCCAAACTGTTTGGCTGCGAGCCTTAATGACATCGTCGAAGGGGGCGGAGCGGTTGGAATGGTCGCAGGCATCCTCCGCTTTTGCGAATTCACCCAAAGAAGAATAGGCACTACACAGCTGCCAGTAGGCGTGAGCCGCCAAAAGGCGAGAGCCCTGGCGAATGGCTTTCTCGGCGGCGGCCTGGGCGGCGTCGCGCTGTTTCGTTGTGTCCGAGAGGGATTCCGCAGCCAGAGCCATGGAAAGATCGACGCGTGGATCATCGTGCATGTTGGGCTGCGCGGCGAGCTTAGCCAGGGTGAGGAGGGCGTTTGTTGCTTTGCCGGCGGAGGTCTGAGTATTTGCCAAGTCCAAGGCATAGTTTGGCTCGTCGGGGTAAAGGACCCAGAGCGCGTTGTAATTGGAGATGGCTTTGTCCCAGTCCGGAATCAATGAGCTGTAAAAAGCTTCGATGAATCTGCGGTCGGGAGGCGGCAATGCCTCGGAGTATTCAACGGCCTTCCTGGCTTCTTCCCGGGCGTTCTGGTCGTAACCGAGCAATTGCCAGGTGCGAGCCAGGGCCAAGTGTAAAAGGGCAAAATGCGGCTCGAGCCTGACGGCACGTTCCAGATCGTCCTTGGCGCCGAGTGCATCGAAGGCGTGAAGCTTCGCGAGACCCCCAGTATAGAGACGCAGAGCTTCCGTGTCAGAGGGCAAGAGCGGCTTCGTCTGGGGCGCCGCGTCGGCGGCCTGCTGCATCCCCATGCGGCGGCGCAAATCGGAACTCACGCGTTTCAAGGAGTCGGATAAAGTGGCCAGCGTGCCTTCTTCGGCGAAGGGCGAAAGCAATTCACCGGAATCGGCATCCTGAAGACGAACGTCGATGCGGATGGTGTCGCTGGGCTGATTGCCCATGGCGACGTAGGTTCCGGAAACCACGTACTCGGAATGGAGGATGCGGCGAAGTCTTGAGAGAGTGGCGGAGTTGAACGATGGAGAGATGGCAACAGCAAGATCGGTTTTGGCAGTAGAAACATCCTCGGGAGAAATGGCGCGGATGGTATCGGTCGAGCCGAGTTCCGTGCTTAACATTTCGGTGAGCGCGTTGGAAAGCCACTCGGCATCCTTCTGGCCAAGGTTCTTGAAGCCCATAACGGCGACGGAGGGTCTGGGCTTCGTGGGCCAGATGACCAGACCGGCTTGGCGGCGACGATAGGCATACCCGCCAAGGCTCACAATCACCAGGCCGAGAGCCGCGATTCCGGCGATGCGGAGGATACGTTTTTTCCGGAGAGCCACCTCGACTGGAGGGACGGCTGTTGGCCGGGGGCCCTGGCCATCCCAATCGACTTCCCAAAGGGCCATGCGGTCCACACCCTTGAGGGCAAACTGGCCACGCGGGTGAAGCTTCACATCCGTCATGTGGCGGACAAGTTCGTAGGTGCGGGAGGAGATGAGAATCTGCTGCCGCGTTGCCACAGACTCGACGCGCGCGGCGGTGTCAACGTCAGTGCCATGCCAGCTTCCTTCGAAGTATTCGGGGAAGCCGGAATGGAGCCCGATGCGCAGGCGAAGGGGCCCCATCGGCGTGTCGATGGGATTCGCGGCGAGCTGGCGCTGGATATCGACCGCACAGCGCACGGCCTGCACGGGATCATCGAAGGCAAGGAAGAAAGCGTCGCCCATGGTGCTGACTTCCTTGCCAGCGTGAGAGCGGCAACAAGCGCGGATGAGATCGAAATGATGGGTCTGGACCTGGTCGAGGTAGGCACGGTCCCGTTCGCGATTGTCGCGTCCAAGCGAGAGGTCGCGCTTTGTGGCGCTGGAACCCACAACATCGGTGAAGACCATGGTCAAGAGCGACATGGGTTTGGTATAGGAAAAAGGATTACCAATAAGCCCGCATAGTATGGGGGCAGCACAGACAAGTCAACCAAGGTGGGATTTTCGATGCTAGTAAAGAGGAACCAGCCATCGGAAGAATTTCAGGGTTTGGGGCTGGCATTCCACATTTCTTGCTGGATTTTCCATTGGCCCGTGGCGTCCTTGTGGAGGACGAAGAGAATTTTGCCGTAGCCCTCCATGGTGGGTTGATTGGGTGGCTGGAGGCCTTGCGTCTCGAGGCCCCACTCGGAGGCCCAGTCGCCAGAAACCTGGATGTCGTGGAAATCGATTTTTTCGCGGACGATTTTGTAGCCGGGCATTTGCGCGGTGATGTCGTTGATAAATTTGCCGATGGTGGCGCGGCCGACCATGGGAGCCATGCTGGGGAGCAGGCTGACACCGTCGTCGGCCCACATGGCGATGATGGCGGGATTGTCCATGCGGAGGTGGGCGTTGATTAATTTTTCGTTGAAGGAGAGGATTTCGGCTTTGGGGTCGGCGGGAGGAACGGGCGTTTGCGGAGAGTAATGCAGCAGAAAAAACAGGAAAGGCAAAACCAGGAAGGTCGAACGACACGCAGGGAGCATGAGCGTACCTCCTGAGCGACCTTCATATCGGAATTGCGAGAGAAATGGAAGAGGGATGAAGGAAGCAAATCACATCTTGATTGGGTCTTTGGCATGGCGGGAGACGTACCAGCAAGGATTGTGCTGGGCGTGAGGGAAGAGTGTGCGCGAGCAGGGGACATCTTCTTCGGGTTGAACGGCGTCGATCTGGTATTCGGTTTTGTTGCCCTTGTCGGGAATGGCGAGAAGGCGGACGCGGTGGACGGAGGAGTTGGCCACGCCCAGCCGGGGAACGGCGAGGCGCGCGTGATACCAGGTGAGGTCAACCGCATAGAGGATGAAAAAGAGGACTGTGAGAGAGGCGACGACGCGGAAAATCAAACGGGCGCCTGGTGAAGAGCGATCGGTCGGGTTAGGCATGATATTGGGCTGCGGAGGTATTTTGCCTCGGGAGAGGATTTGGAGGAAGCGCGAATTGAGGGGATTGCCCGAAGCTACACTTGCGGCGCACCCGTGCAGCAAATCCCCGAACAGAATCCGCAGAGGGATTAAAGGGCAAAGACACGGAAACGCGGCGCTCCAGTTCTTTGTGAGTGGTTAGGCGGAAGCGCCTTTGCAGTCCGCCGGAGATGGCGCCATGGCAAAAGGATAGTCGATGATTTGATTGATGGAGTATACCGACTCGCGCTCGCAGCAACGGCAGCGGACATTGAAGACGCGGGAAATCAAATGGTAGTGAATGTCGGAGGAATCGGTGAGTGACTGGAACTCGCTTTCCTTTTTCATGATCAGAGCGGGAATTCGAATAGGCTTGGCACAATGACGGCAGAGGACGGCGCGGAACTTACTGGAGACTGCAGGCGATGCCATTAGAAAGACTCCTTAGGATTTTCAGCGGACTGGCTGGAAGTGGGAGAATACCGGAAGGACGGAGGGTTGTCCAGTTAAGGATAAGTGGAAAAACGGTGGAAAAAGGCGGCCGGAGTCACCCACGGTGTTGGTTGTGCTAACCCTTTTCAATTGTGCCACTTAAGTGTGTAGTTCGCAGTAAGGAATCATTCGAAATTTCCAATTCACGGCCAACTGTTGCCGGATTGAATGAAGAATGCTTTGGTACGGTGGAGTATCCAGGGACCGCGGTTTTTCGGGGAGCAGGAGGCTCGCATGTTGGAACCGCTGGAGAATCCCTTCGGGCCAAAAGTGTTACCTATGTAACCGGTACATTCTGTCACCCATGTGTCCGGGTTGGACCGTATGAAATTGGTGGAGCCCATGGGGTTCGAACCCACGACCTTCCGGTTTCACCGGGACGCGCTCAGAAATATTTCGATCATCCGGCGATCCTTCCAGGATTTGAGCTGCCGTTCGCGTAGGACCGCTTCACTACGAGTTTTGTATTGTTCGGTGTGGACGAGCCGCCAGGGTCCGCGGTTTTTCAAAGGATTTCGAGTAGTTGGCGTTGTGGTAGGCGAGACGCTCGGGCACGTCTTGCGTTTGTCCGATGTAGAAACGGCCTGTCGTTTCGCTTTGAAGGATGTAAAGGTAATACACCGGTATGAAATTGGTGGAGCCGATGGGGTTCGAACCCACGACCTCCTCGATGCCATCGAGGCGCGCTCCCAGCTGCGCCACGGCCCCACCGTTACAAACTTGGCCCCAA
>Ga0210406_10002581_pt1 | contig 20541 bp, 13 predicted proteins | sample IncBWC30MmetaG_FD_155454 | JGI IMG/M metagenome (GOLD analysis project Ga0210406, IMG submission 155454) | Forest soil microbial communities from Barre Woods Harvard Forest LTER site, Petersham, Massachusetts, United States - Inc-BW-C-30-M | ecosystem: Environmental > Terrestrial > Soil >... | reverse complement strand
ACCGAGAGCACGGTTGCTGTTCCTTTTGCGTCCTGTCGTCAAGAATTCATTGGCTTGCAATCGCTTTCGAAGGAATTCGAAAAGAACGGAACCGACAAGCGCGGCCGTAGTCTTAACTATCGCGGCATGGGTTCGTATCGATTGCTGAAAACCTTGTTTGCGCTCGCGGTCCAAGGGACCCTATTATTCACAACGAGTTAACCAGGCGGGCATATAATCGCTATCGAACCTTTTTATGGGGCGTTGGACCCCGGCTGCGAATCGAATAGTTATATGGCAGACAAGCCTATGAAACGCTACATTTTCGCGAGCGACTTCGACCAGACGCTCACCTTCAACGATTCCGGCTACGTGCTCGCCGAACTGGTCGGCATTCCTACCGAGGACTTCGAGCGGAAAGCCAAAGGAATGGCGAAGATCAACCTGGTGCAGCAAGGCGCGGAGCTGGCCTACTTGTTGTTGCATGATCCCGAGTTTAAAAGCAAAGTTCGCAAAGAACATCTCCGCGAAGTCGGCAAACGAATCCGCCTGAAGGGGGACATCAAACTGCTTTACCAGCTTCTCGATGCCGGCATCGACGGCCATCAGTTCGATTTCTATGTTCTATCGGCGGCTCCGGTTGAGGTCATTCTCTCTGCACTGGAAGATATTGTTCCGCCCGATCACATTTTCGGCACCGAGTTTCGCTATAAGCCTTCCGGCGAAATCGACACCATCGTGCGCGCCACGGCCGGTTATGGCAAAGTTGCGGTTCTGAACAGCCTGCTTCTGCAGCAGGTGTCCGGCCCCGATCACGTTATTTATACCGGCGACGGCAGTTCCGACATTCACGTGATGCTGCATATCAACTCGCGCGACGGTCTCACCATTGCCGTCTCCGAATCGCCGGACGTTTCGCAGATCGCAAAACGTACCGTGCTGAGTACCAGCGCCCTCGCGGTCCTGGTGCCGATTCTCGAAGAGGTCGCGGGCTGGGAACGATACCGCATTCGCGGCTTCTTCGAAGCCAATGGAATGTTGATTCAGGAATGGCAGCGCGTCCGCACCGATTGGCTGACCGTCCGCCCCGCCGGCGATCCTGAGCAGATAGACGGGGAACCGGCAGCCTCCGCGCTGGAGCGCACGATCTCCGAAGGATAAGGGCCATGCTGCGCGACCGAAATCTAGTCCCGCTCTCTCGCCAGCACCAGCACGCCTTGGCCCTGTGTGTTCGTATCGACCGCGCACTGCCCGTCGGGGACTGTGATCTTGCGGCTTGGCAGTCGGAAATCACGCAGCAGTTTCAGACTGAAATCGGAGTTCATTTCGCGGCGGAAGAGCTGGTGTTGTTCCCGGCAGCCCACAATTTCCCGGAATTGATGGCCCTGGTAGAGGAATTGCGTTTCGATCACGCGTTACTGCGCGAGAGCTTCGCCAAAGCGGAAGCGCGGCAAATGTCGGCAACCGACCTCTCTGCATTCGCTCGGCGCTTGTCGGCTCATATTCGCAAGGAAGAACGACAGCTGTTTGAGCGCATGCAGGCACTCATGAATCAGGAAGAACTCGCTCGTATTGGCCAGAACCTGGAAGCGGCGCTCGGGGATGGGGAGCAGGCTTGCATCCTGCCCACTGCCGCAACCCAGCTGCGCCCGGCTAAATAATCAAGTCTCGAGCCGGTAGCGCGTTTCTGCGAGTGCATACATTTTGCGCCACACGAGCCGATTGATGGTCACTACCGTGGCTGCCATCATCAGGGTTGCGGCCAACAGTAGATCGAAGTTGCCTGCATCCGTCGCTTGGGAAATGGTCGCTCCCAATCCCGTCGTCGTATAGATGTGGCCCTTAAAGTGAAAATACTCCGCAACAATGCTCGCATTCCAAGCCCCACCGGAGGCGGTTACCATGCCGGTGACGAGATAGGGAAAAATCCCGGGTAGAATCAACTTCTTCCAGCGCGCGATTCCCTGCAATCGGAACACGGAGCAACACTCTTTTAAGTCCGTCGGGATCGCAATCGCGCCGGCAATCACGTTGAACAGGATGTACCACTGCGTTCCCAACAACAACAGCACGATCGAGCCGACGCCCAGCCCGCCGCCCACGCGAATCAGCAACAGCAGCACCACCGGGAACAAAGCGGTCGCAGGAACCGACGCAGCAATCTGCGCCAGAGGCTGCGCAATCCGCGCCAGGCGTGGGTTGAAGCCGATGGCCACGCCTGCCGGAATCGTCCACAACGCCCCCAGCAGCAAGGTGACGTTCACGCGCAGAAAGGTCGCGCCCAGGCCGATCGCGGCTTCCGCTAACTCCGCCTTCTGCAGGCCGGTCAAAATGATTACGACTCGAACCACTCCGTAACTGATCGCAGCCAGCAGCAGGACTCCCAGGCCGCGCGCGAGCCACGTCTTCCAGGCGCCGGTCGGTTTCACCGCATCGCCGCCGCGCACGCGCGAAAAGTGAAGCATCAGACGTTCACCGAGGGGATGCACGGTTTTCTGCCGAATCTGCGCCAGGCTGCGCGAATGTCGAATCAGGTCGAGCACCCAAGACCGCGGAGCGTTGCTGCTCTCGACTTGCTCCACCTTGAATTTTTCCGCCCAGGCAATCACCGGACGCCAGATAAATTGGTCCAGCAACACGATCACCGCGATCATGGTGGCAACGCCCCAGATAATCGATCGCGTGTCTCCGGCGCTGGCCGCGGTCTGCAGATACGAACCCAGCCCGGGCAGCCGGAAATCGCGCGAACCTAGCACGAACATCTCGCAGGCCATCAGAAAAAACCAACCTCCGGCCACCGACATCATCGAGTTCCACACCAGCCCAATCGCCGCGAACGGCAGCTCCATCTCAATGAAGCGCTGCCACCAGCTGAAACGGTAAACCTTCGCCGCTTCGCGCATTTCATTGGGAATGCTCTTCAGCGACGCGTAAAAACTGAACGCCATGTTCCAGACCTGGCCGGTGAAGATCAGCAGGATTGCTCCCGCCTCCACACCCAACTGCCTCCCCGGAAACAACGCCACCATCGCCATCATCACTCCGGGAAGAAAACTGAGCACGGGAATTGACTGCAGCACGTCGAGCAGCGGAATCATGAAGCGCTCCGCCCGCGGGTTGTAGGCGGCCACGTATCCATACACCAGTGTGAACGCAAGGCTGAGCACGTAGGCAATCGTGATCCGCAGCAGTGAATATCCGGCGTAAGCTGCCAGCGCGAGTGGACTGCGCGAGATTTCCACCTGCGGCGTAAAAGGGCCGAGCCAAGTCCGCCCGACTACGAGCAGGCCGTAGAACAGGGCGATCCCGGCCCCAAACATAACAACATCGGGCAGGTAAGAGATTTCGAGGCTGGGCCGTTGTGTCCAGATTCGATACGCCGAGAATCCTCGCAGGCTGATGGTTTTCTTCATTCGATCGCTGCTCGAAACGGAAACTCTTAATCAGGACTTTGGAGCGGAGGTTGCTTTCGGAATGTTCGCTGCAGGTGCAATCGGGGCAGGTGCGACCGGGGACTCCGGCGACTCCGGCGCAGGCGCCTCGGTCTGCACCAGCCGCCCCTGCCCGCGGTCGTAATCAAATATCTCGGCATAGCGGCCCCAGTTCACCGCAGTCTCGAACTGGCGCAGCACTTCATCTTCGGCAAAGTGTTCGTCGAGAATGTCGTGAAAGAACTCGTCGGCGATCGAGTGGTCCGTCTTGCGCTTCAGCACGCTGTCAATCTGTTTCAGGATGGTGACATGCTCCAACACAGCCTGCCGGAACAGAACCTTGCGTTGCTGAATATCGGCCTCGGCAAAGGCCACTCCCGGCGGCGTAATCTGTATGTCGCCCTCTTTTAGCAACGCAAAGCCAAGCATGACGCAAGCCTCAAGAATCGGGAGTAAGTCTTCCACGTCCATTACCAGTTCTTCGGCGAGACGGAACAAATCCTGACGCCCGCCGTGGTCACGCAACAATTCCAGTAATCCGGCGATGCCGCCTACTCGAGCATGCGGCAGCATCTGATATTTAGCCGTACGAATCGGCGCCTCCTGTTTCTTCGGCGCAGCGTTGGTCAGGCCACCCCTGGGCAAAATGATTTCCGCAGTCGTCTCCGCATCGGGCAGGTCATGCTCGACTTCCGGCTCGGTCATCACTTTATAGATGTAGTCCACCAACTCCACAAAGCGCGCCGACTTGCGGTCTCGAGGATGTTTCAGCCGGATGTTGAAATCGGAACGAATCCGCGCGGGATTTCTTCCCAGCACCATCACGCGGTCGGCGAGCATCACCGCTTCTTCAATGTTATGGGTAACAATAAAGATGGCGCTGGCCGGCATTTTCTTGTTGAGCCAGAGCTCCAACAGTTCACCACGCAGGTTTTCCGCGGTAAGAACGTCGAGCGCAGAGAACGGTTCGTCCATGAACAACACTTCGGGTTCCACCACCAGAGCACGCGCGAACCCCACACGCTGCTTCATGCCGCCGGAAAGCTCCTTGGGATAGGCCGTCTCGAAGCCATCCAGTCCAACCGTATCGAGTGTACGCAGAGCGCGTTTGCGGCGTTCGACGGCGGACGCTCCCTTCGCTTCCAGAGGAGCTTCTACATTCTCCAGCACGGTGAGCCAAGGAAACAGCGCGAAGCTCTGAAAGACAATGGCCACGTTGGGCATTTGGCCATCGAGCGGCTTGCCGTGCCACAACAGCGTTCCCGACGAGGGTTGCGAAAGCCCGGTCAACATGCGCAGCAGGGTGGATTTTCCGCAGCCCGAGGGCCCGAGCAAGGCCACAATCTTCCCGGTTTCGATCACCAGATTGGTCAGCCCGACCACCTGAATCCGGGTTCCATCCGCCTGCGGATAAGACTTCTCAACACCCACGGCTTCGATGATCGCTTGGACTTCGGTTTGGCTCACGGCAGCACTCCCGTCTTTTCTATACACGAACTGCGCAGAAGCGCAAAACGCGTCGTCAAAGTGAATCGGATCGACCACCGCGGAAAATCCGAGAGCGACGTCGAGACTATTGCTCAGGGCAAGGTTCAGCAGTTCAAGCGGCGAAGCTCTCCTGCTCGAGCGTGGCGAAGGGCCGGGGCAGACGATCGCTCAATGCGGCGAGGTGAGCGAGCTTCGCCGCCAGTTCACGGTTGAGCTGTTGCGGCTCGAAACGCCAACGCCAGTTGCCCCCGTTGAGACTTGGAGTATTCATGCGTCCCTCGCTGCCCAGCCCCAGCACGTCCTGCAGGGGAACGATACTCAGGCTGGCCGCGGAGCATTGTACCGCGCGAATGAACGCCCAATGAATTCCATCCTCGCAGCGCCCGACATAGGCCTCGGCATTGCGTCGCTCCTGCTCGGTCGCTCCAGAATGCCACCAGCCCACAACGGTATCGTTGTCGTGGGTGCCGGTGTAGATGACTTTGTCTTCGGCGCGATGGGGCAAATACATGTGCGCGCCTTCATCCCCGAAACCGAACTGCAACACGGCCATCCCAGGAATTTTCAGCCTCTCCCGCAGAGCATGCACCTCCGGAGTGATGTAGCCCAGATCCTCCGCAAAAAATGGCAGTCCCCCCAACGACTCGCGGAGTTTCACAAACAAGTCATCTCGCGGTCCATCCACCCAGCGACCATTCGCTGCCGTATCTTCGCCCGCGGAAATTTCCCAGAACTGGTCGAATCCCCGGAAGTGGTCCAGCCGGATGTAGTCGCAGTTTTCTGTCGCCCGGCGCAGGCGCTGGATCCACCATTGGTAGCCGCTTTCCTTCATTACGTCCCAACGGTAGAGCGGATTTCCCCACCGCTGTCCGGTCTTGCTGAAAAAGTCCGGAGGCACGCCGGCCACCACCTCCGGCTCTAGATTCGCATTCAGCCGAAATAGTTCCTGATGCGTCCAAACGTCGGCGCTGTCGTAGTTCATGAAGATCGCGACGTCGCCCACCACGCGGATCTCGCGCTCCGAACAGTAACGGCGCAACGCCCGCCATTGTTCGTGAAAAGCGAACTGCAGCGCACTCCGGATCTGGATATCGGCGAACAGTTCCTTACGCGCTTTCTCCAAAGCGGCCGGCTCCCGATGCGCGAGATCATGCGGCCACTGGTTCCAGCTCTTGAGTTTCTGTCGGGCGCGCAGGGCATCGAACAGAACGAAGTCATCCAGCCACCAAGCGTTTTTCGCACGGAAATTTTCAAAACCGCGCAACGCATCGCCTGCGGCCGAGCCGAGGAAGTTCCGCGCAGCTGCAAACAAAAGCGGCATTTTCTCCGCGAAAACCTGATCGTATTCGACCCGGGCGGAGACTGACGTGGCCTTGAAATGAGCCGTCTCGAGTTTCGCCCGATCGATCCAGCCATAATCCCCGAGGCGTTCCAGGCTGATCAGCAGTGGATTTCCGGCGAAAGCCGATGTCGATGAGTAGGGCGAGTTGCCATAGCCAAGCGGCCCCAGAGGCAGAACCTGCCACCAACCCTGGCGGGCGGAAGCGAGAAAATCGACAAACCGATAGGCGGCTGGCCCGAAATCGCCGATGCCGCCGGGCGAAGGCAACGACGTGGGATGCAACAAAATGCCGGCGGCGCGCGGAAAGGACATAGCAGCGCCGCTACATTCCTGGCTCGCTGCCGCTGCGGCTCAAGGCCTTGATCTCCTCTTCGTTTCTCTTGATCTTGCCCGATCTCGTCATTTCGTCGACCAGGCTGGAAACGAAAAGTCCGAAGCGCTCCTGCTGCTTGCTCAGCAGCAGTTGATCGCGGATCTGGTCGCGCTTGGCAGCGTACTCAGCCTCGGTTGGCTGCTGGGTCTCGAGCACCTGAAGCACCACGGCGTTGGCGCCGCTGTTGATCGGACCGCTGATCTCGCCTGGCTTCATGGTGAACGCGACCGAGGCTTGCCCCGACATCGAGCCCACATCCGGTACCTGTCCGTCGGGCAAAACAAAGTCGCTGCTCTTTACCGTCGCTCCCATTTCTTTCGCCGCGCGGCCCAGGCCATGCTCCGCCTTGGCGCGGTCCGAGAGTTCCTGGATTTTTTGTGACAGCAAAATCGAGGAGCGCTCGTTCTTGAATTCCTCTTCCACCCGGCTGCGGATCTCTTCAAATGTCGGCGTCGCAGCTGGCTTCACTCCCAACAGCTGAAATACCACGATGCCTTGCGATGCCGGAGCTACATCGGGCGTCGATTTTTCCGTGGCAGTGAATACCGCATCCATAAACTGCGTCGCCGGCCCCAGCCCGGGTAGCATGTCCTTGCGGGAGAAGTAATCCGAAGTGATCACCGGGACGCCCTGTGCTGCCGCGGCGGCGTCCAAACCCTGCGCCTGAGACCGCTTCAGCAGCGCCTCCGCCTGCTGCTGCGCAATCTGCTGCCCCTTTTGATGCTTGATGATCGGCTCGATCTCAGCCTTTACTTCGTCGATCGTCTTCATATGCGCTTCCTGCTTCTCGTCCACGCGAATAATGTGAAAGCCGTAGCTGCTCTTCACCAGATCGCTGGTCTGACCCTTAGGAAGCGAGAATGCGGCCTTCTCGAACTCCGGAACCGTCTGGCCTTTGCCGATCCAGCCCAGCGACCCGCCCTGCTTCGCGCTGCCCGGATCTTCGGAATATTTTTGCGCCAAATCTTCCAGCTTGGCACCGTTTCTCACCTGCTTCAGCAAGTCCTCGGCCCGGCGCTGCGCCTCAGCGACTCCCTTCTCGTCCACCTTGCCATCGGGCCCAGGCAAGGGAGTCTTGATGAGAATATGACTCACCTTCACCTGCTCCGGCATGCGGTACTGATCGCGGTGCTGATCGTAGTAGGTTCGCAGATCGTCCGCCGTCACCTGAACGTCGGCCTCAGCCTTGCCGGTTTCAATCACCGCGTACTTCGCCTTGCGCTTCTCCGGAACCGAGTTCGCGTAGTTCGCCTTGTGGCTCCCGTAAAACGCCTTCAATTCCTCGTCCGTCGGATGCAGGCCTTTGCGCAAATCGTCCTGCTTCAACACCGCATAGTCGAATTTTACTTTGGCGTTTTGCTTGACGAACTGTTCGTGAATCTCGGCATCGCTCAGGCTGGTGCTGCCGGAAATGAGCGCCTGCAGTTTGGTCAACAAAATATCGTCGCCGACTTCATGTTCAAACTTGACGGGCGTCAGATTCGCCCGCTGCAGCATATCTTCATATTCCACCTGTCCGATGAAGTTCCCGCCGGGGAAAAAGGTAGCCGCATAGCGCCCGTGCTGCAGTTCGTCCTTGACTTCGTCTGGCGTGACCCGCAGCCCCATACGCCCGGCTTCGCTCAGCAGAACCTGCCGGTTAATCATCTGGTCCAGGGCGCGCACTGTCTCCTGTTGGACCAGAAATGGCATCAACTTCGATGCCATCTCGCCGTAACGCTGCGCATCCTGCTGCGCCATCTGCCGCGCGGTCTGGCGCACCTCGTCGGACTTGATGTCGTTACCGTTTACTTTGGCGACAACTCCCGCACCCGGCGCGCCCGTCAGTTCAGAGGTCAGGCCACCAGGAATAAATGTGATCACCATGGCGCCGCAAATTACGAGCAGGATGCCGCTAAGAATGATCTTCTTAGTTGGCCCCTGAGTCTGCAAAAATCGAATCATTTCTTATCACTCCAGAGTTGAAAGCGGAATTCTCTATTATAAACCAGCCCCTTCCATGACACTTCCATGCAGGGATGTGGGGATGGGACCAGTCAAGCTTGCGGGGAGGGAGCGAGAGGAGACCCATGGGGGACAGCCGGCTCTCCATCAAACGCAGCTCGACGGCGGCTCCGCTGCCGCGCCAGGAGCCGTCCACAAGCAGCCGATCTGTGCCCGGCTCGTCCGGCTCTGAGACCGTACCACAGGAGCTCGAGCGCCTCGGGCGCCCGCAAAACTCCGCTATTGAAACGAATTAATTTGACACTCCCCGCCCTAAAGAGCGAGGATTCTCAGGCTACGCATGGGCTTAATCTCCCTACGTTAGCGCCTGAAGGCCCTGCCCGGGCCCACTCGTAGCTTTGCTGCATTCGCCTGGTTTTTAGACAGAGACTAGCTCCGTCACAGCAGACCGTTAGGTCTTCAGATCCAGCTAGGTGGAAGATTTTGCTGTAGCTTCAACAAAAAAGCAAGCCTTAGATCCACTCCCTTCCACTCCTTGAACGGAGTGGTTTTACGGCTCAAAAAATGATAAATGTTATCCCATTCTCCGGGGGACATTGGTGCGAACCTGTCTCCGATCGATCCACCAGCGCGACCGCAATCAACAGGAGCACCATGAACTCAGGCAAGCGGCTTGCAGTGACTCTCGTCTTTCTGGCTCAATTCTTTCTGGCTTCGTCACTCGTCGCCCAAGATAAAGCACAACCTGCCATCCCCGCCAAGGTTCAAGCGAAGACCGGGGCGTTGCTCCGTACTGGCGATGGAAGACTGCTCCTGCGCGAGGGCTGGACTCTGCAAACCTCGGCCAAGGTCGAAGCCAAAGGAGAAGTCATCTCTACTCCGCAGTTTTCTCCCCGGGAATGGCACCAAGTGACCGTACCCACCACGGTCGTCGCCGCGCTGGTCAGGGACAAAACTTTCGGCGATCCTCTCTTCGGAACGAATCTGCGCGATTATCCCGGCATGAACTATCCCATTGGCACGAATTTTTCTAACATCGCTATGGCGCCCGACAGCCCTTACGCGGTCTCGTGGTGGTATCGCAAACATTTCTCCGTACCCGCATCCTATCGGGGCAAAACAGTCTGGTTGAAATTCGACGGCATCAATTATCGCGCCAACATTTTCCTCAACGGCAAGCAGATCGCGAAGTCCGACGACGTGGCCGGCGCCTGGCGAACTTACGAGTTGAACGTCACCGATGCCGCCAAGCCCGGCGGGGAAAACGTTCTCGCGGTTCAGGTGTATGCCCCCACCGAGCACGATCTCGCCATCACTTTTGTCGACTGGAATCCTGCGCCTCCCGACAAGAACATGGGATTGTGGAGCGAAGTTTACTTGAGCACCAGCGGCCCGGTGGCGCTGCGCTATCCCACGGTCGTCTCGAAACTGAATCCCCCGGCAAACGATAGCGCGCAGCTCACCGTAACTGCGCAAATAAAGAATGCCACCAACCAGCCGGTCAAGGGCAAACTCAAAGGCCAGATTGAGTCGATTCAATTCGAACAGGATGTCGAACTCGCGCCCAACGAAGCAAAAGATGTTACCTTCACGCCCGATCAGTTCCCGCAACTGGTCTTCTCCAGCCCGCGCCTATGGTGGCCCAGACAAATGGGCAAACCCAATCTCTACCCGCTCACCATGGAGTTCGAGGCCAACGGCGCGCTCAGCGATCATTCGGCCACCGAGTTCGGCATTCGTGAAATCACTTCAGACTTCAACTCGGTCGGCGGACGCGCCTTCCATATCAACGGAAAGAATATTCTGATTCGCGGCGGCGGCTGGACGCCCGACCTGATGCTGCGTGAAAATTCGCAGCGCCTGCACGATGAATTCCGTTACGTCCGCGACCTGGGATTGAATACCATTCGCCTCGAAGGCAAACTTGAGACCCCGGAATTCTTCGACCTGGCCGATCATCAGGGCATTCTCGTCCTGGCCGGATGGTGCTGCTGCGATTTCTGGGAGCGCTGGCCGCGCTGGCAACCGCAGGATTTCGAAATCGCCAAGCAATCCCTGCGCGATCAGATCTATCGCCTGCGCAGCCATCCCAGTCTGGTGATGTGGCTCAACGGCAGTGACAACCCGCCGCCGCCCGACGTGGAACAGACCTACCTCGACGTCGAGAAAGAATTGTTCTGGCCCAATCCCGTGGTCTCGTCGGCCACCGGCAAGAAGACCAGCGTCACCGGCGACAGCGGAGTGAAAATGACTGGCCCTTATGAATACGTCGCGCCCGCGTATTGGGAAGTCGACACTCCCCAGGGCCAACCCGGACGCAAGCAGTGCAATCCCGGAGGCTGCGGCGGCGCTTACGGCTTCAACATGGAAACCAGCATGGGGCCGGCGGTCCCGCCCCTTGAAAGCATTCGCGCCATGGTGGGCAAAGACCACATGTGGCCGATCGACGACGTCTGGAACTATCACGGCGGCGGCGGCGAATTCAAAACGATCGGAGTATTCAGCGACGCGCTCAGCAACCGCTACGGCAAGTCCGACAACGTTCAGGACTTCGCCACGAAATCGCAAATGCAGACTTATGAAGGCGTGCGCGCCATGTATGAAGCCTACAGCCGTAACAAATACGAAGCCACCGGCGTCATTCAGTGGATGCTCAACAACGCATGGCCTTCCATGATCTGGCACCTCTATGACTACTACCTGCGTCCCGGTGGCGGATATTTCGGCGCCAAGCGCGCCATGGAGGCACTCCATCCCCTCTATGGCTACGACGATCATTCGATCTGGGTGGTCAGCAGCCAGTACGAAGACGCCAAGGGATTGAAGCTGACAACGAAAATCTACAACCTCGACATGACCGAGAAGTTCACGCAATCGAATCCGGTCGACGCCCCGGCCGATAGCACCGCGAAGATTTTCACCTTGCCCGATGTTGCCGACCTCACTCCGACGTATTTCGTTGCTTTACGGCTGGAAGATTCCACCGGCAAACCAGTGGGCTCGAATTTCTACTGGCTCTCGACCAAGCCCGAGACGCTCGACTGGGCCAAAACCACATGGTGGATGACTCCCACCGAGTCCTACGCCGACTTCACCGCGCTCGCCGAACTGCCGAAGGTGAAGCTGAAATTCACCGACCGCAGTGAACGCAAAGGCGAAGAAGAAGTCACTCACGTGGTTCTGCAGAATCCGAGCAAGAGTCTCGCGTTCTTTGTCCGGCTGAAGGTCGACAAAGGCGTCAAGGGAGAAGAAATTCTCCCAGTCGTCTGGGACGATAACTACATTTCCCTCATGCCCGGCGAGAAGCGCGAAGTGACTGCGAGCTACCGTGCCACCGAATTAGGTGCTGCCAAACCTGTAGTCGAAGTCAGCGGCTGGAATGTGGAATAGACCGACTGAGCCGTCGCCCCACTAAAGCGCACGTGGGGACGACCTAAAACCGCTGGGCGGGGACAGCGTGAGGTTGGGTGGGGACAGCCGCCTCGGCTGTCTGCCGGGCGCAACCCGGCGCTTTATTGACTGCAGGGGGTGGACTTTTCTGTGACCCAGACGCGCGCCCGCGCTCACACGTGCTGCGACACCGAGAGGATGTTCCCGTCGGGATCCTTGAACCAGGCCACCTTATCTCCGGTCGGCGCCGTCCAAATTCCCAGTTCGTCCTGCTTGAAGAAGTCGAAGATCTCGCAGCGCACTCCTTTTTTCTCGAGAGCGCGCACGACATTTTCGATCCCGGAAACCTGCCAGCCGAGGATGGTAAACTTCGCCGGCGTGAAATCCTTCATCTTCGCGACCCGAATCCTGATCCCATTCGCGTCCAGCACCATGGCGAAGCCGTCATCCTCCACGAAACGAAGTCCCAGTACGCCTTCGTAAAAAGCGCGCGCCTTCTCCGCGTCACACGTTGGCACAAAAGCTACAATGTTGGTTGTACCGAGCATGAAGGAGTCCTCCCGAAGTCAAATTAAACAATTACCCAATGGCCTAATTGTTTAATGGCAAACTTCCCTAATTGTCGCTGAAATCAATCATCACGGGTTTCGATCGGAACCAGTCGGTTTTGTATCCCACGTAAAGCAGGCCGATCGCAAACCAGATTCCGCCCACGGTCTTCGCCAAGTTGTTCAGGTTCCACCAGATCAGCCCGCAGAAGGCGAAGCCGATCAGCGGCAAAATTGCGTCGCGCAACCAACGCCGCTCCCCACCAGGCTTTTTTGTGATCACCGAGAACTGCCAGAAGCAGGCAAAGTTCACTCCCATGAAGGCGAGAAATGCCCCGAAATTGAGCAATTCGCCCGCGTGCTCGTAGGCGTTGCCGATGTGATAAAGAAGAACCGCACCGAGAAACGCGATACCTCCTATCAGAAGAACGTTGTAGGTCGGAGTGCTGCTGCCGGGTTTGAGATAGCCAAAGAATTTCCGCGGCAGCACGCCGTCGCGGCCCATGCCGAACAACAACCGCGCCGCACCCAAAGTCCCCGTCAATCCGCTCCCGAACGCAGCTACGATCAAGATCGCGCCCATGGCGTTGAACAGAAACACGCCACCAACCCGGCTGCAGATATCCATAAACGCGGTCTCCAGATTCGGAAATGACCGCCAATCCGGCCACACCCGCGCTCCGAGATAAGCCTCAAACCCACTGCATACTCCGGCAAAAATACACGTCAGCACCACGGCCAGCAGAACGTTCCGCTTGGGATTCTCGACGTCTTCGGCGAGGGTGGTCACACCGTCGAAACCGATATAGGTAAGCGCCGCAAACGAAGTCGCGGTCAGAATCTTATGGGAGTTGAAAGTTTTGGGGTTATAGAACGGCTCGGTCGAGAGCAAGCCAGCCCATCCCTGGCCGTGCCACAAGTAGCGAATCGCAAGCCACACGAAGAACACCACCACCACCGACATAACCGCAAGCAACACTTTGTTGGCCCGGGCCGACGATTTCACGCCGGCCAGATTCAGCACGGTCATGATTCCGGCGATCAGCGCCGCCCACGCCATGTAAGGAATCTGCGGCAGATAGCGCTCGTGCAATGCGGTTGCAATCCATACCGTATTGATTAGCGGCTGCAGCAAATAATCCAGAATCATAGCCCATCCCGCCAGGAATCCCAGATGCGGATTGAGTCCCTTGCCCACGTAAGTGTAGGCCGATCCCGCGGTGGGATACAGCGCTCCCATGCGTCCATAACTCACCGCCGTGATCAGCATGGCGAACAACGCGATCAGAATGATGGTGACAAAATGCCCGTCGGAAAGTTTCTGCGCCACGCCATAGAGAGGCACGGGCGCGATCGGTTGGATGAGAACGATGCCATAGAAAATCAAATCCCAAAGAGTTAAAGTGCGGCGAAGCCGGGGTGCGGTAGAGGAAGACGCGGAGCTGTTTTCCATGAGTCCGGCTATTGGATTATGGCAGAACCGAAATTGTCAATATTAAAACGTTTCTATACAGCGGTTCTCTTTCTCTAATTTTCGTTCTCTATTTTCGTTCGCCGTAGTCGAACCAGTACCCCCGCTGTTCGTTTCCCGACATCTGCCGGGTGTTGTATTCCAGCAAATAATTAACATGCGCATCGTCGAGCGGAAACGACTTCTTCGGCGTGTAAGGATATTCGCCCATGCTGAGGAAGGGGAGCGGAGCCACGTAGTTCCCTTCCGCCGCATAAAAATCCATGTCTTTCTCATAGCCGTTGGCGGCAAAGAAATAATCGCGCACCCAGCCGTCGGGCAGCGCGGGCAAAGGGGAAGGATCGAAGTCCAATTGCACTTCATCCCCTGAACCAAACACCGCCAGTTTGTCATCGGTTGCGGTCAGCAGCGGTAGAACATCGCCATAGCGAGTGTAGGTTCCGGACGGACGAGTGTATGGCCCGGTGGCACTGGCCTTTTCATAGACATACTGCACTCTCCCCGGCGGCGTGCCTTCGATCTTCAACGGATATCCATGAAATTCGAGGTCGGCGCGCACCAGCGGAACCGCGGTCGTTCGCAAGTTCTGAGCCAACTCTCTTCCACGCTTCCGCTCGGCATCCCGAAGCCCCGCGTCTTTACCAGCGGGACGAGGGATCTCGCCTGCAGTGTATTGTTCCGCGCGATCAATCAGAATGCTGTCCCAATAAATCTGCAGGTTGGTTGTGATGCGAATCTTCCGCGTTCCCAGAGGCAGCTTGCCACTGAGATCGGCGGTCATGGTTCGAGGCCCGCCCGCGGGAAAGCCCATGTCGTCAGTCACGCGTTTCCACCTCCCGTTCGCGTCCTTTTCGTTTGGAAGCAGCGCTTCCACATGCGGCGGAATCGCTTCGACTCCCGCTTGCGACGCGGCATACATGCTGTTCGCGGAAAAGTATTCGACCTCGCCATGCAAGAGCAGCCATAGCGGCCCTCCGCCGTAAGCCTTACCCAGATCGAGCGTCAGCGTGTGCGGCTTGGCGAAACCCAAGAACTGGGTTAACCCGAAATCGCCAAAATAACGGTGGGCGAGCAAATCCGGCAGAACGTCGTGACCATGCTCATCCCATGCTCCAGCCGGCGGACGCGCGTCGCGGCTCACCACAACTTTGAATGGAGGATACGGAGGGTTCGAGGCAAAATACTCATTGGGATACACCTCAACATCCGCCGGATGATCCACCGCCAGCAGTCGCACCTGATCGAGGTAGACGGCTTCCTCCAGCGGCTCCATGAATCGGAAACTCAAATTGGGGTGCCGCACTTCTCCCCGGTTTTGGGAGAAATCCTGCCCTGAGCCTGTCGCAGGGCAGGCCTCTGGTTTCGCGCGAATCGCGCTGCGATCAATCTTGATGTATTCCACCGGTCGCGGGATGTCCCGCTGCCCGGGCCCCACCCAGTGCCCCACCACGCCCGCGCCCAGCATATCCGCTACGAACTCATAGCGCTCTCCATTCCACACGAACAATGTCGGGCACGAACTACCGCGGCGGTCGATCTCAACAAAGTTCTGCTGCTTGTCGCCTGCGACTTGAATCTCATCTTCCAACACGCCCGTCGGCCACAGCATGCGCACGATGTCAGCGTCTTTGGAATCGCCTAGGCCGACGACGATGTCGGTGGAATTCTGTCCCAGATAGCCGTTGGAACCGTAGATTTCGAGCTTCTGCCGATTCCCGCCGGAAAAAACTTCGACCTTGGTGCCGATCGCGGACTTGTTATCGGCCAGTCCCTTCAGCGAAAGCCGGAGCCAGTGATTCTGATTGCCGCCTTCATTGCGCAGCAGCACGGAAGGCCCGTGATTCTGCGTGATCAGCAGATCGGTGGCGCCGTCGCCGTCATAGTCTCCAGTGATAACGGCACGCGGATCTTTCAACTGAATCTTGTCGAGGCCAACATCGGTGGTGACATCTTTGAAGCCGTCAGGCCCAAGATTGCGAAACAGCCGCACTTCGCCCTTGCCCTCTTTCGTCTCGCCGACCGCGACGAGATCGACCCAGCCGTCATTGTCGTAGTCGAAAGCGGCCACGCCCCAGGCATGCACCCAATTCGTCAGGGGCAGTGGGACCGGCTCAAATTTCGCGTGATTGTTTCGCCATAGAGTAACTGCGGGCGTTCCAGCGTGAGTGAAGGCAAGGTCCATCCAGCCATCGTGATCGAAGTCGAGAACCGCGACGCCGAAACTAAGAGCCGGCGCAGAGACCGACCACGGTTGCCGCGAATTGAACTTCCCTTCTCTCGGGTTCTCGAGAATCGTCGGCGCCTTGGCACCAGCGACAACGATGTCGACGGCGCGGTCATTGTTATAGTCAGTGCCAACAGCACCGGCTGCGGAACCGGGGACAGCCAGACCGATCGACTCTGTCACGTCAGTGAAAGTGCTGTTCCCGTTGTTCCGCCACATAACATGGTCGCCGCCATTCTTAGCTGAGAATGACATCCCAGGGACACCGAGTTGATGGTTCCAATTAAAGCGAGTGACATAGAGGTCAAGATCCCCGTCATGGTCATAGTCGATGAAGGTCAGACCGACAATAAGAGCGTCCATCTTAATCCCGGAAGCTTCGGCTACATCCTTAAATGTTCCGTTCTTCTCGTTGTGCTCTAGCAGAACTCGCCCATCGAGTCCAATAATCAAGTCGACAAAACCGTCGTTGTCGTAATCGCCGGCAGTGCAACTGGTCGCGTGCAACGCCGGATCCAGTCCCGCTTTTCGCGTGACATCTTCAAACTTGCCATTGCCCAGGTTATGATAAAGCGCAAGACCGCCTTCCTTGCCACGGTCTCCGACAAAGATATCTGCGCGCCCGTCGCCATCGTAGTCGAGAAAGCACGCACCGAAGCCAAACAAGTTGGGCACCGTGCCCGGAATTTCCAAAGGAGACTGAGAGGGCAGCACTGTCGCAGCCAGTCCTGCCGCCGCCGTCACATCAACAAACCGCACCTTGATCGGCGCCGGCGCTCTCAATACTGCCTGCGGCGACTCCACTGCGCGCGAATACTGCCCCTGCTCGCCGTAAGCCAGGCTCATGGGCGCTCCGAGTTTGTTCTGCGTAATGTACTGGAATTTCTTCAGATGCTCGCGGGCCTGCTCAACATCGCCCGACTGCTGGTATGCCCGCGACAGTCCAAACTCCGCCGAAGCGTGCCGGGGATTAAGTTTCAGCGCCTGCTCGAAGGCTTCGATTGCCTGGGGAAACTGCTTGGCCTGCACGTATGCCGTGCCCAGAAAATACCAGGTATCGGCGTCGTTCGGATCGATCTCGACCACATGCTTGAACGCGTCGATTGCCGCCGGCGCGTCGCCCGTATTCTTGGCGAGCATTCCCAGGCCATACCACGCGTTGGGACTTTTCGGAACCCGTTTGAGCACGTCTTCCAATGCGGCCTTGGCCTCATCCACTTTTTGCAGGTTCAGGTATGCAATGCCGATGTTCAGGCGCGCGATCGCCAACCCGATATCGGCCTCCGCAGCCTGCTGGAAGGATTTCAATCCCTTTTCGAAAAGCTGCTGGTTCATATAGGCCACGCCTAGATTGTTCAACCGCGCGGCCTCGATCGGATTCGGCTGTGACGCGGGAGCAAAAAGGCCAATGGCGGCCAGGAGTGCGGCCGAAAGAATTGCTGACGTTTTCAGATTCATTTCGTTAAAGATTTAACCACAGAGGGCGCGAGGGAACACAGAGGATTCCGCCGCGGCTTTCAGATACTTACTGATTCATGGGGGTAGGACTCCGAGACCAGGCGAGCGCACGCCATTTCTTGCTGCCCGGAAAGGTCTAGGCCCCTTGACCGACCAACCCTAGCAGATCGGCGGAATTCTCCAGGCTCCGCATTCTTTCTCCAGCAGCGCAGCGACCGCCAACACCTGTTCTTCTTCCCATGGTCTGCCTACGATCTGTACTCCGATCGGCAACCCTTCCGATTCGCCAGTGACAGAGCGGCTCACCGGAACCACCGCCCCGGGATTCCCCAAAAGATTGAACCATTCCGTGTAGCTCCAGGCGTCGAGATAGTTCACGGTTTTGCCATCGATCGTCCAACTGCGTTCTCCGTGGCGGAAGGCGGGAATCGCGGCGGCCGGGCAAAGCAGAATCGGATACATCCGCATCTGCGCCAGGAATTTCGCGCGCAAAATGTCGCGACCGATCCATGCATCGAGCAGCGCTTCGCCGGAAAGCGGTGGCTCCCCTGCGGACCATTCGAGAAATTGCGCCAGCAGAGGGCTGAGATCCTGCTCCCGCCCGCCGAACATCGGACGAATCAGCATTCCGCCGGCGCTGACGAAGAATTTCTTCCACAGCAGCCGCGCTTCTTCAAGACCTGCAGGACGAAACGGCTCGACCTGAAATCCCGCGCCCCGCAGTGCCTCTGCGGCGTGGTGGACAGCTGCGCGAATCTCCTCAGTGACAGGCGTACGGCCGTCATCCTCGAAATAGCCGATCCGCCGCTGCCGCGTCTCCTCGCCGCTCGGCCAGCGCAGCGGCACCGGTGCGGCGCACGCATCACCCTCGTCCGGACCTTGCATCACTTCGAACAAAACTTTCACATCATTCACGGTGCGCGCCATGGGACCAACCACCCCGAGCAGCGCAAACGGTCCGCCAGACGCGGGAAAGTGTCCGGTCGCCGGAATGCGGCCAGGAGTGGGCTTCAGGCCACAAATTCCGCTGAAGTGTGCGGGCACCCGTATGGAGCCGCCGCCATCGCTACCTACGCCGCCCGCTGACATCCCCGCCGCAATCGCCGCTGCTTCGCCGCCACTCGACCCGCCTGGAGTCCGATCGAGGTCCCACGGGCTGTTCGTGCGGCCGTACAAACGATTGTCCGTCTCCCAAGCCATCAGCAGTTCCGGCGTGTTGGTTAGGCCCACGACGATCGCGCCGGCGTTGCGCAGGCGCGCGACCAGCGGCGCGTCTTGGGCCGCAACGTAGCCAGCGCGCAGGCGAGTACCGGCTTCCGATCGCATCCCCGCCACGTCCAACGAACTCTTGATGCTGATCGGAACGCCGTGCAGTGGTCCGAGAGTTTTCCCCCTCATCACTGCCGCTTCGGCCTGGCTGGCTTCTCGTCGAACTCGTTCCGCATCCACGTGCACGAAGGCATTCAAGTTCGGATTCACGCGCTCGATCTTGGCAAGATGGGCATCGACCAGTTCGACCGGGGAGATTTTCCTCTGGCGGATTCGCCGAGCCATAACCACGGCCGGAAGGAAAGTGAGATCACCCATGCGACGATTATGCCTCCGGGACAGAAGGCAGAGTCTAGCATGCAGCAAAGTGCGTCAATGTCAGATATCCGATTTCCGCTGTGAACCTTTCCTCGATCCGATCCGGGTTTCAGAGTTCACCGGCCCGAGGTCTGAGGTCCGAAGTCTGAAACTTGACCGCAATCCACCGCCTGCTTTTCTTCGGAGCTCAGCGCACGATAGTCTCCCTTCGCCAGCTTGCCGAGTTCGAGCGGACCAATGGCCACTCTCACCAGCCGCAGCACGCGGATCCCGAATGCCGCCAGCATGCGCCGGATTTGTCGATTCTTACCTTCGTCGAGGATGATCTCAAGCCAGCAGTTTTTGTCTCCCGAGCGCAGTAGCCGCGCCCGGGTAGCGCGAAGGATGTCCCCCTCGTCACCGGTCACACCCCTAAGCATTGCCTGCACGAGTTTGTCATCGGCCAACGTCGCGATTTGCACGTGATACGTTTTTTCCAAGTGCATCTCGGGCGCGGCGACTCGTGCGCCCCACTCCGAATCGTTCGTCAGCAGCAGCAATCCTTCGCTGGCTTTATCGAGCCGCCCGACGGGAGCGACCCAGGGCAGCGATTCGCCCGCTTTCTCCAGCACGTCATAAACGGTATCCCGGCCTTTCTCGTCGCAGGCCGTAGTCACCAGTCCCCGCGGCTTGTTCATCATCAGATAAATTTTCGGTTGCTGATCAATGGCATGGCCATCCAACCGGATCCGATCCCGCTCCAGTCTGACCGGTGTCTCCGGATCGCGTCGTACGCGTCCGTTCAACTGCACGCGGCCGGCACGAATCAGCTCCGCAGCCTGAGAGCGCGAACAATATCCCAGCTTCGACAGGGAGCGCGCCAGGCCGACCCGGCGAGCTCTTCCTTTCTGTTGCATGGGTTCATGCTAATTGAAGCGATATTCATATTGCATGCACGATCCCAATACCCTTGGTACTATGTTCAGGCTGCGCCGCTGCGCTCTAAGCAGGTCGCACTCAACGCATCCTGGCAAAGGAACTCTCATGGCCCATCAGCACCCTCCGCGTTTTTTACAGATTGTGGACGACGCCAAGACGCGCGTGAGGGAAACGAACGTCGATACCGTAAAAACCAGGATGGATCGCGGCGACAAGTTCCTGCTGGTCGATGTGCGCGAGGAAAGCGAATACGCCAACGACCATCTTCCCGGCGCCATTCATCTCGGCAAAGGCGTCATCGAGCGCGACATCGAGGGGCGTGTGCCGGAACTCAACACCGAGATGATTCTTTATTGCGGCGGCGGTTTTCGTTCGGCGCTGGCTGCCG
>Ga0210406_10002580_pt1 | contig 20566 bp, 20 predicted proteins | sample IncBWC30MmetaG_FD_155454 | JGI IMG/M metagenome (GOLD analysis project Ga0210406, IMG submission 155454) | Forest soil microbial communities from Barre Woods Harvard Forest LTER site, Petersham, Massachusetts, United States - Inc-BW-C-30-M | ecosystem: Environmental > Terrestrial > Soil >... | reverse complement strand
CGAGAAGCAGGGCGGCTCCGATGTGCGGGCCAATATTACTTTGGCCGAGAACATCGAGGGCGGGCAGTCACGCTCCGAGTATCTGATCACCGGCCACAAGTGGTTTTGCTCGGCGCCCATGTGCGACGCCTTCCTGGTTCTGGCTCAGGCGCTTAAGGGGTTGACGTGCTTTCTGCTGCCTCGCTGGACTCCCGATGGGGAGCGCAACCGGTTTCACATCCAGCGGCTTAAGGAAAAATTGGGCAATCGTTCAAACGCTTCCTGCGAAGTCGAATTCGACCGGGCTTGGGCGCGTCGCATCGGCGAGGAGGGCCGCGGCGTGGCAACCATCATCGAAATGGTGCAGCACACCCGGCTGGACTGCGTGATCGGGTCGGCGTCTCTGATGCGACAGGCAGTGGTTCAGGCTATTCATCATGCGCGTCATCGCCAGGCGTTCGGCCGTTTGTTGATCGCACAGCCGCTGATGCAGAATGTGCTGGCGGACCTGTGTCTGGAATCCGAGGCGGCGACGGTCTTGATGATGCGTCTGGCCAGGGCCTTTGATGCTCGTGAGCGCGATGCCGCCGAGCACGGTTTCGCGCGGCTGGGAACCGCGGTCGCCAAATACTGGATCTCGAAGCGCGGCCCAGCGCATGTAAATGAAGCGATGGAATGCTTAGGGGGCAACGGCTTCGTCGAGGAATCCATTCTTCCGCGGCTGTATCGCGAAGCCCCGCTGAATTCGATTTGGGAAGGCTCCGGGAACGTTATCTGCCTCGATATCCTGCGCGCGATCAAGAAAGAGCCCGACGCGGCGGCCAGCGTGGGTGACGAGATCCGGCTGGCGCGCGGCGCCGATCGCCGGTTCGATGCCTTCGCCGATCGGCTGGAGAAAGAGCTGCCGGCGGCCGCCACCGAGGTTGAAGCCCGCCGGCTTGCGGAGCGTCTCGCACTCGCTTTGCAAGCCTCGCTCCTGATCCGGCACAGCATTCCGGAAGTATCCGACGCGTTTTGCGCCACGCGACTGGCTAATGAGGGGGGCCGTGCTTTTGGTACGCTACCCGTGAACACCGGTTTTCGGGCGATTATTGAGCGGGCTTATTCGGACTAAGTGTCCCGGGGTTGAAATGAATCGCCATGTAGTCCTCGTCGACGTAAATGTCGCCAACCTTCAACGCATGGCGCTCGTGTCCGAAGACTTGAAAGCCTACCGCCGAATAGAGTCGCTTTGCAGCAGCTTGGTTATGGCCTACGGTGAGCATTACCTGCTCCAAACCGGGCTGCGATCTCGCTCGTTGCAACACCGCTTCGAGTAGTTGACGTGCAATGCCTTTGCCCCGATGGTTCTCTTTGATGTACACGCCCCAGATCCGGCCTTTATGGCTGTCTTTCCGATTCTGCTGGCGAGCAAAACCGACGGTGCCGATCAGTTGTCCTGCGGCAAACGCGCCCAGCACAAAACTATTCGTGTCCGGCGGATTGAGCCGTGCGGCGACCATTTCGAAAGTAGTCGCGCGATGTTCTTCGGCCGACGCTCCGAAGGCCAGCGGTTCACTCTCCAGCGCTTCCATTCGAAGATGCCAGAAGGCCTCCGCATCTTGCTTGCCGAGCGCGCGAATCTCCGCTCCCATCTGGCGTCAGTGTAGCTTAGCGGCCCTGGGCGCGATCTCAGCAATGCTGGGAATATCAACGGCACGCGCGCAATCGCCAGAGCCGCCGGACCCGATAGAGCAAAAGAAAGTGTTGGCGGATGCGACCGGGCACGCACTGAATCACGAGCAGAATCTCCCAAATTTCATCTGCACCCAGACGACGCGGCGGTTTGAGGACTTCAACGGCAAGAATGGCTGGCGGCCAATCGACATCATCGTTGAGCGGCTCACTTACTTCGAGCACTTGGAAGACTACAAGGTCATCGAACTGAATGGCAGGCCGGCCAGCATACCGCATGAGCAACTGACGGGCGCTTCATCCTCGGGCGAATTTGGCTCGGTGCTGAAATCGATCTTTTCGCCGGAAACAGAAACTGAATTTGCCTGGCAGAACTGGTTCACGCTGCGCGGACGAAAGATGCACGTGTATTCTTATCGCGTAACAGTTTCCAAATCCAACTATCACATTAAGGTGCCTGAAAAGAAACTGAATCTTGTGACCGGCTACCACGGACTCATTTTCATCGATGCTCTGCGGCACATGGTGCACCGCATCACGCTTCATCCGGACGAGATTCCGCCGTCTTTCCCGATTCAGGATGTCAGTCTTGCGCTGGATTATGAATACAACCGCATCGCTGACTCCGATTACCTGCTGCCGCTCCAGTTCGAGCTTCGTTCCCGCGAGGGGAGCTTGCTGGTGAAGAACGACGTGGACTACGACAACTACCGCAAGTTCACCGCGGATTCCAACATTACATTCGGCAGGTAGCGGCGCGCGGGAGTCCTAAATAAACGCGGTGGTCTTGACGCCCGAAATGTCGAAACGTTTTCGGCAGCGCATGTTCTTGCACATTACTTTGTCGTCCAGCAGGACCATATAACTGGCCGCTTTCTTGAATTTTGCCCGGTCGCGCTCATCGGCATTTCCGGGCAGGCGGTCCACCTTGGTGCGCACCAGCCAGCGCAAGTCATAAGCTTCCGCACTGCGGCAAAAGGGACAGTTCAACGTGGCCGGTTTGGTGGTCTGCGATTCTTTGTAAAACGCTCGCTCGTCCATTTTCTTAAGCCTCTAGGCTACCGCAAGCGCGGATTGGGCCTTCACGAAACTCGCGTCCAGCAGCCGCGCGAATTCGTCGACGTCAGTCTTGCTGATATTCAACGGCGGCGAAATGCGCAGTACGTTGCCAAAGAAACCGCCCTTGCCCACCAAGAGTTTGTTTTCGCGGGTCGCCTCCATCAGGGCCGGCATGAGAGCCGTAGCCGGCTTCTTGGTTTCGCGGTCTTCCACCAGTTCGACGGCTTGCAACAGACCCATGCCGCGCACGTCGCCGATGATGCGATGCTTCTCTTTCATCTCGTTCAGTTTATTGCGCAGATAGGCGCCAACTTCCGCGGCATTAATCGAGAGCTTGTGATCTTCGATGAAATCGATCACCGCTTTCGCGGCCGTGGTGGTCACCGGATTACCGCCAAAAGTCGAGATGGTGGCGCCTTTGACCGAGTCGGCGACTTCAGGCCTGGCAATGGTGAGGCCAATCGGCGCGCCGTTGCCGAGGCTCTTGGCGCTGGTGATTATGTCCGGCTGCACGCCCCATTGCTCGATGCCGAACCACTTGCCGCCAGTTCGTCCCCATCCGGTCTGAACTTCGTCGCTGATGAAGAGGCCGCCGTATTTCTTGACGATGTCGGCCACGATCGGAAAATATTCCTTGGGAGGCGTGACGAAGCCGGCGACGCCTTGGATCGGCTCCGCAATGAATCCGGCGATTCGTCCGGAAGTGGTGGTCCGAATCACTTCCTCGACATCCTGAGCACATTTGACTCCGCAGGAAGGATACGAAAGGCCATACGGGCAGCGATAGCAATACGCATTCACGGCGTGCACAATTCCCGCCTGGGTCACCGGTCCCAGCCGCCAGCTCGACTGCGCTGTAAGACTCATGGCCAGGGCCGATCGGCCGTGGTAGGCGTAGCGCAACGCTACGATCTCCGTCGATCCGGTATAGCAGCGAGCGGTCAAGATCGCCGTCTCGTTGGCTTCGGTGCCGCTATTGGTGAAGAACGATTTCGTCAGCTTTTGGCCCGGCGTGATTTGCGCCAGCTTCTTAGCGAGCGCCGCTTGCGGCTCGGTGGCGAACACGGTGGAGACGTGCTGTAAGCGGTCCATTTGCGCATGGACCTTGCGATTCACCTCTTCGTTGCAATGACCGACGCCGATCGTGACAATGCCGCCGAAGAAATCGAGATACTGGTTCCCGTCCGCATCCCAGACGTATTGGTCTTTGCCGCGCGCAATCACTAGCGGGTCTTTGTAGTAATGAAAAACGGAAGGATAAAGGTAGTCTCGATGAGCAAGCAGGATCTCTTCTTTGGTCATGCTTGATAATATACGCCCGCCAGATGCCCCTGTGGGCGCCGAGAGCTAACGCAGGCCTTGCGCCAGGTACAAATCGGAGAGTTGCAGGCTGAAATTGTAGGCGTAGGCGCGGCCGTCCGGCGTGATGTGCAGATGCAGATCGTAGCGGAAGTCGATGGGCTGCGAGGGACGAATCTCCTTCCATGGCGTTCGCTTGCCGGTAGCGATATCCAAGATCCAGACAGGTGTCGACATGTCGCCCGCGCGGCGTGGTCGCACGTAGAGCGACTGATTGTCCGCGCGCCACCCAAATGGCATTTCATCCTGGCCAATTCCTTTTACTTCCTGCGCCGCACTTCCATCTACGGAATAGACGAACCAGCCGTTACCATCGATTCCGGCGTTCAAAACCTTGGTCCCATCCGGAGACGGAGTGATCTCGATTCGATCCGGTGTCCCTTCGGGGCATACCGGCTTTACGGTGCCCTGCTTTGCGTCCCAGGAGAAGCATTGGTATTTCTTATCGGGTATGCGGCCCGTGACGAGATAGCGCTGATCGCCCAGCCAACCGAAAACTGACGCTGGTTTTATGCCGGGAACATCCACCGTGATTTCCTCTCCGGCGCCAGTGGGAAACAGCACGAAGCGGCGCAAGCCGTTATCATCGACGACGTACCCGGAGACCCATTTGCCATCCGGAGAGATAGCGTACGCCGCGCCATCGCCCAGGCGCAGCGGTGGAGATCCATCGGTCTTGCGCGTGTAAACACTGCCTTTGGGGCCGGCGCCTTCCCCAGCTACAGTGGCGGCGATCAGCCGGCCATCAGAGGAAATGCCCATCAACACGCCGCCGTCCAGACAGGAGAGATCGCGTTCTTGAGAATCGCCGGGAGCCGTTCCCAGAATGCCCCAGCGCAGCGAGCCGGCGCTGAGCAGTGCGGCCCCTTGGCGCGAAATGTCGTATAGCTCCACATTCGCCGGAAGGTTCGTGAGTACGCGGCGATGACCTTTTAAGTCGACGGAGTAAATTGTCTGGGTGTCGTTCGAATCGAAGGAACGGAACCAGATCTCGTCGCCGTCGGGGCTCCAACAGAGTGCATAAGGAATATTAGAAGAAGTCTGACCGGAGATTTCACCCAGGTATTGTTGCTTCTTGTTCCGGTCGACAATATGCAGCCCGACCGCCCTTCCACGGAAGAACGAGACATAGGCAACGCGCGTGCCATCGGGAGAAACACGAATCGTCTCCAGGGGAAAGCGCACATCGTCGGCGATTACGGCGCCAATTGGATATTCGATACGAGCCTTGCCGTTGACCCGTCTCAATACCGCGAGCGCCTCGCCATCGGGAGACCAATCGGCTGCCGCGACGTTGTCCAGCAAGGGCCGCATCTGGCCTCCCGATATCGAGCCGCGCATAAGGTTTCCGGACGCATCGGTGTAGGCAAGCTCTTCTTTGGACGAAATTGCCAGCATAAATTCGTGAAGGTCCACCTTCCCAACTGGCCTCGTAGATGATGTTGCGGCCGTCGGGGGTGAAGCGAGCGTTGTTGATGAGGCCTTTGCGGAAAGTAATGCGCTGAAATTTCTGCAAGGTGGTCCGCGTGGTCCAGATTCGCGTCAGATATCCGGTGGCGAACAGGAGGACACCAGCGGCGATAGCGGTGACCCAGGGCATCCAACTACGGTGCCGCGTAGCGACGGGCCCCTGTGCCGTGGAAGAGCTGCTGGGAGTGATAGCCCGCAGGGCAAATGCGAGATCGGCGGCAGATTGGAAACGCTGCTCCGGACGTTTTTCGAGACAACGGCGAACGATGGAGCTGAGCGTCGGGGAAGCGTTGGTATCTAACTCAGGCGGATCCTGGTTCAGAATCGCGTGCATCGTTTCCACCGACGATGGCGCCTGAAACGCGCGTTTGCCCGCGATCATTTCGTAGAGCACGCATCCGAGGCTGAAAATGTCTGAGCGCGCGCCCACAGGCTCGCCGCGCACCTGCTCGGGCGACATGTATCCGGCTGTGCCCATAACCATCCCGGGCTGGGAGAGTGCCATGGTGGCGGTTTTGTCGGCTGGCCTCGCGACGTTTTGTTTGGCCAGCCCGAAATCCAGGATCTTCACCCGGCCGCCGCGAGTCAGCATGACATTTTCCGGCTTGAGGTCGCGATGAATGATTCCGAGTTCGTGGGCGGCCGCCAGCGCTTCCGCCATCTGCATGCCATAGTCGATCAACTTGCGAATCGGCAGTGGCCCGCGGTCGATGACGCTGCGAAGCGACTCGCCATCCACTAACTCAGAAACGATATAGGCGCGGCCGTTGTCCTGGCCGAAGTCATAAACCGCCACTATGTTGGGATGGTTCAACGCGCCGAGAGATCGAGCTTCCTGCTCGAACCGCGCGCGGCGCAGAGGGTCATTCGCCAGATCCGGAGGCAGAATCTTCACCGCCACGGTGCGGTTGAGGCGCTCATCGCGGGCGCGCCACACTTCGCCCATCCCGCCTTCGCCCAACTTATCCAGGATTTCGTAGTTGCCCAGGTGCTGCCCCTGCATCTTGTGGCACTATAGCATTGAGATGGAACGCAAAGCCCAGCCCGCTTCGCACACCCTACAAACTGAAGCGGCGGGATTTAAATTACGGGACTTATTGCGGCTTTTGAAGGCAATCCCGAAGCCGGATAAGGAATACTGGGACACGCTCGAAGAGATCAACAGAACTCAGCCGCGTCTACCGGTATCGCGGCCGGAGCGTTAATTGGCTCTCGTTTCTCTGTAGCAAATCGTCCCTGGTTTTTTTCCCTATCCCCGAACTCATGAAGATCGCCCTGGACGCGACTCCGTTGACGGTTCCGAGCGGCGGCGCTAAACGCTATACCGAAGAACTGAGTTTCGCCCTGGCTGCGAATTTTCCTGAAGACGAATTCTGGCTGCTGTCCGATCAGCCTTTCGAGCGGCCTGCGAACACGCGGCCCAATCTCAAGGCCGGCCGCGGCCCAAGAAATCTGCTGGAGCGCAGATGGTGGCTGTGGGGCTTGCAGGGCGAGATCTCGCGCCTAAGGATCGATGTCTTCCACGGCACCGATTTCGCGGTTCCGTATTTGCCCGTTGGTCCCAGCGTGATGACATTTCATGATCTGTCGCCGTGGCTCAATTCGTCCTGGCATTCCGAAGCCGGCCGAGTGCGCAACCGTACGCCGATGCTGTTGAGGCTGGGTCTGGCTACGATGGTTATCACGCATTCCCAAGCGGTGAAAAAACAGACCGTCGAGCGCTTTCACTTACAAGCGGACCGGGTAGTCGCAGTTCCACTTGCGGCCGCGCGACATTTCCGCCCTGTTCCGGCGCAGTTCGACGATCCCCCCTATCTTTTGTACGTTGGCACTCTCGAGCCGCGAAAAAACGTGAATCTGTTGCTCGAAGTCTGGCGCGAGGTGCATAAGACGCATCCGGTCGATCTAGTTTTGGCCGGCCGCCGGCGCGATGATTTCCCCGAGATCTCGCCGCAGCCAGGCCTTCAGCTACGTGGTTTCACGCCTGAAGACGAGTTGCCTCAGCTTTATTCCAACGCGCTCGCTTGCTTGTATCCCTCTTACTACGAAGGTTTCGGATTGCCGGTGCTGGAAGCCATGCAGTGCGGCGCGGCTGTGATCGCCTCCAACGACCTTGCGATATCGGAGGTTGCCGACGACGCGGCAATTCTGTTGGATCCCGGCGACCAGCGCGCCTGGGTCAAAACGCTGGAATCTTTGCTGGCGAATCCTCAACAATTCCAGGTAATGCGCGAACGAGCACTCAAGCGAGCGGCTCAATTTTCGTGGACAAAAACTGCCAAGCTCACTAGAGAGGTTTATGAGCACGCCGCGGAGCGCTTCCGGAAAAAAGCTTAAAGCGCTGTTCTTGTCGGCCGAAGCGCCCTACCCAGCTGTAGGAGGCGGCCCGCTGCGTTCGGCGTCGTTGCTAGAGTATCTGGCGCAGCGCTATGCGGTGCACGCTATTGTTTTTCGCCAGGCCGGCGAAGCCGACCCCGGTCTGGTAATTCCCCCAGGCCGCGTGGAGCGGCTGGACGTAATCGATCTGCCCTATCACTCCAAACGGCCTCTGGCGCGCGCCGTCCGCAACGCATTCCGGATCGTCCGCAACCGGCCCCCTCTAGTGGATCGTTTTTCCGGATCTGCGTCAGAGATATCGGCCGTCCTGGCAGGCGAGCAATTTGAAACCGCCGTAGTCGAGCATTTTTGGTGCGCTCCATATGTCGAACAGGTCCGCCCGCATTCGAAAAGCGTGATCCTTGATCTTCACAACATCGAGTCGAGCTGGCATCGGAGCCTCGCAGATTCCGAGAGTGCGTTGCGCGCTTGGGCGCTGAGACGATTTGCCGCGGCCTCTGTGGTATTGGAACGCAGCTGGCTGCCCCGATTCGATTCAATTCTCGCAACTTCAGCTACCGACGCCGAACTTACGCGCCGGCTTGCTCCAGGTACGAACGTTTCGGTCTATCCGAATGCACTTCCACAGACACCTCCGCCGCCCCGGTTGGACCGGCAGGAGGTCGTGTTCAGCGGTAACCTGGAGTATCCGCCAAATATAGCAGCGGTCCGATTTTTTCGCGAAAGTATTTGGCCAATTTTAAAATCGCGCTGGCCTGAATTGAAGTGGAGAATCGTCGGCAAGAATCCGGATGCGATTCGTCCCCTGGTCGCAGGCGAAAAGCGTATCGAAATAACTGGATCTGTAGAACATGCGGTGGCCGTTCTGGCGGAGTCGCAGGTGGCCGTAATTCCTTTGCTCGCTGGAAGCGGAACGCGCGTCAAGATCTTAGAGGCCTGGGCCGCTGCAACGCCGGTCGTTTCCACAACTTTTGGCGCGCAAGGGCTCGATGCCGCCCATGAAACGCATCTCTTGCTAGCGGATGAACCGCAACTTTTTGCCGGTGCTATTTCGAGGTTGCTCATCTCGCCGCAAGATCGCTTGCGAATCGGATCCGCGGGCCGGCGCCTGTTTGAAGAGCGATATACGTGGACGGCGGCCTGGAAAACACTCGACTCTGTCTTTAGAAACAATCACGCAAGAAACATCGTCTAACCGCTGGAACCAAACTACCGCCTTTTGGATCAGCAATTGCATGTAACATTAAGAGCAAAGGTGATGGCATCCTAGGTGTAAACGTTCTGTAAACGGCAGTCTGGCATTGGAAAACACTCTATACTGGTGAAGGTGATGCGCTTTTCCGTAGACGCCCATGCAATCGGCCAGCATTTAACAGGGAATGAGACATATGTTCGAAATCTCTTGAATTGTTTCGCCGCACTGGACCAAGAGGCCGATTTCATTACCTATTTGTCTCGGGAAGACGCTTTTACTGATGTTCCCCGACGCTTCCTGAAAAGGCGCGTGGCCGTGAATCCATTCCTACGGCTGGGGTTCGATCTTCCGCGCAGACTGCGGCATGACAAGCCTCATCTTCTCCATGTGCAATATACCGCGCCGGTCTTTTGCTCCACCCCGATCGTTGTGTGCGTTCACGATGTCAGTTTCCTCGAACATCCCGGCTATTTCACTCCTTTTCGCGCGCTGCAACTTCGTTGCACCGTCAGCCGGACAGTAAAGTCGGCAGCGCGGGTGATTACGGTGAGTGAGTTCTCAAAGCGACGGATTCTGAGCGCCTATCGCCTCGATGAAGACAGAATAGTGGTTCTTCCCAACGGAGTGGCGTCCGCGTTTCGCCCCATGCCTCGCGAGTCAGCTCAGCGCTGGGTACGCGGTTCGTTTGGATTGCCTGCTCCTTTTATCCTCACGGTAGGAGACCTGCAGCCTCGTAAGAATCATGTGCGCCTCATTCGAGCTTTCGAGCAGCTAGTGCGCGCGCATCCACAATTGCCCCATCAACTGGTAATCGTCGGCAAAGAAGACTGGGGCGCCTCCACTGTTCGCGCCGCTGCGAAGCGATCGAGCGTGGCGGACCGCATTCACTTCACCGGCTTCGTTTCCGAGGAAGGCCTGCTTCGGCTGTACGGAGGTTGCGATGTCTTCGTTTATCCGTCGCTTTACGAAGGCTTCGGGTTGCCGATCCTGGAAGCGATGGCATGCGGTCGCGCGGTGGCCTGCTCTAACACTTCCGCCATGCCCGAAGTGGCCGATTCAGCAGCCCTTCTCTTCGATCCGAATTCGGAGGATGAGATTGCACTGGCGTTGCGTGACCTGCTCCTGAATCCCGAGCTACGGCAACGCATGGAACGTCTGGGTATGCAGCGCGCTGCAATGTTTAGCTGGGAAAACACCGCCGGGAAGACACTGGATCTCTACTATTCCGTCGCTGGAGAGTCCAGCCGCACGGCGGCGCCTGTGATGCGAACCATCTCGGCCGGACACTAATGCGCTATCACTTTCAAGAACGGACCGCTCCTTTGATGTTCGCGCTGGCGCTTGCGATTTCGGCTGCGCCGGCCGTTGCTCCCGTGGTCGAGAACGAACAACTCCGCTACAACATCAATTGGCCAAGTGGGCTCAGTCTCGGTGAGGCGCAACTGCGCGCGTCCATGTCGAAACCTACACCGGATGCGACGGCCCGGTTGCATCTCGAATTCACTCTGGACGCGGGAGTTCCGAGCTATGCTGTTTCCGATCAATACCGTTCGGAAGCATCGCCGGATTTTTGCTCCGGCGAATTTCATAGGACGATCTCGCACGGGTCCAAGAAGACGGATGAAAAAAATGTCTTCGATCAACAAAGCGGAACCGTCAACCGCGAGACCGCGGGCGGAGGTAAAACCGAGCTGAAGTCGGCGGCTTGCGGCAAGGACGCGCTGGCGTTTTTGTATTACGTCCGGCATGAGTTGAGCCAGGGCCGCATGCCGCCGCAACAGACCATATTTCTTGGAGCCCCTTACGATATCCGGCTAGAATTTATGGGTACGCAAAAGATTCGGCTTGGGGAAACGCAAGTCGAAGCGGACCGCGTGACGGCCACGGTGAAGGGCCCCTCATCGGAAATCAGTTTTGAGGTATTTTTCTTGAAGGATCAAGCGCGCACTCCCGCTCTGGTACGGGTCCCCTTGGCGCTGGGCAAGTTCACCATGGAGCTTGTAAGATAATTGGGAACTTGTCCGTAGTCACCCGTGTCAATTAAGCTCGCGTTCTTTTCTCCGCTGCCGCCTGCCCGGAGCGGAATCGCCGACTATTCCGCCGCTTTGCTGCACGAACTGGGAAAGCTGGTGGACGTAGAAACGTTTTCATCCAAACCCGTCCGCTTCGATCCGCGCAACTTCGATGCGGTGCTCTATCAAATCGGCAACAACGCGCATCACGACTTCTGTTACGAAACCGCACTGGAGCATCCTGGCGTCGTCGTAGTCCATGAGGCGAATTTGCACCACTTGATCGCCGACATGACGATTAAACGCGGCGATTGGGAAGCGTACATGCATGCCGTTGAGCAGGACGGAGGTGCGGCTGCGCTGGACTATGCGCAACGAGTGCGCGCGCTTGAGATCGGGCCGGACTACGACGGTGTGCCGATGCTCCGCCGCCTGTTGTCGCGCTCTAAAGCCGCCGTCGTTCACAGTGGATGTGTGGAGTCGGAGCTGCGGAATTCCGGCTTCGAGGGACCGGTGGCCAGGATTCCGCATGGCGCCTGGATCCCAGAGGCCAGCCGCATGGATTATCGCGCCCGGCTGGGCCTGGATGAGACTACGCCCCTGATCGGTATCTTCGGATTCCTAAAACCTTACAAGCGGATTGCCGAATCTCTTCGGGCCCTACGCAGGCTGCTGCGTGTCGAGCCGAAAGCCAAATTGATTCTGGTGGGCGAGCCGCATCCAGAGTTCGCGCTCGAATCACTGATCCACTCACTCGATCTCGCCGCTCATGTGCGGATACTGGGTTTCCAGCCTATTGAAGATTTCGTAGGTTATATGGCAGCCTCCGACATCGTCTTGAATCTCCGCTATCCGACGGTCGGCGAAAATTCGGGAACGCTTATGCGCGCGTTGGGCTTAGGCAAAGCGGTGATCGTCTCCGCCGTCGGTTCGTTCAGCGAGTTGCCCGACAGCGTCTGTCTGAAAGCGCCCGTGGATTCCACCGAAGAAGACCACTTGTTTGAATACCTGAATTTATTGGTGAGCCGTTCCGACATGCGGCTTGCCATGGGCTCCAGAGCGCGCGAGTGGGTGGAAACGGAGTGCGCCTGGCCGACAGTGGCTAAAAAGTACGCTGAGTTTTTGGAGCATGTCGCGAATGGGCGCGAGATGCCTTCGCGGCCTCTGGTTGCACCCGAGCCGTCCAGTGAGCCTCCGCGCGTGACCGTTGAGCCGGAATACATTCTCTCGTGGTCGCCCGATGCGGGCGCGAAGAGTTATATCGAAACGCATTTGACGCGCTTGGAAAAGACACTGGCGATCACGCCGCCCGGTGGCCCCGGCGATCGTATTCTCGAAATGGGCGCATATCTGCAAATCACTCCGGCGCTTCAAGGGCGGTTGGGCTATGGCGAAGTGCGAGCCTGTTATTTCGGACCAGCCGGGCTGGTCCATCCCAGAACCAGTACATCGAGTCAAGGCGAACAATTCAGTTGCAACGTCGAATTGTTCGACGCAGAGAAGGATCGCTTCGCATACGACGACGAGTACTTTTCGACGGTGCTGTGTTGCGAGCTGCTGGAACATCTCACCGAAGATCCGATGCACATGATGTCGGAGATCAATCGCATTCTGAAGCCCGGCGGTCATCTGGTGCTGACGACGCCGAATATTGGATCGTTGCGCGCCATTGCGGCGATCCTGGAAGGTTATCATCCGGGATTCTTCCCGGCATATATTCGCGCGCCCGAACATGGCGCTGAGCCGGAAGCTCGCCATAATCGCGAATATACGCCCAAGGAAATCGTGCTGCTGCTGCTAGATTCCGGATTCGAGGTCGCGTTGCTTGAGACCGGGCCGTTTCGCGAGCAGCCCAAGCCGGAGCTCGCCTGGGTGAGACATTTGCTGCAGCGCTACCAGCTTTCGCAAGACCTGCGCGGCGATGGCATTTACGCCGTTGGCCGCAAGATTGGTCCGCTACGCGAGCGCTATCCGGCTTGGTTATATCAGTGATGAGCGCTCTATACCGCGACGTCCTGGTACAGGCGCGAGGATCGGCTATCGAAATTCATCTATCGCTGGAAAATAGATCCGGCCAAACTTGGAAGCCCGCCAATTTCTCGGTGGGGTGGCAATTCTTCGATCCCGAGACCGACTTCTTCATTCTGGAAGGTGAGTGGACTCCGGCCCCAGGCGCGATCACGCCAGGCGAAGTAGCAGCCTTCGAGATTACGATTCCGTTCCCGCCCGATCCAGGCGGATATCACGTTTATGTCTCGCCCATCCAACAACCCGAGGGCTGGGCGTACTTGCGGGGCCAGCCGTTCCTGCGGATTCGAGCGGAGACTTCCGATGGCCAGGTTTGCATCCTGGAACACGAGATCGCGACCACGCGCGGCCTTCGATTGCGTCGCCTATGGCGCACGTTGCCGAAGTTGTTTTCCGGCCCGATTCGAACCATCGCGGACAATCACCAATTGATCGGCTCGATGGCCCGGCGCGATATACTGGCGCGTTATCGCGGCTCGTTCGGCGACGTCTTCTGGACGATTTTGAATCCGCTGTTACTGATGGCCACCTACTTCTTCGTCTTCGGCGTCGTATTGCGCACTCGGTTCGGCCCCGATCAAAGCTCCACCAGCTTCGCGCTTTACTTTTTGGCCGGGATGCTGCCTTGGCTGGCTTTCACCGAGCCCGTGGGGCGCGCACCCCATGTGATTCTGGAACATCGAAATTTCGTCAAGAAGTTGATATTTCCGCTGGAAACCTTGCCGGTAAATCAGGTGGTCGCGGGATTGGTCACGGAGGTTTTCGGCGCCGTGGTGTTCATCGCGGCATTGTTGCTAATTAGAGGCGCGATTCCGTCCTCAGTAGTCTGGCTGCCAATTTTGCTCGTCCCACAACTGCTCTTCACGCTGGGCGTTTGCTGGTTCCTCTCGGCCTTGGGAGTCTACATGCGTGATCTCGGCCAAATCATGGGATTCCTGCTGACCTTGTGGTTCTTCATTACGCCTATCTGCTATCCGGAGACGAGTCTGTCTACTCTGCCCGCCGGGGCTTTCGCGATCTTGCGAAAGAATCCGTTTTATGTCCTGGTGCGGGGCTATCGCGCGATCTTTTTGGAAAATCATGCCCCGGAGTTGCTGCCGCTCATTAAATTATGGGTGCTGGCGGTGGTGGTATTTGTGCTCGGCTACGCTTGGTTCTACAAGCTGCGCAAGAACTTCGCCGACGTGATCTAAGCCGAGACCGGCGGCACGTGCGCGTCGGCGCTCGACCCTTCCTCATCGTCGGAATCGTTGCTAGGCCGCGTCTTAGCCACCAGATTAGCCGCGCGGAGCAGGGAATCGAAAGTACCCGCATCGGTCCACCATCCGTTTAGGTAGGCGTGGGTCATCGACCCTTCCCGGATGTAGGCATTGTTGACGTCGGTGATCTCCAGCTCGCCGCGGCCGGAGGGCACCAGCCCGCGAACTTTTTCGAACACCGTGCCGTCGTACATGTAGATTCCAGTTACCGCGTAATTCGATTTCGGTTTCTTGGGCTTCTCTTCGATGCCCACGATATGGCCGTCGCGAAGTTCTGCGACCCCGAACCGCTCGGCGTCGGTGACCTCTTTGAGCAGGATCTTGGCGCCGCTCTTCTGTTTCTTGAAATCGTCCACCGCGTCGCGGATGGTTCCTTCGATGACGTTATCGCCCAGGATCACGCAAATCTTGTCGCCGTCCGCAAAATGCTCGGCCAAACCCAGCGCATCGGCGATTCCCCCCTCGCCTTCCTGGTAAGTATAGTCGATATGTTTCAGCCCAAATTCCCGCCCATTGGCTAGCAGCCGCAGGAAATCGCCGGAGTTGCGCCCCCCAGTCACCAACAAAATTTCCCGAATACCCGCATCCACCAGGGTCTGGATGGGATAAAAAATCATGGGCTTATCGTAAATCGGAAGCAGGTGCTTGTTGGTGATCTTGGTTAACGGAAACAGGCGGCTGCCTGTGCCCCCGGCCAGAACGACGCCTTTCATTCAGACTCCTCTGTTTGTACTTGAAGCAGAATCTACATCATAACAACGAGCGGGGCATGCATGATACAATCGATCCGCGATGCAGCTTTATGAATGGGATCAAGTCACCAAAGAGCAGATGAATCCCCTGTTCATGCGCCAGGTAATTCATGGGAAAACGATGACCGTGGCGCGCCTCGATATTCGCAAAGGGTGTTCGGTGCCGGAGCACAGCCATCATAATGAGCAAATCTCGATGGTCGAGAAGGGATCGATGCGGTTTGTTTTGGGCGGAGTGGAACAGGTTGTTCATGCCGGCGAAGTCCTGCAAATTCCCCCGCACGTTCCCCATAGCGCCGAAGCGCTGGAGGATTGCAGCGTCGTCGATCTGTTTTCTCCGCCTCGGGAAGACTGGATTCGTGGAGACGACGCCTACTTGCGGAAATAGGTTTTCGCCGTGAGCATCACTGCCGATCAGGAGCGCGGCTTCTACGATGGCGTCTACGCGCAGCACCTGAACGTCCCCGATAGTCAACTAATCTGCAACCGCCAAACGCTGGAAGCCGATCTGGCGAATCCGGGCCGGGCCATTTATGAGCGTAGGCATCTTTATAGGACGGTTCTGAAAGTTTTGCTGGAAGAATCCACCGCCGGACGCCGCGTTCTCGATTACGGCTGTGGGACCGGTGATTGGGGGCTGATGCTGGCGGGTGAAGGAGCGGATGTAACTCTGCTGGATCTTTCTCCGGTTGCCATCGAATTGGCCCTGCGCCGTGCCGCCATTAGTGGTGTCGCCGCCCGCGTCCACGGCATCGCGCGAGATGCCAGTGATCTAAGCTGCTTTTCCAATGACGAGTTCGATTTGATATACGCCAGTGCCGCTGTTCACCATACCTTGAAGTATCCGAATGCGTTGGATGAATTGCTGCGCGTCCTCGGTCCCGGTGGCAAGCTCGTCCTGGCGGAAACTTACGGCAATAATCCAATTCTCAACGCGCTGCGCAGGTTACGTTGGAAATTCACCAGCCAGCCCGATGAAGCTGGCGAGGAAATCCTCTTCAACGATGTCCACGTCGATCTGCTCCGCGCGCGGCTTCGGGAAGTTAAATTGATCCCCTTGAGCCTTCTGGCGATGACCAAGCGATTCTTTCGCGGCAGATTCAACAGCAGAGCAGTGCGCGGGGGCGTGGCTTCTATGGAACTCGCCGACGCGGTGCTCCTGAAGGTTTGCCCTCCTTTGCGCCGCTATTGTGGGGAGGTCGTCGTCGTAGCCCGCAAGTGATCATATCCACGTGTTGAGACTTTTTTCCCGTGAAAAGTGATTGCTCCGGGCTTGCCTTTCACGATGGTGCCAATTCGAAGCCCCTCAACACGCACACCCGGAGGCGCCGTGTACAGCAGTTCATAATCTTCGCCATCGTGCAACGCCTGTTCGATCGTCGCACCCTTTAGCAACGGAATCGATTCCAGCGCTGCCGCACAACCGGAGGCCTTGCAGAGCCGGTGCAGATCCAGCGCCAGCCCATCGCTGATGTCCATGCACGCAGTCGCTTTCCCGATGAGTCGCCGGCCAGCATCCAGCCGCGGCACGATGACCGGCTTGTTCCGCCATCCTCCGAGCGGCCCTGAAACGTAGAGGACGTCCCCGCTACGGGCGCCCGAACGCAGCAAGGCTTTTCCTTTGGCGACCACTCCGCACACCATCACATCGCAAATGAATTGAGCGGCGTGCGAAATGTCGCCGCCTGCGAGCGACGCTTTGGCCTGGCGCAGCATTTTGTGGATGCCGCGATACAGCCCGTCTATCCAACGCTGGTCTGTCCAAGGAGCCAGGGCGATGGAAACGAGGCAATAGAGCGGCGTGCCTCCCATGGCTGCGATGTCGCTCAGGCTGCGTGCCACGGCCCGGTATCCGATCTGTTCCGCGGTCGATTTACGTGTGAAGTGCGCGCCTTCGATACTGAAGTCAGTAGTGAATAGTAGGTCGGCCTTCGATGGCGTGGGGACCACGGCGCAGTCGTCCCCGATCAGCGGCGCTCGGCGGCGAAGCTTTCTGATGATCGTGTCCTCAGTCACGACGCGATAGCCGCGACCAGGCCGGACGGCAATTCTTCGCCAAAGACCTTACCGAGATCTTCCTGCACTTCGCCTTCGAGCGCGGGGATCAAGGACTCAGGGATTTTGCGGCGGACCAGGTCAACTGTTGGCGGAGCAAGATCGCGCGTAGAATCGCCCGTGCGTCGCGCAATCGCGACCAGAGCGTCATTGGAACCCGCGATTTTAAGCAGCGCTTCCACCCAGCGCGTCGCAACTGGTGCCGGAAGCACTTGGTTGATGGGGCCGTAAAAGAGCTTGCGCGCGCCAATCCGTGAGAGACACCATAGACCGGTCTCCACCATTTCGCCTCTCTTGACCAGGGTTATTAACGCGTCGCCCAACTGCGTCTTGGTCTGAAGCGGCAACAGCTCCAGACTGGAAGCGGTGCGCCACATCTCGCGCAAGAGACTGTTGTTAATCCGCGGCCTTTTCGCGCCCCTCGGCAGCAAGACAGGTGACAACCGCTGGAAAATGTCCACCTGCTGGTTCTTGTTCAGTCCGCCGGCCAGTCGGCCCCAAAAAATCCACCAGTCGATCTCGTTCTGAATCTGATTGCCAAACTGAAGCCCGGCGGCATAAATTCGCCTGGCTTGCTCGATCCGGTAGTCGTCCCCTGGAAAACCGAAGCCGGGCCGCAAGCAGAAGCCGCACATGTTGAGCCAGCGCAGTTCCAAAGCAGGCGACTTAGACCGGCTCTCGGAGAGATCGAGCATCCGGTCGGCCAGGCGGCGAATCGAGCTAAGCGGCCAGGAATTTCGTCCTAGAGCGAGCGTTTGTTCCAGCTTGCCTGGGAGTTCCTCGGGCGCCAGTGTTCCATGACGAAAAGCCGCATTGAGCAGCACCTCGGCTTCGGCTAGCGCTTCTTCGCTGACAACCGCTGCGGGCCTGCCTCCCGCGGTGGACGCTGTCTTGCGCAGCTCGAACTGCAGACGCCAGCGATGCTCGCTGATCTTCGAATCGGCCCAAACTTCCAACGTTCCTACTTCAGTCAAGTGCGCTCGCAGCTTCACCGGGACCAGGCGCTCGCCTGATTTGCCGAAGCGGATGACTGCGTTGAGCGGTGCGTGCAAATGCAGCTCCTGCGTTTCCATCGGCCCGAGTGTCAATCCTGCCGCATCGTCGACGCGGCTTAGCGAGCTGTACAAGCGAAAAGACACGGGTTTGTTCGCCACCAGGTGCAGATCTTGGCTGTCGAGCTCCAGCGTACGGCCCTCTTCGGTGCCGCGAGGCACTAGACAAACCGCTTCGGTGTCGCCAACGCCGACGTAGTACGCCCGTGGCAGACCGCCGCGTACCAACAGACCGGCGCCGGTGGCTTTAACGTACGAGTAATAAGCGGCGCCCACCGCGACGGCGAGATCTAGATCGCGATTCTCCAGCACCACTGGCCGGCGCCCATGCCAGCGCTCCATCACGTCGGCCACGCGCTGCTGGCAAATGTCGGGAATAAAGAACCCGCCGTTGAAAAGGATCGCGTCCGGCCTCGCCCCTTCGTTGGCGCCCAGGAAGGCAGCCAGGTGTCGCGTAATCGCCGGATCGGACACGTAGGGAAGGCCCAGTTCCCGAAAGAGACTGCGTTTTTCCTCGGCAGGTTTTTCGTCGATCCCGCAGAATGGCAGGAACCCATCCAGCGTAAGTTCGAGCGCCTCCGAGCGCAGAATTTCGGTTTTAAGCGTCCCGCCCACCAAGGACGATCCCGCACCCAGCACCGTGATCTCTACGCTCTTGAGATTCGGATCGGCTAGCATCCGCTCCTTGGCGGCCGCGCATTGCCGTCGAAGCCCACTGCGCTGCCGTATGGAAAGCTGGGTATTGAGTTTGGCTTCCACCAGCCAGGCGAGCGTGAGATCTAAGTTGTCGCCACCCAGCAGCAAGTGCTTTCCCACTGCGGTGCGCGTGAACTCTATCCGGTCGCCATCGCGATTCACTCGGATCAGCGTGAAGTCGCTCGTCCCGCCCCCGACGTCGCACACCAGTACAAGTTGCCCGTCGAACAAGCTCTTCTGAGACTGCGCCAGGTGATTAGCGATCCAGGAGTAAAAAGCAGCGGCCGGCTCTTCCACCAGCGTCAGCTTTTCGATGCCGGCGTCGCGCGCGGCTTGCACTGTGAGCTCGCGTGCTTCTTCGTCGAAAGAAGCCGGAACGGTCAGAACAATATCCTGGTCAGCTAGCTGATCATTAGGATATTCCTTGTTCCACGCGTCGCGGATATGCGCCAGCACCGCTGTCGAAACTTCTACTGGTGAAAGTATGCGGCCGCCTTCCTGCGCGTCCCACGGCAGGATCTTTGCGGTGCGATCGACTTCGGGATTCGAAAGCCAAGACTTGGCCGAGTGGACCGACTTGGTAGGAACCAGCGCGCCTTGCTCGCGGGCGTAAATTCCAACGTAGGTTTGATCGCCCAGAAACAGGAACGATGGCAAGGTACGGCGCGATTCTATCTGGCCTGGCGCTACGTACTGCGGGATCTGCAGCACTTTGATTTCCGGGTAATCCGGAAGCTCTCCTTGCACCGGAGCAATGTAGGCGAGCGCCGAGTTGGTAGTGCCGAGGTCGATGCCGATATTCATCGGCTACTCGACTTCTACCTCCGCCGGAGCGATCACCGTGACGCTTTGAGCCGGCGGAGTGGGCGGCAGATCGATCTTTTCGGCCCGCCAGCCTTTGTGCCGCAGAATGCCACCCGGCGCTTTGCCGCTGACCGGCACATTGCCCAGCAGTTTCACCATGGCCGGATCGTTGGTGTCCAACTTCGTGAAGCTGCCCTCCACTCCATCGATCACCGGCGCGAGACGCAGGTAGCGATTCAATGAGTCGCGGCACTGGTCGTGCAAGTTTCGCACCGCCGCTCCCACCTGGTCGTCGGAGTAGGCCGAGATGTCCTCCATCATGAAATCGATAAGTCGCGAATCGCGCTGGAGCAGGCCTAGGATTTGTAAAGCGCCGTCGGATGGACGCGCCTGCGGAACCGGTTTGGCCGCCGGCGATGGCGATTTCACCTGCGTGAAACCGAACGCCTGGGCGATATCAACGGGAAGCTGTCCGGTAAACAGGATTGCGAAAAAACTACGAAAAGCGAGTGCGATCCTACTCAAAATATTCCTCTAAGCTTTAGGATACACTGGCGGTGCGAGCGACCGGCCGGAGTGGACGTTCGTTTGCAGGTATTTTGCAAGTATTTTGATGACGCGCCGCATTTTCCGAGATCGTCAGGATGCCGGCGTCCGGCTGGCCACTGAGCTGGCAGCGTACGCAAACGACCCAACTGTTTTGGTCCTCGGCTTGCCTCGCGGAGGGGTGCCGGTTGCTTACGAAGTGGCTCGGGCGCTGCGTGCGCCGCTGGATGTGTTCGTGGTGCGCAAGCTGGGCGTGCCGGGTCATCGGGAGCTGGCGATGGGGGCGATC
>Ga0210406_10002578_pt1 | contig 20567 bp, 16 predicted proteins | sample IncBWC30MmetaG_FD_155454 | JGI IMG/M metagenome (GOLD analysis project Ga0210406, IMG submission 155454) | Forest soil microbial communities from Barre Woods Harvard Forest LTER site, Petersham, Massachusetts, United States - Inc-BW-C-30-M | ecosystem: Environmental > Terrestrial > Soil >... | reverse complement strand
GACCACGTGATCGTGTGGAATGAGAGATCGTTGCGGCGAACGCTGCACAACTATTTTGCCTACTATCAGCGGTCCCGAACGCATTTAGCCTTGGGCAAAGACGCCCCGGAGCCCAGGGCAGTGGAACCGCCGGAACAGGGGCGCGTGGTAGCGATTCCACAGGTCGGGGGATTACACCACCGATATCAGCGACGCGCCGCTTAGCCGGAGCAAGCCGGTTGCCTCGACGTTTGCCTTCCGGAGTGGAAATGCCGCTTCTCCTTGATCTAGCCGAACAAAATTTTTGCTGATCAAAACCGGATTCTTTCGCGACACAAACTCCCAGCACTTTGATGCACTCGACGACCGAACGAGGCAGAAACTTCCAGTCTCTAGACTGAGATGTGCTGGTCAACAAGGAAGGTGCATCAACGAGATCTGCGATTAACGTGCCACAAGTATGCTGGTTGATACGGACGGAATTCTCAGTATGCACAGGCGGCTTGCCCATATTTGCTGTTGGGGAAACCATGTACCGCGCCGCCTTGCCGAATTTGCGCAGCTCTTCGTCGGACATTTTTCTCAGACGCGTTCGCAATGCATCAACGTCCAAGGTCGCCAGCTGAATGGATTCCATTGGGGTTGCTCCCAGTTCGCTTACCCGCACCCACCCCGGCATGCATGAGAGAAAGGAACGCGTATAATCCTAGCCCAAGGTGTGCCGATGATCGAAGAATTCAACGAACAGGAAGGCCCCGACCTCGAGCGCCTGTGTCAGGGTGTGTCGCCCAATGATGAGCCGTGTGGTTATCCGGCAACGGTGCACTGCCCTACTTGCAAAAGGTGGTTTTGCGACGCACATGCTGAGGACGAAGATTGGCATTCGTGTGTGCGTGAACCGGGTGAGGAAGGCGGCGAGGCTTAGTAGCAGGCAGGAAACGGAACTCCAGTCTACTTTTTCTTCTCCCACTCTTCCCAAAACAACTTGACCGTTCCCGGCACGTGTCCGGCGTAATGGCTTCGGCGTACTCAAAAAGCACCACTGCCCGACGATTTTTTCCGTGAATCCTTTTCCCCAGTTAAGATGAGGTATGAAGCCCCAGCCTTTTCAAAAAGCTAATCTTGTCTTTTCAATCCAAATTGTCAACAGGGTGGCAGAGCCCCGCGTTTATCAAGTAAAGACTAGCGGAGAGGATGTGCGGAATTTCTTTGTAGGAATTACCCCTACACAAAATAGTCGTCACGGCGTCAAGTTTTTCATTCAGACATGGTGCGAGCAGCACCGCGATAAATGGCCGAAGGACGGCGAGACGATTACAATTGATCTGGATAAAGTTCAGGTCGCAGGGCAGGCACGATCCGCTGAAGCGAGATAGAAAATGACACAGGGCATTCAGACGACACCGTTCAATGTTGACGAACTACGGGAACGCCTCCAAAAGATGTCCGATGTGGAGCTACGTAAGTTCGGGCAGGCAACTCAGCATATGGTCTCTCCGAAAGCGAATCCAGGCCAACCACCTCAGGAAGTGTTTGCGATTCAACTGGACGAGGCACGAAAAGAATGGAAGCGAAGAAAAAGCCAGCCAAAAAGGACAAAACCGAACGAAATATAAATGATTTCGCAGTTGATCTGATGGCGGTCCAGCGGAGTTGTCCGATCTGCAAGCGGCCATCGTGGGAAGAGAAGTTGATTTGGAAATAGAAATAGCCCCCGGAGGAGATCATCCCCCAGGGGTTTTGTATTTCAGCCGTGGTTGCGCCAGCGGCCTATTCCGTCTCTTGACCGCAACACCTCTTTCTTCTTGCCGTCCCCCGATCATCCCGGGGGCTTAAGGCCTGTCTTGCCCTGAAATATGAATCGCCCCAAATAAAAAGAGGGAACGCTTGGAGACGTTCCCTCTTTCGGGGTGACACCTGGGGGCGGGTGTCTTGGGGTTAGTGGGAGATGTTTGCGGCAACCATCACGAGTTCAGGCTCGCCATAGTTCTTGGCAAGCTGGGCTTCCTTTTCGCTCACGCGGAACTGGCGGCCAGCGGAATTTCCCTCCGTCCAAATCTGATAGAGGAAGTAGTTGTTGCCCAAGCGCTGGAATACAAGGGTTGTTTGAGTAGCGGGTTGAAACTTCTCGCATGCGTTAGCAATGGCGATGCCCTTCTCTGACTCGTCGGCGTTGTCGATGCGAATGGCGGGGCTGCTTTGGCTTATCGATTTAACGGTGTATTCACCAGCCGAGTAGGCATGGTCACCGACGACAAAGTCGAAGGGGATGCTAGCCTTTACGTTGGTCGTCTGAGCCTGAGCGGCCGTAGCCAGCAACAGGACCGTCAAAGCGAGAAGGATGGAGCGTAGGTTTTTCATAAAATCTCCTTTGTGTCGGAAGCGAAGACCTACTCTTGTTTGACTTTCCAACTGCCGACGCGGATACGGAAGCAGGCGGAGTGCCAGACTCGTTGGACGGCAGGAACTGAAAACAAGGGAAGTGAAGTTTCAGATTCAACAGGAATTAGGCGCCAAGCCAAAAAATAGGAAGGGGGCAAAGGAAAGTAATTACGCGCGCTGGGCTAACCGAATGGTTAGTGCGCACTCTCCTTTTGGTTAGGGCGGAGGAGTATCACCGAGCAGCGTGCCCGGCCGCACTCACCTCTCAGAGGCCGGATCAAATAGAGGTGATTGGTCAGGTCGTCAGGTCCGCCCCAATCGTTGAAGAACGGCGCGTTCTACGGCTGGCGGGATATTTGCCTAGATCACGGCGCCATAACTGGTCAGGGAGCGTAGGACGACACGTTGACCGCCGTTACCGGAAACTGACCGAACAACCGACCTCGACTTGCAGGAAGCGCCTGCGGGCGCACATCGGAGTTGGACAGACTCATCGCGGGTATAGTCCAGGAGCGCTCAAAAATCGCGCAACAGCCATACGTTCGAACTCATGCTTTGCTTATAGAACGCGACGCGGCTGCCATCCGGCGAAGGAACTGCCCAGCCAACCCGATTTTCTGTGTCTTCCAATAGCGGCGTCACATTTCCTTGCAGGTCCACGTTCGCGATCGCTTCTGCGCCCTTCAAGGTCCTCACGTGGACCCAAAGACTCCTTCCGTCTGGGTTCCAGTCCATGCCGTAGCCTAGTCCCCAGCCCTTGACTTTCAGTGTGGTATGGCTAGCGTCTCTCAAGTTATAGAGTTGGATCTCGCCAGGAATGCGCGCTCCGAAGTCCGGCGCGACCGCTAACGTCGTTCCATCAGGAGAGAAACTTTTGGGGAAATCTGCCCCCTTCTGAATCACCAGCGCAGGCTTTACCCCGCCGGTTTTCGGGTCGAACGTCGAGATATGTGTCGTCTCTTCACTCGTCTGAGACATGATGCAGACGTTCGCCGGTGCCCGCGCGCATTGGAAATCGTAGATACCGTTCGAGCGAAGGACTTCCCTCGGGCTCCCTCCATTCACCGGGACGGCGAGAATCCTGGTCGGCGCACCACCTTGTGTCCCGTTCGCTGGGTCCAGCTCGTAAAGAATTTCCGACCGGTCGGGACTGATCCGCACAATCCCCACCCCCTCATCACCGCCAACCAGCAAGTCCGGAGTTAGCTGATGAGCACCCTGCTTGTACAGGTGGGGGACACCACCGCGATCCGACACGAAATCACCGACTCTCCATCCGGCGTCCATGCATACGGAAAGTTGTTGCCTTCATCGAGACTCATGCGCGTTGGCGCCTTATTGGTTTCCCCTCTTCTCGGCACTTTGACCAAATACATATGCGTATGGAAGCTCACCCGCGCATACGTCAGCGCTTTGCCACTCTCCGAAACGCTAACGAGTGACTTGTGGTCGGGACTATCCGTCAGTCTTTGTGTCGGTCCTCGAACAGCGCCGGTCCGCGGGTCCACGGGAATCGCCCAAAGATTATCGTCGGGGCTGTCTGGCCCGGGCTCTGTCAACGAATAGATCAAGCGATTGTCGCGCGTCCACGCCACCGAGGCATGCAGCCCGGGATCGGACAGGATGGAATTGTTTGCTCAGGAGCCGAGATCGTACATTCCCAGCTCCGTTTTAGTCGGGACAAGGCCCGGCCGAAAGCGGACGAAGGCGAGCTTATGATTATCGGGTGACCACGCCACCGCGGCGAAGAGGTTACCTGCTTGTCCGATGAGCTTTCGTGCATGGCTGCCATCCGCATCCATCACCCAGAGCGATTGCGACAACTCCGCCTCGCGCACAAAAGCGATTTGTGATCCATCCGGGGAAACCGCTCGGGCTTCACCGTCTTCCATGAGCTTTTTTGGACTACCGCCCAACACAGAAACGCTCCAGATACTCTCTGGTTGGCCGGCCGGTGTAAGCAGTAGGGCGCTACTGTCCGGAAACCAGCCCGCAGATAGAACCACGTTAAAATACCTGAAAGGTAGGTCAGTAAATTCGCTTGGTAAGTTCAACGCATGTGTTTCGCCGCTCGAGATCAGCTTGAGAAACAGGCCAGTTCGATCCCAATAGGCCAGATATTTACCATCGGGTGAAAGTGCCGCCCATCTAATGGGAATATCAGGCGGGTTGGCGGTCAGGCGTTGCTCGGTCGGGTGCGCCTTCGGCGAGACGCGGTGCGCGGCGAGCCACGATAAGAACGTTACCGCAAGGAGCAGAGATACCAATCCGCCGATCACCATTGCACGTCGTTTCGCTGCCGGAACGGTGCTGGGAGCGGGAAGGACTGGCGTTAGGACCGCCGGGCTTGGTGTAACCGTCTGGCCTTGTGACGGAACAAGAAATCGATACCCACGCTTGGCCAGTGTCTCTATGAAGCGCTGATTCTCCGCGGTGTCGCCGAGCGCGTCCCGCAACCGCTTAACGGCGGCGTTCAGGCCGTGGTCGAAGTCCATAAACGTGTCCGCCGGCCAGAGCTTCGCTCGCAGTTCCTCACGTGTGACCACATCGCCGGGTTTTGCCAGAAGTGCAAGAAGCACTTGGAACGGCTGGTCCTGCAACTTGACCCGTGAACCGTTTCTCCGGAGTTCACCCGCGTGGGGGTCTACCTCAAAGGTCCCGAAGCGGATCACCTTTTTGGCATCGGTTTCCAGCACTTCAGGGTTTCCTAGAGCAAAACGATACTACAGGTAACGGGAAAAGGTGCGTAATTCTCGTCACCTGCCTCACGAACCCACTGATCCCTATCGCCTTAGCCCGGTACTTCGATTTGGGCTCCGTTTCACCTCCCGAGCATTGCGGTACCTGAGTACCTCCCGCACCCTCCGCCACGCGAGGAGGTTCTTCCATGAAATTCACGACGAAAGTTCAATTACTGAGTTTGGAGCTTGGGTTACTCCTTCCGGTAACCGCAACCGCGCAGCCGATGCAGGCGACCCCTGTAGTACTGCGGGTATCTTTATTTGACGATGCCGGTGTCGGGGCCACTACCTTGCGAGAGGCCGCGCGCGAAGCGAGCCGGATTTTCCTGCCAGCCAATATCGACGTGATTTGGCTCCAATTGCCTCAGGATAGCCTGGCACAGACCGCGTTTGGCCGTTGCTCGGAAGCGTCATTTCCGGCCCACCTTCACCTTCGAATCTTGCTGCGGTCACACGGCGCAAACAAGTCTGTGGTAGGCATGTCGTTTCTGTCAGCCGAGGGCAAAGGGTGCTACGCCGACCTGTTCTATGAGCCAGTGCTGGAAATGCAGAGGGAAAACCACATCGGCGCCGCGATAATCCTCGGTCACGCGATGGCTCATGAACTCGGTCATCTGTTGCTCGGGAGCAACTCCCATTCTCGCTACGGATTGATGCGAGCGCAGTGGAATCGCGACGACCTGGCTCAAGCGGCGAGAGCGAACTTGTTGTTTTCACCGGAGGAATCCACACGAATGAGGAGTCGGTTCACGCGAGACGATCCGAGAACAGAAACGGCTCAAATGGAGTGATCGAGCAAGCGGAATGAGCTGCGGGTAAATAGCCTCTTTTCATTTGTACATGTGTACTGCTAGGAAGGGATTTAAGCACTCAAAAGTCCCTCCCCCGCAACACGATGCACTAAATCCAAAAAGCCTGTCTGCAAGCTGTTGGTAATAAGGCCGAGAAAAAGGAAAGCGTCTGAGGGGGTCGACGTTTCGCATACACAACAGCATCGGACTCGCGGCACAGCTTTAGCGTCCGTCGCAGCCCTTGAACACGTCGTGCGCGATCTAAGCTAGGCGAGAAGAACATGCGCAACTATAAAGTTGGTGACCACGTACAGGTTAAGCTTTCAGGGGGAAGGATCGACGAACTGCTGTAAATGGAATACCCAACATGGCTGCAGCTTCGTGGAGATCTACGAGAAGTGATTGCTTCTTAGGTTGCGTCGATGCAGCAGAAGCGGCCGATGTTTCGGATCGCGCGGATGGCTAGAATGCAGCTTTAGAACCCTTGGAAGAGCATTTGTCATCTAAGGATTGAGGGGCCCGGAACTGAGGGTAGTGATATGAAGAAAGCCATCTTATTTAGACTAGTTTTTGTCCTCGTCGCGATGATTGCGCTCGGTTGGTTGCCGCAGCCGGTGCTTGCCCAACATGGAGGTCACGGCGGCGGTGGCGGAGGATTCCATGGGGGTGGCGGAACTGGGCCTCATGGGGGTGGAGGTTTCTACGCCGGAGGCCACTCTGGGTATGGCGGCGGACACTACTACGGCGGATATCGTAGCGGTTACCACGGAGGACGGAGTTACTACGGAGGACGAGGCTACTACGGAGGACGAGGCTACTACGGAGGACGAGGCGGTTATGGCTGGGGCGGCCGGGGCTGGGGCTACGGCCGGGGCGGAAGATATTGGGGCCGACGTTACGGTTACGGATGGGGCTGGGGATTTGGCTTCGGGTGGCCGTATTGGGGTTGGGGATATCCGTATGGCTACTACAGCCCGGGATACTACGCGCCCTACCCTTATTATTCTTACCCGTACTATCCGGATCCTAACAACGGGGACGACGATCCCCCACCGGCAGATCCCAACGCACAGCCCCAGCCCAACCAGCACGCTCCCGTCAAATACTGGGGACCCCCGTCGCCGGGAGACGCAGTCAATGCGAACTACGCAAACAGCGACGTCGCGGCCGTTGCGCCGCGTAGGCCGGTTCTCTCCGTTGACAGCATAAGCGTGACGCCGAGCACCTACCGAGCCGCACGTTCGATCCCGGTGCATTCCACAACGGAACGGGCCACCCCGCGAGCGGATGCACTTCTTCGACCGGAAATGCAAAAGGCGTTGCAAAGATTGCGCGAGATGCCGCCGTTTGCTCGCGAGCGCGAAATCGAAACGGGACGTTACCGTCAGTTTTCTTCCGAGGAGAAGCAGATCTTAAGAAATGGCGACCTACTGTCACCAGCCACTATCCATGACCTGCCAGATTCGTTCCCTCAAAGAGTGTCTCTGAAGTCGCACGGACCAATTCAGGACGGGTCGGGCGAATAAAGCTTATGCCCGCGCGAACAGCCTCAGGTACGTCGAAAAAGATGCCCATCTATTCGTCTGAGACATGAGTGACTACATAGTAGGCGACCATGCGCAGGTGAACTGTCGGGCGGCAGAATCGTAGAAGCGACGATCAAGGCCGTCGTCGATACGACAGATGGCGTGCGCCTGCAGGTGTCGCTTGGAGACGGGACAGCCCGAATTTATGAATGGCAGATCGTCATTGAAACTCGTTGATCGTCAAGTCCGCCTCAATTGTTGAACAACAGCGCGTTCGACAGCAGGCGGGAGATTTACCCAGATCAAGGCGGAACTTGATTTCGCGACTTATTCATTCAAACAAATCGTCCACTGACAGCCCGAGGGCTCGCCGAGCCTGCTCCTCTGGGTTGCCCTCCGAACTAATGAAGCTTCGCGTACTCTGCCTTCGCTGCAGTGAGGATGGGGATGTCAGGGTCGGCGTCTTTCCATAGCGTGAGGAAATCCTGATAGGCTGCCTTGGCTTTGGCGGTGTCGCCTTGCATGGCATAGGCTCTGCCGATTTGAAGATGTGCGAGTGCACCCATAGGCGTGTTGGACACGAGTCCACGATGGTCGAGAATTTTCTGGAATTCGACTATCGCTTCGCTGCTGCGATTCGCATTCAGGAACGCCACTCCCCGGACGTAGACGACATAGGGTCCGATAAAGCTCATTGCAAGTTCGTACGGGGCGGCGATTTGGAGCTTCGAAATCGCTTCTGTGGCCTCCTTGCGGTTAAGTGCAAGTTCAGCCTGCAAGGTCGGCAGATAGTTGTACTGGACAACGGTATCTTCCGGAAACCTCTTGCCCAAATCACTGACAAGTTCCAGTGCTCGCGCTGAATCTCCACTCAACGACAAAGTTAAAGCGCAACCGTAAAGCACGTCGCGGCCACTTGAAAGTTCAAGCGCAGAGGCAACTCGGCGCTTTGCATCATCCCGATTTCCGAATAGGGCTTCCCGGAGCGCTGCGTCCACCTCGTAGCCTGCCGCCGTTTCCTTCTCTTCCGCTCGCAGGACCGACGCCACGGCCTGAGCCGAAAACATCCGCGCCTTTTCCAGCCGTCCGTAGAATGCCGCTGTGTCAGCTTCCTCGATCAGTAGTTGGCCTTCCAAACCGGGCTTTCCCATTGCGAAGTCCACCTGCTGCTTCATTCCCACCGCATCGTTCTGCAGGAAGGCCAATTCGTAGAGGGTAGTTCGATACTCTGGCAAGTCAAGAAGTACTCTCCTCTCAAACCCACAGGCGATGGATTGCAGGCCGTCTACTTAACTGAACTTCCGCAACCACTGGCGGAGCAACTTATTCGCCTTCTCGGCAAACAGTACGAATCGATTCTAGAAGAGTTCTCAACTGACGTGAGCATAGATAATTCCGAAGATAGCCAAGAGAGACTGATAAAGGGGCGCACTGACATAGGCCCGACGGCAAAAGAGCAACTTGTCAAAGCACGCCGCGGGCAAGGAATCTTTCGGGCCAACGTAAGACTCAACGAAAAAGGGTGCCGCGTGACGAAGGTTGCAAATCCTACCTTCCTGCGAGCGAGTCATATCAAACCGTGGAAGGACTCCCTCGGACGCGGAAAAGCTAAACGGTTGTAACGGACTGCTGCTAGCGCCACACGTGGATCACCTATTCGATAAAGGCCTAATCTCTTTTTCAAACTCTGGCGACCTATTGATTTCGCGACGATTGGACCGGCAAATACTCAATGCTTGGGGCATCGCCCAAAATCTCAATGTGGGCAATTTCAGCGTCGAACAATCATTTTTTCTCGAGCATCACAGGGCTCAGGTGTTTAAGAAGTAGCCCACATCGGGCTGCAATCGCGGCACGACTCGATGGGGATCGAAAGAACCATGTTCCTTCACAAGTCCTAGTTACACGGCGTTGCACCCCAGACGTGCCCGCCAATCGTTACGTTTTATTACGTTGATCCTTTCGCACCAAGGAGCACCGATATTTTGTCGGCGGAGACAATTCCTGCCACCCCAGTGACCGTAGTACGACGGCAACAAGCCGAAGGAACTACGGGCAGGAGGGCGACAGGACGTGTTGTTGACAGAGAATGGCTACCAAGCCGAGGGCGATGTCGTCTTCAGAACGTGTCTTTCGTTTTCCACGATGCGCTTTAGATGTGAGGTCCGTTAGGCGCATTACTATCCGGACTATAAGTTCCGCGGGCACGTTTATCAGCACGCTGCCACTCGGTAGGCAGTCAGAAGCGCGTTTACCCAAAGTAGGACAGCCAAATTTAGAATCGGTCTTAGTGAAAGTTCTCCACGAGTCTCAGCTCAGAGACTCCTAGCTCGTCTTGGGCATACAGGATCCATCGGCCATCCGGTGATAAAGACAGGCCACCAATACTGGAAGATTTTCCAAAACTAGCGACGCGCTTTGTGTGATTAGTCGCGAAGTCCAGAAATTCGATAGAAGAGCCCAAAGCCGGACCTCGTTGAGGAACGAAGTAAATTCCCTTGCTTACTATGACTAGATTCCGGAGAAAACTCAGATTTTCAATCAGCTTGGTGGCCTGACCACCCTCCACGGGGAGCCTCCAAAGGCTGGTATTGATTAAACCTTTCGTGTAGTAAATAAATTTGCCGTCTGGCGATTCAAGCGGAGCGTAGCCACCGTCCCGCGTGACCTGGATCGCATCACCGCCGGCCTCCGGAATTTTCCACACCTGCTGCTCACCTGTGCGAGCAGAGTCAAAGTAGATCCACCGTCCGTCTCCCGACCAGCTCGGATTGCCGTCATTTGCAGGATCAGTAGTCATCCGCTTGGGCTTTCCTCCATTGGCGTTGATCACCCAAATGTCGTATTGTTTTCCTTCTGCATCAGAGTCAAAAGCAATTCGTCCGCCGTCGGGTGACCAGCGCGGGTTTGTGAAATTCAGACCGCGGAAGGACGTTAATTGGACAGGATTCGAACCATCACTATCGCACACCCAGATTTGCCAATCTCCCGAGCGGTTCGACGTGAATTCAATTCTCTTGCCGTCTGGTGAGAACTCTGGAGCAGAATCATCTCGCGTTGAGTTGATGAAAGGGGTGTCCCCAGTGACGGATCCCGCGCTCTTTTCCTCACGAGTCTTTGAGCCATCCGGCGCGGCGATGCGCCAAATACTAGAGTGGTCAGACGAGCTGGTGTACGCGAGGCGGTGCCCACGGCGCGAAATGGAGGGGCTGCTAGCATTTTCTCCGAGTGCCACGAGTGGCTGCGGTTCGTTGGATCGGCTTGCGGAACCGGAAACGTCAATTCTCCACAGCCCTGACTGTTGCGTAGAGTCCCAAAAAATAATCTCACGCCCATCCTCAGTCCAACCTGGAGCGTCGGCGCTATGATTCCCCAGCGCTACCCGCTTTCCTTCGCCAATCACTTTAAGGTCATTGGAAACGGCCAACAAGTACAAATCGCCGCTGACGTCGACCCTCCGGCTGAATGCCAGTGTTCGCCCGTCGGGGGAGAGGGATGGGCAACTATCGCCGTTCCACGAAGAGATTGCTGGGAAAGGCGGGGACGTCAGTCTTCGCTTTTCTCCAGTGTCAATCGCTAGCAGGAACAACCCGGTAGGCTCCTTGGGTGAGTTTCGGTCACTGATGACAAGCGAATTGCCATCGGGCAACCAGGTCAGGTCGGTGCAGTTTAAGTAGCCCGATGGAAACACTTCGGCAATTTTGCGTTCCGGACCACCCAGGGCCGGGATCAGCAGCACCGAGGTCTTTTGCCCGGAAGAGAGGTGCCGAAGAAACGCGATATATCGGCCGTCTGGCGACCAGGCAGGGCTGCGGTCCGAGGCCGAACCAGTAGTAATCCGCAGCGGCGGTCCGCCAGTGCCGATGAGTTTGACGTAGATGTGTGATTCACTATGGCTTTTATCCTCCCGGCCAAAGGCCACTTGGTTGCCGTCCGGCGAAAAGCTTGGGTCACCTTCAGGGTCCGGAGAAGCAGTGAGCGGCGTAACGGTCAGCCGCAGTTCCGTGGTTTTTGGGGTTGGATGAACAAACCATAGGATACCGCCGCCCAGGCTTAGGGCCACCACAAGGACAGGCACCCAGGGCCACCACGGGCGAGGCTTGACCTCGGAGGTTGGCTCTACCTCCATCCCCTCCACCGAAACCATCCAGCGATAGCCTCGGCGGGCCAGAGTTTCAATGTAGTGGGGATCGTCTCCTGAGTCGCCTAGAGCCTGCCGCAATCGATTCATTGCGGCGTTGATGCTGTGCTCGAACTCCACGATGGTGTTGTCCGGCCAGAGTTCCTTGCGAATCTCCTCTCGCGTCAGCACTTCGCCCGGGCGCTCGAGCAACATGGTAAGGATTCGGAACGGCTGCTCCGACAGGCGTAGAGTCTTGCCAGCGTCCGGGCGCAGCTCACCCGCGCGTAGGTCAAGCTGGAATCCTTCGAAGCGAACCAGCCTAGGGGATCTATCAAGTACCTTCACAGCGCCACCTGGAATTTCTGGGATTCTACCATACGGGGAACGAACGCCTCGCTCCTGTAAACATCGCACAGGAAATCTCTGTCTCTCACCTCCTGCTAAGTTACTGCAAGCACGCCAGATCGTTTCATGACCTGAAAATGATGGGATTTTGAGACGCCTTGCCGGGATTTTGAGACGCCTTGCATTGAGGCACTTGCCTACCTAGCCGAAGGTCGCCCTCACCACGCATTTGTGGAGGAGGATGACATGAGGGCAGAAAACAGAAGGCAGATCGCCCTAAGGAGTCTGCTTTTCAGCTTTGCATTAACCCTTGCCGCGTCAGGATACAGCCAGACCCAGTCAGAGCCCAGCAAACACAAGCACGAAGCGCCCCCGGGGCAGTGTGAGCTCCCCTTCCAGACCTATCGCGACTATCTCGTCGTCGTTCAAGGATCCCTGGCGGCAAGGTAAGACGGAATCTCATAATCGATACCGGTACCGATCCGAGCGTAATAGATAGTCGGGCAGCCCAAGAACTGCACATGGCAGGAGTAGTCGGAAAGCTTGCAGTGCACGACAAAGTCGTCGACGTGCAACAAGCTGTGTTGCCGAGCGTGCAAATAGGTGCTCTGCGAGCCGAGTCTCTCCCGGTCTTGATCCGAGACCTAGGCTTCCTGCAGAAGGATCTCGGAATCCGCATCGACGCCGTGATTGGGTTGGACGTACTCAGTCTGAGCAACTTCAGCATCAGCTACACGACAAAACGGATCGTTTTCGGGGTGACGCCGGTCTCCGGTTCCTCGGTCCCATTTCAAAGTGCACCGCCCTGGTTGACCGTGCGGATGGAAGTGGATGGAGTTCCCATTCATCTGCTGCTCGACACCGCAGCGTCTGGCATTATTCTTTTTCAGAGTCGAATTCGTAATCGACTGCCGCAACTGATTAGCCTCGGCGAGCGTAGGTCATCAAACATGGGAGGCGACTTTCGGCTCCAACGCGTGCTATTAGCGACAACGAATTTTGGCGAAACGGATTTCGGTCAACAGAACGCCTTCGTCGTGGAGGACCAAGAAGACGAGAGCCGCGAGTTTGATGGACTGCTCGGGCCTTCCGCACTCGGCCTGAAGCAAATCGCGTTTGATTTCCAGCGCCACACGTTTTCGTGGGCAAGATAGGGGCAGCGGCAGGACCCGCTCCCACCGTTGATAGAGAGTTGCCTGACTCGTGCTTACCTTGCAGGTGGAACGGACGAGGGGACTATTTCTGTTCGTTGACTTGCCTCACGGCACAACCTAAGATGTGCACCAATGCCAGGTACCGATGCGCTCATCGGCCAAACCATTTCTCACTACCGCATCATCGAGAAGCTCGGCGGTGGCGGTATGGGTGTCGTCTACAAAGCGGAGGATACCCGCCTTGACCGCTTTGTCGCCCTCAAATTCCTGCCTGAAGAACTAGCGCAAGACCGCCAGGCATTGGAACGATTTCGCCGTGAAGCCAAGGCAGCTTCGGCGCTGAATCACTCAAATATCTGCACGATTTATGATATCGGTGAAGAAAACAACAAAGCCTTCATCGCCATGGAATATCTGGAAGGCAAGACCTTGAAGCACGTTATCTCGGGTCGGCCCATGGAATTAGAACAATTGCTCGGCATCGCCATCGAGGTTGCAGACGCATTAGATGCGGCCCACGCTAAAGGAATTGTTCACCGAGACATCAAGCCAGCGAATATATTCGTCACGGAAAGAGGCCATGCCAAGATTCTCGACTTTGGTCTTGCGAAAGTTAGTTCTGCAAAGGGCGGCGCTAGCGATACGGTTACGCTTGCCACGCAAGAAGTGGATCCGGCACACCTGACGAGTCCCGGGAGCACGTTGGGAACTGTGGCCTATATGTCGCCGGAACAGGTTCAGGCCAAGGATTTGGATGCGCGGACCGATCTGTTCTCGTTCGGCGCGGTGCTTTACGAGATGGTGACAGGGCGGACGGCATTTCCGGGAACGACATCTGCCATGGTATTCGACGCCATTCTGCATAAGGCGCCGGTTGCACCGGTGAGGTTAAATCCAGACGTGCCGCAGCAGTTGGAACACCTTACTAACAAGGCTCTAGAAAAGGAGCGCAATCTTCGTTATCAGAGCGCTTCCGAAATGGCTGTGGATCTGAAAAGGCTGCGCCGCGAAGTGGAGTCGGGGAAGTTGCGCGCGACACAGGAAAAGGTGAGCGCATCGGAGTTGTCGCCGATGCAACCGCCACCGCAAGGTCAACCGATTGGGAAGATCATCGGCGTCACCATCACGGTCGTTTGCCTTGCCGCAATCCTCGGCTATGTGTTCCGTCCTGGCTTTCCGCCACCGCGTGTTACGGGGTACACACAAATTACCCATGACGGGTTGCAGAAGGCTTTTCATGCACAAGCTGGAGCGATTGTGTTGACCGACGGTGCCAGATTGTATTTGCAGGAATATTTGGATGGGCGCTACATAGTAGCGCAGGTATCGGCGCTCGGTGGCGATACGATTCCCATCCCGATCCCCTTGCCGAACGTTGCTCTCGACAACATTTCTCCGAATAAGTCCGATCTCGTCGTTGGTAGTTTCACTGGCACTGAAATCGAGCAACCACTCTGGGCTGTACCACCGCTGGGGGGCGCGCCGCGTCGTCTGGCAGATACACCCGGTCTGGACGGTACCTGGCTACCCAGTGGAGAGCTTGTGGTCGCCCACGCGAACAAGATATCCGTTGTCGGCCAAAACGGTTCTATGGGTCGCGATCTGGTTGATTTTGGCGAGAAGAACCTGTTCGCTTTTTGGCTGCGCGTTTCTCCGGGCGGTCGGTTTTTGCGGTTCACTCTCGCGAACACGCTAGGCAACTCTTCGTTCGCTCAAGTTTCTGTAGAAGGAGGTAATTATCACCGCCTGTTCCCGAATCATTTCCGCGGAGATGATTTGGGCGACGGTAATTGGACCCCGGACGGACGTTACTTCATATTCACAGTAATCCACAATGGACGGCACGATATTTGGGCTGTTCGCGAACAGAGGGATTTGTTTCATAGGTTTAACGACAACCCCATTCAGTTGACTTCGGGTCCTTTGAGTTTCCAGTCGCCGCAGCCAAGCGCGGACGGCAAGAAGATTTACGCCATTGGCGTGCAGGCGCGTTCGGAACTAGTTCGTTATGACGCCAAGGCAGGTCAATTCCGACCCTACTTTGGTGGAATCTCGGCCCAAAGCTTGGTTTTCTCTCGGGATGCCAAATGGGTCGCCTACGTCTCGTACCCAGAAGGGACTCTCTGGCGTTGCAGTGCCAACGGTAGCAACAAGCTACAGCTCACGTCTGCCACGACGATGTATGTATATAGCGCTTCTTGGTCACCTAACGGAAGTCAGATCGCTATTTGGGCAAGTGAAACAGGGAAGGCCGACCGGATCTACCTCATTCCTTCCGGCGGAGGGGTGGCCCAACCGATTAGCGCCGGTGAACTCAATGATCAGTGGCCGAGTTGGGCTCCGGACGGAAACTCGATTACCTACAACGAGCTCTCCGGATTTGGCTCAGCAGTCAAGACGGTGGATGTTAGGACTCTTAAGGTTTTACCTGTGCCAGATTCCGACGATCTCGTGCAGCCAGAGCTCTCACCAAATGGACGCTATTTGGTTGCTTCTAGCATTGCGGGCGACAAGATGCGTCTATTTAACTTCAAAACACAGAGCTGGTCGAACTTGGTCACCATGAACGTTGGTCATACGGTGTGGTCCGCCGATGGGCATTACATCTACTTCGGGAGCGGCGATGGTCCTGGAGCCGCGATCTACCGAGTGGCGGTGCCCGACGGAAAAGCAGAGCGAGTAGCGAGCCTTGAGAACTTCAGAAATGCCGTGACGCCCTCGATGATGAGCACGCGTCCTTGGATGGGTGCGACGCCAGAAAACGCACCCCTCTTGATACGCGACACCGGTTCGCAGGAAGTGTATGCGCTGGATTTTGACGCACCATGATATTGAGTGAGTTACCAGGTGCTTTTAGAGCGCTCGCGGTGTAGCTGTCTTGTTATGGTAGGCCAAACCATCTCGCATTACCGCATCACCGAGAACCTCGGTGGGGGCGGCATGGGTGTCGTCTACAAGGCCGAAGACACCAAGCTACACCGCTTCGTTGCCTTGAAGTTCCTTCCTGATGGATTCACGCCAGATTCACAAGCTCTGAGCCGCTTCGAGCGCGAGGCCCAGGCTGCTTCCGCCCTGAATCATCCAAATATTTGCACCATCTATGAAATCGGGGAACACAACGGCCAGCCCTTCATTGCAATGGAGTTTCTCGACGGGCAGACTTTGAAGCACCGTATTTCTGGCAAACCGCTTCCGCTCGACGAGATGCTGGAACTGTCGATTCAAATTGCCGATGCGCTCCGTGCAGCGCACGCTCAAGGAATCATCCATCGAGACATCAAGCCAGCAAATCTTTTTGTGACCAAACTGGACAACGCCAAAATCCTCGATTTTGGTCTGGCGAAAGTAGTCCCTGCTGGCGAGAGCGTCGGTGTATCACAGTTGCCGACCGCCACAGCGGGGGAACTCTTGACCAGCCCCGGCGCAACGATGGGCACCGTCGCTTACATGTCGCCGGAGCAAGCACGTAGCGAGGAGTTGGATTCGCGGACAGACTTGTTCTCTTTCGGTGCGGTTCTCTACGAGATGGCAACGGGCCGGATAGCTTTTCCGGGTAAGAATGCTGCGGTCATTCATGACGCGATTCTGAATCGGGCACCGACGCCGTTAGCACGAGTGAATCCTGACTTCCCGCTAGACCTGGAGCGCATCGTCGATAAGGCATTGGAGAAAGACCGCAAGTTGCGCTACCAAAGTGCGGGCGAGATTCGTACCGATTTGCAGCGGCTGAAGCGAGATTCGGATACGACCCGTTCAGCCGCCGCGAGGTCTCAGGTCGAGTCGAAGTCCGCCCGGAAATCCATGCGATGGGCGGCGGTCATTGGAGCCACAGTCCTGGTCATCGGATTGACGGTGGCCGGTTGGTTCTTCCACACCCGCAAGGAACGCGTCCTGACTGACAAAGACACCATGGTGCTTGCTGATTTCACAAATACAACTGAAGACCCGGTCTATGGTGACACGTTACGACAAGCGCTTGCGGTGCAACTTGAACAATCACCGTTTCTGAGCATCGTGCCCGAGCGACAGGTACAACAAACCTTGCGCATGATGGGGAAATCACCAGACACGAAACTCACTCCAGAAATTGCCGGTGAATTATGTCAACGGGCGGGAAGTAGCGCGGTTCTGCTCGGTTCAATCACTCAAATCGGCACGCAGTACAGTCTGATTCTGAAGGCTGTCAGTTGCTCCAATGGACGGGCCATAGCGAGCACAGAAGCACAGGTAGGTGATCGGTCTCAGGTATTGAGCGCACTGGGCAAGGCAGCATCAGAAATCCGCAATAAGCTCGGCGAATCCCTCAGTTCCGTTAAGAACTACGATACGCCGTTAGAGTTAGGTTCAACGCCGTCGCTTGAGGCATTGCAAGCCTACACTAAGGGACGGAAAGCCTTTGTCGACGGTGATCTTGAAACCGCCATGAGCATGGACCAACATGCCATTGAGCTCGACCCCCAATTTGCCCTGGCGTACTTAGATTTGGGTGTCGTTCACTCGAACCGCGGTGAAGGATCTTTGGCGGATGAAAACATAAGCAAGGCATACAGCCTTCGAGAGCGCGTAAGCGAACGGGAGAAGATAATTATTACGTCTGCGTATTACTTTTATGTGTTGGGTGACCTCGAGAAATCGCTTCGAGGCCACGATGTGTGGGCACAGACATATCCGCGAGATTGGATGCCTAAATACGATGCAGCTTCTATCTACAATCAACTTGGGCAACACGAGAAAGCATTGAACGAGGCCCGCGGATTGTTGGTTCTGGGACCCGAAAATTCGAAGGCGGCGTATTGGTTCATCATTAGTTCCTATATTTTCCTAAACCAGTTTGAAAAAGCCCGCGATTCAATCGAGGAGGCAACGTCAAGGCACGCGGAACCCGACGACTTAATGATGAGACTCTATGACCTTGCATTCTTGGCGGATGACACAGCAGAAATGGAGGAGCAGGTGCGTCGGGGAGCAGGTAAACCCGATGATGAATATTTCCTGCTGGGAATGGAGGCTGAAACGGCTGCTTACAAAGGACGGTTGAGGAAGGCTCGGGAGCGTTTTCATCGAGCAATATCCACGACCGAATCACAGAAATTACAGAGAACGATTCAAATGACGGGTGCACTTGATGTTGCAGGGGCCTTAACTGAGGCACTATTGGGAAGCGGTACTGAAGCCCGAGACGCTGCGATTTCTGCGGCCAAGCGCTCATTCGGTCGATACGAAAAAGGTGCGGCAGCAATGGCGCTGGCCTTAGTGGGTGAGACGACCCGTGCACAGGCAATGGCAGATGATTTGAACAAGCACTTTCCAGAAGACACCATCCTGCGGTTCAACTATCTGCCGACTGTCTACGCCCAGACTGCTCTAAACCACCACGATTCTTCGAAGGCCATTCAGCTGTTAAAGGTTGCAGCTCCCTACGAACTAGGGAACATCGAAGGTCTCCCTGTCCTCTATCCAATCTTCGTGCGAGGTAACGCCTATTTGGCTGCGCATCAAGGAAGTCAAGCGGCCACTGAATTTCAGAAAATCATCGACCACCGAGGCATCGTCCGGTACGAACCCATCGGGGCACTCGCGCATCTCCAACTCGGCAGAGCGTACGTGATGCAAGGCGACACCGCAAAAGCCAAGGCGGCCTATCAGGATTTCTTCACGCTTTGGAAAGACGCGGACCCTGACATTCCGATTTTCATCGCTGCGAAAGCGGAATATGCGAAGCTTCAATAGTCCTGAGGCGAGTTAACTCGAGTTGTCAGCGGACGATTACCGTCTCCCTGAAAAGAGGACGGACAGAGCGAACACCATTGGTGATGTGGCATGTCCGTCCTGAGCGCAGTTTTCTTGGCACCTAGTCTTAGTCTAGTCTAGGCTTCCGGATCGGATTAGGGGTTGCCAGGTAGGCATGCTGTCCGGCTAAAATATAGCTGCCCACAATCTGGCCCGCCTCGTTCACCCGAATGGCCTCAGTGAAGAACGCGTTCGGGAAGTCCACGGTGCTGAACTTGCCCGCAATCAGTGTGAAGCCGTGCTCAGTTCCATTGTTGTCGTCGAAGCGGCCGACAATCTCCCCGTTTGCAGCGATGCCGTTAGGCTCTGTCGCGTCAAGAGCGCCGGGATAGTCAATCGCGGAGAAACTGCCCGCGATCAGCAGAAAGCCATGGATGATCCCGGAGGCATCGAGGTAGTTGCCGACGATTTGTCCCCGGTCGTTGATCTCTCCGGCCGCCGTACCGCCCTCGGCACCGCCCGCGGCACCGGGATGGTCGATGGTGGTGAAATTGCCAGAACTCATCAGAAAACCGTGGGCGTTCCCCGAGGAGTCGACGTAGCCGCCAACGACTTGGCCCCTGTCGTTCATGCCCTGAAGAATCGTGGCGGTAGCGCCGGGAAAGTCAAAGATGGTGAAGGCGCCGTGGTTTAGCAGGAAGCTGTGCCGCACTCTGCTGCTGTCCAGAAAGTGGCCGCCGATGACACCGAGGTTGTTGATGGCGAGGACGCGCGTCTGGATAGACCCCGGCACATCGACGGTTGTGAAGTTTCCCTGGCTCAGTAGATACCCGTGGAACACACCGGAGGAGTCGCGGTACGTGCCCACGATGTCGCCGTTATCGTTGAGCCCCAGGGCGCGAGTCTGATTCGCGCCGGGGAAGTCAATGGTCGTGAAGCTGAAAGAGCCGCTTACCACCCCGGCGGGCGCCAAACTAGTGTTCATGGGTGTTTGAGCTAGAGCTAGGGCCACGGAAAGGACAACTAGAACCAAGACTGCTGGAATTTTATATTTCAAGGTTTCCTCTCCTTCAGAACCGAAAGTTAATAGCGAAAAACCGATGCGTCGCATGTGTTGACGAGTAATCTGCTTCATAAACCTTCTCCCTTTATAAACCGTCAGCCCTTGCGCAAACATAACAGCCTTGCTTTGGTTCACAAGCGACAAGACACGACAACGGCGACACTACTTCGCTTGTCGTGTTTTGCCGCCTCTAATTTCTCTATTCTTGATATGGGTCTTGCGTCTATCCGATGGCCCGGTCGAGCGTTTCCGTTTAGCGTCCTCAAGGATGCGGTTAGGGGATTTATCCGCGCAGCTGAAAAACTAGCTGTCGGTCCACGAGTAACGCGTTTCCGAGGAGGATACACTCATCATATTTAGTGTCACGCGCTTTATAGTACCAGCGCTTTATAGTACCAGATAAGATAACACTAGCTCAGATTGGGGCGCGAGGCCGCTTGGCTACTCGGTCAACTCCAAATCGGCAGAGCCTATGCCATGCAAGGCGACACCGCCAAGGCCAAGGCGGCCTATCAGGATTTCCTCACGCTCTGGAAAGACGCCGACCCTGACATTCCCATCCTCATCGCTGCAAAGGCGGAGTACGCGAAGCTTCAATAGCTATCTGGCTCGAAAATCACTGCGCTTGTGCTTGGCTGGGTTGAGGATTCGGTGATTCGATCCGATAGCCGAGGTTTCGGAGTTGCCGGATCATTCTCGCCGTGCGCTTTTGCTTTGACTGCATGGTGACGGC
>Ga0210406_10002576_pt1 | contig 20575 bp, 22 predicted proteins | sample IncBWC30MmetaG_FD_155454 | JGI IMG/M metagenome (GOLD analysis project Ga0210406, IMG submission 155454) | Forest soil microbial communities from Barre Woods Harvard Forest LTER site, Petersham, Massachusetts, United States - Inc-BW-C-30-M | ecosystem: Environmental > Terrestrial > Soil >... | reverse complement strand
TCCCGCGCGCGTCCGCGAACTCGAGCAGTGGGGCGCCCTTTTCGACCGCACCGAGAATGGCGACATTTTGCAGCGCGCTTTCGGCGGCCACACCTTCAAACGTCTCTGCCACGTTGGCGACCGCACCGGCCTTGAAATGATTCGCACACTCCAGGATCGCGGCGTCCAGCAGGGCATCGACGTCTACATGGAGTGCACCGTTACCCGCCTTCTCACCGATGGCAGCCGCGTGACGGGCGCCTTTGCCTATTGGCGAGAGACCGGTCGCTTCATCGTCTTCAAAGCCAAGTCCATCGTCATCGCCACCGGTGGCATCGGCAAGGCTTGGCGCATCACTTCCAACTCCTGGGAATACACTGGTGACGGCATGGCCCTTGCGTACGAAGCCGGCGCCGAGCTCATGGACATGGAATTCGTCCAGTTTCATCCCACGGGAATGGTTTGGCCGCCCGGCGTCCAGGGCATCCTCGTTACTGAAGCCGTTCGCGGCGAAGGCGGCATCCTGCGCAACAAAGCGGGCGAGCGTTTCATGGAAAAATATGACCCCAAGCGAATGGAGCTCTCCACGCGCGACGTCGTGGCCCGCTCCATCTACACCGAAGTCAAGGAAGGCCGCGGAACCGAACACGGCGGGGCTTATCTTGACATCTCTCACAAGCCCGCTGAATACGTAAAGAAAAAACTCCCCAGCATGTATCACCAGTTCAAAGAACTCGCCGACGTGGACATCACCAAGGGCCCTATGGAAGTCGGTCCCACGTGCCACTACATGATGGGTGGCATCCGCGTGGACGCTGCAACGGCGCAGTCCACCGTTCCCGGGCTGTTTGCCGCAGGCGAAGCCGCCGCAGGTCTTCACGGTTCGAACCGCCTCGGCGGAAATTCACTCTCCGATCTCCTCGTCTTTGGCCGTCGCGCCGGCCTTGCCGCCGCCGAACACGCCAAGAGCGCTTCCGCTTCTTCCTTTGACAACTCGCAAATCGAGCAAGCCGAAAAAGAATTGCTTGCGCCCTTTTCCAACTCCGGCACGGAAAGTCCTTATGCCGTTCATCGTGACCTGCAGGAAGTGATGCAGAATCTCGTCGGGATTTATCGGACAAAGGAAGATTTGGAAAAGGCGCTCGACGAGCTGGAAAAACTAAGGGTCCGCGCCGCCAAAGCCAGTGTCGAAGGTTCGCGTCTCTTCAATCCCGGCTGGCATCTCTCGTACGACCTGAAAGCCATGCTCATCGTCTCCGAGGCCGTCGCTCACAGCGCATTGGCCCGCACCGAGAGCCGCGGTGCCCACAGCCGTATCGATTATCCGAATCTCGATTCGGTCTGGGAGAAAAAGCACAATATTGTTGTCCGGGAATCCGGCGCTATGAAACGCCGCGAATCTCCCATTGAGGCTATGCCCGAGGAACTTAAGCAGCTTCTTGCCGAGGACAAGTCGTGAACCGTCTCTCGATTCGTCCGAGCGAATGATTGGAAGAACGATTGCTATGGATTCCCCTTGGATAATGTTCGGGCCGCCAGACAAGAACCGCGAGTACTTCGCTCTTCTGTCTTCCCTGCCACTGAACAAGTACCGCGCGATTCCCGGTTTCCTTCGCTTCTCGTCACAGATTCAGAAGCAGTTGCGCGCTACACCCGGAGTCATCGGATACTCTCTCCGCGCGAAACTCTTGAGCCGCAATTTTTGGACTCTCTCTGCCTGGGTAGACGAAAAGGCTCTGACGGATTTCGTCGCGAAAATTCCGCATGAGCAAGCCATGCAAGCCATGATGCCCCACATGGGTCCGACGAAGTTCACCAAGTGGAAAGTTTTGGGCTCGGCACTGCCTCTGCAGTGGGAAGAAGCCATGCGGCGCTCGAAAAAAGAGGGACCCTCATGAAAGAAGCCATCCTGCGCGTTTTCCGCGGCGATTCGAATGGCGGGCAAACCGTTGACTATCGCGTGCCCATCGCTCCGGGCATGGTCGTTCTCGATGCGCTTCACTATATCCAGGGCCACCTCGCTGCCGACCTCGCCGTCCGCTGGAATTGCAAAGCGGGGAAGTGCGGTTCCTGTTCCGCGGAAGTCAACGGCCGCCCTCGCTTGACTTGCAAAACGCGCATGGACGATCTTCCGCAGGACCAGCCCATTACGGTTCTGCCCATGAAATCCTTTCCCACAATCAAAGACCTTGTCACCGACGTTTCCTGGAACTATCGTGTCAACCGCAAAATCCCTGCTTTCGAACCCCGCAAGGGAGTGGAATGGAAAATCTCCCAGCTCGATGTTGACCGCGTGCAGGAGTTTCGCAAGTGCATCGAATGCTTTCTCTGCCAGGATGTGTGCCACGTCCTTCGCGAACACGACAAGAAGGAGGAGTTCGCCGGCCCGCGCTTCTTCGTTCGAATCGCCGGCCTCGAAATGCATCCGCTAGATGGCCTCAACCGAGCCGGACTGCTCAAGGATCAGCTCGGCCTGGGCCTTTGCAACATCACCAAATGTTGCACGGAAGTCTGCCCCGAGGAGATTCGAATCACGGACAACGCCATCATTCCGCTCAAAGAGCGCGTGGTGGACGAATTCTACGATCCGCTGACCATGCTCTTCCGCAAGATCCGCGGCCAGTAGCACAGCTTTTAGGCTGTGCCTCGCAAGCACGGTGAGTTACAGAGGCAAGATTTCTTTGAGGGTCATATTTGAGCGTCAGGCCGCGAAAAAGGAGGTCCCATGGAACACCAACTGAAGTCCATTTCGAAAGCCGGCATCCCCGAGGCCATCGCCAAAGTCGAACTCTATCGTTATCTCAACGAGCCCGAAGAGGCCGAATCCATCTGCCGGGACATCCTTGCCGTTGATCCCGGCCATCAACTCGCTCGCCGCATGCTCGGTCTGGCCATCACCGACCAGTTTATCGGCGCCGCCAGCGATCGCTATATCGAGGCGCAGTCCATCTTTCAGGGCCTGCGCGATCCCTACGAGCGGCTTTACTACACCGGTTTATTGCACGAACGCCATGCCAAGACCCAGCTTGTGGTCGGCTACGCTCCGCACGTTCTCCTGCCGTTGGTTGAAGAAGCCATGCGCTGCTTTGCGGAAGCAGAAAAAATTCGGCCGGCCGGCAATGACGACAGCATTCTCCGCTGGAATCGTTGCGTCCGATTGCTGGAAAGCCGGCCCGACTTTCATTTCGAGCGCGAACCCGCGGCCTTTGATACCGAGGATATGCCGCCCATCAACTCGCCTGCGCGCCGCGGGGGCGGCAATGACTGAAGGTTAACCCGATTTCTTAAACCGTTACCACACGTTGGAATCGCCGCGAAAGCTTTTCATGCTCTTCGCGAATTTGCCGCGGCAGGCGCTCGCCGAACTTGCTGAAAAACTCTTTCGAATCTTCCATCTCGGTCTCCCAATCTTCCGTGTTCACGCGCAGCAATTCGTTCATTGCTTCCTCTGAAATCTTCATCCCGTCCAGCGTCAGCCCGTTCTTTGCGGGAACGTAACCGATCGGCGTCTCCCGCGCTGCCCCGCGGCCTTCCACGCGCTCCAGTATCCACTTCAGTACGCGCACGTTTTCGCCATATCCCGGCCACAGGAATTTTCCATCCGCGCCCTTGCGGAACCAGTTCACGTGAAAAATCTTCGGCGGTTTCGGTATTCGCTTTCCCATCTCCAGCCAGTGCCCGAAATAATCCGCCATGTTGTAGCCGCAGAAAGGCAGCATGGCCATGGGGTCCCGTCGCGTGATCCCCACGTCGCCTGTTGCCGCTGCGGTAGTCTCGCTCGCCATCGTGGCGCCAACAAACACCCCGTGCTGCCAGTCAAACGATTCGTACACCAGCGGCGCCACCCGTGCTCTTCGCCCGCCGAAAATGAACGCCGAAATTGGCACGCCTTCGGGCGCTTCCCACTTCGGAGAAATGCTTGGCGACTGCCGCGCCGGCACGGTGTATCGCGCATTCGGATGCGCCGCCGCGCCTTTGGACGGTTCCCACGCTTCGCCCTTCCAGTTGATCAGCCCCGCCGGCGCCTCGCTGCCAATTCCTTCCCACCACGGCTCCCGATCCGGAGTCATCGCCACGTTCGTAAACAGCGTGTTCTTGTGCAGCGCGGCCATCACGTTCTGATTGGTTTTCATCCCCGTGCCCGGGGCCACGCCAAAAAATCCTGCTTCCGGATTGATCGCGTGCAAATATCCGTGCTCGCCGATTTTCATCCAGGCGATATCGTCTCCTACTGTCCATACCCGATACCCTTGGCTCTCCAGCGCGGACACCATCATCGCCAGGTTCGTTTTCCCGCAAGCGCTTGGAAAAGCCGCGGCCATGTACGTCACTTGGCCTCCCGGCGACTCCAGCCCCAGGATCAACATGTGTTCGGCCATCCAGCCCTGCTCGCGCGCCATTACGCTGGCAATCCGCAACGCAAAGCATTTTTTCCCCAGCAGCGCGTTTCCGCCGTAACCCGACCCCACGCTCCAGATCAATTTCTCCTGCGGGAAGTGCATGATGTACCGCCGCATAGGGTCCAGGTCGCCCAGCGAATGCAGCCCGGGAACGAACTCGCTTGAAGCTCCCAGCCGCGCCATCGCCACCTTGCCCATCCGCGACATGATTTGCATGCTCGCCACCACATAGGGACTATCCGTCGCTTCCACGCCCACTTTGCTGATCGGCGAACTCACCGGCCCCATCACATACGGCACCACATACATCGTCCGCCCGCGCATCGCTCCATCCAGGAGCGCACCCACTTTATGTTTCGCCGCACCCGGGTCCATCCAGTTGTTCGTCGGGCCGGCATCTTCCCGTTCAGGCGAGCAGATATACGTCAGATGCTCGGTCCGTGCCACGTCATTCGGACTGCTTCGATGCAGGTAACAATCTGGGTAGGTCTTCTCGTTCAGCGCGTAGGAATCTCCTCCACGCAGCATCTCCGCGATCATCCGCTGGTACTCCGCTTCGGATCCGTCGCAATACACCACGCCGTCAGGCTTCGCCAGCTTCGCCGCTTCATCGACCCAGGTTTCCAGTGGAGTTGCCACTCTGATCCCCCTGCCAGCCCAACATTTTGCCGCCACCGGGTCCAAAGCGCGGTGCCCCGGTCGCTTGCGGCTCCTGCAAAACTCCCGATGAGGACCCCGACCGGGCCGGGGAGGTGTAGCGATTGGACTCGGCCATGCCAACGGCCCATGCAAAGGCGGGAACTTCCGGCCAAGTGGCAGGCTTTTTGTCTCTACCCACCCACAGTCTATGTTACCCCTCGCCGCCCGCGCAAGCCGCCTCCTGTCGTAGCCCCGCCTTCCAGGCGGCATCTTTCTCTTCCTTTTCTCTTTTTACCTCGTTACCACTCTCCTGCTGTAAACTCGTCTCCCTTGTCTCTCCATTCCGACCTCGACCGCTTGCGCGTCGTACTCGTCAGCCCGCGCAATCCCCTTAACATCGGCGCGGCAGCCCGCGCCATGAGCAACTTCGGATTCCTCCATCTTCGCGTGGTGAACCCTTATGAGCTGGCGTTTCGCGAGGCGCGTTCCGCGGTTGGCGCCGCGCCGCTGCTCGCCCGGGCAGAAGAGTTCAAGACGCTCGGCGAAGCCGTCGCAGACTGCACGCTCGTCGTCGGAACCACCGCCGTCGGCCTCCGCCAATTGCAGCATCCCGTCAGGCGCCTCGAGCAAGCCGCATCCCTCATCCGCAAACGTCTTGCGGCCAGCCCCGTCGCCCTTCTCTTCGGCTCAGAGAAGCGCGGTCTTTCGAATGAAGACCTCAGCCACTGCGATTGGTTGCTGCGCATTCCCACTCGCGACGAACATCGCTCCATGAACCTTGGCCAGGCCGTAGCCGTCTGTCTCTATGAACTCGCACGCAATCCCCAGGCCGTGCCGAAACCTCAGAAACATAGCGCCGCCACTGCGGCCGATCTCGAGCGCCTCACCGCACTCTTGCTCGACGCCCTCCGCTCCAGTGGCTACTTGAAAGCCAGTCCCAGTGGCTCCCAGAAGAGGCGCTCCGCCGCTCCTAGCGACGAGAAAATCCGCCGCCTCGTCCACCGGCTCCACCTCTCCGCCACTGACGCCGAACTCACCATTGGCATCTTTCGGCAAATCTTCTGGAAACTCGGTTCCCCCCAAAGTCCGGTGCCCTGACGAATTCTTTTCGCCCAGTGTCTTGAAACATGTTTCAATTCTTAAAGCGAGCTAATTGATTCCTGCTGCTACCGTCAAAAGACTCTTCACCTTTCGACTTTTCACGGGGGTGAAACTTGCCGAAGCGGCAAGTTAGTCTGGAAAGGAGGCTGAGGGACACAAGGCCAGTATTTCGAACTCCATGAGCCTGTCCTAAAGGCTAGTCACCTTCTGTGTTCACTCTTGAACTGTTTTTCGGCGTGCTGCGCCGGAAGATGGTATTCTTATGATTGCCTATCACGTTCTGCACACCGGGCATTCACGCAGTAAACAAGGCAGATCGCCGGAGAGCATATGGAATTGACCGCAACGCAACAAGAGCGCCCCTGGGACCGGCCCTTCTGGAAACCCGTTCATGGCAAAGAAGGCGTCTTCGCTTATATCGTCCTCATTCACATTCTTGCCGTCGTCGGGCTGATCCTCTTCCCGGTGCCAAGCCTCAAGGTTGTGGGCATGACTTTGCTCAGCATCGGCTTGGGCGGTCTCGGCACGACGGTCTGCTATCACCGCATGCTCGCCCACAAGACCCTCAAGACCAACCGGATCGTCGAGCAAATCTTGATTTTCTGGGCCGTCTTTAACGGCTCCGGCCATCCCGCGAGCTGGGTCGCGTATCATCGCCTCCACCACTCGGTTACTGATACCCCCGAGGACATCTCCAGTCCCAAGCAGGGCGGCTTCTGGTGGGCACATCTTCGCTGGCTTTATCAAACTCAGCCCGCCGACAAGAAGCGCTGGGCGCCCGAGCTCACCGGCGGCGTGTACAAGATCTGGGGCTGGGCCGAAACGCCCGTCATTGTCTTCTCCATCTGCATCGGCCTGATTCTCGGCTTCGGATGGATGGGCTTCTTCTGGATGGGCGCTATCCGCCTGGTCTACTCGCTGCACATGCAGTGCCTGGTGAACAGCCTCACGCATCTCAACCATGTCGAACAAGGCGATTCCAGCATGAACGTTTGGTGGCTCGGTCCGTTCCAATTGACAGCTTGGGGCGAGAACTGGCATCAGAACCATCACACCCACGCCGGTTCCGCGCGACTTGGCCTTCGCTGGTATCAGACCGACATCGGCTGGTATTTCATCTGGATGCTCGAGGCCGTCGGACTGGCCCATTCGGTCAAGCGTCCCCGCCCGTCATAGCCCGCTGCGTGCCACCCGGCCAGCATTTGTCCTAAACTGTAGGCGCGGGCCTTAGTCCCGCACCTTGCGCTTCATGTACGCACAAAAGTTCAACGTCAAGGTAGTGATTCGCGGCGAAACACGCGCCTGCCCGCTCGATTGGCTCGATCAATTCTGCATGCGCAACTTCACCAACTCTGCTGATTTTGACGACACACTTCCCGTGGCTGATGGCAGGATCGAAGCCAGTTTCCGCCTCTCTCCCGAACGCTTCTCGGAAGGCCTCGCCGCCTGGCTAACGCAGCGCGGCAAAGGGGAAGGCCAGCCCGTATTAGTACAGGTCGCTCGCGAATAGACTCTTGAAACTTCCCCGAGAGAGAACCGCTCAGCGTGGGGAACGGCGCTAGGCTGCGGAATCCCGCTTCTCGCCGCGGAGCAAGGCGCGAATTTCCGGCAACGCCGCCAGCGTCGCGGCTTCGCCGGCGGCAATCATCTCCGGGGTCCTGCTGAAATCGTCCCACGCAAAAGGTTTCACGTCCGGCTCAATGACTATGTCCGCCTGCGTGCGCCAGGAGAGATCGCTATGCCGCTGGATGATGTTGAAGGAGCGGCTGAGGACGTCCGTGAACGTGCGAGGCTGTTCGATGTTGTCCGCTTCCAGGTAAACGGCGATGACCACGTCTGCGCCAAGAAGCAAAACGCCCTCGACGGGCACCGGCGCAGTGACGAATCCTCGACCAGCGTCCGCCCCTCAAATTGAATGGGCACAAAGAGGCCGGGATAAGCGCAGGAACCGCGCAGCGGCGGCGCGATGGGCCCGTGGGAATAGTAGACGGAAACACCTGCGGCGATGTCCGTGGTGGCGATGGCCAGCGGCGTTTGCAATTCCTCGAAATTTTTGACGTGAGTAAAACGCTCGAGATATTTTTCCATGCGCTGGTTGGTGGCTAGCCCGAGCCAGGACGGCGTCCAGCGCCCGAAATCCGTGAAGCTCGTGGATGTGCCAACCCTGGCCATTTGGTCCAGCGACGCTCCCGCGCAGTAGCCCACGGCGATCAGGGCTCCGACGCTCGTGCCGGCTACGCAATCGATGGGAATTCCAGCTCCGCGCAAAACGCGGAGGACACCGAGGTGCGCTATGCCACGCGCAAAGCCGCCCGCAAGAGCCAAGCCCACGCGCGGGCGCTCCCGGGGTTCGCTTTGCTCGCCGTAGGCGAACGCGCGAAACTTGTCCTTTGCCGTTCGAAACCAGCCGAGAGTGCTGGAGACTTTACCTTCTTCCGTCATTTGTCCATTTTAGTACCATATTCAGGGATGTGCCGGTCGTTTGACCCGCGCATGCTGGTTTTGTAACCTGTCCCATCGAACTAACGGGCCGTGTAAATCCTGTAAAAAGGCGCGCCATGAAACGTCGCATTGAAAAGGCAGTGGTGCTGGGAGCGGGAACAATGGGCTCGCGGATCGCGGCGCATTTCGCGAACGCCGGGCTGCCGTGCGTTTTGCTGGACATTGTCCCCCCGAATTTGCCTGCCGATGCCCCGGCCGGAGAGCGCAGCAAAATTGTACGCGCTGGATTGGACGCGGCAAAGAAATCAAAGCCAGCCGCGTTTTTTACCCCGGCGCTTGCGGGAAAAATTGCGATTGGAAACTTCGAGGATGACCTGACACGCTGCTCGGAAGCCGATTGGATCATCGAAGTGGTCGCGGAGAATCTGGAAATCAAACGGAAATTGCTGGCGCGCGTGGCCCAGTTTCGCAAACCCGGAGCCATCGTGACCACCAACACCTCCGGCCTGCCCGTGCACTTAATCGCGGAGGGCATGAGCGAAGAATTTCAGCAGCACTGGGCGGGGACGCATTTCTTCAATCCACCGCGCTACTTGAAACTGGTGGAAGTGATCCCCGGGTCGAAGACATCAGGTGACGTGCTCGAGTCGTTGAGCGAGTTTTGCGACCGGCGATTGGGCAAAGGCGTGGTGCTGGCAAAGGATACGCCGAACTTCATCGCCAACCGCATCGGAACGTTTTCAATGCTGAATGCGCTGCGCCTGATGGGCACGCTCGGAATGACAGTGGAAGAGGTGGATGCCTGCACCGGGCCGGCAGTGGGCTGGCCGAAGTCGGCGACGTTTCGAACGGCGGATATTGTGGGTCTCGATGTCCTGGTGCACGTCGTGAAGAACATTTACGAGACGGCGCCGAACGACGAATCTCGTGAAATGTACAAAGTACCGGCGTTGGTGGAAGAGATGGTCAAGCGCGGGTGGCTGGGCGACAAGACCGGGCAGGGTTTTTACAAGAAGATGAAGGGCGAAGGTGAAAAGGAAATCCTGACGCTCGATGTGAACTCCATGGAGTATCGCGCGCGGCAGAAGGCGAAATTCGCTTCGCTCGAAATGGGTAAAGCCATTGAGGACACGCGGGAGCGATTGCGCGCGCTGGTGGGGCCCATGCTCGAAGGGCAGAAGGGAGACAAGGCGCAACAGTTTCTGTGGGGCGGACTTTCCGAGATGTGTTTGTACGCGGCGCGGCGCGTGCCGGAGATTTCCGACAACCTTGTCGATGTTGACCGCGCGATGCGCTGGGGCTTTGCCTGGGAACTCGGGCCGTTCGAAATCATGGATGCCATGGGCATGAAGGCGTTTGCGGGACAGGTGCAGAAGGAGGGACGCACGCTGCCACCCGTTCTCGAGAAAGTGCTGGCGAGCGGGCGGAAGGGATTTTACGAATCGGAGAAAGGCACGACCACCGTTTTCGATATTGGCAGCGGCGGAGCGAAAAAGGTCGAAGAGCCGAAAGGCGTCATCATTCTGAAATCGCTGAAAGATGCAGGCCGTGAAGTGGAGCGCAATTCCGGCGCGAGCCTGATCGATCTCGGCGATGGCGTAGTGTGTTGCGAATTTCATGCCAAGATGAACGCCATCGGCGCGGACTTGATCGCCATGCTGCACAAGGGCTTGAAGCGGCTGGAAACGGATTTCGACGCCATGGTGATTGCGAACCAGGCGGCAAATTTTTCCGTCGGCGCAAACCTGATGCTGGTTCTGGTGGGGGCGCAGGAGCAAGAGTGGGACGAATTGCACATGGCCGTGAAGCAATTCCAGAACATCAACCTGGCGATCAAATACGCGCCAAAGCCGGTGGTGGCAGCGCCGCAGGGACTGGCACTCGGCGGCGGTTGCGAAGTGGGCCTGCACGCGGCAAAGATTCAGGCGGCCGCGGAAGCATACATCGGCTTGGTGGAAACGGGCGTGGGGCTGATTCCCGGAGGCGGCGGCACGAAGGAAATGCTGATCCGCGCGAATGAACACGCCGGTGGGACAGGCTTGAGCCTGTCCTCTTCTCCGGAATCCGACCTCGATCTGTTCCACGCCCTGAAGCCTATTTTCGAAGCGATTGCGATGGCTAAAGTTGGCACGAGCGCGGAGGAATGCCGCGACCTGGGATATTTGCGCCGCGAAGACGGCGTTTCCATGAACCGCGACCGGTTGGTCGCGGACGCAAAGGAAGCCGCGCTGGCGCTCGTGCGCGGCGGCTACAAGCCGCTGGCGGCAAGCTGGCAGGAAGGCGCGCAAACCACGCAGATCAAAGTGCTCGGCGAACAGTTTCTTGCCGGCGCCAAGCTCGCCATCCACATGATGCTCCGCGGCGGCTACGCCTCCGAGTACGACGCGCACGTGGGCCGCAAGCTCGCGAACATTCTGGCTGGCGGCGCGCTGTCGTCACCGCAAATGGTTAGCGAGCAATACGTGCTCGATCTCGAGCGCGAAGCCTTTGTTTCCCTTTGCGGGGAAAAGAAAACACAAGAGCGCATCGCGCACACGCTTAAGACTGGCAAGCCGCTCCGTAACTAGGAAGCCGGCCTCACTGGAGCCAGCGAATCAACGGCACGCACTCAGCTGACGGGGACGGAAAAGTGTTCATGAAGAATGCGCAGCCTGCCTTGGCTGTCTCTTTGAAAGACGTGGGTAGCGCGTACAAGATTGAGCTTTTCTTCGACACGCTTGCCACCGCCGACGTCGCGGCCGGTGGCTTGAAAATGAAACGTGTAGCTCGCAATGCCCGCATCGGAGCCGACCAGCACAACATCAATGGGGCCGAGCTTTAATTCCATCCGTGTATCGGGACGGAAGTATTCTCTAGAGCGGCGCATCGCGCCTAAGCGGCCGGGTTCGGCCCGGCCCATGGAGATCTGAAAAATCGTACTTCCCGGCGCATAGTAGGAATTCAGGAGGTCTTCCGACTTAGCAAGAAACGTGGTCCAGAAAAGTTCAACCCCTTTGCGCACCTCCTCGTTAGTTAGCTTCTCCAAGATGAACCCTCGCGGACGGCAACAACGCGCCGTCTCCATCTGTGCTTGTTGTATTGTAGTGGTTTGCCCCGCGGCCATTTGCTGGATGTGATTGGAATGTTACCGTCGCGGCATATCGGCGCTTCCTCCAGAGGTTAAAACATGGAAGAGGTACTTCTAATCGTATAGAAACGTATTGCTCTGACGGCCTCAAGTGCAGTATTCTGCGGATTCGCAGGAGGCGGATGGTGCAGAAGCTATTGGCGCCGCGGGAAGCGGCGAATATTCTGGGCATCAGCTATCCCACCTTGAAGCAGTGGATTTACCACGGAAAAATCAAATCAGTGAAAACGCCCGGCGGGCATCACCGCGTGCCGGAGAGTGAGATCGACCGGCTGTTTCCGAAGAAGCTGGAGCGCGGGGACGTCGAGACGCGGCGGGGAAATCTGCGGAAGATCAGCGGGCGAAACCAGCTGATTGGGCGCGTGGTGGCAATCAAATTCAGCGGGCTGCTGGCGCAGGTCACGCTGGCGATCGGAGAGCAGCATATTACGTCCATCATCACGGCGGATGCGGCCAAGGAGCTGCGGCTGAAGCCCGGGGAGCGGGCCGCGGCGCTGATTAAGTCGACCGAGGTAATGATTTTAAGAGTATGACGGGAGCCGTGGCTCGTGACTGGCGGCAAGACAACTTGGCCCAAGTGGTTCCGCATATTCCCGCTCCTCATTTCTGTTTTCCTTGTGCCGCATGAGGTGAGAGCCCAGGGGCAAGAAATTCGTATAGCCGCGGCGGCGGACTTGAAGTTTGCCATGGGAGAGTTAACGGTAAAGTTTGAAAAGCAGTCGGGAACGAAAGTGAACGTGACTTACGGATCGAGCGGAAACTTCTTCTCGCAAATTCAGAATGGCGCTCCTTTCGATCTATTCTTTTCCGCAGACATTGAGTATCCGAAAAAGCTGGAGGCAGCGGGACTCGCGGAGCCGGGGACGCTATACGAATATGCGGTAGGGCGAATGGTGATTTGGACGCCTGCGGATGCGAAGGTGGATGTTAGCAAACACGGATGGAAGACCTTGTTGGATGCAAGCGTCGAGAAGATTGCGATCGCCAATCCCGAGCATGCGCCCTACGGACGTGCGGCGGTAGCTGCGTTGCAAAACGCGGGAATCTACGAATCCGTCAAAGGCAAGTTGGTGTACGGAGAAAATATTTCGCAGGCGGCGCAGTTTGTGCAGTCGGGAAACGCGCAGGCGGGGATTGTAGCGATGTCGCTCGCGGTTTCGCCGGCCATGCACGATGGGAAACGCTGGGAAATTCCGGCGGAAATGCATCCGGCTATCGAGCAGGGAGCGATTGTTTTGAAGGGTGCAAAGAACAAGGAATTGGCGCGAGCGTTTCTGGAATTTGTGAAGGGCGCGGCAGGGCGCACCATATTGTCGAAGTACGGTTTTGCGTTTCCGGAGAGGACGAAGAAGAGGAACGAAGATAACGCGGAGAGGCTGAGTACGCAGAGGAAACGCGGAGAAGAGTAGAGAAGAGGACAGTGAATGGAAGCGTTGTGGTTGTCGATGAAGTTGGCGGCGTCCGTGGCCGCGATATTGCTGGTGATCGGAATGCCGGTGGCGTACTGGCTCGCGTATTCGAACTGGCGCGGGAAATTCTTGCTCGAATCACTCGTGGCGCTGCCGCTGGTGCTGCCGCCGACGGTGTTGGGATTTTACGCTCTCGTGGCCATGGGCCCGCGCGGGCCGCTAGGAAAATTGTGGATCGCGTTCTTTGGCCACGGATTGGCGTTCACATTCACCGGACTGATTCTGGCGTCCGTGTTGTACAGCTTTCCATTTGCGGTGCAGCCGATGATCGCTTCATTCGAGGGGGTCGATCGAAGACTGCTGGACGCTTCAGCGGTGCTGGGTGCGGGAGGCTTGCGGACATTTTGCCGGGTAATCCTGCCGTTGTCGCTCCCCGGAGTGGTCACCGCGGCGGTGCTGAGTTTCGCGCATACCCTGGGAGAATTTGGCGTGGTGTTGATGGTGGGTGGGAATTTGGCGGGCGTCACACGAACGGTTTCGATCGACATTTACGATCGCGTGCAATCGCTGGAATACGGCGCGGCGAACCGCATGGCGCTGGTGCTTCTGGCGATTTCGTTCTCCGTCTTGTGCCTTGTATATGCCGTGAATCGCCGGGTGTGGACGCCGTGGGCGGCGAAGTAAGTGCAAAGATGGTCGCGGCGCGAATCCGCAAAGAGCGGCGCAACGCGGGCGCCTCTTCCTTTGTCCTCGACGTTTCCATCGAAGTTTCTCCCGGCATTACCATTCTCTTTGGACCTTCCGGAGCCGGCAAATCCACGCTGCTGGATTGCGTTGCGGGGCTGGCGCGGCCGGACGAGGGACGAATCGTGGCCGGCGGCGATGTACTGTTCGATTCCGCGCGCGGAATCAATCTTCCCGCGCCGAAGCGGCGAACCGCTTACGTTTTTCAGACTCTGGCCCTATTTCCGCACCTGAGCGCGGAAGAAAATGTTTCATACGGCTTGATGCATTTGCGCGAGGAAAAGAGGCAGGAACGAGTAGAGGCAATTCTCAAAGCCTTTCGCGTCGAGAAATTGCGCAAACAAAGACCCGGCGTGATTTCCGGAGGCGAGAAGCAACGAATCGCGCTGGCGAGATCACTGGTGACCGAACCGCGCGTGTTGTTGCTCGACGAGCCGTTGACCGGATTGGACGCGGAGCTGAAAGCGGCGATTGTGGACGATTTGCGCGCGTGGAATGCAGCGAAGGGAATCGCGATTCTATACGTGACGCACAGCCGCGAAGAAGTGGATGCGCTGGGCGAACGCGTGATCGCCCTCGACAATGGTCGCGTGGTAAGCGCTGGTGCACCAAGGGATGTACTGGACGCCCCGCGCCGGAAAAAACTGGCGCAAGCGGCGGGATTCGAGAATCTGCTGAGCGCCACGGTGCTCGATCTGCGCGAGGCCGATGGCGTGATGCGCGTGCGCCTGGGCGAGAGCGCATGCGAGATCGAGGTGCCGCTCGGCTATGCGGCAGCTGGGAACCGTGTGCAGGTAGCGGTTCGCGCGGGAGATATTTTGCTCGCGACGGAGCGGCCGCACGGGTTGAGCGCGCGAAACATAATCGAAGGTCGTATCGTTTCGCTGGAGCAGCGCGGGACCATGGCCATTGCCCGCGTGGATTGTGGCGTCGCGTTCGTTGTGCACGTCACGCCCGGGGCGGTGCGAGCGCTGGAGCTAACGGCGGGTCGTCGCGTTTGGCTGGTGTTGAAGACGCACTCCTGCCATCTGGTGGAGTAGTAGAAAAATTCAAGAGCCTGGAATTTTTCAAGACTTCGGCTTTTGCGGAGCGGGCGTTGCAGTCTTGGCCGCGGCGGGGCCAGAGAATTTGATTTCATCGGCCTCAAGGGTTTTGTCTTTGGGTGTGGCATGGATGACGACGAGGTCGCCGGCGGCGAGGTCGCCGGCCTTGGCCGGTTTGTCTTCATTATTGGACCTCGATAGAAAAACGGTCGAAGCGGCGAATTTCACCTCAATGGACTTGCCGTCGGCGGTCTTTACAACTACGGAATCGGCGCTGATTTTTTCAACCGTGCCTCGGATATGAACTTTATTGCCGTGAGCGAAGGCCGTGCCCGTAACGAGTACGAACAGTAGCGCCAGTAAGGACAAGCGAAGTTTCATGAAAGTCTCCCGTTGGAATGAAGGTCCGGAACGCTAAGTCTTCATTCTATGTGATGATCTTGTGATTCCGGCTTCGGCCTGCGTGTTGCTCCATTCAAAAAATCATTTTCCTGCTGTTCTTCCGCCCGTTCGTCCGGGCCCTTGGGATTATAGCGCTCCATCTCGATCCGTTCCGCGGCGGTTAGATAGGGAAGGTGGCGGATGAAGTGAACCAGCTTCCAAGTGCTTTGCATGCCTCCGTGCTCGCCGCCATTGGAAAATGCCGGCATTCCCGTGAAGCGCACGCCATTCTCGATGATCCAGAACAGTTCGCCGTCGGTAAGATTTTGCGTTTCCGGCTGGCGCAGATCCGGTGGCTTGGGGTAGAGGCCACTCCCAATCATGCTCTGCCCGCTGCCGTTGTTGGCGTGGCAGATGGCGCAATGATCCGCGAAGTGAAGCCGCGCATCGCGCAGATCTTCCGGCGAGTCGAGCACAGGATTCTGGGCCAGCCGCGCATTCGAAGGGATCGCCAGATGGCGCGCATTGCGAGCGACCATGATTTCGAATTTAGTGGGAGTGGCGCGAGCACTGAGTCCGTCATGCAGGAGCGAGGTCGCCACAGCGACAGCGAGGCCGGCGAGTGCTACCGCGACGATAACGACCACGAGAGTTCCGCGTTTCATGGCTCTGTGAATATGTTAATGGATGAGGACCGGGGCGACCAGCGGCGAATCATTCCGTGGTGACGAAGAAGGCGTTGCATGGTTTTGTCCCCGCCCCGCTTGACCGGCGCGCATTAGGGAATGGCGAGAAGAGGTCTATTTTTCTATGATGTAAAGCGAGTGCGTGTCATTCGAATCGAAGCGGCGTGCGAGCATTTTCAGAAGAGCGGAGAGGGAAATAGAAGAGTGCGCGGGATGTAGCCCCACAATCGGTCTCCTCTGGTAGGATACTCATGAAATGGCGACCCCCACGATAAACGGAAGCGGTTTGGCGGCGGTCGAAACCTGTCCGCCGGAAGTTCGCGAGATTCTCCAAGCCGTGACGAGCGGCGCGGAGCTGACGTTCGAACAGGGACTGCTCCTTGCGACGGCCCAGGATCCCGCGCTGGAAGCGCTAGTGGCTGTTGCGGATCAGTTGCGGCAACAGACTGTCGGAGACGCCATCACTTATGTCGTAAATCGCAACATCAACTTCACGAACGTTTGTTTTGTGGGATGCAGTTTTTGCGGCTTTGGACGGGGGCCCGGAGCCGCGGACGCATACTCGCTCTCTTTCGAGGAAGTGGTGCGTCGCGCGCGCGAGGCCCGGGAACGCGACGCCACGGAAGTTTGCGTTCAGGGCGGATTGCCGCGTGACCTTGACGGATTTTTCTACCGCGACCTGCTGCGCGCCATCAAGCATGCGATTCCCGAGATGCACGTGCATGCCTTCTCGCCCATGGAAATCGACTACGGCGTGACGAAAACAGGAATGCCACTGCGCGACTACCTGCGGATGATGAAGGACGAAGGGCTGGGCAGCATTCCCGGCACTGCGGCCGAGATTCTGGACGATCGCGTGCGAAAGGAACTGAGCCCGAACAAATTACCCGCGGGGCGGTGGGTGGAGATCATCACCGCGGCGCATGAGATGGGCATTCCGACGACTTCAACCATGATGTACGGACACGTGGAAGAGCCCGCGGATTGGGTGCGGCATATGCTCCTATTGCGCGCCATCCAAAAACGTACGGGGGGATTTACGGAGTTCGTGCCGCTGGGATTCATCCATGAGAACACGCGGCTCTACCGTCATGGTGGAGCGAGGCCGGGAGCGAAACGGGAAGAGCACTTGCGAGTGCACGCCTTGGCACGCGTGCTGCTGCACGGGGCCATCAAGAATTTGCAGGTCTCCTGGGTAAAACTGGGATTCGAAACTTCGCTAGCGTGCTTGCAGGCGGGGGCAAACGATTTCAGCGGTACGCTCATGGAAGAGAGTATTTCCAAGGCCGCCGGTGCAACGTTCGGAGAATATGTGTCGCCGGAAGAATTTCGCGCCAGGATTCGATCGATTGGGCGAGTCCCGGCCGAGCGGACGACGACCTACAAAATTCGTCGTATGTTTGATGAGCCGGAAAATGATCCGCGCACAATGCCGTCGCAACTCCCTATCGCGCGGGCAGTGAGCCTCGTGAAATACACCGAAGGCGCCTACTGAGCGATTCCCATGCCAGCACTCCTCTTACCGGTCAAGGACTTGAACAATGCCAAGAAGAGGTTGACGGGCGTGCTGACGCCGGAGGAAAGGTTTGCGCTGGCTGGGGCCATGCTCGCGGACACCATTCGAGCAGTTCGAGGCGTGCGCTGCGCGGAGAAAGTTTTTGTCGTCACGAATTACGAGCCCGTCATGCAATTGGCCGAAGAAAATCAATGGGAGATTCTGCGGGAAGAACAGCAAATTTCAGAGAGTGATTCCGTGGATGCCGCTTCGAAGATCTGCGAACAAAGGGGCGTCACCGAACTGATGCGCCTGCCACTCGATCTGCCGTTGATCCAATCGAGCGACATCGATGAACTCTTAACTGTGGAATGCCAAGCGCCGGCTTTGGTAATCGTGCCTTCGCGCGATGGAACCGGCACAAACGCCATGTTGCGGACGCCGCCCACATTGTTTCCCTCACATTTTGGGAGCGGAAGTTTCGCGAAGCATCTTGCCGAGGCCGAAAGGGCTCATGCCCGAGTTATGGTGCGCCGCAATGCCCGGCTGGAAATGGACGTGGACGACGAAGCGGATTTGCGGGCCCTGCTGGAGCACGATTTGAGCGGCACTGAAACAGGCCGCTGGCTGCGCGCCAGCGGTGTGGGGGCGAGGTTCGTGGCCGGCGTGCGAGCCGGCGCGGCAAGCGTGCCATGAAGAGAAAGCTATATGCAAGTCTCGATGAGGCCGTGGCCGATATTCCGGACGGCGCGCAAATCATGGTCGGAGGATTCGGAGGCGCGGGTTTTCCGAACAATCTCATTCAAGCGTTGGCGCGGAAAGGCGCGAAGAACATCACTGCCGTCAGTAACAATTGCGGGACGCGCGATGGCGAGCTTGGAATCATGTTCAAGAACAATCAGATCAAGCACGTGATTGCTGCTTTTCCCGGGCCCCAAGCCAATTACTTTTTGGAACGCTTCGCCGCCAAGGAAGTCACTCTGGAACTCGTGCCACAGGGTATTTTGTGCGAGCGCATGCGCGCCGCCGCTGCTGGCCTGCAAGGTTTCTACACCACGGTGGGCGTCGGCACCGAAGTCGCCGCGGGAAAGGAAGAGCGTTTCCTCGAAGGAAACCGCTGCATCCTCGAACTGCCGATTCGCGCGGACTATGCGCTGATCAAAGCGCAGACCGCCGATGAGTTGGGGAATTTGACTTATCGGCTGGCTGCAAGAAATTTCAATCCCGTCATGGCTATGGCCGCGAAGACTACGATCGCCGAAGTCGAGGAAATTGTTCCGGTAGGCGCTATCCATCCGGAACACGTCGTGACTCCCGCGATCTTCGTTCATCGCATCGTGCAAGCGAAAGGAATCCGCTATGCCGGGTGACGGCATTCAAAATATAACTTTGCCGGGTAATGGCGCTCAAGGAAAGCTCGTGCCCGGCAAGGCGCGATTGACGCGCGAGCAGATCGCCCAACGCGCCGCGCTCGAATTGCCCGATGGCGCCTATGTAAATCTCGGATGGGGAATTCCTAATCTCGTCGCTGGCTACTTGCCGAAAGGGATCATTGTTTATTTCCACAGCGAAAATGGAATTCTGGGAATGGGTCCTCGCGCAAGACCCGGCGAAGAAGATTTCGACCAGGTGGACGCCATGAAAGTGCCCGTCACGCTGATTCCGGGTGCTTCTTTCTTTCATCAGGCCGACGCACATCTGATGACCCGCGGCGGCCATATCGACGTTGCTCTTCTTGGCGCCTTCCAAGTTTCCGAGAAGGGGGATCTTTCGAATTGGAAAATTCCCGGCGCGAAAGGCCCCGGCGGTATCGGTGGCGCCATGGACATCGCGTCAGGCGCGAAGACTTTGATCGTGTGCATGGAGCACACCACCAAGGACGGAGCGCCAAAAATCGTGAAGGAGTGCACCTATCCGCTCACCGCTTTGGCCTGCGTGGATACCATCGTTACGGATCTTGCGGTGATCGACGTGAAGCCGGAAGGACTGCTCCTGCGCGAAGTGGCACCCGGTTGGACGGCGGAGGAAGTGCAGGAATTGACCGGCGCACAATTGATCGCGCGGCAACGAATTCCGGAGATGGGTTTCGCTTGATTTTATTTATGAGGAGGCCTAAATGAGCCAAATGATTCCAGAAAAATATGCGGACTTGTTGGAAAAACCGGCGTTTGGAAATCTGGGGACGCTGATGAAGGACGGCAGTCCGCAGGTGACACCCATATGGGTGGATTACGACGGAAAATTCGTGCGCTTCAATTCGGCGAAGGGCCGCGTGAAGGACAAGAATATCCGGCGCGATGCCCGCGTTTCGATTGCGATACAGGACCCCGCGAATCCTTACCGCTACCTGGAAATCCGCGGCAAGGTCGTCGAAATCACCGAAAACGGCGCGGACGACCACATCAACAAGCTCTCCAAAAAATATCTGGGAAATCCAGTTTATCCTTTCCGGAAACCAGGCGAAGTCCGCGTCACCTATAAAATCGAGCCGCAAAAAGTCAGCTCTATGGGTTAGCGCAATATCGACTGACTCAACGTCCTACGTAAAATTCTCCATTCCGTAACTGATCACTGATAACTGTTCACTGAAAACTCACAGCCGCGCGGCGACGCGTGCGGCGATGCGGCCTTCCGCCGTCCGGAACACGAACACAAGGCTGTCTGTGAGCGGCACCCCGGCGCTGGGGACGAGCAACTGATAGGACCACTCGAAACGCTGGGGTAGTTCCGCTGCTAGAGCCGAAGCGTAGGGAGTAATCCGCTCGACGGACGCGCTAACTTCCTTGATGTTCTTAACCTGCTGCAGATCCACACCGCGTTTCCAATAAAGAGAAAGCTGCAGGGCACTCATCATTTCGCGAGTCAAGTACATGCGCGTTCCAACTTGCTGGAGTCCGGGGCTGCAGGACAGGTCGTGGATGACGAAAGAGAGAAACAGTCGATCGGGAAAGTCCGTAACGGTTTCCACGCCGCGGCGGTAGACCGTGCCCTGGCTGTCGTCGATTCGTTTCAGATTGTCGAAAAATTCCGGAGAAGTTACGTTGCCGGAGACGCGGAAGCAGACGCCGTTGGGTAGCGAACCATCGGTTTCAAAAAGAAGGCCGCCGTCATATCTCCAGACGGACTTTT
>Ga0210406_10002575_pt1 | contig 20580 bp, 15 predicted proteins | sample IncBWC30MmetaG_FD_155454 | JGI IMG/M metagenome (GOLD analysis project Ga0210406, IMG submission 155454) | Forest soil microbial communities from Barre Woods Harvard Forest LTER site, Petersham, Massachusetts, United States - Inc-BW-C-30-M | ecosystem: Environmental > Terrestrial > Soil >... | reverse complement strand
CCGGTCGAGCCGCGCCATCAGCGAGGCATGCAAGGTCGCCGGCACCGAGAGCGCGGCAAGCGAGGTGGTAGTCAGCACCGCGGCAACCCGGTCGCCCTGCGCCGCACTTTCCAACACCGCCTTGGTCAGCTCCTCGACAAACAGCGGCACGCCGTCGGTGCGCTCGACGATCTCGGCGACGATATCGGGGGTCAGCGCGGCATTGCCGGCCAGCTTCTGCACCAGCACCTCGCCGTCGCGTTCGCCGAGCCGATTGAGTGTCAAACCCGTGACATGGGGGCGGCCGCTCCAGGGGGGCTGGAATTCGGGGCGAAAGGTGATCGCGAGCAGCACCGGCAGATGCCGCACCCGGTCGACGGTCAGATCCAAGAGCTCGCGCGAGGTCGGGTCGATCCAGTGGGCATCCTCGAACACCATCAGCACCGGCCGGTGCCGCGTCTCGGCTTCGAGCTGATTGAGCATTGCCTCGAACAGCTTCTCGCGTTTGCGCTGCGGGCTGAGGTTGAGGTTCGCGGCGGAACTCGGCAATGACAGCAGCTCGCTCAACAGCACGATATCGTCGTCATCCCGCGTGCCGGGCGCGAGCAGCTCCCGCAGTTTGCCGAGCTTCTCTTCGACCGCGTCATCACGGGCGAACCCGGCGGCGCGTTCGAGCTGCGCGATGAAGGGATAGAGCGCGCTGTCCTGATGGTGCGGCGAGCAGAAATAGCGCACGCGCGTGTGCGGCTCGTCCTCGATTTGCTCGGAAAGCGCCACTGTGAGCCGTGACTTGCCGATGCCCGGCTCGCCTGAGAGGAGCACCACGCGCCCTTCGCCGCTCTTCGCCTGTCGCCAGCGGCGGGTAAGCAGCTCGACCTCCTCGTCACGACCGACGAGCGGCGTCGTCCCCGAGCGCAATGCCTCAAACCGGCTCAACATCCCGCTCTCACCAATGACCCGCCACGCCGGTTGCGGTTCGGCAAAACCGGCTAGCGCCCGCGGACCGAGATCGGCGAGGTCGAACAGCGCGCCGATCTGCCGGCGTGTCGCCTCGCCAATGACCAGCGTGTTCGCCGCGGCCAGCGTCTGCAGCCGGGCGGCGAGGTTCGGCGTCTCGCCGACGACGCCGCGCTCCTGGGCTGCACCCGCGCCGAGCAGATCGCCGACCACGGCGAGCCCAGTGGCGATGCCGAGCCGGACGCGGAAGTCCTCTCGCGACGGTAATTTGCCGATCGCCTCGATCACCGCCAGCCCGGCGCGCACCGCCCGCTCGGCATCGTCCTCATGCGCCTGCGGATAGCCGAAATAGACCAAGACGCCGTCGCCCATATATTTGGCGACAAACCCGTCGAAGCGGCCGACCGTCTCGGCGACGGCGCGGTGGTAATCCCCGATCAGCTCGCGCAGATCCTCGGGGTCATGACGGGTCGAGAGTGCGGTCGAGCCAACCAGATCGCAGAACATCACCGTCAGCTGGCGCCGCTCGGCTTCGTGGGAGATTGCGGGCGCGGTCTCGACGCCCGGCTGCGGCGCTTTGCGGGTCTGAGCGGCGATCGCCGCCAGCAGCTTGCGACGATGGCCGATCGAGGTGACGCCGAGGCCGATCAGATCATCGGCTGTTAGCTCGGGCAGGATCTCGCTGTCGATGTCGTTGGCCGCGAAGGCCGGCGCATAGTTGCCGAGACCTAGCCCGCTCAGCCAATCCGCGACATCGATCGACATTGCCTCCCCCGGGGTCTTGTGCGAGCACTATAAATTCGAATGGTCGTCGAAACCAGTTTGGCCGCCTGATACGCCCCTCACCCTCCCGCCCCACTCCCCGCCGGCGCGGGGCGAGGGAATCCGATCGCTCCCTCGCCCCGTTTGCGGGGAGAGGGTCGGGGTGAGGGGCGCGTCCCGCCGTTGTTGCCCGTGCCAAAGCGCCATGCTCTGATGGGGCTTCACGTACCCGCCCGCGAGACCCCGATGCAATCGACCTCTCTCACCGTGAACGGCAGCGCCGTCCGCGTCACCGCGGATGGCGACACGCCGCTGCTCGATGTGCTGCGCAACCACCTCGGCCTCTTGGGAACAAAATTCGGCTGCGGACAGGAGCAGTGCGGCTGCTGCATAGTGCTGGTCGACGGCCACCCCGAGAAATCCTGCGGCAAGCCGCTGTCGACAATGGCGGGCAAGGCGATCGTGACGATCGAGGGCCTGGGGACGCCGGATCGGCCGCACCCGCTGCAACAGGCTTTTCTCGATGAGCAGGCCGGCCAGTGCGGCTATTGCCTCTCCGGCATCCTGATCTCGGCCAAGGCATTGCTCGACCATAACCCGTCACCGTCGCGGCCCGAGATTGCCGCCGCACTCGACGACAACATCTGCCGCTGCGGCAGCCATGTCCGCATCCTGCGCGCTGTCGAACGCGCCGCCCGTCTGCTGCGTGAAGGAGCTGCCCGATGAACACTCAGCCGACAGTGCCGCCGCTGCTGGCCGCCAATCCGCGCCTCGATCGCTGGGTCGGGTTTCCGGCACCCGGCCGGGTCACGGTCTCGACCGGCCGGGTCGAGATCGGCCAGGGCGTGCTGACCGCGATGCTGCAGATCGCCGCCGAGGAGCTCGATGTCGCCCCCGAGCGTATTCAGCTGCAGACCGGCGACACCGACCTCACCCCCAACGAGGGCTACACCGCGGGCAGCCAGTCGATCCAATTCGGCGGTGTTGCGTTGCGCCTGGCCTGCGCCGAGGTGCGCGCGTTGTTCCTCGACCACGCCGCGGCGAGCCTCGGCTATTCGCGCCCGGACCTGTCGGTGCGTGACGGCGCGATCAGCCTTCGCGGCCAGCCGACCGGCCAGGATTACTGGTCGCTCGCCGCTGCCGTCGACCTTCGCCGCGATGCCACCGGCCGGGCGCCAACCAAGAGGGTGGGCGACTATGGCGTCGTAGGGCAGAATTCGCCGCGCCTCGATCTCGCCGCAAAGGTGTTCGGCGAACCTATCTTCGCCCACGATATGGTGCTCGACGGCATGGTGCATGCCCGCGTCGTGCGCCAGCCGCGGCGTGGCGCAGCGATCGCCAATTTCGACGAGGCAGCACTGCGCCGCGCGGCGCAGGGGCCGATCGAGATCCTCCGCCAGGGCAACTTCATCGCCATCCTCGGTGCCGACGAGACGGTTGTCGAAGCTGTCGCCGCGGTTGCGAGCGGTCATGTCGCTTGGGACGGCGTCGACGCGATCAACCCATTCCAGGAAGAGGCGCGGTGGCTGTTGCAGCAGCCTTCGATCGACCAAACCATCGGCCCGGCTCCTTCATCCGAGCCGATCCCCGGGACAACGAGGTATGAGGCGACCTATACGCGGATGCACGTCGCCCATGCTTCGGTGGCGCCGTCCTGCGGGCTCGCGGTCTATCGCGACGGGCGGCTCACGGTGTGGACCCATTCGCAAGGGGTCTACCCGCTGCGCGCCGCGCTGGCGCGGACCTTGAAACTCGATCCCGCGGCGATCTCGGTCAAGCACGTGCAAGGACCGGGCTGCTATGGCCACAACGGCGCCGACGATGCCGCAGCCGATGCGGCGGTCATCGCCTTTCACCGGCCGGGGCAACCGATCAAGGTGCGCTGGCGGCGCGAGGAGGAATTCGGCTTCGAGCCGGTCAGCCCGGCGATGGTGACGACGGCGCGTGCGGCGCTCGATGCCTCAGGGCGGCCCGTGGACTGGACCACCGAGATTTGGAGCGGCCGGCACACGAGCCGCCCGGGAGGCGGCGGCAACCTGCTCGCCGCCGAAGCCCTGCCGGATCCGCCGCCACCGCCGCCCGCGGTCGAAGGGGGATATCCGCCCGGCGCCGGCACCCGGAACGGCGAGCCGCTCTACGATTTCCCGGCCAAGCGCATCGTCCATCACCTGGTCGCCGAGACCCCGGTGCGCACCTCGTCATTGCGCGGGCTCGGCGCCACCCTCAACGTCTTCGCGATCGAGTCGACGATGGACGAATTGGCCGAGCGAGCGGGGCAGGACCCGGTCGCCTACCGGCTGTCGGTCTTGTCCGACCCGCGGGCGCGCGCCGTCGTCGAGCACGTCGCGCGGATCAGCGGCTGGCAGGCGGGGTTGCCCTCGGGCACCGGCCACGGCCGCGGAATCGCCTTCGCCCGCTACAAGAACATGGCCGCCTATGCCGCCGTTGTAGCCGATGTCGAAGTCGAGGAGAGCGTCCGCCTCGCTCGGGTGTGGTGTGCCGCCGATGCCGGCCTGGTGATCAACCCGGACGGCGCGATCAATCAGCTCGAAGGCGGCGTCATCCATGCGGCGAGCTGGACACTCAAGGAGGGGGTACGCCTCGACGGCGCCGGCATCAGCTCGCGCGACTGGGAGAGCTACCCGGTATTGCGCTTCAGCGAGGTGCCGAAAGTGACCGTCGAACTCATCGACCCCGGTGCCGATCGCCCTTGCCTCGGGGTCGGGGAAGCGAGCGGCGGGCCGACCGTCGCCGCCATCGCTAATGCCGTGGCCCACGCATTGGGCACGCGGCTGCGCGACCTGCCATTGACCCGCGAGCGCATCATGGCGGCTTTGATCAAGGCTTAGCCGCTATCCTATGCGGGCGAGCTCGACCGACGTGTCATTGAAGCAGGCGTCTTCGGGCACTTCTCCTGCTCGGCACAACACCGCTCGCGCCGCGACCGTCCAGCGACGTGACGGTCATGCTTCGCTGCGCGAACCGGGTTACGATCGCGTCGTGTGTCTGCGGCTCTCGACGAAGGCGCGGAGCACATTGTTTATCCGGGTCTGGTAGCCCCGACCGGTTTGCTTGAACCAAGCCAGCACGTCGGCATCGATGCGGATGTTGATGTGCTCCTTTCGAGGCGGCAGCCCCAGTACCGCCTGGTTCCAATCCGGCGGCTCATGCACGTCGTCGGGATCGGCGGCGATGCTGGCTTCGAGTTCGGCCTCCGTCATGGCATCGACCTTCGTCCAATCGGTGCGGCTCTCGCCCCGCCGGCGCAGGGCCGCGAGCTCTTCAGCCGAAAAGCGTACGGTATCGTTCCTGTTCCGCATCGCGAGCCCTCCTCATCGTGATGATGCGAATGGTCTCGTTTCGCCACGTCCAGACCACCGCGATTAGCCGCCCATTAAGCTCACCGACACTCAGCCAGCGTTCTTCCGCGGAGCGAGGCGACGCCACGTATGAAGCGGTCGGCCGTCAAACAGGATCTCGGCATCTACGAAGTCAACCCCACGCGCTTCCAGAACGGCTGTGCGTTTGGCGTCGGACCACTCAAAGTCCATCCAGACCCGCAGGTATCCACGCGTGTGGCTATAGTCAAGCCCGGCTGACCTCGACCGGCGTGTCGTTGAAGCAGGCGCCCTCGGCGAGATCGGCCTTGAGGTCGGCGGAGACGAGCGCGGAGATCGTTTGACCGGTGGGGCTCGTCATCAGCCACGCGCCCTTCTCGCTGGCGACGACCCCCGGACGCACGGCATCGGTCACCGTGAGGCGTAGGACGACCTCGCCGCGGTCGTTCCATACCCGTACCTGGCTGCCGTGGGCGAGACTGCGCCGTGCCGCGTCCGTTGGGTTCATCAATAGCGGCGGCGCCTTGCGCGAGGCGGCGAGGTCGCCCAGGGTCGATGAGATGCGCTTGTCGGACGCCGGCGAGATCAGCATCAAGGGGTAGGCGGCTTCGCGTTCGCGCCAAGCCGGCAGCACGGCTGCGGTACCCCAGCGTTGGGCCAAGGCCTCCGATTTGAGCTCGATCTTACGCGACGGCGTCGCCGGAAAGACGTTGTCGAAGAGCACCAGCGGCTTGCCGTCCGAGCCTGCCATCTGCAATGCCCGGCGGGTCGGGATCTCGCTCGGCCGGACGCCGCCCAGCCGCGGATCGGCAATATCGACGGCGTCGTCCATCAGCGCCGCATCATCGGCCGCAAAGCACGGCTCGGTGAAGCCGAAGCGTGCGGCCAGCCGGCGAAAGACCTCGGTGTTCGGCAACGATTCGCCGAGCGGCGGGATCACCGGCTCGGCGCGCTGCAGCCAGTGGTGCCCGTAGGAGGCATAGAGATCGGCGTATTCGAAATGGGTCGCGGCCGGCAATACGACGTCGCAGTGGGCCATGCTCTCGGTCATCGTCAGCTCGATACCGACCGAGAATACATCCGCGCGTGCGAGGCCGCGGCGCATGCGGTTCTGGTCGGGGTGCACGACGATCGGGTTGTGATTGTAGATGAAGAGCGCGCGCAATGGCGGGTCGATGTCGTCCTCGGCGAGATGTCGGCCGATATCGTTGATGGTGAGCGTGCGGGTGCCGGCGGGCAGCAGATCCGGCCTTTGCAGTCTGGCCGGGGTTTTGGGAAACGCATTGCCCGCCGCGAGCACGATGCCGCTGCCGTCGCCCAGCTTGCCGAGCAATGCCGGCAATGCGATCGCGGCGCGAATGCCGCTGCCGCCGTTGCGCCCACGTTCGAGCCCGTTGCCAGGCGCCAGCACGAGGGGGTCGGCCTCGGCCATCCAGCGTGTGAAAGTCCGGATCTGGCTCTCCTGCAGGCCGCAGGCTTCGGCCGCCCGCGCCGCCGGCCACTCCCGGGCGCGCGCCATGAATTCCTCGGCGCCCAGCACGTTGGCGGCAATAAAGGCTTGGTCCATAGCGCCCGACCGTTCGAGCTCTGTTGCGACCGCCCAGGCGAGGAGGATGTCGGTGCCGGGCAACAATGGCAGATGCAGATCCGCCTGCTCGGCGATCTTGGTGCGCAGCGGGTCGACGACGACCAGCCGCCCGCCCGCCCGCTTGGCGTGGCGAATTCCGCGCACGAGGTGCAGATTGGTGGCGGTCGCGTTGTTGCCCCAGACGACGTTGAGCTTGGCGTGCTCGGCGAATTCGGGCGGGCATCCGGGGACGGCGCCATAGGTCCCGACCCACGCCTCGCTGCGCACCCCGCCGCACAATGCCCGTCGGTAGAGCTGGGTGGCGCCGAGCCGATGGAAGAAGCGCAATGACATGCTGTCGCCAGCGAGAAGGCCGTGCGGGCCGGCATAGTTCAATGGCATCACCGCCTGCGGCCCCCACCGATCGATGACGGCGCTGACCCGCTGATAGATCTCGTCGAGCGCCGCCTCCCACGATACGCGCTCAAACTGCCCGCAACCCTTGGGGCCGATGCGGCGCAGCGGATATAGCAGACGCTGCTCGCCGTGCACGAAATCGCCGGTGTAGCGGGCGACCTTGTTGCAGATTACCCCAGCAGTGTACGGCAGTGCATCGGAGCCGCGCACCTTGACGATGCGGCCCTCATCGACATCGACCGTCAGGCTGCAGGTGTCGGGGCAGTCGAAGGTGCACACGCTCGGCTGTTGTTCCAGTGTCACGGAAATCTCCTACTAATAGCCCCGTTCCCAATCGATCACGTTCTGCAGCGGCCTTCCGTCGAGATAGGCGCGCAGATTGGCGCAGAAGAGGTCGATGGCGCCGTGGCGGTCCTCGTCACTGGCACCCGAGACGTGCGGGGTGATCAGCACTTGAGGGTTTGACCACAGCCGTGCCGGCGGCAGGTGCTCGAATTCGCCGACATAGACGTCGAGTGCGGCACCGCGCAAATGACCCCGTTCGAGTGCGTCGGCGAGGTCGTCCTCGTCGACGATCTCGCCGCGGGCGACATTGACGAGGACGCTCCCCGGCTTCATTGCGGCAAAGCGGCTGCTGTCGAATAAACCGTTGGTTTCCGGTGTCCATTGGCAGCAGATCACGACGAAATCGCTGTCCGGCAGATAGCGATCGAGAGCTTCCGGGCCGCGGATTTCGCTGAACCCCGCCGGCATGGGCTGGCTCGGCTCCGGGCGGCGGCGGGTGCCGACGACCCGCATGCCGAGTGCGGCGCAGAGGCGGCCGACATCGCGGCCGATGCCACCGGCGCCGACGACGCAGGCGGTCTTGCCCTCGATCAGCAGCGGACGATAGGTACGGTGGTTGAAGGCGCCTTCGGCGCGGTCGATGGCAGTGCGATGCAGGCTCTTCGCAAAATGCAGAATGCTCGCCACCGCGTATTCGGCCATGGCGAGCGTGCTCCCGACGCCGCGCGAGGTTGTCACCGTCACGTCGCTGCCCCAGAGATCACCGCGGAGCAAATTGCTGGCGCCTGCGGGGCGCTGATGGAACCATTTCAACCGCGGCGCCCGCGCCCGCAGATCGAGCGGAAAGGGCCAGCCGCCAAGAATGATCTCTGCTTCCGCGACCAGGCGATCGCGCTCTTCGCGGGTTCCCGATCCAGTGGCTCCGCTCGCCAAATAGCGCGTCGCAGTATAGGCGGGCCAGGTTTCGCGATATTCGCCGTCGAACCAGCCCCCGGCGTCGGTCAATCGAACTGTCGGATCGACGGCCTCGATCTTGGCGCGATCGGCGGCGCTGAGACGCTGGATATTCAGGACCTGGATTTCTTGCATGGCTCTTCCGACGCGGTCTCAGAAAACCGTCGGACCATAGTGCTTCGCCGCGGCGTTTGCCATCCACCGCCCGAGCCGGACTATGATCGCGACGGCGGCGGCTTCCGGGAGGGCGGATGGAGCACTACGATGCAATTGTGATCGGCGGCGGGCTGGTCGGCTCGGCAATCGCCTATGGGCTCGCCCGCGCCGGGCAGAAGGCCGCATTGCTCGATGAAGGCGATGTCGCCTTCCGCGCCTCACGTGGCAACTTCGGGCTCGTCTGGGTGCAGAGCAAGGGCGACGGAGCGCCCCATTACCAGCGCTGGACGCGGCAATCGGCGGATGAATGGCCGGCCCTCGCCGAGGAGCTTTTAACCAAGACCGGGATTGCGGTCGGGCACCATCGGCCGGGTGGGCTGCACCTTTGTCTCGACGAGGCCGAGCTCGCGACGCGGCACGCGATGATGGAGCGGATGCGGACGCAATCCGGCAATTTCGGCTTCGACTACCGCATGCTCGACCGCAGCGAACTAGCCGAGCTGCTCCCCGGATTGGGGCCGACGGTGGTCGGCGCCTCCTGGACGCCGTATGACGGGCACGCAAACCCACTCAACCTGCTCCATGCCCTGCACAAAGGCTTTGTCGAAAAGGGCGGGCGTTATATTCCGAACAGCACCGTGACCGAGGCCAGCGCCGCGTCCGGCGACTTTCGGATCCGCGCGGGCGGCGGCGAGATCGGGGCCGCGAAAATCGTCCTCGCCGCGGGGCTCGGCAACGCCGCGCTGGCGCCGCATTTCGGGCTCTCGGCTCCGGTCAAGCCGCTGAAAGGACAGATCCTCGTGACCGAGCGTGCCCGTGAGATGCTGCCCCTGCCACTGACCACGATCCGTCAAACCGCCGAGGGCACCATCATGCTGGGCGACAGCCAGGAGGATGCGGGCTTCGACACCAGCCAGCGTCCGGCGGTGATGCAGACGATCGCTCGCCGCGCCGTGCTTGCGTTTCCCTGGCTGCGGGATCTGCAAATCGTCCGGGCCTGGGCGGCATTGCGGGTGATGCCGCCCGACGGGCTGCCGATCTATGACCAGTCGGAGCGCTTTCCCGGCGCTTTCACCGCGAATTGCCACAGCGGCGTCACCCTTGCCGGAGCGCACGCCAATCTCTTTGCGCCGATGGTCGCCGCCGGCATGCTCGATCCGGCGCTCGAACCGTTTTCGGCCCGACGGCTCGATGTTCCGGCCGCGGTCTGAAACACGACGGCCGACGGTCTCTGTCACGGTCGAAGGCCGTCCAATTGCGGTTCCCGTCGGCGCTTCGGCTGCGGCGGCGGTGCTGGCTGCCGGGTTCGACAGCATCCGCGAGACGGCGGGCGGGAGCGAGCGAATGCCTTACTGCATGATGGGGGTCTGTTTCGATTGCCTTGCCGAAATCGACGACGTGCCGAACCGCCAGAGCTGCATGGTCGAGGTGCGCGACGGCATGCGGATCTGCCGCCAGATCGGCGCGCGGCGGATCCATCGGGCGGCCGGATGACCGTCGAGCTCGCAATCATCGGGACGGGTCCGGCCGGAATGGCGGCCACCGTGCTCGCCGGCGAGCTCGGGCTCGATACCGTGCTCGTCGATGAGCAGAGCTCGCCGGGCGGCCAGATCTATCGAGCGATCGAGCGCGCCGCGCCCGACACTCCGCTCGGGCCGGATTATCTCGCCGGCCGGGCATTGGCCGCGGCGCTCAGGGCCAGCCGCGTCGACTACCGGCCGAATACGACATTGTGGCATCTCGATGCTGACGGCACACTGTTCCTGGAAAATGCGGGCCGCACCGAGACTGTGACCGCGCGCCGAGTGCTTCTGGCGACCGGCGCCATCGAGCGGCCGGCGCCGATCCCGGGCTGGACCCTGCCCGGCGTCATGACGGCGGGGGCGGCCCAGATCCTGTTGAAAACCGCCGACCTCGTCCCGGAAGGCCGCGTCGTGCTGGCCGGGCAGGGACCGCTTCTCTACCTTGTTGCAACGCAGCTCCTGCGCGCCGGAGCGCCGCCGGGCGCGATCTTGGAGACCGCACCGCTCGATAACTATCTCGACGCTGCGCGCTACCTCGGCAGCCTATGGCCGGGTCGTCAGTTGCTGACGAGGGGATTGGGATTGGTTGCGGCGATCAAGCGCGCCGGCGTGCCGATCCGGCGCGGCGTGCGTGGGATCAGGGCAGTCGGGCGGCGGAGGGTCGATCGCGTCGTTTGGGAGGGCGGCGAGCTGGCCGTCAATTACCTCTTTCTGCATGAAGGGGTGATCCCGAACATCCAGATCAGCCTCGCCCTGCAGCTGCGGCATGAATGGGACGAGATCCAGCTCTGCTGGCGGCCTGCACTCGATGCGTGGGGCCAGACGAGCCTCCCGAATATCGCCGTCGCGGGCGACGGCGGCGGGATCGCGGGTGCGGAGGCTGCGGTGCTGACGGGACGGCTCGCGGCACTCGACGCCGCATTATGGCTTGGTCATATCGGCGAGGCCGAGCGCGACCGCCGGGCACGGCCGATCCGCGCCGCACTCGACCGCGAGCGGGCGTTGCGGCCTTTTCTCGACCGCCTCTATCGGCCGACGCGCTCGGTCATGGTCCCGGCCGAGGATGATATCATCGTATGCCGCTGCGAGGAGGTGTCGGTCGGTCGGATCCGCCGTGCCGCGCGGCTCGGGGCGACCGGCCCGAACCAGCTCAAGGCCTTCACCCGCTGCGGGATGGGGCCGTGCCAAGGCCGGATCTGCGGTCCGGTCGTCGCGGCGATCATCGCCGATGTCCACGGCAAGCCGATTGCCGAAATCGGCACCTATCGGCCGCGCGCCCCGTTCAAGCCGATCACGGTCGGCGCCCTCGCCGATCTCGAAATCCCCGGCTTCGCTGCCGCAGAAGGCGGAGCGACGCGTTAGCGCCGGGTTTCCTCGGTTGCCCCCTGTTCCGCGGCTCCGGAGGCGATCCGACACCAGTCCTCGCGCCGGTTGAAGGGCGAGGAGACGGCGAGCCGCTCGCGCCAGTGGGCAGCATAGGCGGCACCGACGACCGGCGAGGCGACGAGGTTCAGATTCTCTGAATTTCGCGCCGCTCCGGCGGTCCAATTGTACGAGCCCATCAGGGTGATCGCACTGTCGATGACCATGGTCTTGAGGTGCGCGATGCGCGCGGTGCGGTCGATCCAGATCGGTACGCCGGCCCGTGCCAACGGGTCGATGCCGCTGTTGCGTTGGCACGGTGTCGTGCGGTCGGCGACCAGCCTGACGTCGACACCGCGTTGCTTAGCGCCGAGCAGCGCCTCGACAATTCCCGACCCGGTGGTCAGATTATAGGCGCCGACGAGAATCTCGTGCCGTGCACGGTCGATCGCGCGGATCGCAAACGCCGCGCAATCATTCTCGGGCGCAAAGCATGTCGCGATCGTTGCCGGCGTCGATGACAGATCGACGACCGGCAAGGCCAACCCGACACTGATCGAGAGAACAAGGTGTCCAAATGGCACGTTAAGGATGTATCATTAAGACTCTCAATTGTCAAGATGATTAATTCTAGCCTCGCACGATCAATTTGGCGCGTCGCGCTCAATGGCCTGAAGCCTCAACGCGGCACCACCTTGCGGTAGAGGTGCCAGGTGGCGTGCCCGAGCACCGGCAACACGATGATCAGACCGAGGAACAATGGAATCGACCCGACCAGTAACCCCGCCGCGACGATCAACCCCCATAAGGCCATCGGGACGGGGTTTACGGTCACGGCTCGCACCGATGTCCGCACCGCCACGCCGAGCCCGACGTCCCGGTCGAGCAACAGTGGAAAAGACACCACGCTGATCAGCAGCACCAGCAGGGCGAAAAGAAACCCGATGCCCATGCCCACCGCGATCATTGCCCAGCCCGCGCCAGTGGAGAAGATGTCGTTAACGAAAGCGCCGAAAGAGGCCGGCGGCTCCGGGCCAAGGGTGACCTCGTAGATCGATTCGGCGGCGATCAGCCAGAACAGGAAGATCGCGACTAACAGCAGGCCGAGCACGACAATCGCACCAAATGAGCGCGAGCGGATGACCCCGAACGCGTCGGGCCAAGCCGCATCGCCATATTCGCGGCGGCGGCTCATTTCGTAGAGGCCCAACGCCGCGAAAGGGCCGATGAGTGCAAAGCCGGAGGCGAGCGGGAACAGCAGCGGCAACATTCCGTAGCCAAATGCGAACCGTGCCAGCACCAGGCCGATCACCGGGTAGATGATGCAGAGGAAAATGACGTCGGTTCGGTAAGCCGCGAAGTCATCGAAACCTCGCGCGAGAGCGTCCTTGAGGTCGTCGACCCCGATATGGCGAACCTCCGGGAGTGCGGTCTCGAGATCCTGTTCCGCCCCGACCCCGGCGCGGCTCGCCGAGCCGATGGCTGAGCCCGCTAGTTTGAACTGATCGGTCGCCCACTCGATGGGGTTTCGGATCGTCATATGTGCACCTCTCGAACCTTAGGTACGAGAGCCGCGGGTCACTCGTGGCAGCACACCCGATCCGGCCTCTGGTCACGAGAGAGCCGCGACCCGCCATTTCGCTAAACGATATAACAATCCTCGACCGGTGTCATTCCGCGTTTCGGCGCCTAGCCGACGAGGCGCCCACGCGCTGCGCATCCCCAAAATAGCCGAGACAATCTTGCATAGCTGAGGCACACTGTCCGCAATGCTCTCGAAAAACGAGAGCGTCTGGGACGTAGGGGCAACGCCTACGAGTTTACCAGGGCCCGAACAGGAGAAGATTCACGTGTACGAGCGGGGGCTGAAACCTTGCCGCGATCGAAGGGGAGGATTTGCCGCGGGCGCGGACCTCGCCGCGCGCCAGTCGGGTTGGTTGAAGCGCGGCGTCTGCGCAACGCGATCGTCTCCGAAGTGCGCTTCCTGCGCGAAGGCCTCGCCGAGTTCCTTGAATGCGATCCGTCGATCTCGGTGGTCGGGCTGTACGCCGATCTGGCGGAGGTGGTGGCGTTGAGCCCTCCCCGCAGGCCGACCTGGTGCTGGTCGGAGGCGAGTGTAATTGGCGATGTCCCGGACACTGCCGCTCTGGCCGAGCGCTCGCGATCGCTATCTGCGGTACCGGCATCCCCCACGTCTTTCCGCCACGCCTCGCCGGCTGCCGTGTCGGGCACCGACGCGGCTCGCTTTCCGCGATTTCACGAGCCCAATCGGACCCGCGCCGACGGAGCCACCTCTGCCGCCGCGTCCCCAAAATAGCCAAGACATTCTCGCATGGCTGCGCTACATTCTATGCAGGCTCAAAAAGAAGCGTCTGGGAACGTAGAGGGCCGTGGCGCGCCGGTTGAAGCGGCACCGGCCGATGCCTGCCGGCATGGTCGACGACGCACCGGCGCGCCGCTCTCTTCGGCTTTCCTCTTTTGAAGGAGGAGGCTACGGCGCAGGCAATACTGACGCGGCGCACACTGTTGCGAGCAGGGGCATCGGCGGCTGTTACCCCATTTGGCTGCATTGAAGGCGCATTCGGGAAAGAAGCCTCCAGCAGCAGCATGGTGCTCGCGTGGCACACCAACATCGCGCCGCGTTGGCTCGACCCGCAGCGGCATGACGGTGGGGCGAGGCCGGACAATTTCCTCAATGTGGTGCACGATGCCCTGAGGGGTGCACGATGCCCTGATCAAGAACTTTCGCGATGAGCTCTACGACCATGCGGCGCTGGCCGAGCGCTGGGAGTTCACCGAGAACGCGAAGAGCGCGACCTTCCGTCTGCTGTCCCGGGTTGAAGTTCCACAATGGGGCCCCGGTCACCCGCGCATGCGCACCCCTGAGGGGATACAGACCGCCCGCAACAATTCCTGGATCCGGTGCCGCAGCGGACGGCCGCGGATCGCCTGATGGTAGTAGGCCGGCTCGGCGACCTGGGTGTAGATGCTGAACAGGGGGTTCAACGACGCCATCGGGTCCTGCAGGACCATTGCAATCTGCCGGCCCGGATCCGACGCATCTCGCGCGGTCCCTTCGTTGTCAGCTCCTGCCCGGCGAATTCGATGCTGCCGCCGACGATCCGGGCCGCCGAAGGGAGCAGGCCGACGATCGAAAGGCAGGTCGTGGTCTTGCCGCATCCCGATTCGCCGACGAGGCCGATCGTCTCGCCCTCACCCAACGTGAAGCTGGCATCGTCGACGGCTCGTACCACGCGAGACCCGCCAAACGAGAAGTAATAGCTCCGCAGGTTGGATACCCGCGAGTATCCGCATCGGATGAGCGGCGGCATGCGTCAGCGGGTTGTCGGCGCCATCGCCATGGCGGGAGGACCGAAGCTGATCATCGCGGACGAGCCGACGACCAACGACCAACCTCGATGTCACGATCCAGGCCCAATACCTCGAAGTCCTGAAGGACATCCAGCAGGAGAGTGGCGTCGCACTGATATTCGTCACCCACAATCTCGGCATCGTCGCCAAGATGTGCGACCGAATGGCGGTGATGTACGCTGGCAAGATCGGCGAGCACGGTGCCGTCCGCGATCTGTTCCGGTCGCCAAAGCACCCGATGCCAAAGCTCGGCAGCAAGGAGCTGCTCTACGCGATCCCGGGGGCACCCCCAATCTCGCCCAGCCTCCCTCGGGCTGCGCCCTCCACCCGCGATGCGCCCATGCCATGCCGCAGTGCGTAACCCGGGACCCGGACGATCACCAAGTTGGCCCGAATTGGACGGCGAAGTGCTGGCTCCTGGATAAGCAACCACAGGAGGAATATGCGAGCGCCATTGCTTGAGCTCGAAAATCTCCAGAAATACTTTCCCGTCAGCACCGGGATGCTGCTACGGCGCCAGATCGGTTGAGCGCGCTTGACCCACCCTCGGGCTGCCGCTTTCATCCGCGGCGCCCGCATGCTATGCCGCAATGCGGGCGCGAGGCGCCGATCCGCAAAGAAGTCGCCCCGCAGCACATGGTCGCCTGCCATCTTTACTGATATCGGCGGCAAGAGGGTTCGATGTACGAGCACGAGTTGCAGGACGCGATAGCCGCGGTGAAGACGGGCCGAATGTCCCGCCGCGCCTTCTCCCACAAGATAGTCGGTCTGGGTCTGACCGCACCGTTTGCCACACAGCTTCTCGCTCATGCCGGTTTGGCACAAGTACCGACCAAGTCAGAATATAAACCGACCAAAGCCGGCGGCGGCGGGCCACTCAAGATGCTGTTCTGGCAGGCTGCAACCTTGCTCAACCCGCATTTCGCAGTCGGCACGAAGGACCAGGAGGGGTCCCGGATTTTTTACGAGCCGCTCGCGGCCTGGGATCCCGAGGGTAATTTGGTGCCGGTGCTCGCCGCCGAGATCCCGGACCTCGAAAACGGTGGGCTTTCCCCCGACGGCATGTCGGTGACGTGGAGGCTCAGAAAGGATGTGTCTTGGCACGATGGCCGCCCGTTCACCTCGGATGACGTCGTGTTCAATTGGGAATATGCCGCCGACCCGGCGACCGCAGCGACAACGATCGGCAGCTACCAGGATGTGAAGGTCGAAAAACTAGACGCATCCAATGTGCGCGTCCGCTTCAACAAGCCTACCCCAAACTGGGCCGACGCTTTCGTCGGCCTACGCGGCATGGTCATACCCAAGCATCTTTTCGAAACATACAAAGGAGCCAATTCGCGCGAGGCGCCGGCCAATCTCAAACCGATCGGCACGGGACCCTACCGGTTTGTCGACTTCAAACCCGGCGACCTGATCAAGGGCGAGCGCAATCCTGCCTATTACCTGCCGAACCGGCCCTATTTCGACACCATCGAGATGAAGGGCGGAGGCGACGCGGTATCGGCGGCGCGCGCAGTCATTCAGACCGGCGAGTACGACTATGCCTGGAACATGCAGGTCGAAGACGAGATCCTCCTCCGACTGGAAAGCGGCGGCAATGCCAGGGGCCGCGTCGAGATCGTGCAGGGCGGCAACATCGAACACATCGAGCTCAACAACACCGATCCCTGGACCGAGGTCGATGGAGAGCGCTCGAGTCTAAAGACCAAACATCCGTTGTTCAGTGATCCCGTTGTGCGCCGAGCGCTCAGTCTGCTCGTCGATCGCGCCTCGGTGGAGGCGCACATCTACGGGCGCACCGGCGTCGCCACCGGAAATTTCGTCAACAATCCGCAACGCTTTGCGTCGAAGAACACGAAGTGGGAATTCGATATCGGCAAGGCGAACAAATTGCTGGACGAAGCGGGCTGGCAGCGGGGAGCGGACGGCGTCCGCGCCAAGGACGGGAAGAAGCTGAAGCTCGTCTTTCAGACCTCGATCAACGCACTGCGCCAGAAAACCCAGGCGATCGTCAAGCAAGCTTGCCAGAAGGCAGGCATCGATGTCGAGCTGAAGTCGGTTACGTCTTCGGTTTATTTCTCATCGGACGTGGCCAATCCAGATACCTACACGAAGTTTTACGCTGATCTGCAGATGTTTTCCACGACGATGGGGGAGCCCGACCCTGGGGTCTTCATGCGTCAGTTCAATTCCTGGGAGGCAGCGTCCAAGGAGAACAAATGGCAGGGTCGCAACATCACGCGCTGGCGCAACGAAGAATACGACAAGACCTATCGGGCGGCCGAAGCCGAGCTCGACCCGGTTAAGCGCACGGCATTGTTCATCAAGATGAATGACCTCGTGGTCGGCGACCCGGTGGTGATCCCGGTCGTGTACCGGCCGAAAGTGTCGGCGATCTCCCGTCAATTGACGGCGCGGGTGAGCGGCTGGGACAACGATCTGTGGGATCTGAGAAACTGGTATCGGGAGGCGTGATCCAACATCGGCCGGCCAGTGACGGAGGTTCTATGAAGGAGGCGGCGCTACGGGACCTGCTCGGTGCGGTCAGAGCTGGGCGAGTGTCGCGCCGGGCCTTCGTCGCCAAGCTGGTGGGCTTCGGCCTCACAATGCCGTTTGCGAACCTCCTTCTGTCCGGCTCGGGCTTCGCCCAAGCCACGACGGCAGCCGAATACAAGCCGACCAGAGCCGGCGGGGGCGGGGCCCTCAAGACGTTGTTCTGGCAGGCTCCAACCTTGCTCAACCCGCATTTTGCCGTGGGTGCCAAGGACGCCGAGGGGTGTCGGATCTTTTACGAGCCGCTGGCGGTATGGGATCCTGACGGACGCCTGGTGCCGGTGCTCGCCGCCGAGATCCCGGACATCGAAAATGGCGGGATCGCCGTTGACGGGATGTCGGTGACCTGGAAGCTGAAAAAAGGCGTGCAGTGGCATGACGGGCGGCCGTTCACTGCGGATGATGTCGTCTTCAATTGGGAATATGCGTCTGATCCGGCCACAGCGGCCGTGACGATCGGCAGCTACCGGGATGTAAAGGTCGAAAAGCTCGATCCGCTTACGGTGCGGGTTCTTTTCGAAAAACCGATGCCGTTCTGGGCCGGGCGCGCGAACGGCCTGATCATCCCAAAACATCTGTTCGAGCCGTACAAAGGCGCCAATTCCCGTGACGCGCCGGCAAACCTGAAGCCGGTGGGCACCGGCCCCTACCGGTTCGTCGACTTCAAACCCGGCGACCTGGTCAAAGGCGAGCGCAATCCCTCCTATCATGTGCCCAACCGGCCGTTCTTCGACGTCATCGAGCTGAAGGGCGGGGGCGATGCCGTCTCGGCGGCACGCGCGGTGATTCAGACCGGCGAGTACGACTTTGCCTGGAACGTTCAGGTCGAAGACGAGATTCTGCTCAAACTAGAAAACAACGGCGATGCCCACGGCCGCGTCGAGATCGTGCCGAGCATGGCCGTCGAACACATTCAGATCAATAGCACCGATCCCTGGACGGAAGTCGAGGGTGAGCGCTCGAGCGCCAGAACGAAGCATCCGCTGCTCGGCGACCCGGCCGTCAGGCAGGCGCTTCGCTTACTCGTCGATCGTGCCTCGGTGCAGGCGCATATCTACGGGCGTACCGGGATAGCGACTGGCAATTTCATCAATGCTCCAAAGCGGTTCGTCTCGCAGAACACCAAATGGGAATTCAACACCGACAGAGCGAACGAGCTCTTGGATGACGCCGGGTGGAAGCGCGGACCGGACGGCATCCGCGTAAAGGATGGCAAGCAGCTGAAGCTGGTATTCCAGACCTCGACAAATGCGCCGCGCCAGAAAACCCAGGCGATCGTCAAGCAGGCCTGCCGCAAGGCCGGTATCGACATGGAATTAAAGTCGGTAACGCCGTCGGTTTATTTTTCGTCCGATGTAGCAAATCCTGACACCACCAGGAAATTTTACGCAGATATTCAGATGTATACGATTGGAGTAGGTGCACCCCCCGATCCCGAAGGGTTCATGCGACAATTCCTCTCGTCTGAAATTGCCGCTAAGGAAAACAAATGGCAGGGCCGCAACGTCACCCGGTGGCGCAGTGAAGCTTACGACCAGGCCTTTCACGCTGCCGAGAGCGAGCTCGACCCGATCAAGCGAGCAGCACTCTTCATCGCGATGAACGACATGGTAGTCGAGCACGGGGTGGTCATCCCCATCGTATCTCGACCGCAAGTCTATGCGCTGTCGAGCAAGCTCAATGCGGTCCTGAGCGGCTGGGACAACACCTTTTGGAATCTGCAGGATTGGTACCGGGAGGCGTGAAGACTCCTTGCCCCTCTCCGCGCTCGCGGTGAGAGTGATTCACAAAATTGCCTGATTGGCATGTAATATTGCGACTTGATCGAACGTCTGATGGGCGGCATCAGCGCGAGGGAGGCAGTAGAGGATAAACCGTCGGGAGCGGGCATGCATGGAGGCCTACAACCTTAATAAGAATTCCCGCTGTAGACCCGCTGCAGGAGCAGCGGGCTGTCATAATAGAAACAACCGTGAGTAGCAGAGTCCTGAGTGTGCTGGCTTGGCTGAGTAGTGCGCGGCACGAGGCTTGCTCTAGCGATCGTGACCGCACCCAACCTGGTTCGAAGACCGTGAGCGCATGGCTCGGTATCTGCTGAAGCGTTTGCTGATCGCGATCCCGAGCCTGCTCGGCATCAGCATCGTATTGTTTGTCGTGCTGGCGCTCGCGCCCGGCGATCCGTTTGGTGAGCTTGCGACCAACCCCAATGTCCCGGCCGAGGTCGGCGCCGCGTTGCGTGCGAAGTTTGGGCTCGATGACCCGATCGCGCTGCGCTACCTGCGCTGGCTCACAGCGATGCTGCGCGGCGATTGGGGTTTCTCGTTCACCAGCCGCATAGATGTGGATGTTTTGATTCTGCAGCGGCTGCCGACGACGCTGTTCGTGATCGGCTCCTCGCAGGTTTTGGCGCTGCTGGTCGCCCTGCCGGTCGGCGTCTATGCGGCGACCCGCCCCTACTCGATCTTCGATCAGATCGCCAACACGCTAGCCTTTATCGGCTTTTCGCTGCCGACATTCTTTACCGGTCTTCTGCTGATCCTGGTCTTCAGCATCAATCTCGGCTGGCTGCCCTTTGTGTTTCGCACCGACATCGCCGCCACCGGCTGGCATTGGTATTGGGAGCAGTTCCGTCAATCGGTCATGCCGGTCGCCGTTCTCGGCTTGGCTCAGGGCGCTTCGTGGACGCGATTTGTGCGCTCCGCCGTCCTCGACGTGATCCGGCTCGACCACGTCACCACCGCCCGGTCCAAGGGGCTCACCGAGCGCGTCGTCATCGTCAAGCACGTCGTCCGCAACGCCTTGATCCCGGTCGTGACCTTGGTGGCGCTGTCGATGCCGGCCGTGTTCGGAGGCGCCATCGTCACCGAGCAGATATTTCGCGTTCCCGGCATCGGATCGCTGCTGATCAGCTCCATTTTGGCCAACGACACGCCGGTGATCATGGCCGTCACCTTCGTGTTCGCCGGTCTTGTGATCCTGTTCAACCTGATCGCCGATATCCTCTATGGCTGGCTCGATCCTCGCATCGCCTATCGCTAGTGCCGGGGTCGGCGGCGCTGGCCATAGGGCCCGGCACCCCTCGCTCGCGCTGGAAACCTGGCGGCGGTTCCGCCGGCATCGGCTGGCGGTGGCGAGTATCGGTATCCTCGCGCTGATGATGCTCGCGGTGGCTTTCGGCCCGCTCGTTTGGCAAGTGCCGATCAACGACATCGACTTCAGTGCGCAGCTCACCAGTCCGTCGTGGGCACATCCGCTCGGCACGGACGATCTCGGCCAAGATTTGTTGGCGCGCATGCTCTATGGCGGCCGCATCTCGCTTTCGGTGGGGCTCACTGCGATGCTAGTGGCGGTC
>Ga0210406_10002574_pt1 | contig 20586 bp, 17 predicted proteins | sample IncBWC30MmetaG_FD_155454 | JGI IMG/M metagenome (GOLD analysis project Ga0210406, IMG submission 155454) | Forest soil microbial communities from Barre Woods Harvard Forest LTER site, Petersham, Massachusetts, United States - Inc-BW-C-30-M | ecosystem: Environmental > Terrestrial > Soil >... | reverse complement strand
GAGCGCGCGCGGCGCAGATCCGAGTGATACACATCGGTCAAAACCTGGTCGTTGGTGTAGGAATGCACGGTGTTCATCACGCCGGCGAGGATGCCGATCTTGTCGTGCAGCACCTTGACCAGCGGAACCAGGCAATTGGTGGTGCAGGACGCATTGGAAATAACCGTCATGCCGGATTTCAAGACGTCGTGATTCACGCCATAGACGATGGTCGCGTCCACATCATCGCCGCCCGGCGCGGAAATCACGACCCTCTTGGCGCCCGCGGCGATGTGCGCGGAGGCCTTGGCCTTGCTGGTAAAGAGGCCCGTGCACTCGAGCACGTAGTCGACGCCCATCTCGCCCCACGGCAATTTGGCCGGATCACGCTGCGCGACGACGCGGATGCGATCGCCGTTGACCACCATGGAATCGCCGTCGACATGAACGTCGCCGCGGAAACGCCCGTGCACGGTGTCGAAGCGCGTCAGATGAACGTTGGTATTGGCATCGCCCAGGTCGTTGATGGCGACGATCTTGATGTCCTCGCCGTGCTTGCCTTCGTACAGCGCCCGCAGAATATTGCGGCCGATTCTTCCGTAACCGTTGATGCCAACTTTGATCGCCATGTATTCCTCATGCGCTTTTCATGCGCTTCGCGCAACTGTTAACGGGGCCGAAGCGGCCCCGACCTAAAAGCGCTCGCTTTCGCGAGCGCTAAATCCCCCAAACCTCATCAGCTAACGGCCAGTACTTTCTCGACCGCCTCGATCACCTTCTCGGCGGTAAAGCCGAATTGCGGAAACAGCACTTTCGCGGGCGCCGAGGCGCCGAAGTGATCGATACCCACCACCTGCCCTTTGAGTCCGACGTAGCGCCACCAATCGGCACGCACGCCGGCCTCGACGGCCACGCGCCGTGTGACTCCGGCCGGCAGCAGGCTCTCCTTGTAGGCGTCGTCCTGCGCCTCGAAGCGATTCATGCTCGGCATCGACACCAGGCGGATTTTCCGCCCCTTCGCATTCATGCTGCGAACAGCCTCGGCGGCAATTCCTACCTCGGATCCCGTGGCAATCACGATGGCTTCCGGAGCGCCGCCTGGCGCCTCGATGAGAACGTAAGCGCCGCGAGTGATATTGGCGACCTGGTTCGGCTCGCGCGCCTGATGTGCGCAGGCCTGCCGCGTCAGAACCAGCAGCGTTGGTCCGTCGCGGTTGTCCACCGCCACGCCCCACGCCGCGGCTGTTTCGACCGCATCGCAGGGCCGCCAAACGTCGATATGCGGGATCACGCGCAGACTTGCAAGGTGCTCGATCGGCTGGTGCGTCGGCCCGTCCTCGCCGAGACCGATCGAATCGTGCGTATACACGAATATCACGCGTATGCGCATCAGGCAGGCCATGCGCACCGCATTGCGCGCGTAGTCGGAAAACGTCAGGAACGTGCCGCCGTACGGAATCAGACCGCCGTGCGCCGTGATGCCGTTCATGATGGCCGACATGCCGAACTCACGTACGCCGTAGTGAATGTAATTTCCCGCAGGCGCAGCGGGGGTCAAGGTCACCGAATCCTTGCGCCAGGTACCGTTTGAGGGGGTCAGATCCGCCGATCCGCCCAACAACTCCGGCATCGTAGGCCCGATGGCGTTGAGCGCCGCTTGCGAGGATTGGCGGGTGGCCAGGGACTTGCCCTCCGACTGCGCGCCGGCGGTAAAAGCCCGCAACAAGTCGTCAAACCCGGCAGGCAGGTCGCCCGCCATGCGCCGCTCTAATTCCGCCGCCAGCGCGGGAAATTCTTGGCGGTAGGCGGCAAACCTCGTGCGCCACTCGCGCTCGGCCGCCGCACCCTTCTCGCGCCGATCCCAGGCGGCGCGAATGTCGGCGGGTATTTCGAACGGCGGTGAGGTCCAGCCGAGCGTCTTGCGCGCGACGGCAATATCAGCCTCGCCCATCGCCTCGCCGTGCATGGTTTGCGTGCCCTGCTTCGGCGCGCCAAAACCAATGATGGTCTTGGCGCAGATGAACGAGGGCTTGTCGGTGACCGCGCGAGCGGCCGCCAGCGCCGCCGCGACCGCCTCGCTGCTTTGGCCGTCGACGTTCCGGATGACGTGCCAGCCGTAGGCCTCGAAGCGGCGCGCCGTATCATCAGCGAACCAGCCCACGACCTTCCCGTCGATTGAAATGCCGTTGTCGTCATATACCGCGATGAGCTTGCCGAGCCGCTGCATGCCCGCCAAGGAAGCCGCTTCGTGGGAAATACCCTCCATCATGCAGCCATCGCCGACGAACACGTAGGTGTGATGATCGATGATGGTGTGGCCGGGCCGGTTGAACGTGGCGGCCAGCGAGCGCTCCGCCAGCGCCATGCCCACGGAGTTGGCGAATCCTTGGCCCAACGGCCCCGTGGTGGTCTCGATCCCGAGATGCAGCTCACGCTCCGGGTGGCCCGGAGTCTTGGAACCGAATTGCCGAAAATTCTTGATTTCGTCCATCGACAGGGGATAGCCGGTGAGATGCAGGACCGAGTAAAGCAGCATCGATGCGTGGCCGTTGGAGAGCACGAATCGGTCACGATCCAGCCACGTAGGATTGCCCGGATTGAACTTAAGCACGTCCCGCCACAGCACTTCCGCGATGTCCGCCATGCCCATCGGAGCGCCCGGGTGGCCGGAATTCGCCTTTTGCACCGCGTCCATGGAAAGAGCACGAATGGCGTTTGCGAGGTCGCGGCGGGTGGGCATACGGGGGCTTCTTGGTTGACGAGAAAGGCGGGTATTCTCCCCGATGCGCCTCCTGCCAGCAATGCCGCGTGATTTCGGTCCCATTACTCGCGGCAGTTGTCGATTTGCGACGGAACGCGGTCACAGAAACGCAGTCTCTTATGTATAACGCATTGAGGCCGCGCCATGACCCAGTTCACCGTCGCCGCGGCAGTGCTTTGTTACCATCAATCAGATGCAAATTCTACAAATCACCGACACGCATCTTTACGGCGCCGCGAGCGGAAAATTGCGCGGCGTCCAGACCGATCCGAGCCTGCGCGCGACGCTCGACGAGGCGTTTGCGCGCGTGCCGAACTACGAAGCGGTGCTCGTGACCGGTGATTTAGTGCAGGACGACAAGTCGGGATATCTGCGGTTTCGCAGCTTTTTCGGCGGCCTCGCCAAGCCGGTGTTGTGCATTCCAGGCAATCACGATGAGCCCGAGACCATGCGCAGCGAATTGACCGGAGAGCCGTTCAAGATTTGCGGCTCGCACACGATCGGCGATTGGACCTTCGTGATGCTCGACAGCTACGACCCGGGTCACGTCGGCGGCCGCCTGACGAAGAACGAACTCGCGCGCCTCGACACGGCGCTTAGCCTTGCGCCCAAGCACGCCATGGTGTGCCTGCATCATCATCCGATCGTCATGGGCAGCCGCTGGCTGGACAGCGTGGGCCTCGCGGAGGCTCAAGATTTCTGGAGCGTCATCGACCGGCATCCGCGGGTTCGAGCGGTGGTTTGGGGCCACGTTCACCAAGCTTTCGACGGCAAGCGCGGGGATGTGCGCTTGTTTGCGACGCCGTCCACCGGCGCGCAGTTTCTGCCGAAGAGCGATCGCTATGCGGTGGACGCGGCTCCGCCGGCCTACCGCAGCTTCGAATTGCACGCCGATGGACGTATCGACTCTCAGGTGCACTGGGTAGAATCAGCGCAGTTGCGGCAGGCCGCGAGTTAGGAATCCTCCCATGATCCGCCGACGTTGGCTGGGACTGGCCTTGTCGTGTCTCGGTCTTTGCGCCTCGGTGCGTGCCGACGGCCCGCTGCACGCGCTCTGGGAATTGCACGGCAAGCACAACACCGTGTACATCCTGGGGTCAATCCACGTTCTGCGGCAGTCCGACTATCCGCTCGCGCCGGAGGTGCTGAGCGCATACGGCAAAGTCAGTTCGATTTTGATGGAAATCAATCTGGCGGATGTGGACCCGCAGCGCCTGCAAACGGAGTTGCTCGCGAGCGCGCGCCTGCCTGAGGGCACGACCCTGCCTGGCATCATGGGCGATGAACGCTACAAGCGGGCTCAAGCGTTGGCCCAAGAGGTGGGCATCGATCTCGGCATTTTCGACGCGTTCGCGCCTTGGTTCGCCGCGGAAGCGATTTCGCAGCTGCAGTTGCAGCGTCTCGGCTTTCAACCCAAATCCGGCGTGGAAATGTTCTTCTTGGAGCGCGCACGCGCCGACGGCAAGTCCGTGGCGGGCCTGGAAACGGTGCACGATCAGATCGCACTATTCGACGCCTTGTCCTTGGACGCGCAAGCCGACTACCTGGTGTCGAGCCTCCAGGAAGCGCGTGACCTGCCCAAGGAAGTGAATGCCATGGTGCACGCATGGGCGAGCGGCGACACCAAATGGTTCACCGAGCAGCTGAAGTCAGAGCTCGGCCGCGACCCGGCGCTGTATGAATCCGTGCTGGTGGCGCGTAACCGCAAGTGGGTACCCAAAATCGAAGCGCTGCTCAACGACGACAAGAATTACCTGGTGATCGTCGGCACGGGGCATCTGGTGGGTCAGGGCAGCGTGATTGCACTGCTGAAAAAAGACGGGATCGCGGCCGCCCAACTATGAGCGTCTAGAACGACGACGATCCCGAGACTGCTAAAACAAGACCTCGATACAATCCGCCAAGCTATTGCGCCGCGGGCGGCGTCCCCGCTCCGCGCGCTTGCATGCGCGCCTCCATCCGGGCTTGCATCTGCGCCTGCAGGGCGGCGAGCTGTGTCTGCTGCGCCGGCGTCAGCACCTTGAAGATCTGCGCGCGCATGGCTTCGCGCTGCGTGATCATCTGCGAGTGCAGGGCGCCGTTGGCCTGCGTGACCTGCGAGACGACGCCGGCGTAATTCGGATCATTCGGCTGGGTTTGCCGCAGCTTCAGCGAATTGGCGCGCATCTCCTGGTGAATGCTCTTCAGCTGCGGACCGGCATTCGCCATGATGGTCTTGACCGATGCCTGCTGCTCCGCACTCAAGTTGAGCTTGGACAGCAGAAATCCCGCGCCGTGGTGATGCCACCCGTGCGGGCCCGGCGCGGCCGGCGCCGCATTCGCCGCATTCGCCGCATTCGCCGCTTCATCGGCCGCAGCCGCGATCGACATGCCCGCGGCGGCTGCCAACAGCGCTCCGGCCGCCAGCACGGTTCCGGTCAGCATTTTGCGATTCGATTTCATGTTGATTGCTCCAATACGGTAAAAGAGGATACGGCTCATCCTAGACCGGCGCCGTGTGAACATGTGTCAGAGGCAACGCGGGGTTCTGTTAAGAATTGCAAATTCGCAGGCCCGCGGTTTCGCGGGACGCCGACTGTGCCAGAGTATGCGTTATGACAGCTGATCCCACGCCAACCCGCGAACCGCGCGTCCTCTTGGTCGACGACGATCGCGAGCTGTGCCAGATGCTCTCCGAATACTTGAACGCCGAGCACTTCGACGTGAAGAGCGTGCATGACGGCGGCGAGGCGCTGGCTGAATTGCAGGCCGGAGAATTTGAAATCGTGATTCTCGACGTGATGCTGCCGAGCGTCGGCGGTCTCGACGTGCTGCGCAAGCTCGGCGCTTCCTATACCACTCCCATTCTCATGTTGACCGCGCGCGGCGACGACGTGGACCGGATCGTCGGTCTGGAACTCGGTGCCGACGACTACTTGAGCAAACCCTTCAATCCACGCGAATTGGTGGCGCGCATCCGTGCGATTCTGCGCCGTGCCACCAGCCGTTCGCCGCGCAGCGGCGTTCCCGATGAACTCAGCGTGGGTCCCATTACGCTGAACGCGGGAACCCGCCAGGTGCGCGTCGCCGAAAAACCCGTGGCGCTCACCGGCGCGGAGTTCCGCGTGCTCGAATTGCTCATGCGCTCCGCCGGCCAGGTGATCTCGCGCGACGCGATGACCGAGCTGGCGCTGGGGCGCAAGCTCGCGGCCTATGATCGCAGCATCGACACGCACATCAGTAATTTGCGCCGCAAACTGGAGCTCGAGGCCGGCAGGAATCCTGAAATAAAAAACGTTCGCGGCTCGGGCTATACATTGACCTGGGCGCATGCATAGCCTCTTCTTACGAATCTTTCTGCTGTTCCTGCTCGCGATGACCCTCATCGTCGGCAGCAGCATCGCAACCACGTTCACCATCGCCGCGCGCGAAAATGACCCGTTCGAAAATCAGCGCCGTCCCTCCGTGGCCATTCAGGCATCGGAAATTCTGGAGCGCGGCGGCATCGGCGCATTGAAGAACTGGCTGGCAGGAAGCAAGACTACGCCCGGTGACCGGGAATTATTCATCGCCGGACCCGACGGTCAAGACATTCTCGGACGGCAGCTGCCCGAGAGCGCGTCGCGCCGTTTGAGCGTGAACAACCGCGAGCCGCCGATTCCGGGCAATTTCCGTCCCTCGCGCGCCGCGCCGCAAATCATCGCCGCGGACGGCTCGATTTACACGGTGCTGCTCACCCCACGCCGCCCCAGCATCTTCGGCGCGCTCAGCCTACCCGCCATTTCGCTCACCATTCTCGGCATCGCGCTCGTGGTGAGCGCGCTCACCAGCTGGTGGCTGGCGGAGCACCTCACCGCGCCCATTCGCCGCATTCAGGAGGGTGCGCGGGCGCTTGCCTCGGAAAATCTCCACGTGCGTGTCAGCGCTGGGCTCGAGGGCCGCAAGGATGAGCTCGCCGTGCTGGCGCGCGACTTCGATGCGATGGCCGATCAGCTGCGGACGAATCGCGGCGCGACGACGCAGCTGCTGCGCGACATATCCCACGAGCTGCGCTCGCCGCTGGCCCGAATGCGGGTCGCGTTGGGGCTGGCGCGCCAGCCCCCGGCGGACTTCGCGCGGCAATTGGACCGGCTGGAACGAGAGATCGAACGCCTCGATTCGATGATCAGCCAGGTGCTGAAGCTCGCGCGCCTGCACGGCACCGATGCCCTGCTGCGGCGCGAGCGATTCGAACTCGACGATGTCATCGAGCAAGTCGTGCGCGACGCCAATTTCGAAGGCGCCGTGAAAAATTGCAAGATCAACCTGCGGGGCGCCGCCAATTGCGCCGTGCTGGGCAGCCGCGAGCTGCTGCGCAGCGCGATCGAAAACGTGCTGCGCAATGCCGTACGCTATAGTCCGAACGACATGCCGGCGGAAATGCAGGTGTCCCGGGCAGGCGGCGGCTTGGAAATTCTCATCCGCGATCATGGGCCGGGGGTGCCGACGGCGGATTTGGAGCGTATTTTTGAGCCGTTCTACCGGGTCGCCGAGTCACGCGACCGCGACAGCGGCGGTGAGGGCATTGGCCTTGCCATCACTTCTCAAGTCATGAAGGCTCACGGCGGCTCGGCCCGGGCCGTCAACGTGAGCGGCGGCGGGTTGGAAGTGCGACTCAGCTTGCCCGAGACCGCCATCGCTGTTTGAATGCTCGGCCATGAGCCTGTTTCAAGAAGCCTGTAAATACATTCCGGGCGGCGTCAACTCGCCGGTGCGAGCCTTTCGCGGCGTGGGCGGCGAGCCCATTTTCTTCAAGAAAGCGCAGGGCGCCCACGTGCTCGCGGCGGATGATCGCCGCTACACCGATTTCGTCGGCTCCTGGGGCCCGATGATCCTGGGGCATGCGCATCCGCAGGTCATCGAAGCCGTACAGCAAGTCGCCGCCGACGGCCTGAGCTTCGGCGCGCCCACCGAATTGGAGACGCGGCTCGCGCGGCGCGTGGTCGAACTCATGCCCAGCATCGAGCTGGTGCGCTTCGTCAGCTCCGGCACCGAAGCGACCATGAGCGCAATTCGCCTGGCGAGGGGCTTCACCGGCCGCGACACCATCGTGAAATTCGAGGGCTGCTATCACGGTCATTCCGATTCCTTGTTGATCAAAGCCGGCTCAGGCGCATTGACGCTCGGTGTACCCACCTCGCCCGGCGTTCCCAAATCCCTCGCCAAGCACACCGTCACGCTCAACTACAATGACAGCGATCAAGTCGAGCGCGTGCTGCGAGAGATCGGCGCTCAAGTCGCCTGCGTCATCGTCGAGCCGGTGGCAGGCAACATGAATTGCGTCCCGCCGGCGCCGGAATTCCTGCCGACCCTCCGGCGCGAGTGCGACCGGGCGGGTGCGCTGCTGATCTTCGACGAAGTCATGACGGGTTTTCGCGTTGCCCTGGGCGGCGCGCAGGCGCTGTACGGCGTGCGCCCGGACCTGACCACGCTCGGCAAGATCATCGGCGGCGGCATGCCGGTCGGCGCCTTCGGCGGACGGCGCGACATCATGGAGCAGCTCGCGCCGTTGGGCCCGGTATACCAAGCCGGCACGCTGTCCGGAAATCCGGTCGCCATGATCGCCGGCCTCACCACCCTCGATCTCATCAGTGCGCCGGGCTTTCATCAGCGCTTAGGTGGGATGACGGACATTTTGGTGCAGAAACTGTCGACGGCGGCGGCCGGCGCGGGGATTGCGCTCTCCACCAATCACGTCTGCGGCATGTTCGGATTTTTCTTCACCACCGAGAGTCACGTCGATCGCTATGAAAAGGTCATGGCATGCGATGTCGAGCGCTTCAAGCGATTCTTCCACGGCATGCTGAAGGAAGGCGTGTACTTCGCCCCATCCGCCTTCGAGGCAGGATTCCTGTCGGCGGCGCACACCGCGGCGGACATCGACGCAACCGCCTCGGCCGCCGCGCGGGTTTTCGCGTCGATGCAGGGCTAGGACCTTCGTCATGCGCGCCTTCGCGTGGTTCGTCGGCGCCATCCTGCTCGCAGGACTGATCGGCGCGCTTCTCGCCTACCCGGCCTATGAACTGACCGCGACTTTCGCAAGTTGGGCATTCCACCGCGTCGCCGGCCGCGTGGCCATGCTGGTGCTGATCGCGGAACTCGTGTGGGTGTGCCGGCACTTGAACCTCACCGTCAAGCGCGACTTTGGCTACGGCCTGCCCTGGCGCAGATTTCTCAAAGTGAGCCTGGCGTGGGGCGCGGCGGGCATCGCCACGGCCGGCGTGGGCGCGGCCTTTCTGCTGTCCACTCACCTGCGCGTCGGCATACTGGCTTTCAGCGCGCCCAACCTCGCGCGCATTTTTCTCATCGGCTTGAGTTCCGGCGTCGCTGTCGCCCTCCTCGAAGAAACCGTCATTCGCGGCGCCATGCACACGGCGATCGAGCGTGAAGCGGGGCCTTGGACCGCCGCCCTGCTGACCGCACCCTTGTTCGCGGTCCTGCACTTCTTTGCCAAAGTGCGGATTGCGCCGGAGGATGTTGGCTGGGGCAGCGGCTTTGACCTGTTGGCGCGCTCCTTCTCGCCGCTGGCGCAGCCCTCGTTGGTGTTCGATTCGTTTCTCTCGTGGCTCATCGTGGGACTGATCTTGAGCCTGACTCGCGTGCTCACCGGCAATATCGCGGTGGCAATCGGCCTGCACGCCGGTTGGGTCGTCGTGCTGCGCATGCTGCAGGAGGCGACCACCAGCGGCGAGGCGCCGGCATATGCGTTCTGGGTCGGGCGGTTCGACGGATTGCTCGGGTACTGGCTGCTGCCTTGGGGAATCTGCATCGCCCTCGCACTTTGGCTCACCCGCGCCCGGTGGGTTCCTGCGGCCCGCGCAGGCGTTGCGCAGCGGCCTTCCTAGGTCGGCGCGGCCTTCCTAGTTCGACGCGCCCGGAGCCAGTGGACTCAACACATCCAGCCTCCGGATGGGGTCGTTGAGTTCCAGGCAAAATTGTTTTTCGGCCGCGGCGATCGGCAGAATTTCAGCCAGACGATGTCCGACCCAGGCCGCATCGTCCAAGCGCATCGTGATGCCCGCATAGACTTCGCCCAGTTGCGGCAGAACGGTCTTCAGGAGTTCCGCCAGGCGCGCGTGGCGTTCAGGCACGGCGACCAGTGCTTCGCGTTCGAAGCTTTCGATGTCGGCCAGGTTCAGGCCGTCGGTTTGACGGCTGCGGCTGATGATGCGAAATCGCTGCTCCCCCACGCAGGACAGGCCGAGAAAACCATCCGATAGCTGATGAAAGTCGACGATCTTTACCATGGTGCCGACTTCGAACGTCTCGGCCGGACCCACTTCGCTGCCCTCGCGGATCAGCGCGACGCCAAAGCGCTGATCTTCGCGCATGCACCGGCGCACCATGTCCACATAGCGCGTTTCAAAAATTCGCAGCGGCAGCGGACCTTCCGGAAACAACACGACGTTGAGCGGAAACAGCGCAATCGAATGCGGCTCCGGCATCACCGCGCCTGCAATGCCGCCAATAATTTGTCGTGCAGGCCGCCGAACCCGCCGTTGCTCATGATGAGCACATGATCGCCCGCGCGCGCCTCCGCTGCGAGACCGTGCACGATGTCATCGACACTCGCCGCCAGCTTGACGCGATCTCCCAGGCTCGAAACCGCGCCCTGCAAGTCCCAGCCCAAATCCTGGGGAGCGAGGAACCAGCTCTTGTCGGCCAGCTTCAGCGAGGGCGCCAGTTCTTCACGGTGCACGCCCAATTTCATGGTGTTGGAGCGAGGCTCCAACACGGCGAGGATGCGTTGGCCGCCGACGCGCGCGCGCAAGCCCTTGAGGGTGGTCTCGATGGCGGTCGGATGATGCGCGAAGTCATCGTACACGGTGACGCCGCCGACCACCCCGCGCACTTCCATGCGCCGCTTGACCCCGCGAAACAAATTCAAGGCTTGCGCCGCACGCTCCGGCGCCACGCCGGCTTGGGCTGCGGCGCCGATCGCCGCCAGCGCATTCAGCACGTTGTGTTCGCCCATCAAGCTCCACGCTATTTCGGCGACGGCCTTTCCCTTGAAATGCACCTCGAAGCGGCTGGCGGCGGAATCCTCGGCTATCCGCGCCGTCCAGTCGCCGGGCGCCTCCGATCCCATGGCAAAAGATTCGCGCGGCGTCCAGCAGCCCTCGCTCAAGGTGAGCGCAAGTTCGGGATCATGCCCGTTCACGATGAGCCTTCCTGAGCCTGGGACGGTACGCAGCAGCTGATTGAATTGCCGCCGGATCGAGGCCACGTCGGGATAGATATCGGCGTGATCGTATTCCAGATTGTTGAGGATGGCGGTGCGCGGGCGGTAATGCACGAATTTGGCGCGCTTGTCGAAAAACGCGGTGTCGTATTCGTCGGCTTCGATCACGAAGAATGGCGGCTTCCCCAAGCGCGCGCTCGATTCGAAGTTGCCCGGCACGCCGCCCACCAGGTATCCCGGCTCGAGACCGGCGTGTTCCAGTATCCACGCGAGCATGGCGGTGGTGGTCGTCTTGCCATGGGTGCCGGTGACGGCGATCACATGGCGTGCGTGCAATACCTCCTCCGCCAGCCAGAGCGGACCCGAGGTATAGGGCATGCCGCGGTCGAGCATGGCTTCGATCACCGGACTGCCGCGGCTCAGAGCGTTGCCGACCACGATCATGTCGGGCTTGAGATTCAACTGGTCGGCGCCATAGCCCTGTACGAAGTCGATGCCAAGCGCAGTGAGCTGCGTGCTCATCGGCGGATAGACATTGAGATCAGATCCGGTGACCTTGAATCCGGCCGCTTTGGCGATGGCGGCCAGGCCGCCCATGAAAGTCCCGGCGATGCCTAAGATATGGATATGTGTCATGAATGCGGCAGCACTTGTTGCTCGATCGCGAACGCCAATACGAAGTAACCGATGCTGACGATTCCGCCCAATATCAGGCCGGAATCGAACGCCGAGCGCCAAATATGCGCGCAGGCCAGCAAATAGCCGATAAATGCGGCCGTCCATAGCACGCCGATCGGCAGCGCCAAGAGTTTATCCACGCCGATCAGGCGCACCAGCGAGTCCAAGGGATAGAGGATGAATCCCGCGAGCGCACCGACGCCGAGCAGCGCGGTGGCGGTCTGCAAGAAGCGCGCGCGGCGGCGTGTGAGCACCAGCAACACCCATGTGAAGGCCACCTGCAGTCCCACGCCCAGCACGATGCGCATCAGGATCGCGTCGTTCGGCGGCGGCGGCAACAGCGCGCCAAGCACTTCCGAGAGGGCGGCGACGCCGGCCGCCAGCAGCAACAGAAACACCGAGGCCGGTAGATACGCCGGGGTCTGCCGCCGAAGTGCAATGTCTAAAAATGCTTTTACGAGTCGCAGCATACCGATTCAGTCATAATTCATTCCAAATTGTACACGTGGTAAGACGATGCCTGACGCGATTTGGATCGATCGAAGCGATGAGCTTGATTCGCTTGCGCGCACCTTGGAGTCGCAGGCATCGATCGGCCTCGATACGGAATTCCTGCGCGAGCGCACGTTTTTTCCGAAATTGTGCCTGCTGCAGCTGAGCACACCCGGACAGATCTGGTGCGTCGATACGCTGCGAATCGGCAGCCTCGATGCCTTGATGAAGGTCCTGACGGCGCCGGGCGTGCGCAAGCTCATTCACGCGGCGCGCCAGGATCTCGAAGCCGTCTTTCTCACCGCCAGGCAAGTGGTGTCGCCGGTATTCGATACGCAAATTGCGGCCGCTTGCATCGGCATGAAACCCCAAGTCGGTTACGCGGAACTGGTGAAGACGTTGCTCGGCGTCACCATTCCGAAGGGGCAAACCCGCACCGACTGGTCGAAGCGGCCGCTCACGGCGGCGCAGCTGGAGTACGCGGCGGACGACGTGCTGTACCTCGGCGCCATCGCCGATGAACTTCAGGGACGCCTGCAAAAACTCGGGCGCGAGCACTGGGTCCGTGAGGACTGCCTGGAACTCGAAGAGCGTCGGCTCTATGAACCGGATGCCGCCCAGGCGTGGGAGCGGCTGCGTGGTGTCGGCCAGTTGGAACCCGAGGCCCGCGCCCGCGCCAAAGCCATCGCAGTCTGGCGCGAGAAGCTGGCGCGCGAGCGCGATCTGCCGCGCGCTTGGATTCTGGCCGATGCCGCGCTATTTTCCATTGCCCAGGCCAATCCCGTAAACGCCGCCGCGCTCGACGCGGTGCAGCCCATGAGCGACAAGTTCGCGGCCACGCTGCTCGATGCGCTCGCGCGCACCAATGGTGCCGACCTGCAGGATGTGGAGCCGGTGCAGGATTCGCGTCCGACCCCGGAGCAGAAAGCACTGCTCGAACGGCTGACCAGGACGGTGGATGCGCGCGCCGCGGAACTTCAGGTAAGCGCCGAGGTACTGGCGCCGCGCGGCGAACTCAAGGCATTGGCCATGGGCAGGCGCGACACCCATGCGCTCAGCGGCTGGCGTTCGCAGGAAATCGGCACGCGCTTGCTGGCAACGATCGGCTAGGCGCGCGGCGGGCTGTCGATGACCATCCGGATGTTCTTGAACACCGTGTTCATGTCGGCGTCGGCATCGACCACGCGCAGCAATCCCGCCGTCCGATAGCGATCGATCAACGGCTTGGTCTGCGCCTCGTAGACATCCAACCGCTTGCCGATGACCTCTTCCTTGTCATCGTCTCGTTGAATCAAGCGGTGCGGCTTGTCGCCGCACTTCTCGCTCAGCATCCCGGGCGGCGAGGTGTAGATGTTGAACACCTGGTTGCAGTTTTCACAAATTCGGCGCCCCGTGAGACGCTTGAACAGAATCTTTAAATCGAGGTTCAAGAGCACCACGGCCTCGAGCGGCGTGCGCATGTCGGCCAGCATTTTTTCCAGCGCCTGCGCCTGCGCCAGGTTTCTGGGAAAGCCGTCCAAAATGAAGCCCTTGACCGCGTCCGGCCGGCTCAAGCGCTCGCGAATCATGCCGAGCACCGTGTCGTCGTCCACCAGTTTGCCGGCATCCATGGCAGCCTTCGCGCGCAGCCCCAATTCGGTGCCCTTGGCGCGCGCTTCGCGCAGCAAATCACCGGTGGATATTTGGGGGACACCATAGGCCTTGACCAGCAGCGCAGATTGCGTGCCTTTGCCTGAACCCGGGGCGCCCAATAAGACTATTCTCATGCTTTTCTTTGGTGGTAAAAGCGGGCTACCGTACCAGAGGACGCGCCGATCGGCTATTCTGCGCGGCCGTAACCTAAGGGGGCATCGTGGCCAAGAAGAACGCGTTTTATGCACAATCCGGCGGAGTCACCGCGGTCATCAATGCGTCCGCCTGCGGCTTGATCGAAACCGCGCGCCGCCATCCCAACAAAATAGGCAAAGTCTATGCCGGCCGGCACGGCATCATCGGCGCGTTGACCGAGGACATGATCGATGTCAGCAAGGAGAGCCGGGCCACCATCAGCGGCCTGCGTTACACGCCCGGCGGCGCCTTCGGATCGGCGCGCTACAAGCTGGCCGGAATCGACAAGAACCGCGCGCAATACGCGCGCTTGATCGACATATTCCGCGCGCACGACATCGGCTACTTCTTTTACAACGGCGGCAACGACTCGATGGACACGGCGCAAAAAGTGTCCGAGGTCGCCGTGCAGATGGACTTCCCCGTCATTTGCGTCGGGATACCCAAGACGGTGGACAACGATTTGCCCGTTACGGATTGCTGCCCGGGGTTCGGCTCCGTCGCCAAGTACATCGCCGTCTCGACGCGCGAAGCGGCGCTTGACGTAGCCTCGATGGCCCGCACGTCGACCAAGGTTTTCGTGCTCGAGGTGATGGGCAGGCACGCGGGCTGGATCGCGGCGGCCGGCGGTTTGGCGGGAGACAGGCCCGGCGATGCGCCCCACATCATACTTTTCCCCGAAATCGCCTTTGATCGCGAGGCCTTCTTGAACAAGGTGAAAGCCACCGTGGAGAAGCGCGGCTACTGCGTCATCGTGGTATCGGAAGGCGTTCAGGACGCCGACGGCAAGTTCCTGGCTGAAGCTGGCACCAAGGACGCGTTCGGTCACGCCCAATTGGGCGGCGTCGGACCCGTCGTGGCGCAAATGACGCAGCAGGCTTTTGGCTACAAGTTCCATTGGGCGGTAGCCGATTATCTGCAGCGCTCGGCGCGGCACATTGCATCCAAGGTGGACGTCGATCAGGCCTATGCCGTCGGCAAGGCAGCCGTCGAGCTGGCGCTGAAAGGCAGGAACGCGGTGATGCCGGTCATTGTCCGAAAGTCCTCGAAGCCCTATCGCTGGAGCATTGGCGAAGCGCCGCTCTCCGCCATTGCCAATCAAGAGAAAAAGCTGCCGCGCGATTTCATTACAGCCGATGGCTTTGGAATCACCGCCGCCTGCCGGCGCTACCTGTTGCCCCTGATCGGGGGCGAAGGTTACCCTCCCTACCGCAACGGGTTGCCTGCCTATGTCACATTGAAGGGGACCAGCGTTCCGAAACGCCTGCGAACCCCGTTTGTGATATAGTCGCGTCGCTTTTTTTGACATTAACCTCTTAGATTTCAATAACATAAGCCCGAAGGGAAATTACATGACTCTTGATAATGCGCTATGGCTTGCGATAGCAGCCGGGGTGGTTGCAATCCTCTACGGCGTTATTTCGGTACGCTGGATATTGAAGCAGCCGGCCGGCAATGCCCGGATGCAGGAAATCGCCGCCGCCATTCAGGCGGGCGCGCGTGCCTACTTGAACCGGCAGTATTCCACCATCGCGATCGTCGGCGTCATTCTCTTTTTGGCCATCGGCGTGGCGCTCGACTGGGCGACGGCCGGCGGTTTCGCGGTGGGCGCGATCCTCTCCGGATTGGCAGGCTACATCGGCATGTTCATTTCGGTGCGCGCCAACGTGCGCACCGCTCAGGCCGCGCACAATGGCATCAATGCGGCGCTGAAAGTAGCTTTCCGCGGCGGCGCCATCACCGGCATGCTGGTGGTGGGCTTAGGATTGCTCGGCGTCGCCGGCTACTACCTCGTCATGCTGGGCTCGCTGGGCGATTCCGATGCGGCGTTGCGCTCGCTGGTCGGCTTGGCTTTCGGCGGTTCGCTCATTTCGATTTTCGCACGCTTGGGCGGCGGCATCTTCACCAAGGGCGCCGACGTCGGCGCGGACCTCGTGGGCAAGGTGGAAGCCGGTATTCCCGAGGACGATCCGCGCAATCCCGCGGTCATCGCGGACAACGTCGGCGACAATGTGGGCGACTGCGCCGGCATGGCGGCGGACCTGTTTGAAACCTATGCCGTGACCTTGGTGGCCACCATGTTGCTGGGCGGCCTGGTGATGACCGACTTAGGGAAGCGTGCGATTTTGTTTCCGTTGGTGCTGGGCGCAATTTCCATCGTCTCCTCCATCGTCGGCACCTTCTTCGTGTCGGCTCGCGAAGGCGGCAAGATCATGAACGCGCTTTACAAAGGGGTGATCGTCTCGGCGCTGATTTCCGCGATCGCGTTCTACTTCGCAGCCGACGGCATCATGGGCGAACACGCCACGAGAATGTGGCTGTGCACGCTGGTGGGATTGGCGCTGACGGCCGCCATGATCGTGATCACGGAGTACTACACCGCAACCGAGTACAAACCGGTGCAGCACGTGGCGGCGGCCTCGCAAACCGGTCATGCCACCAACATCATTGCCGGACTCGGCGTGTCGATGAAAGCCTGCGCCCTGCCCGTCATTGCCGTGGCCTTGAGCATCTGGGCCTCGTACCGGCTCGAGGGACTGTATGGCATCGCCATCGCGGCCACCGCGATGCTGTCCATGACCGGCATGATCGTCGCGCTCGATGCCTACGGCCCCATCACCGACAACGCCGGCGGCATTGCCGAGATGGCGCACCTGGACAAGAAAGTGCGCGATGTCACCGATCCTCTCGATGCCGTGGGCAACACCACCAAGGCCGTCACCAAGGGTTACGCCATCGGCTCGGCGGGTTTGGCGGCGCTGGTGCTGTTCGCCGATTACACCCACAAACTGGGTGAAGTACTGGGCCATCCCACGACCTTCGATCTGTCGAACCCCGCCGTGATCATCGGCTTATTTATCGGCGGACTCGTGCCGTATCTGTTCGCGGCCATGGCAATGGAAGCGGTGGGCCGCGCCGCCGGTGCGGTGGTCAACGAGGTGCGCCGTCAATTCAAGGAAATCGCGGGAATCATGGAAGGCACCGCCAAGCCTGACTATTCGCGCGCCGTGGATATGCTGACCAAGGCCGCGATCAAGGAAATGATCATCCCGTCGCTGCTGCCGATACTCGTGCCCATTGCGCTGGTGTTCATCGTGAATTTCTTGATGGGTCCCGGCTCGGGCGTTCAAGCACTGGGCGGCCTGCTCATCGGCACCATTGTCACCGGCTTGTTCGTCGCCATTTCCATGACCACCGGCGGCGGCGCCTGGGACAACGCCAAGAAATACATCGAGGAAGGCCACTTCGGCGGCAAGGGCTCGGATGCGCACAAGGCAGCGGTGACCGGCGATACGGTCGGCGATCCCTACAAGGACACGGCCGGACCCGCGATCAACCCATTGATCAAAATCATCAACATCGTCGCGCTGCTGCTGGTGCCCGTGCTCGGCAAGTTGATGTAACTCGCTTCTAGATATCGAAGTAGATCGCGTCCGGCTCCGCCGCGCCGTCCCGGGTCAGCACGCGCAGTTCCGGCTCCTTCAAGGAAACCCGCGAACGCGGCGGCACGCTGCGTGTGAGAAACACCGAGCCGCCGATGACGCTGCCGGCGCCCACGACCGTCTGGCCCCCGAGCACCGTGGCGTTGGCATAGAGCGTTGAGCCGTCCTCGACGGTGGGATGGCGCTTCTTGCCGCGGATGATGTGTCCGCTCGCGTCGCGCGGCAGCGATAGCGCGCCCAAGGTCACGCCCTGGTAGATCTTGACGCCCTCGCCGATGTGCGTGGTCTCGCCAATCACCACGCCGGTGGCGTGATCGATGAAAAACGCCGCGCCGATGGTCGCGCCGGGATGGATGTCGCAGCCGGTCTTCGAATGCGCCCACTCGGTCATGATGCGCGCCATCATCGGCACGCCCAAATCGTACAGTGCATGCGCTATGCGATAGACGCTCACCGCAAGCACGCCCGGATAGGCAAGAATGATCTCGTCCAGATTCAGCGCGGCGGGATCGCCATCGAAGGCAGCTTGCACATCGCGGATCAACAGGCCTCTGATCTGCGGCAGCCGCCGCAGGAAGATCTCCGCCAATTCATGCGCGCGCGGCGCGCATTCGCCGAGTGCCGGCAGGACCGCTTCGCGCTCGCGCCCGTAGCACAGGCATTGTTCGATTTCGTGTTCAAGTCTCGGCGCCAGCGCGGCGATCATTTGCTCGACGTGCTTCCCCAGATTCTCGGCATTCAGATCCTGGCGCCCAAAATACCCGGGATACATCAGATCGAGCACCGTGGTCAGGATCTCGACGATGCCCTCGCGCGAGGGTAGATAGCCATGCGAAATGCGCCGCCCGCGCTCATCACCCAGGTAGCTCGCCAGCAACTCCTCTGTGAGTTCCTCGAGTGCGGCGGCTTGAGTCATGGCTGCGGGCTTGGCGTTCATGGATGTCTCTTGCTACGCGACCGCCTGCATCTTCTCGACTTCTTCGAACAAGCCTTCGAACAATGCACCCGACAAGTAGCGTTCTCCCGCATCCGGCAGGATCACCACGATGGTCTTGCCCTTGTTTGCCGGATCGCGCGCGAGACGCAGGGCCGCTGCCATCGCCGCACCGCAGGAAATGCCGGACAAGATACCCTCTTCGCGAGCCAGCCGGCGCGCCGTCTCGATGGCCTCCTCATTGGTCACCAGTTCGACCCGGTCGACCATGGACATATCCAGGTTATGCGGGATGAAACCCGCACCGATGCCTTGGATCTTGTGCGGCGTCGGCGTCAGCGGCTCGCCCGCGCGCGTTTGCGAAATGACCGGCGAGTTGGTCGGCTCCACAGCCACGGTCAGGATCGGCTTGCCGCGCGTTTTTTTAATATAGCGGGACACACCGGTCAGAGTGCCGCCGGTGCCGACACCGCTCACGAAGATGTCCACGCTGCCTTCCGTGTCGTCCCAAATTTCAGGACCCGTGGTTTTCTCGTGGATTCCCGGATTGGCGGGATTGTCGAATTGCCTGACCCACAAGTATTTCTTCGGATCCGAAGCGGCCAACTCCTCTGCTTTGGCGATGGCCCCCTTCATGCCCTTGGCGCCGGGCGTCAAGATGAGCTTTGCGCCGAGTGCCGCCACGACCTTGCGCCGCTCCATGGTCATGGTGTCCGGCATGGTAAGCACGCAGCCATAACCGCGCGCCGCGGCTGCATACGCCAACGCAATGCCGGTGTTGCCGCTCGTGGCCTCGACAATCGACATGCCGGGCTTCAGCGCTCCGCGCTCTTCGGCGTCCCAGACCATCGCCGCTCCGATACGGCATTTCACCGAGTAGGCCGGATTGCGGCCTTCGATCTTGGCGAGAACGATCGCACCGCTGCTGGCATCGAGCCGGTTGATCCGCACCAGCGGCGTGCGGCCGATGGACTTGGTGTTGTCGTCATAAACAGGCATGGGAACTCCGCGCGGATTGGTGACCGGGATTTTCCTCCTAAGCGCGGCTGAAAAGCCATAGAAGTTTGTTATGAGCGGCTGCCGCCGCGTTATAAGCACCAGCCCCGCGCACTCCAGCCCCGCGCAGGCTCCAGCCCGCGCAGGCTGCGGCGCCTGTTCTTGGCATCGCGCCCCGGGGCTAGCTGCTCGGCGTCATCGACAGCGGCTGGGGCCTGCCCACCAGGTATCCCTGCACGAAGTCGATGCCCATGCCCGTTACCGTATCCAGCGCCCATTGATCCTCGACATGCTCCGCCACCACCCGGAAATTGAGGCTGCGCGACAGCTCGATCATGGCCGCCACCATGGCCTGGTTCACCGCGTCCCCGGCGAGATTCTTGATGAATGAACCGTCGATCTTCAAATAGTCCATCGGCAGGGTCTTGAGCGTCGAGAATGAACTCAAGCCTCTGCCGAAATTATCCAGGGCAAACTCGCACCCCATGCCGTGCAGTACGGCAATGAAGCGTTGCGCGTGATCCAGGTTCGCAACCACCGAGGTCTCCGTCACCTCGAAGCAAATGTCGTTGGGATTCGCGCCCGTGTGGTCGAAACATTCCACCACGAATTCCAGAAATTCCGCGTCGCCCAGGGTCTGGCCGGCAATGTTGATTGCAACGCTGCGGCCGGGCGGCAGCTTCAGGCCGCCGCGCCCGAGCGCGGCCAGCACGGCCTGCACCACCCAGCGATCGACGTGCGGCATCAGACGATAGCGCTCGGCGGCGCGAATGAATTCCGCCGGCGGCGCCGCCGGTTGTCCGCCCTCGCCGGCGAGCCGCACGAAAACCTCGAGCGCCGGTCCGCTCAAGCCCCCGGCGCGCGCATGCACGATGGGCTGGTAGTACAGCTCGAATTTATTGTCGCGCAGCGCGCCCTGCAGTTTCAGCAGCCAGTGGATTTCGCCGCTATGGCGCGCGTTCGCCTCCTCGCGCGCCGAATAGACGTGCACGTGCAGGCCGCCCTGCTTTTTCGCGACATAACAGGCGGAGTCGGCCGCGTTCATGATGTCTTCAATGGTGCCGCTGTCGCGCCCGATTTCAACCAGTCCGATGCTGACGCCGACATTGAATATCTTGTCCTTCCAGACGAAGCGATAGTCGTCGACCGAGCGCACCACGTTGTCGGCAATCTGCCGGGCTTTCTCCAGCGGACAGCCGGCCAGCAACAGCGCGAACTCATCGCCGCCGATGCGGCCCACCGTGTCCGAATCGCGCACCGCCTCCTTGATGAGCGA
>Ga0210406_10002573_pt1 | contig 20587 bp, 19 predicted proteins | sample IncBWC30MmetaG_FD_155454 | JGI IMG/M metagenome (GOLD analysis project Ga0210406, IMG submission 155454) | Forest soil microbial communities from Barre Woods Harvard Forest LTER site, Petersham, Massachusetts, United States - Inc-BW-C-30-M | ecosystem: Environmental > Terrestrial > Soil >... | reverse complement strand
GAGTCCCATCGACTACCTCGAGCTGCCGATCCCGACCTTGAAAGTCGGCGCGCTCGGAACGCACAACACGCTCGGCCTGGCCAAGGACAAAAAGGCGTCGTTCATTCTCGCATCGACATCGGAATGTTATGGCGATCCGCTGGTGCATCCGCAAAAGGAAGATTACTGGGGCAACGTGAACCCGATTGGCCCGCGTGGCGTTTACGATGAAGCAAAGCGTTTTGGCGAAGCGATGACGATGGCGTATCACCGATATCACAAAGTCGACACGAAGATCGTGCGCATCTTCAATACTTATGGGCCGCGGATGCGATTGCGTGACGGGCGCGTCGTGCCAGCGTTCATCGGTCAGGCGCTGGCCGGCAAACCGCTGACGGTTTTCGGCGACGGCTCGCAAACACGCTCCTTTTGCTACGTGTCGGATTTGATCGACGGGATTTTCAGGCTCGCGATGGGCGACTTCCACGAGCCGGTCAACATCGGGAACCCGCGCGAGATGACGATCAAGCAATTCGCGGAGGAAATTCTCCGGATCACCGGCGCGAAATCGAAGATCGAATACAAGCCGCTGCCGGAGGACGATCCCAAGGTTCGGCAGCCCGACATTTCGCGCGCGAAAAAAATTCTCGGCTGGGAACCGAAAGTTGAGTTCGACGAGGGAATTAAGAAGACGATTGAATATTTCCGGAATGCGTCAAAGAGTGCTGGTTCGAAGTAAACCCAGCCTCACGTGAGCATCCGACGCATTTTTGTTTACGGTTTTCTGCTTTTTCTGGCCACCAGCAGCATTCATGCGGCCAGATATCAGCGGACCCAAGACGGCAAGACACTTGTTTGGAATAGCCAGCGCGGCGTCGCGCAGGAAGCGACGTGGTCAGGTCTTAAGGATTTGAACGGCTATGCAACGGGCGAGGGGACTTTAACGTGGTATCGCCTCGGAAGCACCGTCAACACCTATACCGGCAAGATGGTGAAGGGAAAATTTGAGGGACCGGTGATCAGAGTCCAGGGCGCGACACGATTGCAGGCAACTTTCGCGAATGGCGAAATCGTCAGCGGTTGGTTGGAGCCGGGAGAATCAGCGAACCGCAGTCCGACTCCGTTGCCTAACGAGCAATCGCCCAGACCCGCGGAAACGGCTGCGAAACCAGTGACTGAATCACCAACGGCGTTTCCAACGGCGACACTAACACTAACACCAAGACCGACACCGTTAGGGACGCCACCAATAGAACCGACGGCGATTCCGACGCCGAAATTGACGCCGACGCCAAAGTCAACACCAACCCCGACATCCACGCCGCGACCAACGCCGATATTCACACCGCGACCAACGCCGACACCTACTCCAACTCCGACGCCAACGCCCACGACCGTACTGCTGCCGACGGCCACGCCATTCCCGAAGTCCACACCGGTGGGAATGCCAATCCTCCTGTCGACTCCAAGATCGACTCCGACTGCACCGCCGGTTGAGCAGTTTAAGAAATCCGGGCCGATTGTCGAAGTACCCGAAGCACCGATTCACAGTCTCGAATTGGCTGCGCCGGCGTCTGCGTCACCGCAAGTGACGCTTGAGGGAACGCCACGAACTGAGGTCGCGCCCTCGTCGCCGGGATCCGGTTCGCCGAGGTCTTCGCCGGCCGCTGGTTCGGGCCAGATTGATCCAGCAGTGAAGCGGCAAATGATTGCCGACTTGAAGAGACAGACGGAGTTCGTTCTTGGGGAGGTGCAAGACGCGACCGGAAATTTCCGCGAAGTCAACCAGCTGGACCAGGTGAAAAATTTGCCGCCGCGTGTCTCGGCTCATGTTTCGTTGCTCGCGAACCAGGCGCGCGAATTTCGCGCCAAGCTCGGATATCAAGTCACCTACTATGAATGCCTGGCTGAAATCCAGGCGGTCGATACGCTCGTAGTTTTCGATGAAGCGACGAGTGATCTCGCGGACAAGGACGCGCCGTCGGCGCGCAAGGCATTGGCGACCTTTAGGTCGCGCTATTCGGAACCGGCTGCTGGGGCTCAGAAGCCGTTGTGGCGTTATCTGGTTTCACTGTTTTCATTGTGCGATCGATTAAAGAACGAAGCGGAGGGGCATTTGCCCAAAGCCCTATCGTTTGAGACATCGGGCAAGAAAAGCGAAGCGTTGCGCGAGTTGCGCGAAGTTTATCGGATCTATCCAAATCCGGTGACGGCTGAGAAAATTCGGCAGCTTGAGGACCAACTGCGGTCAACACCGTAAGATCGCCGCCATGTACGAACATCGAACTGTTCCGTTGCTGAGCCGGGCAAAGTTTTTGCGCCGCGTCGGTCGGCATTTCCTGGCCGCGCTATTCGTGATCGGCTTCGCGCTTGGCATTGGCGTAACCGGATATCATTGGTTGGGTGGCCTGAACTGGATCGACTCGCTGCTGAATGCGTCGATGATTCTTGGTGGAATGGGTCCGGTCGATCCGCTTCATTCCAACGCCGCAAAAATTTTCGCATCGTTATACGCATTGTTTTCAGGCCTGGCGTTCATCGGCATCGCCGGCTTAATGCTCGGGCCGTTTGCCCATCGCCTGCTGCATCGGGTTCACCTCGAAGGAAAGTGAGAGAAAACCGCAACTGTTGAGCGAGTTGGGCGTTTATATCGTTGATATGGATAATTTTGCGGAAGCTGGTATCATTGCGGTCGTGAAAAGTCGGGCCCTGAAGTACTCGCTTGCCTGCGTTCTCGGTTTGGTGGGCATCGCATTTTTCTCAACTACTTCGCACGCCAGCGACTTCGATCCGATCTTTGGATTTTATCGGCCGGAACTTTTCGCCAGCGCCGATAGCTCGGGGCTATTGAGTGAATTGCCGAGGACCGAATTTTTGGATGGACGTCTGCCCGGTTCCACCGCTCTCGGCCGAATGGGCACGGCGGCGGTCGGAAATTTTCCGACGGCGCTAGTCAGCGCGGAGCCGCGTCAAAAGGGAAATCCGAGTTCGGGACCGGTGAGAGATCCAAAAGACGGCAAAGAATATTCTTCGGTTGAATCGATGGCGCTGGAAAAAGCGTCGCTGACGTGGACTGGCGGTGAGGTCGGATTCATGTACGGACACGAGAGCGGAAGATTTGGCGGCGACACATTCAGCTCTTATATCCTGGGCGGCGTTGGCAACGATCATCTTCAAATCAATGTCGGGGCCGGCTACGAGGAAACGCATTTTTCGCATTCGCATCATTGAGTCCTGACCGGCCCGCCGATTCGAAATCAGAAACTCCGGGAGGAATGTCATTCCCGACCTCGTCACCAGTTTCGAAATCAAAGCCGCGTAAGTCCTCGCGAAATTAATAGCAGGCGCGCTGTGACTTGGGACGAGCAACGCGTTCCGATTCTGTCTTGATGTGACGTGAATTCCTGCGTGTAATCCGCGCCGGGAACCGAGGGCTTTATTTCGCGAAAGCTCATGAAACATTTTTGTCTGCCCATTCGCATGGTCGCAGTTGTCGGTCTGGCGATCGCGTTTGCCGCCAAGCTCCACGCCACCGCGGAGTACGATTACAAACCGGGGGAGTTTCTCGTCGTGAAAGGCGGAAAATCGCCCGACAAAAAATTTGCGATCGTGTCGGGCGAGAAAGAGAAGGACCAGTTCGGCGTTTATTTGATGGACGCGATAACGAAAAAAATAATCGGCAAACTCGAAGAAGTAGCGACCGATCTCGATAGCGCGCCCGACGCTTACTATGCGCGCTGGTCGCCCGATTCGAAACACGTTGGCATTTCGTCGCGAAGCGATCGCCACACGGTCGAGAACGTGATTTATCGAATCGAAGATCGGCGGGCCTATGTTGTGCAGACGCCGGAGCTGCGCTGTCACGCTGTCCCCGATTTTTGCCAGCTGCTGAAAGAACTCGGCGGCGATTCGAACAAGGACAGCGACGAATCCGATTCAAAAGTGCGGCAGAACGAAGATGCATCCGAAATCATGAAATGGATTTCACCGACACGTTTCGTCGTCAGCGAAGAATCGCAGTTCCAGGTCAAGACCCGCGATCCCTCAGCGGCGCTCGGCAAGTACGGCGAAGTCGAAAAGGAAAATGATGACAGCGCTGATTCGCCGGGCGGTGTCTACCACGTTTGGTTCGATGTCGAAGGCGAGTGCGAACTGTTGCCCGGCGACAAATCGCAAGTTGTCAGCACACATCCGGTCGAGAAAAAACACGAGGACGAGTAACCCGACGCCGCGAAAAATCGCGCTCTAATGCGAATTCAACTCCGCCGCGCTCTTAAGATCGGCTTCGGCGCCGGCTGCATCGCCTTTGGCGCGCCTGGCCTCGCTCCGGTTCTTGTACATCAGCGCGATCTTGGGATTGATCTCGATCGCCTTACTGAAATCAGCAATCGCACCGTCCAGATCGCCTTTGGCTTTTTTCACGTTGCCGCGATTGTTGAAGGCGTTCGCATTTTTCGGATTCAACTCGATGGCCTTGTTGTAATCCGCAATCGCACCATCCTTGTCTTCCTTCGAATTCTTCGCGAGCGCGCGATTGAAATAAGCAAACTCCGCATTCTTCGGATCCAGTTCGATTGACTTCGAGTAATCCGCGATCGCGCCGTCGTTGTCGCCTTTGCCGCGTTTGGCGATGCCGCGGTCGTTGTAATACTCGTGATCGCCAGGTTTGAGCTCGATCGCCTTGCTGAAGTCTCCGATCGCTCCATCGAAATCCCGCTTGTCGCGTCGAGCCAGGCCGCGGTTGTAATAAGCCGCGGCGGACTTCGGATCGAGCTCGATCGCGTGCCCAAGATCGGCGATGGCGCCATTTACGTCGCCGTTGTGCGTGCGGTTGTTAGCGCGAGTTATGTAACCGCCGACGTCCTTGGGGCTCGGCCCAATCTTCGGCTCCGTGGCTTGAGCTTCCTTGGGCGATTCGAGATCTTCCCACGCGCTCTCCGACAATTCGAATTCGCCGCCGTTGACACTCACCAGATAACCAAAGCTCAAAATCACCGAATTGGCCACGCTTGCTGGGACTACTTTGCCGCCTTGCAGTTTCAATGATGCTTCGAACCCGTGAAGCAACACGCTTTCGTTTTTGTCGTAAAGCGGTTTGGCGAACCGCCACTTCGTAGGACTTCCTTTCGGATTTTTCGAGCGCGCCTCGAAGAACCATTGGGCTCTGCCATCTTGCTCGGATTTGTTCACCAGCTTGATGTCGGTCGGCGCGGGAACGAACGCCGATTCGACCAACTTGATCCACCCGTCCAGTTTGCGCGCAGTTTCTTTGCTCGCCGGCTGTCCAGTTTCGCCCCAATCGCCCGATTTCAGCCACGGCTTTCCGTGTTTTCGCGCGAAGGTTCCTTCGTCGCATCGAATTCGTTCCGGCCCATTGTCCGGATAGCGGTCGTAGGCGAACGAAACCGGCGACTTGGCGATCGCGACTACATGAACGCCTGCATAAAACTCGCGGCTGTAGTCGATATTATCGGCGGCGATCTTTGTGTCGTCCTGCGCGTGCAACGTCGACGCGCTAAGAACAAAAGCGGCAGCAAACAGTTTTAATTTCATAAAATTCTGCCGGAAATCCGGCCGACGTTGGCGCGTTGCCGGTCTAAGTCCGACAGCGCGCGAAGAAAAGGAAAATCTTGGCGTTCGCAACTTGTTTGGAAGTGGGAGGCTCATTAGCATTTCTGAAAGCGAACTCTGGTGGTGAAGTCCAGAACGAGAAATACTGTTCGGCAAGAATCGTATGTCCGTGATCGATCGTAAGGGCGTTTGGACTTTTCTGCTACTGACGTTCGGTCTCACTTTTCTTTACGAGGGGAGCCTCATCCATCCGGAATAAGTGTGAATTCTGGGCTTACTTCGACCGGGCCAAAGCCACCGCCTTACGCAGTCTTACTCATTGCGGTAGCTATGTGGATTCCCGCCGTTTCGACCGTCATCGTTGCCAAGTTCATCACAAAAGAGGGATTCGGCGGGACGAATTTACGCATAGGCGCTCTCAAACCGTACGCCCTGTCCTTTGTGGTCATCCCGGCGACGTTCGCAATTATTTACGCTCTCACCTGGCTGGTCGGATTGGCAACGCCGGATTGGCAACTGCACAGCCTGCACCAAGCTTTGGTCGCTCGGGGCGTTGATACCGCAAAAATCGCAAACATAGATTCCCGCAGATTGCTGTTTGCCATCTTTCTCGCCAGTCTGGGCTTGGGGCCGGTTGTGAACGGGCTTTTTGGCTTCGGCGAGGAGCTCGGCTGGCGCGGCTACCTCCTGCCCAAATTACGCCCCGCTCATAATGGCTGGTTTCAACTATCCCGGGTTTCCTGTGCTTGGAGTGTTTGCCATGATTGGCATGACCACGGCGTTCGGTATTTACATCAACGAGATGACGCTTCGGTACAGGAGCTCAATTCTCGCTGCGTGGATACACGGGGCTTTCAATGGCCAGTTTTACGGTGTCTGGCGCATTCTCTTTTCCGCGGTTCACCCGCTTTGGGGCGGGATCACCGGCTTAGTGGGAATATTGGTCTGGGCTACTGTCGGCATGGTTGTGGTCGGTAAAGCAGCAACCGCCTCTGTCGGACCGACCGACCGTTGATGCCAAGGCGACGAACAACTGAAGGCGGAACGGCTGGCCGCCGCGCGGCAAGGATGAATTGAAGTATGAAATGAAAACAGATCGCGCGACCGCCTGCCGTGGCTTATCTCTTTGACTCATGAACTTCCCAGCTCATTCGCCCTCTCGGGCGTTCCCGTCCATGTCGCGGCTTCCCAGCTCGCTCCATTCTCGTTAGACCACTTCAACAACTGCCTTTCCGTTCACATCAAACCAACCACATAAATACCTATGAAATACATGCTCACCTGGTCAGAACGTCCGCAAGGTTCTCCCATCGAATACGAGAATGCCCAGAAGCGGATTCTGGAGGTTTTCACGCAATGGAAGGCACCCACCAATTTCAAGATCGAGTTGTTCGTGATCCGGGTGGGTGACTGGGGAGGGTATATGATGTTGGATTGCGACGACCCGTTAGCAGTTCACAAGTTTTGCTCGATGCTGCCTGCTTTTGTATTCGAGGCGCGCCCCGTGGTTCCCGTCATGGACGCTGTCCGCGTGGAATTGGAATCGATCGCCTTTCGTGACGGACTCAAAACCAAGTAATTGGTTCGTCGGCATCGTCGACCTGTTTTTGTTCGCTTTGTTCCTGCGGTGTCTCTGGAAGACAAGAGATTCGCATTTTCGATACCTGGCACTAACGAAGACCTAGTCAACGGCTCGCGCATGTTCTTCGTGATCAAAGCCGAGGTTAGGAATTCGAACGTGGAGAAGTTCGCGTTCAGAGCGCAGAAAACGATGTATGGCGGCAAACAAATCGCCAAAGGCCATACGATCTTCATCTTCGCCAGCGAGAACGAAGGCGGGCCGGGTCTCATCGCGAGCGGCGTCGTCACCTCGGCCAAAGCGATCGCCAAGAAACGCGGAATTGCCCGGCAAACGCCGCGCGTCAGCATCACCGTCAGACGAACCGCGTTGGCGAAACATCGCCTGGGGCGGAGCAAGCTCAAACTTTTTTCCAAGTGGAACGATGGGCGACCAGAGACCGAGCTCAATTTCAAATTCTACCGTCAGGCCACGAACAAGATTGCCGGCACCTCGGATGAAGCGGCGGCGTTCCTCGGCGGATTCTTTTGACGCCAGGAGCTCGAGATGAACACAATATGCCTAACCAATCGAGGCCGCGGACTCTTAAAAACTGTGTCGGCCACAGACGGTGGTTGAGTTGCAGATACCCGTCACATTTAGTATTTCGCCAAAGACCTAACTGGGTCGAGGGCGGGCTAACCCGAGGGCACATTTCGATGGGCCGCTCAAGGGCTAACTAATCCCCATCAATGGAATATTTTATGCTCGTTCTTATGTCTTACCATGTTGCGAACAAAAGCACTTATATCGTTAGGCCTTCTCTATCCCGTTGTCCTGTTCGGAGCGCCGCTGACCGAAGCCCACGTCTCAAAGGTACTCAACATCGTCACACTAATCGACCCGGCTGCGGGCGAACGTCCGGCGAAACTGGACGATGTCGTACGCAATGAGATCGCAGTCACTACCGGAATCAAGTCCCGGTCTGAACTCGTCTTCCAGGATGAAACGCTGACTCGTCTTGGACCGGAAAGTTACTTCAGCTTCAAAACCGGCACGCGTGAAATGACGCTGCAAAAAGGAACGCTACTTCTACAAGTTCCGAAGGGTCTTGGCGGTGCAAAGATTCATACGGCGTCGGTCACCGCTGCGATCACGGGTACCACCATCATGTTGGAGAACGTGCCGGGGAAAGACATCAAGGTCCTGGTTCTGGAGGGAACTTTGCGGCTTTCGATGGATGGTCGATTCGGAGATTCGCTTCTCCTGACGCCGGGCAGCATGGTGATGATGAGTCCACATTCGAAACGGATTCCAGATCCGGTCGTGATCGACATCAAAAAGGTGGTGCAGACCTCGACCTTGGTGAACATGCGGTCCGGAAAAAATGGGAAAGACGCAGGCGCCACTACACCGCCGCTGGCGAGCCTGCCACTGATCGAAAAAGAAATAGCAAAACAGCAGGTCGGAAAGGACGCACACAAGCTTGTTGACACCAAGCTTGTCATTGCCGGAAAAGGCACGAACGCTTTGTTCGGCCCGGACAACTTGATGTATCAACTCGCAGACCGAACTGCTATTGCCGTTGAAAATTTGGTGCCGGGGCCTTCAGGGCCCCCCAGTGGAGGTGTTCCGGTTCCGACGCCTCCGCCACCGCCACCACCGCCGTCTCCGACGCCCCATCGTTAATTAGTGGCGAGGTAAATCGGCGTCGCGCGCGTCCAACAATCATGGCTGGATGGCCAATTGAATATGGTTCTGCTCTTGATTCTGTTTGGGTTGTTGATGGCAACCGCTGGTCTCGCCTTTTTCGTAAGGCGTCGAAAAACAATTGGCGCGTTATTGTTAGTGGTGGGCGGCGCTCTGGTCGTTCTCGGCAGCATCGCGCTCCTGAGCTTTCATCCATAAGCAGTTGTTGAGATGAAAACTTACAACCGCCAACCGCCCCGGGGTGCGTAAGATGGTTGATGTCGCCTCGTTGGCTAATGATCATCGTCGTGTTGGCGGCGACATTCGCGTGGCATCGCATCCGCAAGCTTTCGTTCCTCCGTCGCGCTCGGCCAGGCTCGGGCAACCCGCTGCTGAAAGAACGCTCGAAGGATTCTTCAGAGCGATGCGTGCTCTCATTGGCAACCCGTTTCTAAATGGCACCGCCTCGGCAATGGTTTAGATTCTAAGACCACTGTCCGGGGACCAACTCCTGGATGGGGCGACGTTCAGGGCTTAGTCGGCGCCCAACGATGCTCCAATGATCCGTCGGGGCCGCTAGCAACGGCACTGCTGCCGCTACTTCGGACCGGCGCTGCCGGCGCGGCGCTCTGCGGTTGCTCGGCTGGAGGTGCTGCGCGCCTGACCTTCGGCGGCGGCGTACTCCCGCCACCGCTTGGCCACAATGCGATCAGGTCGTTAGGCCCGTATCCGAAATAGAATGCGACCACTGCCGCAACTAAAAGGAACGCACCGAACGTTTTCATTTCTCTTTTCGAAAAATCAACCAGCGAGCACTGAAATTGTTGGCGACCCAGATTGAGGACGGACAGCGCTAGGAGCGTATTGCGTGATTGTAATGCTCTTTTCGCCGGTAGCAGGCGCCTCCTGGCTGCGATCGCCTTTTTCCGCGTTCGTCAACGCGAACAGGCCTGCGCGAAGCATTCCGGCCACAGCTTGATAAATTGTCAAAGCGCACGCATTGCAGCGTCCACAAAGATCGACCAGCGATATCGGTTCGCTGTAGGCGATCTGCCAGATTTCCTCCGCCATTGGCCGGAGCGTTTCAGGCTCGTTCGCTGGCCACACGAAGTTCAATTGCTGGCGTTTCAACAACGCGGTCGCTTCGCCCATTGACTCCCGTAAAGTCTCGAACTCGTCGCGCATCTGGACCGCCTGGATCAACATCTCCTCTGCGCCGCGTTTGATGGATTTGTGCTCCTTAAAATCCACGCTGGTCGGCAGCTCTCGGGAGAAGGTGAAAGTCCATGCTTTGCGCGGTTGAATGAATAGTTGCCAAAAAGCTTCTTCGCCGAGCAACTGCTGAAACCGGCCCCAGTGAGGCGCGCCGCTTACGAAGTAGAACTCGCTAATAATTTCTCCGCGTTCGTCATTGATGAACAGCGTGCCCGTCCGGAACGAACGGACGATGGTTTGATAAATCGTGATTAAATCAAAGTTGACCAGACTGCCGACCAGTTCGCAGCCTGCCTCTATCGTGCGTGCTTGGATTAATCGCCGCGTCATGTTCTCGCACAGGAAAAGCACGAACGAGGGAACACGGCGGACTAACTCCGGGAAGTCCTTGGCCGCAAAACATTGGACGCTGAGCATCGCACAGGCGCGGGCGGCTTGATCGCGTGGCATCCGGTTAAACGCGCCGGTTTCGCCGAAAATATTGCCCCGGCACAAGACGACTGAACCTCCCGGCGACCCTGGTCCCGGGATGATCTCGACCAGGCCGCGATTAATGATAAAGAACTCGTTACTTTCGTCGCCAGGAGAATAGACCAGGTCACCTTCGGCGTAATGTTTCACGCGCGAGAGCGCGCCAATGGCCCTTAGTTCCGCTACCGGTAAGGACGTGCAGAAAGAAAAGAAATCGTCTGGCAGCATGCTTAGTTGTTGGGGGAGCAAGAGTTGTGCAGATTATGGGCCAATATCGACAATTTCGGTCATGGTTTGGGCGCGGTCACGGGAGCCCGTGCGCCGGACAATCAGAAGCTTCCAAGCTGCCGAAACCAGCGCAGCGCGAGTTGAACCTGCGCCGGATCGACTTCGTGACCGCCATCGAATGATTCGACTCGGACGCGCTTAAATCCGGTATTCGCCAACGAGGCCCGGACATGTTCATGCTTCCAAGGCGGCGCAATCGAATCGCCCGTCCCGCTGCTGAGCCAGATCGGAATGTTTAGAAAATCGGGCGGCGGCCGATACCTTTTGTAAGCGAGGGTGATTTGATCATCGTTTATCCCCGCGAGAAAAAGTCCGGAGATCTTTACCGCCTGCGCTTGCGCGAGCATGGCAGCCATGTAACCACTCCGCTTGGCGCCGCCGGAGAATCCGCCGAATGCAATCGGCCAGTGCATGGATTGCGGCCAGTTCCGGTGCAGCATTTGGATGGCAGCGCTGAGAAGGCCAAGCCGCCAGGAATCCGAATCATCGCGCGGCGAAATCGTCGCGTCCGCTGCAAGGACGATCCAGCCTTCAGCGATGCCCGGTTCCTGATAGAACGGCGCGTCCATCGCATTGGTGCGACGATTATCCGCCGTCGATATTACAATTAAAATCGGCCACGTCCGCGCGGGATCGAATCCTGTTGGAAAACTAATCAGCGCGCGGCCGGTCGTTGGTCGCGGGTTGCCGCCGGCTGCGGCGTAATTCTGAAAATACTGATCGATCGGGAACTGGATATCGAGGGTCGCGCGAGGGTGGACTGGTTGGCCGGCGAGCGTTGCGCTCTTGCAAACGCCGGCGCCACTCAGACAGAGAATTACGATTAGCGCTACTCGACCAACGCGATCCATCAAGCCAATGAATCGAACCGGGAGCGATTTGTCTAATCGGATTGCGCAATCCGCGAAATGAATTTTTTTCTCGCCGTCGGCTGCGCTCTACTGCAAAATCGGCGCGACGTTAGTAAACGTCCACAATTTAACCCCCCTGTTTCCCCCAAAATGGCCAAGCCCAGGCGCATCGTCGCTCTCAATCTCGGTTCGCAGACAATCGGGCACGCTGAATTTCGAGTGCAGCCACAAGGCGGATTGGTTCTGCATGCCTATGGGTCACGTGAAGCGTTAATCGATCCAGCAAATCCAAGTCTCGATGAAGCCGAGTTGGCTTCATTGCGCGAACTAGTGGCCGAACTTCAAACCCAACGCTGCGAAGTAAACTACGCGATCGCGCCGCAGTCGGTCTTCGCTCGTTTTGTGAAATTGCCCGCAATCGAAGAAGAAAAGATCCAGCGGATCGTGGCGTTCGAAGCGCAACAGAACGTGCCGTTTCCGATCGACGAAGTGGTTTGGGATTACCAGGTCATCGGCGGCGGCGGAAACGAAGAAATGCAGGTGGTGCTCGTCGCGATCAAGGCCGATTTGCTCGACGAGATCAACCGCGCTGTCGAGGAAACCGGGTTGCGAACGGCGGTCGTCGATGTCGCGACGATGGCGCTCTACAACGCGTTTCGTTACAACTACAATGAGCTGGACGGATGCTCGTTGCTCCTTGATATCGGCGCGCGCACAACCAATCTGCTGTTCATTGAGCCACAGAAAGTTTTCGCGCGCAGTATCCCGATTGGCGGCAGTTCAGTGACCGCGGCGATCTCCAGGGAGTTCAGCGAGCCATTTGCGGCAGCGGATCTTCGAAAGAAGCAGGACGGCGATGCCGAAACGTCTGATCTTAATGTGAGCCGTGTTGGCAAAGTGCTGCGAAGCACAATGACGCGGCTCCACGCCGAAGTGATGCGCTCGATCGGTCATTATTGCGCGCAACAACAGGGCAATACGCCACAGCGTCTGTTTCTTTGTGGCGGAACAGCGAGCGCGTCTTACATCCGAGAGTTCTTCCATGAAAAGCTGCATGTGCCCGTTGAGTTCTTTAATCCGCTTCGAACGCTGGTGATCGCGCCATCGGCGTCGGTTGAAGAGTTATCGCGCTCAGCGCACTTGCTCGGCGAACTTGTTGGCCTTGCCCTCAGATCGGTTACCAATTGTCCAATGTCGCTCAACTTGCGGCCGGCGGTTGTCGTGCGACGGCATGAACTTGAAAAACGACGGCCATTTTTTGTGATGTCTGCGACCGCGATCGTCCTCGCACTTCTCGGCTGGGGCTTTTACTACGCGCGCGCCGCCCAGGTAATGCGCGAGAACGCGGAGAGAATTCGGGAAATCAACCGACCGATGCGCGTGGCCGCGGATAAGATCGACAAGCTGGGCCGACAAGCGTCGTCGCTCGATGCGGTGACAGCGCCGCTAGTCAGCGCGATCCACAACCGATTTTTCTGGGTGCGAATTCTTGAAGACCTGAACGCGCGGCTCCCCAAGGAAAACATTTGGATCACCGAACTTATAGCGACGTGCGGCGGCAACCCGGTTGGTCTCGATGATAAGCATTTGGTCGAGAACGCGCCCGCCCAGGCGCCATCAAGATCGACCACCAAAGATCCGGTGGCCCGAACAACGATCGACGGTCTACTGTTGCGCGGTCTCTATTTATATAATCCAAAGCAGCAGGAAGTGGTCGTCGATTATTTTCGAAACCTGGCCGGTTCGCCGTTTTTCAATGTCGATCCGAACAATCAGGCGCGCGCGATCAAATCGACGATCCCAAACAATACGGAGTGGGCTTTTCCCTATGAACTGCACCTCGCTCTGAAGAAACCGATCACGCTGCCATGAATTGGTATCAGGAAAATCGCTGGCTCGGAGATTTATTAATTGCGTTCACGACCTGCCTTCTGCTCTCAATCTGGTTCTTGTTCCACGCCCGCAGCGAATTCTCGGACGCTTCCGCGTTATTCAATGAGGTCGCTACCGAGCGCGCTCGTTTGGAGCATCTCAATCCTTTTCCCAACGAGGAAAATTTTCGGAAAACACAAACTGCGCTCGAGGATTATGGCGCGTCCCTCAACAAAACGAAACAGGAGTTGAAAACGCAGGTAATACCGGCTGCGTCGCTCGCGCCGAACGAATTCCAGGGGCGTCTTCACCAGGCGATCATCGATGTTACGGAAAGGGCGCGCACTAATCGGGTGAAACTTCCCGGGAACTTTCATCTTGGCTTCGACGAATTCACCAACGCGTTGCCGGACACGTCGTCGTCGTCGTTACTGGGCCAGCAGCTCGCTGAGGTGGAGCTGCTCATAAATATATTGATCGACAACCGTGTCGACGCGATCACGAGTTTGAAGCGACCGGCGTCGAAAACTGAATCGGCCGCTTCCACTGTAGTACGAAAACCTCCCGGCGGCGCGCAACAAACGATCGTCATTGAGCGAGACGTTGTCGAACTTGCGTTTAACGCGTCACCATCTGCGCTCCGAAAGGTTTTGAATCAAATCGCGAACCCGGACAGACAGTTTTTCATCGTTCGCACATTGCATATCCGCAACGAGCGGCAAGAAGGCCCTTCACGGGAGCAAGGCGATGGGGATGCCGCGCCAAGTTTAGCGACTTCAGGGGGCGCGATAAAATTTATTGTCGGAGACGAGCACGTGGAAACCGCGGCCACTGTGGAACTCGTGCGTTTCACCTTTTAATGGATTGGGTCCGCAAATATTATGAGCGGGGACTGTTGATTGTAGCAGTCACGATCCTTTTTGTTTCCGCAGTTGTCATTTGGCAAGAGGCGGTGCGTCTCAGTTCGCAACTTGCCGTGATGTCGCCCGCGCCGGCATTAAAAAACGTGCCTCCAACGGCGAAAGCGCATGAACTCGAGGCAGCGATTGAAAAATTGCATCAACCACCGCAATGGAAATTTGGCGGACCGTCGGGGTTGTTCGTTCCCGAAAAACATTTCATCGGCGCGAATGGACTGCCGGCAGCGCTGCAAACAACCAACGTCCATCCGCCCGTAGCAAACGAATGGCTGGAGCGATTTGGCTTGCCAATCGCCGACGCCGACGTGCTCGAGCAGGATCCGGACAATGACGGATTCAATAATCTCGATGAGTGGGCCGGCCATTCCAATCCGAACGATCCCAATTCACATCCTGATTACTTCACGAAACTCAAACTCAAGTCGGCCACCGAAGAACCTTTCCATCTTGTGTTTTCGTCGTGGGTTGGTGACACCTATGCGATAAACACGATCGATATGAGACAGCCGACGCAATTTGTGAAGGTCGGCGATTCGATCAAAGGAACGCGATTCAAGGTAGCGAAGTTTGTCGAGAAATATCAGCCGAACCAATACGGCGCGAAGCTCGACGTCTCGGAGCTGACCCTCGAACAAGAGGAAACGCACCAACAGCTAACGCTGGTGAAAGAAAAAGTGGCGACGTCGCCGGAATCGGTCGCGACGTTCTTCTACACGTGGGGCGGGCGACAGGAATTCCGAGTCCGAAATGATCAAGAATTTTCATTGAAACCGCAGGAGCTGATTAAATACAAGCTGGTAAGCGTTGGACCGACCAAGGCAGTGATCGTGAACTCGCAGCGGTCAGGCGAGCCGATCGAGATTGGCCTGTTCAATCCTTGATCGTCCCCATGAGAAAACAATCCCCCCATGAAAATGCAATTCCCCCGTTACTCTGGTTCTCTTGTTAATCTAATCGCAGCGATTCAACTTCTTTCCTGTTCGATCGTTGCCGCGCAAAATGTTGATCGGATCGCAAAACGCGAGATCGAGCGACGACAAGCGGAACTGCCGCGCGGAGCCGACGCGATTGCGCGGGCACAGGCGGCGATGCAGGCCAGGAACTATCGTCTGGCGCACGATGAATTTCGGACCGCATTAAATTTCCTCCCCGACGCCGTGACTTCAGCCAGGGAGCATGATGAGGCGCTGGCCGGATTTTGCGAGAGCGGTCTAAAGCTTGCCGAACAGAACATCATTGACGGCAATTACGCTGATGCAGAATCGATCATGCGCGAGGTCTTGGAATCTCGCTACAATCCGGATTGCCGGCCGGCATTAGAGCTCCTCGCGCATTTACAGCAGCCCGGCTACTACAACAAGACGATCGGACTGAAATTCGCCGAAAGAGTTGACGAAGTGAAACAACTGCTGACTGACGCGGATGGCTATTACGATTCCGGCCGCTACGATCTTGCGTTCAAGAAATACGAACAAGTCCTGGCGATTGATCCTTACAACACGGCCGCGAGACACGGGGAAGAGAAGATCGACAATACAAAATATAATTATGCGGAGGAAGCCTACAATGAGACCCGCGCTCGCGCTGTTTGGCAGGTTCAAAAAGGTTGGGAACACCCGGTCAAACAGTATGGCAAAACCGTTGAGCCATTGGCCGAGTCTTATCAGCGCGATGTAACCGGGACCGCTCGAATTACGCAAAAACTGAATGCGATTATCATTCCACGCGTTGAGTTTCGCGACGCAAGCGTGCGTGAGGCGATTGAGTTTCTCCGCCAACAGGCCGCGGCCAACGATCCGAGCCCCGACGACAAAAAGGGCGTCGATATTGTCGTGCGCCTCGCTCCGCTTGGCCAAATTGCTCCGCCTTCAATTCCGGTCGAGCACGCGCAACCGAAGACATCGAATGGCGCATCCGAAGTGACGCCGGAAGCTGCCACAACGAATGCAATGACGACATCAGTGATCACGCGACCAAGCGTTGCTTCCGCATCAGTGTCAGGGCCACCGATCCCGCCCGGCGAGGCGCGAATCACCCTTACGCTCAGTCAGATCCCGCTGGGTGAAGCGTTGCGTTACATCGCAACCCAGGCGGGATTGAAAGTAAAAGTCGAACCATATGCCGTATCGATCATTCCGATCACAGAGCAAAGCAATGACTTAATCACAAAGGAATATCGTGTCCCCCCGGGATTTATAAGCAGCACTGTGAATGTCGGACCTTCGGCGCTGGAACAGGGAGCCTACAAGAGCGGGACGGCCGCCGCGCCGATTTCAGCGCCTGGCGGCACCGGCAAAGACACACAGGAATCGACCGGCGGCCATCAACTTGTGATGCGCGAGGGCGCGAAAGAATTTTTGGAAAGCCAGGGCGTGCCGTTCCCGTCTGGCACCAGCGCACATTTTCTACCGCAAAGTAGTCGCCTGATCGTTCGCAACACCGCCGACAATCTTGAATTGGTCGATGCAATCGTTGAACAGGCGAGCGCAGCGAGTCCGAAACAAGTCGAGATTGAAGCGAAGTTCGTCGAGATCAATCAAAACAATTTGAAGGAACTCGGCTTTGATTGGCTCCTCGGTCAGTTCAACATCGGCAATCACAAGGTTTTTGGAAGCGGCGGCACAACCGGAACACAACGCCCGGTCAATCCAGCTGATTGGCCGTTCGTTCCACCTGGTAGCACTCATCCGGTTGGTCAATTCCCAGTCACCGCAGGCAACCGAAGTGGCGATTTCGCGATCAGCGCAAATGCGATCGACGCCCTTTTGTCTCCCGCGGCGGGACTGACTTCGACAGCTCCGGGAATCTTTGGACTGGCCGGTGTTTTCACTGACCCTCAATTTCAACTTGTCATCCGCGCGTTGAACCAGAAGAAGGGAATCGACCTATTGTCCGCGCCCAGAATTACGACCAAGAGCGGTCAACGCGCCGTGATTGAGATTGTCCGTGAATTTCGTTATCCGACCCAATTCACGGAACCAAAAGTTCCGGACATCCAAAGCCACGGCACGACCAATTCGACGACGACCACTGTTGCCTTGCCAGTCGTCGGGCCGTCGACACCGTCCAATTTCGAAACTCGAAACACCGGTGTCACGCTGGAAGTCGAGCCCGTCGTCGGGCCGGATGGCGTCACGATTGATTTGAACCTTGTTCCGCAAGTCGTCGAGTTCGAAGGCTTCATCAATTACGGCAGCCCGATTAAGACGGTGAATCCGGCGCTGCTTGGATTTTCTCCCTCTACGCTTCTTGGAATGACCACCGATGCAATCACCCTGACTGATAACGTCATCAATCAGCCGATTTTTAGCACTCGCAAAGTGACGACCAGCGTCAGCGTTTGGGATGGGCAAACGGTTGTGCTTGGCGGTTTGATGCGAGAAGACGTTCAAAAAGTCGAAGATCGCACGCCGATCGTCGGCGATCTTCCGCTCGTCGGCCGCTTGTTTCGCACGAATGTCGATCAGCACATCAAGCGCAACCTCATCATTTTCGTAACGGCGCGGCTGGTGAATCCAGCAGGCCAGCCGGTTAACCAGGCGGAAGAAGAAGAGGAAGCAGTCGAGCCGCCAGTGTTACGGGAAATCCCCGCGTATAAGAAATAGTCGATTAACAGAAGAAAACGAAGGTAACAAAGTTTTTCAAGCTTTCTAAGTGCCGGCCCACTCTCTTTGTTTTCTTCGTTCCCGTTTGTTTTAGCCATCCGCTTCTATGCGTCCATTGCAGAAAAAGGCGGACCGGTTCGAAACAAAACCGACTAGTCGGCTGATTTCTTGTTGGAACGGTAAACGTCGCCGTTCTCGGCCATTTTTTTGTCCTCATACGGAGCAGCGACTCGCCGGTAAAGCTCCAGTTTCGCGCAATCGATCGCGCCGATGACTTCGTTCAGGTGCGCGTAACGGATGCCACCTTTATCTTCCAGATAACGATCGGCCAGGGCGGTGATAGCAAAGTTAAGTTCGCCTGGATCCTGTGGCTTCGCTCCGGCGAGAATCGCTTCCCGTCTTTCTGATGTGATGTAAGGCATCAGCGCAGCCTACCGCGACGCCCCTAACAAGAAAGATTCTTTCTTGGTCGTTTGCAGTCCGCAGACGCCTCTGGTTTCGGCGTTGACGAGGGCTATCAAATTTAGGACGCTTTTGTTCCCCCGTGGACAACCGAGACAAGCTACACGCCGAATAGATGCCAGCTATCGGGATAACCGGGGGAGTTTCCACCGGCAAAAGCACCTTCTGCAATTGTCTGCGCGAAATTCTGCCCACGGCTGGATTTTTCGATGCCGACCAGGCCGCGCACGATCTGGTTGATCTCGATGAAGTTAAGCAGGAGCTGCTCAACGAGTTCAGTTTCAGCGTTTTTTCTCCGAGCGGTGACTTGAATCGGGCCGCTCTTCGAGCGATAGTCTTCCGAGACGCCGCCAAAAGGCAGGCGCTCGAAAAAATTCTCCATTCGCGGATTCGCCGGCAATGGAGCACTGAAGCGGACAAGCACCGCACATCTTCCGAATTTTTCTTTGCAGACATTCCTCTTCTTTATGAAACCGGTGGCGAAACGCTCTGCGATCGCGTGGTGGTGGTCGCGTGCTCGCCCGAAATTCAGCTCGCCAATCTCATGCTGCGAATGGGGATCGAGCGCGATGCCGCTAACGCAATGATCAAATCTCAAATGCCGCTCGAGGAAAAAATTAAGCGGGCCGATCACGTGGTTTGGAACAACGCCGATCAATCAGTGCTCGCGGATCAAGCCGCGAAGCTGGTGGCACTTTGGCGTCAGGAAAAATGGACGAAGTAAACGAGAATGTAGAGGCAGGTCCGAGCCGGACTGGCACTGTGCCGGCTGCAGGTCAACAGCGTGCGGCCGACACGGCCGTCACTACATCGGTTCGTGAGTTGAGCATTAACGAGCTCGAAAAATCCGACGATCTTTTTCCCATCGCGCGCGATTTCGATTTGCATCTTCATCCCGCGCGCACGCGGCATCATCACATTCTCGACATCGCACGGGCCGCACTTGGCCAGGGCGCGACCGTGACCGCGGAGGGTTTTCTTGATCAGGTTGGCGACGCGTTTGGGTTATTGCGCTATCCGGAGTTGAATTTTCTGCCGGTGCCGGAAGACGTTTACATTCCGAAAGCGGCTATTGATCTCTATCGTTTGCGGCCCGGTCAAAAACTTTCCGGCAAACTGCGCCTTCCGCGCGACCGTGAGAAAGGTCTCGTGCTCGACGACGTTCTGACCATCGAAGGAGAGTCGGCGGAAAAATGGAAGGAGCCGACCGACTTCGAAAAACTCACGCCTCAGTTCCCGCAGGGCAGGATCATGCTCGAGAATCCAAAGACGAACTCGATTTGCGCGCGCGGGGTTGATCTTCTCGCGCCGCTCGGACACGGTCAGCGCGGACTAATTGTCGCGCCGCCGCGCGTGGGCAAAACGATTTTGCTCAAGGAAATCGCCAAGGCGATCCGGGTGAATCATCCCGAGATCGTTTTGATTTTGCTCTTGGTAGATGAGCGGCCGGAAGAAGTGACCGATCTGGAGCGCGAAATCGATTGCCAGATTTACCATTCCAATTTCGACGAGAACGTGCAGCGGCACGTCCAGGTCGCGGAGCTCGTGCTCGAACGCTCGAAACGTTTGGTCGAAATGAAGAAGGACGTCGTGATTTTGCTCGACAGTCTGACGCGACTTTCGCGCGGTTACAATAGTTTGCAGCCGGGCAAGGGACGGACCATGTCGGGCGGCGTTGAAGCCAAGGCGTTGACCAAGCCGAAGAAATTTTTCGGCAGCGCGCGCAATGTCGAAGAAGGCGGGAGCCTGACGATTCTGGCGACTGCGCTTACTGAAACCGGCAGCCGGATGGACGAATTAATTTTCGAGGAGTTCAAAGGCACCGGCAACATGGAATTGCATCTCGACCGCGCGTTGCAGGAAAAACGGCTCTATCCGGCGATTCATCCGCTGCTTTCGGCGACGCGGCGTGAGGAGTTGCTTTATCACCCGGACGAATGGGAGCGGGTGCAACAGTTACGTAAAGCGATGGCCGCGTTGCCGCCGATCGAGGCCATGGAAAAGTTGATCGACAACTTGAACGCAACCAAAACCAACGCTGAACTGCTTCTGAGCGGTTTGAAGTAATCCGCAGCGCAAATCCGAAACTCGAATCTCGAAGTCCGA
>Ga0210406_10002572_pt1 | contig 20588 bp, 19 predicted proteins | sample IncBWC30MmetaG_FD_155454 | JGI IMG/M metagenome (GOLD analysis project Ga0210406, IMG submission 155454) | Forest soil microbial communities from Barre Woods Harvard Forest LTER site, Petersham, Massachusetts, United States - Inc-BW-C-30-M | ecosystem: Environmental > Terrestrial > Soil >... | reverse complement strand
TGCCGTTCTCGCTGTTCAGCGTGGCCGTGGCCAAACTCGGCGCACCGGTGACGATTACCGTGCTGGTGGCCTTGCTGGTGTGTCTCATACCGACGACCATCGGCGGCCTGTTGTCGGCCATCGGCGTCGCCGGCATGAGTCGAATGATGGCGTCCAACGTCATCGCGACATCGGGCCGCGCAGTGGAGGCCGCAGGCGATGTGGACGTACTGCTGCTCGACAAGACCGGCACCATCACTCTGGGAAATCGCCAAGCCGCGGCGTTCATTCCCGCGGAAGGCTATACTGAACAGCAACTCGCGGATAGCGCCCAGTTGAGTTCGCTCGCGGACGAAACCCCCGAGGGCCGCAGCATCGTCGTGCTGGCAAAGCAGCGCTTCAACCTGCGCGAGCGAAACCTGACTCAACTCGAAGCCACCTTCGTCCCGTTCTCCGCGCATACCCGCATGAGCGGCGTCAACCTGGGGCAGAGAGAGGTGCGCAAGGGCGCTGCCGAGTCGATCCGTCTGTATATCGAGGCTGCCGGTTTCATCTTCCCGCCGCGTATCTCCCAGGCCGTCGACGAAGTGGCGCGAAAGGGCAGCACACCCTTGGTGGTCGCCGACGGCGGCCGCGTGCTGGGTGTGATCGAGCTCAAGGACATCGTCAAAGGCGGCATCAAGGAACGATTCGGCGAGCTGCGCCGCATGGGCATCCGAACGGTGATGATCACCGGCGACAATCGCCTCACTGCGGCGGCGATAGCGGCCGAGGCGGGAGTGGATGATTTCCTGGCCGAAGCGACCCCCGAGGCCAAGCTCAAGCTGATCCGCCAGTATCAGAGCGAAGGGCGGCTCGTCGCCATGACCGGCGACGGCACGAATGACGCACCCGCTTTGGCCCAGGCAGACGTCGCGGTCGCCATGAACTCCGGCACTCAGGCCGCCAAAGAAGCCGGCAACATGGTGGACCTGGACTCGAATCCGACCAAGCTGATCGAGATCGTCGAAGTCGGCAAGCAGCTCTTGATAACGCGCGGATCGCTCACCACATTTTCCATCGCCAACGATGTTGCCAAGTACTTCGCGATCATTCCGGCCGCATTCGCCACCACGTATCCGCAGTTGGCGACTCTCGACGTGATGCGGCTGACGAGTCCGAACTCCGCGATTTTGTCCGCGGTGATATTCAACGCGCTCATCATCGTCCTGTTGATTCCGCTCGCTCTCCAAGGCGTGAAGTATCGCGCGCTCGGCGCCGCCTCGCTGTTGCGCCGCAACCTGTTGATCTACGGCGTGGGAGGCATCATCGTGCCGTTCGCCGGCATCAAACTGATCGACATGATACTCACGGCGCTGCGGTTGGTTTAGAGAAGGATTACGATCATGAGTTCGATGCTGCGTCCTTTGCTCGTGCTGTTCGTGCTGCTGACCGTGTTGACCGGCCTGGTGTACCCCCTGGCCGTCACCGGCATCGGCAGGGCGGTCTTCCCGAACCAAGTGTCCGGCAGTCTGGTGGTACGCGACGGCAAGGCCGTGGGTTCTTCGCTGATAGGCCAGTCGTTCCAGGAGCCGAAGTATTTCTGGGGCCGCATCTCCGCGACTTCGCCGATGCCGAACAATGCCACGGCCTCGGGCGGTTCAAACCTTGGGCCGACGAACCCCGCGCTCATCGAAGCGGTGCGAGGGCGCATCGACGCCTTGAAGGCCGCCGACCCGGACAATTCGCTGCCCATTCCCGTGGATCTCGTGACCGCGTCGGCGAGCGGAGTCGATCCGCACGTGAGCCCGGCGGCAGCGTTGTACCAGGTGGGGCGCGTCGCGCGCGCGAGGCATCTGGATGCCGACAAAGTACGTCAGCTCGTGATGGACCACGTGGAAACGCCGCAATGGGGGATCTTCGGCGAAGCGCGAGTCAACGTTTTATTACTCAACCTGAGCCTAGATCGCGCACAATAGCGGCAGATGCCGACACTGAGCGAACAACGCCCCGATCCCGATCTCCTGCTGGCGAAGGTCAAGCGTCAAGAGGCCGAGGCGCGCCGCGGTAAGCTGCGGATCTATTTCGGCTCTTCCGCCGGCGTGGGCAAGACCTACGCCATGCTGGTGGCCGCGCGCAAACTCAGCGCCGAGGGCCGAGACGTCGTCATCGGGGTCGTCGAGACTCACGGCCGCGCCGAAACAGCGGCGCTGCTCGCGGACCTGGAGATCCTGCCGCCGAAGCCGATGGCGTATCGGGGCAAGGAGCTCTACGAATTCGATCTCGACGCGGCATTGCGGCGCCGTCCTGCTCTCATCCTGGTCGACGAGCTCGCGCACTCGAATGTTCAAGGCGCGCGCCATCCGAAGCGATGGCAGGACGTGGAAGAGCTGTTGGCGGCGGGAATCGACGTCTTCACCACGTTGAATGTGCAGCACCTGGAGAGCCTCAACGACGTCGTGGGCGGCATCACCAACGTGCGGGTATGGGAAACGGTACCCGATACGGCGTTCGACGATGCGGACGAAGTGGTGCTGGTCGATATACCGGCGGACGAACTGCTGGAGCGCCTGAAGGCCGGCAAGGTTTACGTGCCGCATCAAGCGGAGAGGGCGGCGAGCAATTTCTTCCGCAAGGGCAATCTCATGGCCCTGCGCGAGCTGGCGCTGCGGCGCACGGCCGATCGCGTCGAGGGCGATGTCCAAGCCTATCGCGTCGACAAATCGATAGAGTCCGTTTGGAAAACCGCCAATGCGCTCTTGACCTGTGTGGGCCCTGACGCCGGGGCGGAGCGAGTGGTCCGGGCGGCGGCACGGCTCGCGGGCCAGTTGAATGCCGAGTGGCACGCCGTCTATGTGGAAACTCCCGGATTACAGCGCCTGCCCGCCGCCCGGCGCGAGAAGATTCTGGGAACCCTGAGCTTGGCCAAGGAATTGGGCGCCACGACCGCGGTGATCGCCGATGCCGACGTCGCGACCAGCGTGATCGCCTACGCCCGCAACCACAATCTGTCGAAGTTGGTCATCGGCCGCGATCCGGCGCGGCGGCTGTGGCCGTGGCAACGATCCAGCGGGCAGAAACTGGCGATGCTGGCGCCGGATATCGATCTCGTCGAGATCGGGCGAGCCGACGGCGTGATGCAGAACGGGGACGCAAGGACCTCCTCCTGGGCGGCGAGTCCGGGTGTGGAGTCCAGCGATCGGCGCAAGTTCAAACAGTTTCGGTACCTATGGGCGACGCTGGCGTGCGTGGCCGTGACGCTGCTGTCGATGCCGCTCGCCGCGCACTTCGATCGGTCGAATATCGTGGCGATATTCATCCTCACCGTCGTGCTGGTTGCCGTTCGTTTCGGACGCGGCGCCGCGGCTCTGGCGGCGGTGCTGAGCGTGTGTTCTTTCGATTTCTTCTTCGTTCCACCGCGGTTTTCCTTTGCGGTGAGCGACGTGCAGTATATTTTGACGTTCATCATCATGCTGGCAGTGGGCTTGATCACCGGGCAGTTGACCGCGGGCTTGCGTTTTCAGGCGCGCGTGGCCGGACATCGCGAGGAGCGGGCGGGTTCGCTGTACGAGATTGCACGCGACTTGTCCGGCGCGGTGCAGATCGATCAAGTCGTGAGAATCAGCGATGCCTCCATCGAGCGCACCTTTCGCGCCAGCGCGGCATTGCTGCTGCCGAACGCCGCCGGTCAATTGGCGGTGACTGCGCCGCGCACCGATACGGCGCTCAACGTCGACATCGGCATCGCGCAATGGGCGTTTGACAAGGGCCAGCCGGCGGGTTTCGGCACCGACACTTTGCCGGGCAGCGAAGTTCTTTACGTGCCGCTGCGCGCGCCGACTCAAGCGCGCGGCGTCCTGGCGGTCAAGGCGCGCAATCGGCGTCTGCTGCGAATACCGGAACAGCGGCAACTGCTCGACACCTTCGCCGCACTGATCGCCATTGCGCTCGAGCGCGTACACTATGTGGAGGTGGCGCAAGATGCCTTGGTGCGGATGGAATCGGAGCGCTTGCGCAATTCATTGCTCGCCGCGCTGTCGCACGATTTGCGCACGCCGCTGACCGTTCTGGTGGGTCTGGCGGAGTCCCTGACCCTCACCAAGCCGCCGCTGTCGCCGGCGCAGCTCGAGAGCGCAGGGGCCATACAGGACGAGGCGCGCCGCATGAGCACCCTCGTCAGTAACCTGCTCGACATGGCGCGCATCGAAAGCGGCGAGGTCAAGCTCAACCTCCAATGGCAGCCGTTGGAAGAGGTGGTCGGTTCGGCATTGAATGCGACTCAGGGTATGCTGAAACAACACGTCGTCGAAGTGCACGTACCGCGGAATCTGCCGCTGGTGCGCATCGATGCGCTGCTGATCGAACGAGTCTTGGTCAACTTGTTGGAAAACGCTTCGAAGTACACTCCACCGGGGAGCAGAATCATATTGGCAGCCGAAGTCATTGCGGATCAGCTCAGCGTATCCGTGGCTGACAATGGACCGGGTTTGCCCGCCGGGCGGGAGGAAGCGGTATTTCAGAAATTCACCCGGGGAGAACGCGAATCGGCGACGCCGGGAGTAGGGCTTGGATTGACGATTTGCCGCGCAATCGTCGAATCGCACCAGGGCAAGATCGTCGCCACCCACCGTCCGGGCGGCGGCGCGCGATTCACCTTCACCCTGCCGCTGGGGCACCCGCCCGCGGCCGCGGAAGAGGCGGAGGCTGCCCATGGCTGAGCCGCTGCCGGTGGCGATTCTCGTCGAGGATGAGCGCCAAATTCGGCGCTTCGTGCGCACCGCACTGGAGGCGGAGGGGTGGAGCGTGCACGAGACCGATACCTTGCGGCAGGGCTTGATCGACTCCGGTACCCGCAAGCCCGATCTCATCATTCTGGATCTGGGCATGCCCGACGGCGACGGGATGTCGTTCCTGCGTGACTTGCGCGGCTGGTCGAGTGTCCCCGTGATCGTGCTGTCGGCCCGCGTCGGGGAGCAGGACAAGATAGGAGCATTGGATGCCGGGGCCGATGACTATCTGACCAAGCCCTTCGGAGTGGGAGAATTGTTGGCAAGGGTGCGGGCCGCCTCGCGGCGGCGGCGGGACGCGGGCGCCGGTATCGGTTCGATCTTCGAGTTCGGCGACGTCAAGATCGACTTGAGCTTGCGTACCGTCCATAAGGGCGGGGCGCTCATCCACCTGACTCCGATCGAATACCGTCTGTTGACCCTGTTGGTCGCAAATTCCGGCAAGGTTCTCACCCATCGCCAAATCCTGCGCGAAGTCTGGGGTCCCTCCCACACGACGGATGGCCACTACGTGCGCGTGTACATGGGGCACCTGCGGCAGAAACTGGAAGACGATCCCGCGCAGCCCAAGCATATATTGACCGAAACCGCAGTCGGATATCGGCTGGTGCAGAGCGCTAGAGAGTGACCCCCGAGGGGCGCAGACGGCGCCTCGCGGCGCGCAGATCCTGCGGCGTGTCGACGTCCAGCGCCGCCGATGGAAGATTCAACAGCACTCGCTGCGGCGCCGGCAACCCGCTGATCAAGTCGCGAAGTCCGATATCGCCCGTCACCTCGAGCGCCCGTGAATAGAGCCATCGCGGCAGGATGAGGGGCACACCGCCGCGCAGCGTGCCGTCTTTCTGCCCAATGCCTCTCGCGATCACGCAGCGCCGAGCGGCGCGCCAGCGGGAGATCAGTCGGGCCACGTCGCGCGGCTGCAGAGCGGGCAGATCGACCGGCAACAGGAGGAGTGCGGGTGAGTAGCGCGCCAGAACGATGCCGCGGCGCACCGAACTCGATAGACCTTCCGCGCGCCGCGGATTGGCTGTGAAGACTACTTCGATTCCTCGCGATTCGATCCGATAGCGCGCCGCATGGCGCGGGATCACGACCACGATCTTCGCCGGTGCAAAGCGCGCCGCTACGTTGAGAGTTCGACGCAACAAGCTGAAGGCCCGCACCCGGGCCAAGGGCTTCGGGCGCCCCAATCGGGAGGAAAATCCAGCGGCGAGGATGAGGACCTGCAGCCTGGGAGCCTGTCTGACGACATTCATTGGTATCATGCTACCAATGAAAAGAGACCACGTGAGCTTTCAACGCCGGCCTTTCTTGACGCCGATCTGGTTGACGGCGATAGCGGCCTTCGTGGGCTTGAGTCTCGCACTATTTGCCGCGTGGGTGTGGGGGACGGCCGGCTCGACCACCGTCATCGTCGTTCGCCATGCAGAAAAGGATTTGAGTGTCAGCGTCACCGATCCGCCGCTCAGCCCGGCGGGAGAGGCACGGGCGGCGCTGCTCGCGCAGACTTTCGGCGATGCCAAGGCCTTGGGTCACGTGGACGCCATCTATGTGTCGCCCGCCCTGCGCAATCGGCTCACCGCCGCGCCCCTGGCGGCGCGCCTAGGAATTGTTGAGACGGTTGCGCCGGCCGACGACCCACGAGGCCTCGCGCGCAGGGCGCTGCGAGAGCACGCCGGGGGCAGGGTATTGATCGTGGGGCACAGCGATACCGTGCCTCGGATCGTCGCGGCACTGAGCGGCAACCCGAATATTCCGGAAATCGGCGATCAGGAATACGACACCATGTACATCGTCGCCGTGCCGCGAATCGGGCACGCCAATTTATTGCGATTGAATTACTGACGCCGCCGTGGCGCGCAACATGATCGCCTTGCGGACGAAATCCGAGTGCCGGCCGATCTTGAAATCCGCCAATACCGCGTCGCGAACCCGGCGGCTGGCGTCGATCAAGAACGTGGCGCGGCGTACGCCTACTCCCAAGGGCCCGTTGACCCCGTACATTTTGACCACGGTCTTTTGTTCATCCGACAGCAAGACAAACGGCAGCTGGTACTTGGCCTTGAACTTGGCATGCGATTCGGGGCTCTGCGGGCTGACGCCGACGACCCGTAAGCCGGCGCTTTCAATTTCCGTGTGTATGTCACGGAGGGCGCAGGCTTGGCGCGTGCACCCGGGGGTGAAGTCGGCGGGGTAGAAATAGAGAACGATCGCGCCCGCACTCAACAGCTCGGTCAGGGACCGGTCCTTTCCAGTCTCGTCCGGAAGTGTGAATTCCGGCGCACGTTCACCCGGTTTGATCATATTGACCCCCTCCTGAGCTACATCCTAGCGTAGGTTCGACCGACTTAGGCGCGATACTTTGGCTTAAGGCACTTTGCTGCTAATATTCCGGGCCCTTTAACGGGGGAGTAGCTCAGTTGGGAGAGCGTCGCGTTCGCAATGCGAAGGTCGAGGGTTCGATCCCCTTCTCCTCCACCACTATTTAGGGCCGGAAGGCTTCCCCGGCCCTGAATCCTCAAGCCTCGGTAGCTCAGTGGATAGAGCGAGTGCCTCCTAAGCGCTAGGTCGCCGGTTCGATTCCGGCCCGGGGCACCATTTACCCTAGTTTCGGGCGGGAGTGGCGGGATCATAGCCGGGCTCCAACAGGCCCCGGCTGCGTAGCTCGGCCAGAATGGCATCGCGGCGGGTCTTGGCGTCGCTCGCCTTGTCGGATCTGAACCGGCTGACTTCCTCGGTCGTGTAGGGCGTGAAATCGGCAGGCAGGCGATTGGCGGAGAACTCACGCAAGACCCAGTTGAGCAGCCGCGCCGCCGTCGAGTCATCAAGCCGGGATTGTGATAGGCCGGGCACCTGGATCAGGTATCTGCGCCCGAGTTCCGTCCGGACATAACGCCCGGAATCGTTCAGATCGGGGATGCCGGCCTCCGGGACCCCCTGCCCCTTGGCGCCGTGACAGCCCGAGCAGTTAAGCGTGTAAAGCGTCTGCAACGGCATATCTGCGCGAGCCGCCGTGGCCAAGGCGACCAACGCCGCCACCGAGAGCACACGAAGCACTCGCGTCATCGCGGCACTCCGAGCGATTGGCGCAACGCCCGCGTGGCGGTGGCAACCGGGTGGGTCGCACTGACCGCGGCCACATCTTCCGGAGCAATGGGCATGGTAGCGCCGGCAGCACTCACGTCGTTGTAGGTCTTAAGGACGTAATTGATGGTCGCTGCAATTTCAGCGTCACTCAGATCGGCGCGAAAGCTTGGCATCAATCCGCTGAACTTGTGTCCCTCGGTATCGATCGGGCCGATCATGCCGGAGACCAGGATCTGGGCCAGATAGCGCTTTCCGTCGGCAGCCCCGAGATAGGACGCGAGCGTCCCTGCCAGGGACGGCGCTACTCCCGCCGCACCATGCGCATCGGCCTGATGACACAAGACGCAGCGCTCCTTGAAGATCTTCTCTCCAAGCTCGTTCGCTTCACAGGCGGGGCTCATGACCCCGCCCAGCGCCAGTAGAAACGACCATGCGACCGCGCGCACGGTTCAGCTCGCCACTCCGACAATGAGGGACACCGTGCAGTGATAGGAGGCTTCGCTGTTGGCCATGCACCAGTTGATGTCGTTATGGACTCCCATTTCGTAGCCCGGGCGCTCATGCAAGTTGGCGCTGCAATAGCACTGACCGCAGGAAGACCGGCCACAGCAATCCATGTAGCTGATCAAATAGTCCTTGCCGTCCTTGCCGTTGCGACATGTGCCGACCCAGCTCACTTTCGAGACCTGTGTGCCCGGAGGACACTGAGATCCGGTTCCGCCGCAGCACGAGCAGAGCTGGCCGTCCATGGCACAATATTTCCAGTAGTCGCACTTGCTGGCATCCATCTGATGCTGATCCGTGGCGGGCTTACCGTAGGTGCGGTCGATCGGGAGCAGGGGCGCGAGCGCTGCGCCGACGGCAAGCTTACCCAGCAAGGAAAGCACTCCCCGGCGCGACGACAGCATCGCCAGCTTCCGAGTCGCCGTTTCTACGGTTTCATCGATCAAAGACATAACCCTCTCCTAATCGACGGAAGCTTCGGCTCGGCCGCGTGTTTTGGCGCGGTAATCCTGGAGGGACGCGACACCCATTTCCTGCGCGATCAGCAGGCTTTCGATTTGCTCGCGATTGTTGACCAGGCCTTTCGCGCTGATCAGTCCGTCCGGGCCGATGACCACGGCATAAGGCAGCTTGCTGATACGGAACGTCATGCCGAGTTCGGGTGAAAGCACATAGGGGAAGGGCGCCAGCTTCTCGCGCTGGTAAAAGCGGGCGTGCTCGCCGGCCTCGCCATCGCTGGCGAGCACGACATCCAGCGTCGCCCGCTCGTGCTGGCCGAGGGAACGCAGGATCGGCAGCAACTTCTTGCAGACCGGGCAGGTCGGCGACAGGAAGAACAGCAGCTGGCTCCGCCCGGTCGCGCCGCCGATGTCGATTTCGCCGCCACCGAGCTTGGGCAGGGTGAACACCGGTGCGCTCTCACCGACTTTGGGTCCATGGTCCATGGTGAGTGCGCCGACCGGGGCCACTCGCTCATTGAGCACGCCGATCTGGCGCGCAAGCGCCAGCACCGTCAGGACCAGCGCGATATTGGCGACCCAGAGCAGAACATTCGACATGAATAACGCAGTCATCAGCGGGTCCTCGAACCCAGCGCGCCAAACGCCTGGTTATTCGTCATCAATTGATTGACAGCGAAGTACAGTCCGATCAGCGCCAGGGATGCGCCGATCACCCCGATGGCGGACACGCTGTCGACTTCTCCTCGAGGCGGAGCCATCAAGGCAATGACTAGTCCGAACGCGACCACGAGGTTGCGCACGGCCAGTCCGGGCGACAGTTTCTGGCCGCTCGCGCCCCCGCAACCGCAGTCGATCGACACGCGTCCCCGCGCGAGGTTGACCGTGATGGCCGTTGTAAACAGCGCCATCAGGCACAAACCCGCCACAGCACCGATGCCGCTCGTCATCGGCAGCACGAGGGCCGCCGCTGCAGCCACCTCGAGCGGCGGCAGAACGCGGGCCGCCATCAGCGCGAGCCGGCGCGGCGCAATGCGGTACTGCTCGACGATACCGCCGAATACCGTCCATTCGCTCATAGCATGAAATGCAGCGACTGCAAAGATGGCTGCGGTCGTCAGGCGCGCCACCTCACCCAGCATGAAGAACGAGACTGCGTAATCCATGGCTATTCCACCCAGATCGGCCCGCCGCCTTCTAAAAGGTCCGACCTGCTGGTACCGAGAATCTTCAGGGTATCGCCATCATACCGCGTGATCGAACCCTGAATGTTCTCCTTCACGTTGACGGTGAACAACAACGGATGAGCTTCCTTGCTGACCTGCAGGTAGTTCGCGCCATCCGACTTCGCCCGCGCAGTCACCTCGTGCCTGGCCACATCCACTTTCCAGATTTCCGCGGCGGGAGTCTTGTGGCTGCCTTCCTCACCGTTCGGATGCATGCCGAGATAGAGCTGGCCGTTGGACGGGCTGTACGCGAAATTAGCGTAGCCGCCGGGCCGCCAATGGGCCGCCTTCTGCTTGGCACCGATGAAGGTCCACGGCGCCTCCTGCCTGGCAACGCCGCCGGAAAAATCGACGATGTGCACGTAGCCGAGGAATGAGATAAAAATCGTCTTCTCGCCCATGCGCACGCCGGAAATGAACAGAGCGTCCTGTTCCGGATCGAAGAGCGTGGCGCTTCGCTTGCGTCCGATTTCCTTGCCTGCTGCGTCGAAGTCGACCGTCAGCGCCGCCCCGTCGCCGCACAGCGTGGAGAACCGGCCCGGCGTGGCCGAAGAGGCATAAATGCCGAAGCAGCCGGCCGTCGGAATCTCCGACAAAATGGCTTTCGTCGCTAAATCGATGATCGAGACGGACGAAGCCGGCGTGGCATTCTGCACGAGCAGGTATTTCGATTCGGCGGATTCCACGAGGAACACCGGATACTGGTTCGACGGCGCGCGCTTGCTCGACAGAATGGTCTCACTGCGCGGGTTCAGGGTCGCGGTGTCGTAGTACTCGACGACATCGGTGCGCGTGCCGTGGTCGCCGCGCGAGAAGAAGGACGTGGCATCAAAGAGAGTCTTGCGGTCAGCCGAGATCGAAAAGCTGCCGAATGATCCATTCGTCAACTGACCCAGGACCCTGAAGTCATCGCCGTCAATGATCCGAATCTTGCTGTCGACCGCGTGCGCGGGCGGCGTCTTGTCGGCGATGTACAGGCGATGCCCATTGTCGGGCTTGAGCTCGGCGACGCCCGCCTGTTCGATCGGCAAGTCGGCAAATGCCGCGGCGGCTGAAAAAACCAGCGCAGCCGTCGCAAATGCCGCATCTCTGACCCTCAAGTTCAACTACAGCTCCTCTTCGGTACAGAGTGACATTTCGGTAGAGAGTGACATGCCATCTAGATCACCGGCAAGGGGCAGGCCGAGCCTTAAAATGTGTAAGTCAAATCGACGCCGATCGTGAGCGGCTGGTTGGTGATCACCCGGTTGTACGAGGCGTTCGCCAGCGTGAGCTGTACCATGTTTTCGAGATAGGCCTGCTTGTTGAACAGGTTGTTCGCGAATAGGGCCGCCCCCCAGCCGGCATCGGCGTGGATCCCGGCACGGATGTTCGTCAGGTCATAGGACGGAAGGGGTGTCAGCGCGCCCGTGCCAAAGCCCGGTGGGAAAGTCAGGTCGAGGCGCGAGCCCACGTAGGTATTTTCAACGCGCGCCGTGAACTGATACTTGTCGGCGAGCGCGTGCGAATACGTGAGGTTGAAGTCGGCCGTGTGGGTCGGAACGTCCGGCAGCTTGTCGAAGGGCTGGATCGTATAGTGCACGCTCGGGGTCAGCGAAGCATGGGTATACCCGCCGGAAACTCCGAGCTGGAACCCGCCTCCCAAGGCGGCGCGGATCTCGAGCTCACCGCCGGTGATCTTTGCGGTGCCGCCATTGTCCGACAGTAGATAATCGTTGGGCAGTTCCAGGACCTGGACATTGCTCCATTTCTCGTAATACACGCTGGCATTGACGGTCAGGCGCCGATCAAAGAACCGCGCCTTTTCGCCGAGCTCATAGCTCCACAGCGTATCGGGGTTATAGCTCTTCGGCCACAAGCCACCGCTGTATTTGAAGGGACTCACGGAAAGCGGGACTCCGCCCGGCGCCCACAAGGGACCGCCGGTCGGCAGAGGTTGGTTGCCGCCGCCGGGACGGAAGCCCTTCGCCGCCGTGACATAGACCATCAGATCCTTGTCGAACTCATAGGCGAGATTGAACTTCGGATTGACGCCATTCTGGGACTGCGTAATGTAGTCCTGAGACGGCGTGGCCCCGCCTTGCGGCGATCCCCAACCGGCAAAATAATCGTAGAACGAATAGTCGTAGGAATACCAGCGCAGACCTACCGTGGCCTTGAGATGATGGGTAATCGCGTAAGTGCCCTCACCGAAGACGGCATATTGCGAGATCGTCGTCGGGTTGGTCAGATTCCAGATCGCGGCGGTGGTCGCCGGTCCGAAGGTGCCGAGATCGACAAAGGCCGAAGGATTTTCGACAGCCGTGTATAGATTGAACGACGATTTGAAATGGCTGTAAAAGAGACCGCCCACCCAGTTGAGCGGCCCATCGCCCGCCGAAGCGGCCCTGATCTCTTGGCTGAATTGCCTGGAGGGGTCGGTTTCCGTACCCTGAACCGGCCCGGTTCCGCCTGGGAGATAGTAACCGATCGTGCCCGGCGCGTTGATCTCCACGCCCGATATCGGATTGTTGAAATTCTCGCTGCCGTCCTGGGACTGGATCGAAGTCCGATTCCACTGCGAGGTGATGGACGTAAGGTCGAAGGCATCGAATTTGTAATTCGCAGTCAGGCTGTAGACGACGATCTTGTCCGAGTAGGGTTCGGCGACATCAAAGGGCTGGTAATGCGCTTTCGCGCCCGGATTGCTGTCGAACGCGCTCGGTCCCTCCTGCGTGATCCGCTGGTAGAAGATCGAGGGTGTAATCGTCAGCTCAGACGTGGGCTTCCATAGCACGGTTGCGCGCACGCCGTAGAGACGCTCCGCATTCGAGCCCTTGCGCCGAGACTCGATGGGCGCGGCCTCGACATTGCCCCGGGTCGCACCGCCGTTGGTCGGCAGCGGGAACGGGTTGACGACGATCCGGTCTATCCAGCCGCTCGTGTAAGCCTCCGAGCCGACGATGCGCAGCGCCAGCTGGTCGTTCACCAGCGGAATGTTGACCATGAAATTGTCGTTGTGATTGAACCCGCCGCCGTCGGTGCCGGACAGGATGCTCTCGACACTGGCCTGAGATTCGGTCAGATTCGGCTGGTTCGTGATCAGCTTCACCGTTCCGCCCATCGAGCCCGCGCCATACAGCGTGCCCTGAGGGCCGCGCAGCACTTCGATGCGGTTGAGGTCATAGAGCGTGGGATCGATCACGACCTTGCCGTTCTGGGCTCCAGCCGGCGCCGTCATCGGGATGTCGTCCAGATAGAAGCCGACCGTCGCGGAATTGCCGCCGCTCGACGTCATGCCGCGCATTTCAAATTCGGTCTGGCCGGGGCCGTTGCTCTTGAGCGAAATACCCGGCGTTGCCGCCGCCAGCGTCGCTACATCAGTGATGCCGCGATCCTGGACGTCGGCGCCGCTGACGGCCGTGATGCTGATCGGCGTGTCCTGAACCGTGGAGGCGCGCTTCTGCGCGGTCACGACGATTTCGCCGAGCGTGCCCGAAGTGTCCGAACCGGAAGCGATCTGTGCGCTCGCAGACGCCGCAAACACGATCGCCGAACCCGCGAGAAGCGCCGCGCGGGAATGGACGACCGTTCGTCCGGTCACGTCACGCATGATCATGCCGAGTCGCTGGACTGTCATTGTCTCTCCCGTATTTTTGTAACTTGTTGGTTACTTATAATCAAAACCGAGTGACGCTGTCAACCTCGGCCGCAAGACTAGGGCTGGGCCGCGGGATGACCGGTCTACGATGTCTCGAAACAGGGGGGTTCTGAGCAATGCGGCTCACTTTACGTAGTAGCATATGCGGAGCTTGCTTTGTCGGGCGGCGCGGAGCAGTCGCGCCGCCCGGGGTGCGAAGGCGATTGTCGCCACGCGAAAACATACAAGGATGGCCATCGTGAACGTTTCTCGAAGTCAAGGTCCAAGACAATGCCAATAGCCAAGGCCCCGGCGAGCGGGCCGAAGATGCTGGGACGCCCGCGAGAAGAGCAAATGCGCAAAGGCAATACGCGCGATCCGGAGAGCACCAGCGCCGCGATCCTGGCCGCCTCGGTGAAGGAATTCACCGAGAGGGGATTCGAAGGTGCGCGCGTCGACAACATCGCCGACCGCGCCGGCATCAACAAGCGCATGCTGTACCACTATTTCGGCAATAAGCAGGCGCTATACGTGGCCGTTCTCGAAAGCACCTACGCCGCAATCCGCACGGCGGAACACGGCTTGCACCTGCCCGACCGTGATCCGGTAGAGGGCATGACCGACCTGGTCCTGTTCACCTGGCGCTACTATCTGGCGCACCCGGAATTCTTGAGCCTGCTGAACACGGAGAACCTTCATCGGGCGAAATTCTTGAAGCGCTCGGCGCGGATCTTCGAGCTCAACTCACCTTTGATCGAGCGGATCTCAGTGCTGCTCAGGCGAGGCGTCGAACAGGGCGTATTCCGTGATCGGTTGGATCCGGTGAAGGTTTACGTGTCCATCGCGGCGCTCGGTTTCTTCTACTTGTCGAATCGCTGGACGCTTTCCACGGTCTTTCGCCGTGACCTGCTCGCCAAGGAGGAAGTCGAGAACTGGGGCAGGCACATGGTTGACGTCACGCTTTCCTATCTTCGGCGGGTCTGATCGCGGCCGGGGTTGACACCGCCGCTCGACGGCGATTATAAGTAACTGATAAGTTACAAACGTGGGGGAGGCTATGGCAGTCAAGCGACTCGGCATCGTCATGCATGGCGTGACCGGACGGATGGGTTACAACCAGCATCTCGTGCGCTCGATCGCGGCGATCAGGGCCGCGGGCGGCGTCGATCTGCCGAACGGCGATCGTGCGATGCCGGACCCCATCCTGGTCGGCCGCAATGCCGACAAGCTCGCCGAGATCGCCGAACGCCACGATATCGCGCGGCACACCACGAATCTGGATGCGGCTCTTGCCGATCCGAACGACACGATCTTCTTCGACTCCGGATCGACGCAGATGCGCGTCGAGCTGCTCACGCGCGCGATCGAGGCAGGCAAGCACATTTATTGCGAGAAACCCATTTCGGAGACGCTTGATGACGCCTTAAGCCTGGCTCGCCTCGCCAAGGAGCGGGGGGTCAAGCACGGCGTCGTACAGGATAAGCTGTACCTTCCCGGACTGCGCAAGCTTCGCATGCTGCGAGATGCCGGCTTCTTCGGCCGCATCCTGTCGGTTCGAGGAGAGTTCGGTTACTGGGTGTTCGAAGGCGATCTGCAGCCCGCTCAGCGTCCGTCCTGGAATTACCGCAAGGCCGACGGCGGCGGCGTCATTCTCGATATGCTGCCGCACTGGCGCTACGTACTCGACAATCTGTTCGGCAGGGTCTTAGCCGTCAGCTGCCGCGGCGCGACTCACATTCCGGGACGCATCGACGAACGAGGGCGGCCCTACAAGGCCGATGCCGACGACGCCGCCTATGCGACTTTCGAACTCGAAGGCGGCATCATCGCGCAGATCAACTCGTCCTGGACCACGCGGGTCAACCGAGATGACCTGGTCACCTTCCACGTCGACGGCACTCACGGCTCCGCGGTTGCGGGTCTGACCCGTTGCGTGACGCAACACCGGGTCAACACGCCGCGCCCGGTGTGGAATCCGGACGAGCCGCAAACCATGAAGTTTGTGGAGCAGTGGGACGAGGTACCGGATACCGAAGTGTTCGGCAATGGTTTCCGTCTGCAGTGGGAGGACTTCGTTCGCCACGTGATGGCGGACACGCCCTGGCGCCACGACCTGCTGGAAGGTGCAAAGGGCGTACAGCTTGCTGAGTTGGCGATGCAAAGCTGGGCCGAGCGCCGCTGGGTCGACGTTCCCTCTCTCTCCGGGTCCGGCGCCTGAACGGCGGGCGGCCCATGACGAGCCTGCTTCTCCCCGTTTCAGGAGGTCGTGTGGAGCGCTACGCGCTCAAGAATGCGGCTTTGCCGACGGCCGGCAGCCGCATCGCTTCCCCGGCATTCAACCGGGTCGTCTACGCCGCCGCGCACGTCGTCGTCGATCCGCTTGCCGAAAGCGATCCGCACCTCGATGCGGTGATCGACTGGGACGAGACCCTGCAGTTTCGTCACTATCTGTGGGATCTTGGCTTCGGCATCGCTGAGGCGATGGACACGGCCCAACGAGGCATGGGGCTCGACTGGAGCGGCGCGCTCGAACTGATCCGGCGCACCCTCGCCGAGGCGAAAAGCCGCCCAGGCGCCATGGTCGGCTGCGGCGCGGGAACCGATCACCTGGCGCCGGGCTCCGCGCGCACGCTCGACGACGTGATCGCCGCTTACGAGACCCAGATCGACGCCATCGAGGCGCTCGATGGCCGCATCATCCTGATGGCGAGCCGTGCGTTGGCGGAGCTTGCCAAAGGACCGGACGATTACCGGCGCGTCTATGACCGCATACTTCGGCAGGTCCGCCGCCCCGTGGTGATCCATTGGCTGGGTGAAATGTTCGATCCCGAGCTTGCCGGCTACTGGGGCGCCCGCGATCACATGGAGGCGATGGAAGCGGCACTGTCAGTCATCGCCGGCAACGCTGCCAAAGTCGATGGCGTCAAGATCTCGCTCCTGTCCAAGGAAAAGGAAATCGTCATGCGCCGCCGCCTGCCGCCCGGCGTGCGCATGTATACGGGTGACGATTTCAACTATGCGGAACTGATCGCCGGCGACGAGTGCGGCTACTCCGACGCGCTGCTCGGCATCTTCGATGCCATCGCACCGGCCGCCTCGGCGGCGCTGAGCCGGCTCACGGCGGGCGACAAAGCCGGGTTTCGCGAGCTGCTCGCGCCTACCGTTCCGCTGTCCCGGCACATCTTCAAGGCGCCGACTCGCTTTTACAAGACGGGTATCGTATTTCTCGCCTACCTCAACGGACTGCAGAAACACTTCCATATGATTGGCGGCCAGCAGAGCGCACGCTCGCTGCAGCATCTCGCGGAGCTGTTTCGGCTCGCGGACGAGGCACGCGTGCTGCGGGATCCGGAGCTCGCAGCCAAGCGCATGGGCACGGTGATGGCGCTCGGCGGAATTTCTTAGGACATGATCGGGAAAACTGGGTGCCGGTTTTCCCGGCGGGGCCGAGTCGGGGGAGGTTACACGTGAGCGTAGAGGGACTGTCCATCAATCTCGCGACGGTGAGCCGGCAGTTTGGCTTTGCCGCCGCGGTCGACGCCTGCCTGGCGCAGGGCGTCACGGCGATAGCGCCCTGGCGCGACCAGGTCGAAGCGATCGGGCTCGGCGAGGCGGCGCGGATCGTCAAGGCGAACGGCCTTCGGGTCACGGGTTATTGCCGGGGCGGCATGTTTCCGGCAGCCGACAAGACCGGGCTGGCTGCGGCAATCGGCGACAACAAGCGCGCCATCGATGAGGCCGCCGCGCTCGGCGCCGATTGTCTCGTGATGGTGGTGGGGGGCCTTGCGGAGAAGTCCAAGGATATCGCGGCCGCGCGTGCGATGGTCGCCGATGGGCTGGCCGCGGTCCTGCCGTATGCACGGGCTTGCAAGGTGCCGCTGGCCATCGAACCGTTGCATCCGATGTATGCCGCGGATCGTGCGTGCGTGAACACTCTCGAGCAGGCGCTCGATCTCTGCGATGCGCTCGGCGCCGGCGTCGGAGTCGCGATCGACGTCTATCACACCTGGTGGGATCCGAAGATCCGGCCGCAGATCGCGCGCGCCGGGCGCAAGCGGCAAATTCTCGCACACCATATCTGCGACTGGCTGACCCCGACCCGCGACCTGCTGCTCGACAGAGGCATGATGGGAGACGGTGTCATCGACCTCAAGCAGTTCCGCGCGGACATCGAGAAGGCCGGTTTTCACGGCCCGCAGGAAGTGGAGATCTTCTCCTCCGAGAATTGGTGGAAGCGGCCCGGCGAGGAAGTCATCGCAACCTGTATTGAACGCTATCGCACCGTCTGCTGAACCGACTGGAGTAGTACCGCATGAGCTTCGAGTCACGCAATCCGGCGACGGACGAAATCGTCGCCAGGTATCCTGAGCATACGTCGGCGGAGGTCGAGGCTTGTCTCGCACGCGCGTGGTCCGGCTGGAAAAGCTGGTCGGCCTCACCGCTCGCCGGGCGTGCCGCCTTCCTGAACCGGCTCGCCGATGCCCTCGATGCACGGGTTGACGAGTTCGCCCGCCTGATCACGCTGGAGATGGGCAAACCTTTGGTGGAAGCGCAGGCCGAGGTGAAGAAGGCCGCCTCCGGGGCGCGGCATTTCGCGGAAACAGGCCCGGCCTACATTGAGCCGCAGGCCATCCCCGGCACGCACGCCCAAGTCATCTATCAGCCGCTCGGCCCCGTGCTCGGCATCATGCCTTGGAATCTGCCGTTCTGGCAGGTCCTGCGCTTCTTCATTCCGGCTGCACTGGTCGGTAACACGGTGGTGGTCAAGCATGCCGAGAACGTCAAGGGCTGCGCGATCGCGCTCGAACGGCTGGTGAGAGATGCCGGCGGTCCGGAGGGGCTCTACGTCAACCTGATGGTCGACCGAAGCGCTGTGCCCAGAATAGTCGCGGATGCCCGGATTCGCGCCGTCACTGTGACGGCGAGCGTCGCGGCCGGCCGGGCAATGGCCGCCCTGGCAGGCCAGTGCGGCAAGAAGATCGTCCTCGAACTCGGCGGCTCCGATCCTTTCGTCGTTCTCGAGGACGCGAACCTTGCCAAGGCGGTTCAGCTTGGCGTCATATCGCGTTTTTCCAACAATGCCCAGAGCTGTATCGCGGCGAAGCGCTTCCTGATCGCGGAATCGCTGTTCGAGGCCTTTTCGTCCCGCTTCGTCGAGGCCGTGAAGGGAATCGTCGTCGGCGACCCGATGCTGGCGTCGACCAAGCTCGGTCCTCTGGCGCGCAGCGACCTGCGCGACACTGTCCGTCGGCAAGTCGAGGACGCGGTCAAGCAGGGCGCCGGCATACTCGCCGGCGGCAGGACCCTGCCGGGGCCGGGCTATTTCTATGAGCCGACGGTTCTCGCCGGACTTCGGCACGACTCGCCGATCGTTGCCGAGGAGTGCTTCGGTCCCGTGGCAATGCTGTTTCCGTTTCGGGATGACGCGGAGGCGGTTCATCTCGCCAACTCGACCGAGTACGGACTTGGTGCGGCGGTGTGGAGCAGCGACCTCGATCGGGCACATCGCATCGCAGGACAGATTGAAGCGGGAGCCGTGTTCATCAACGACTTCGTTCGCTCCGACCCTCGCGCCCCCTTCGGCGGAGTGAAGAATTCGGGTTTTGGCCGCGAACTCGGCGCACTGGGGGCCCGGGAACTCGCCAACGCAAAGTTGGTTTGGCAGGGTTCCTGAGCTGGTTTCACGATGCTGGCCAAGCAGCAGCAGTACAACGTCGTCATCGCCAGCTTTCTGGGCTGGACCATCGACGCCTTCGACTTTTTTCTCCTGATCTTCGTGATGGGCGACATTGCGAAGGAGTTCGGCTCGACCGTCACGGTCGTAAGCTGGGCCATCACGTTGACCTTGGGCTTGCGCGTCGTCGGCGCGCTCGTGTTCGGGCGATTGGCGGACCGCTATGGACGCAAGCCGATACTGATCATCAACGTTCTGATGTTCTCGGTGCTCGAGTGCGCCTCAGGGTTCGCGCCGACCCTGACCGCATTTCTGGTGCTCCGGGCGCTGTTCGGCATCGCGATGGGCGGCGAGTGGGGCATTGGCGCAAGCCTCACCATGGAATCCATTCCGGCTCATTGGCGCGGCTTCGCGTCAGGGCTCCTGCAGTCGGGCTATTCCGTTGGATATCTGCTGGCCGCACTGCTTTTCGGCGTGGGCTTTGATGCTTTGGGTTGGCGAGGCCTCTTCATCGTCGCCATCTTGCCTGCGTTCTTGGTGCTGTACATACGAAGCAAGGTGTCGGAGAGCCCCGGCTGGCGGGCTTCCCGTCCCGACGCAGCAGATCGCGGCCCGCGGCGGAAGGGCGGTGCGAATGTCGGCCGCTACCTTTATGCGATCGCATTGATGGCCGCAGCCGCGACCTTCAGCCATGGGACCCAGGATCTCTACCCGACCTTCCTGCGCATCCAGCACGGTTTTTCAGTGCACGAGGTATCCTTCGTCGCAATCGTCTACAACATCGGGGCGATCCTTGGGTGCCTCAGCGGCGGGGCGCTGTCCCAATGGCTGGGGCGGCGGCGGGAGATCGTGCTGGCCCTCATCTTGGCCCTGGCGCTGATGCCATTCTGGGCGACTTCCGGTGGTCTGGTCTCGCTCGCCGGAACGGCGTTCTGTATGCAGTTCCTGGTCCAGTGCACGTTCGGCACCATGCCGGCGCATCTCAACGAAATCTCGCCGCGTGAGGCGAGAGCGACGTTCCCCGGCTTCACCTATCAATTCGGCAACTTCCTCGCCTGCGGCAACGCGACCGTTCAGGTCATGCTCGCAGGGAAGTTGCAGGGCGACTACGGCATTGCCATGGCCTTGGTGGCCGGCGCAGGCGCCCTTGCTTTCGCCCTGCTCGCAGCGTTCGGGCCGGAAGCCAAAGAGGTTCGCATAGCGCCGGATCCCCGGTGAACGACCCGATATCTCAGGAATGGTGCAACGCAGCATTACGCGGAGTGTGACGTGGGC
>Ga0210406_10002571_pt1 | contig 20591 bp, 17 predicted proteins | sample IncBWC30MmetaG_FD_155454 | JGI IMG/M metagenome (GOLD analysis project Ga0210406, IMG submission 155454) | Forest soil microbial communities from Barre Woods Harvard Forest LTER site, Petersham, Massachusetts, United States - Inc-BW-C-30-M | ecosystem: Environmental > Terrestrial > Soil >... | reverse complement strand
GGAAGCCGGATGCCGTGGCGTTGGAGATCATTCGGGCGGGAATGGATCGCGTCGTGATGGTCGATGACAATGAGGTGAAAGATGCGATGCGGGCTTTTTTCGTGGATACGCATAATGTGGCTGAGGGGGCGGGTGCAGTCGGGTTGGCGGGGTTGCTGAAGGATGGGGCAAATGGAGGTCAGCGAGTGGGGACGGTGCTGACTGGCGGCAATGTTGACAGCGAGGTGTTTGGCGAGGTTCTTTGCGAAAGCCGCGTCGCTTCGCTTGCCTAGAGTGTTGAGATAGAGGCGAAGATGTACGCTGCGAAATTTCAATGCGCTGGGTGCGGGGAGTGGATTGAGACGACGGTCGATGAGTCCGCGGGGTCGAAACAGCAGTATGTCGAGGACTGCCAGGTTTGTTGCCAGCCGAATGTGCTGACGGTGCGGTGGGACGGGTCGGCGCAGGAGTTCACGATCACGTCGGAGCTGGAGAGTTAGGTTTGGTAGAGATGCTTTTGTGCCGGCGCTTCGTCCAAAATAGAACGAAGCTGAATTCACGCGGGTTAGACGCAGGTTGGTCCGACCTGAACCTGGGGACGAACTCGCTAACGGCTGGCCGCTCCCATATAATCAGGACTTCGCTTGATGTGCTGGCGGAGCGTCATTTCTAGAGCAGTGAGGGTGTGCGTATCTTTACCGTGAATCGAGAGAGCGGAAGCTCCCTGAAAAGCAAGGCCAAACCTGTGTGCACGCGCTCCAGCCGCTCCCGCATCGCTCATGCCGCGTCTCTTTTCGCTGTTGCTATGATTGCCACCTCGTCTCTGGCTGGCCAGGCTCCTGGAACCTCGACTGCGCCGTTGTCGTCGCAGGGAGTGGAAACTCTCTGCCAGCCGCAGGTTATCGGGAATCGACGAATCCCCAAGGAGTCGGTGCTTTCGCGGCTGTTCAGCCGACAGAACGATCTCTATGACCCGCTGGTGGTGGAGCGGGACTTCAACTCGCTCTGGAACACCGGTTATTTTGAGGATGTCCAAATCGAACGCGTCGACACGCCGAAGTGCGTGCAACTCGTGATTTACGTGCGCGAGAAGCCGACCATTCGCGAGATTAACTACACCGGGCTCAATGCGGTGACGCAGTCCGATGTTCTGGATCGTTTTAAGAAGGCAAAGGTCCCGCTTTCTGTGGAGAGCCAGTACGACGCGACCAAGATCGCACGTGCTGTTGTGGTGCTCAAGGACCTGCTGGCCGAGCACGGACACCAGTTCTCCACGGTAACGCCGGAGATCAAGAAGATTCCGCCTGCTTCGGTAGCCATCACGTTCAAGATTAAAGAAGGCCCTACGGTGAAGGTCGGCAAGATTGCATTCGACGGGAATGCCAGCCTGAGCACTCGCACATTGCGCGGCGCGATGAGGAACCTGAAGCCGATCGGCATACCGCACTCGATCATTCTGGAGAATTTGTTTGCGCGAACCTTCGATGCGAGCAAGCTGGATGAAGATACGGAGCGCGTGCGCCAGGCCTACCGGGATCGCGGCTACTTCAAGGCCCAGACCAGCGAGCCCACAACTCATGTGCGAGACGCCGGCGGTTTGAATCCGTTTACGCTGCGGCCTTCCAAGGGCAAGCGGATCGACATTCTGATGCCGGTCGAAGAGGGTGCGCGCTACAAGCTTGGCGGCATAAATTTTACCGGCAACACGCATGCGCCAAACACGAAGGCGCTGCGGGCCCAGTTCGCGCAGAAGGATGGCGAGTACTTTAACGCAACGATGTTCAGCAAGGGGCTTGACCAGCTGCGCAAGTCCTATGGCTCGCTGGGATACATCAACATGGTCGCCAACCCGGTTCCGCGGATCGATGAAGCACAGAAGCTGATCTTTCTCGATATCGATATCGACGAAGGCAAGATGTTCTATGTTTCGCGGATCGAGTTTACGGGCAACACGATTACCCGCGACAAGGTGATCCGGCGCGAGCTGCTGCTGGAAGAGGGACAGGCTTACAACAGCCAGCGATGGGAGCTTTCGATTCTTCGGCTGAACCAGCTGAATTACTTTGAGACGTTGAAGGTGGAACAGGACTCCGAGAGCCGTCAGAATGCCGATGATGGAACCGTCGATCTGTTGCTGAAGCTGAAGGAAAAAGGCAAGAACTCGATCGGACTGAACGGCGGAATCAGCGGCTTGTCGGGAACCTTCATCGGATTGAACTACGAGACCAACAACTTCCTCGGATTAGGAGAGACGCTGTCCGTGCAGGCGAACATTGGCGACCTGTCGCGCACGATAAGCTTCGGATTTACGGAGCCCTACCTGCGGGACAAGCCGATTTCAGTGGGGGCACAGGTATTTGCCACCAAGTACGACTTCAACCCGTCGAAGAGCCAGTCGACGACCGGGGCCACCGGGAATCTGTCGGCGGCGCAACAGTCGCTGCTGACGAACTATAACCAGTCGACAACCGGACTGACCCTGTCGGCGAGCGAACCGCTGCGTCATCTGTGGGCCAGAACCGGCGTGACGCGTGTTGGTGTGTCCTACTCGTTGTCGCGGTCGTCGGTGACAACGTTCAACCAGAATACGACCAACGTCTTCCAGTCGCTTGCGTTCCGGTCGGGGGTTGCGGGGCAGAACCAGCTGAGCGGCATTATCTCCTCAGTCGTTACACCCAGCTTCTCTTTCTCCAGTCTGGATCGCGCGGTTGGCCCGCATAACGGGAAGGACTTCAACATCTCGATGCAGATCGCGGGCGTAGGCGGCAATGTGAAGTACCTCTCGCCGATCGCCAGCTATCGCCAGTTCTTCCCGATGAAGGGCCTGAAGGTCAATCGCGAGGGCCACAATGTGCTGGGCTACCGCCTCCAGCTGGCCCACGTCACCGGCTTTGGTGGCGAAGTGGCGCCGCCCACGCATCGTCTGTACGGCGGTGGCGAGCAGGACCTTCGCGGGTTCGACACCCGCTCGGTCTCGCCGTACGTGTTTATTCCGAACAATGTTCAGTTCACTCTGACGAACCCGGATGGGACAGCGGTTCCGCTGAACCCGGCCAATCCCGCGCTGGGCAACGTTATAATTCCCTTGCCGATCTACCGGATGGTCTCGATCGGTGGCGATACGCAGTTCATTGCGAATCTGGAATACCGGATTCCGATCGTGAACCAGGTTACGTTTGCGTTCTTTACCGACTTCGGCATGGACTTCGATGCTCAGGCGGGGCAGTTGCGGCAGAGCACGGCCGGCAATTCGCTGATCAGCGGCGCGCAGTACGGGTGCCCAACCATCGTGAATGGAGCCTGCTTTGGTGGCAGCTCGGTCAAGTTCCCGGAGATACTCTCGGTCGTTCCAGGGACCAATTATGTGCCGCGTATGTCGAACGGCGCGGAGCTGCAGGTGATTCTGCCGATCGTCAATGCTCCGTTCCGCATCTTCTATGCCTACAACTCGCTGCGGCTGTACGAGGATGTTCCTCAGAAGCTGGCGGTACCGAACTCCGGACCGAATAACGTGAATACGTTCAAAGGCTACTTCCCGAACTCCGGGGCAGGACAGTTCAGCTACCAGCAGGCGCTGCAGCTCTATGGGGCTGACTATATCCTGCGCGAGCCGCGGAAGACGTTCCGGTTGACAGTCAGCACAACCTTCTAACTTTGGTGGAAGAGGCGAATGCCTGCGATGCCGACGGCTCCGGCGTCCAGGCAGGCGGCAGCCTTTTCGAGGGTGACTCCACCGAGGGCATAGACCGGGATGGGTGAGGCGGCCAGGCACGCGGCGCGGAGCCGATCGATCCCCTGCCCGGGCGTGATGGTCTCGCCGGCAATGATTTTTTCGAAGGCAATTTTTTCAAAGACGGGGGCGAAGAGGATGGCGTCAGCCTGGTTGAGGTGGGCGCGGTGGACCTCTTCCAGGGAATGGCAGGAGATGGTGATGATTGGAGCCGGGCGGTTGGCGGAGTCGTAGAGGCTGCGGACCTGTGCGCTGGTCAGCTCGTCGGGGTGGGCGGTAAGGTGAACACCGTGGGCGCCGGTTGCGAGGGCGATGTCGGGGCGGGAGTTGATTAAGAGCTTCGTTGGGCTGGCTTTCGCGGCGATGGTTTGGAGAATCTCCCGAGCGAGGACTGCAATGTCGGCGGCGGGCAGATCTTTTTCGCGGAGCTGGATGAAGTCGATGCCTTCGGCGACCCAGCGGGAGGCTTCGCGGAGAAGCGCGGCCTGCTGTTGCAGCTCGTTGCCCGGATACATGGTGCGGCTGGTAATGGCGTAGCGAAGCATGATCCTCTAAGTGTATGTTGTCAAAGCCTGAAGGTAGAGGGCGTTGATGTCGGTGTGGTAGTTTCAAAACAGCGAGGCGAATGCGCACACCATCAAGAAACTGGCCCTCACCAACTGCCGTGTTTGGGCCGATAACGGGACTGAAGTCAGCTTGGCCGCTGGGCAAACGTTCCATGAGTATGTGCCACTATGAGTAGCGTTTACGATCTGATTGTCATCGGGTCCGGGCCGGCCGGACAACGCGCGGCGATCTATGCGTCCAAGCTGGGAAAGAAGGTCGCGCTGGTGGAGATGCGCGAGGTGGTGGGGGGAGCATGCATCTCTACAGGCACAATTCCTTCGAAGACCATGCGCGAGGCAGTGCTGCATCTCTCGGGGTACAACTACAAGTCCATCTATGGAATGAACTACCGGGTAAAGGAACGGATCACCATGGCGGACCTGGCCTTCCGGGTGCAGCACGTGATCAAGACCGAGATCGATGTAACCGAGGCCCAGCTTTCGCGCAACAACATCGAGATGCTGGTCGGCGTGGCGAGCTTTGAAGATGCGACGCATTTGAAGGTGACGAACTCGCGCGGTTCGACCGTGTACGAAGCGAAGAATATTCTGATTGGCACGGGGACCAAGCCGGCGTCGTCGCCGAAGGTACCGATCAACGGGCGCAGCATTATCAACAGCGACCTGGTCCTGGACCTGGTGAACCTTCCCAAGACGATGATTATCGTGGGCGGCGGCGTGATTGGGGTGGAATACACGTGCATGTTTTCCGCGCTCGGTGTGCGCGTGACGCTGATTGAGCGGAGGCCGCGGTTGCTGGAGTTTGCCGATCAGGAGATCGTCGAGGCGTTGAGCTATCATCTGCGCGATTCGCGGGTGACGATGCGGTTGAATGAAGAGGTGGAGTCGGTTGAAGAGATGCCGGACGGGACCGTCGTAGCAAACCTTGAGAGCAAGAAGAAGGTTCAGGGCGATGCCCTGCTGTATGCCGTCGGCCGCCAGGGAAATGTCGACGAGCTGAATCTGCCTGCGGTGGGGATCGAGGCCGACTCGCGCGGGCGTATTCCCGTGGACAAAGACTTCAGGACGAAGGTCCCGACGATCTTTGCGGTGGGCGATGTCATCGGGTTTCCTTCGCTCGCGTCGGTGTCGATGGAGCAGGGCCGGGTAGCGGCAGCGCGGGCCTTCGGGGATGACAAGATTCTGTCGAATCCCGGGCTCTATCCGTACGGCATCTACACGATTCCGGAGATCAGCTTTATCGGCAAGACCGAGGAGCAACTGACCGAAGAAGACGTGCCGTACGAGGTGGGAGTAGCGTACTATCGCGAGATTGCGCGTGGACAGATCCGCGGCGATACGACGGGGCGGCTGAAACTGATCTTTCACCGGATGACGCATGCGATCCTCGGCGTGCACATCATCGGCGAAGGCGCGAGCGAGCTGCTGCACATTGGTCAGGCGGTGATGGCGCTGGGCGGAAAGCTGGATTATTTCGTGGACACGGTTTTCAACTACCCAACGCTCGCGGAATGTTATAAAGTTGCGGCTTTCAATGGGTTGAACCGCGTGAGCAAGTTCGAGTAGAGCCGCGGGAACCGGATCGAGGGCGAGCACAGGGTTATGGCGAAGACAATTGGCGTTACGTTATCGGAGCAGGTTCTGGCCGGGCTGGTGGTGGATCACACGCTGGTGGGGGAGTTGCAGCGCTTCCCTGCGGACGAAGAAGAGCGGGATGCGCTGATCGAGATGCACACCGATGCGCTGGTGCAGACGATCTGCGAGCAGGTGGTGGCGGCGGCAAACGGAGAGAACGACCTGGCGGGAGTTGGGGTCGCGGTTCCAGGGTTGATCAAGAATGGCGTGGTCGAGGAGGCTCCCAACCTGCCGCAACTGAAGGGGGCGCGGCTGCAGGACCTGGTGGGAGCGCAGTTGCGTGAGCGTGGGATCAAGGCGCCGGTGACGATTCTGAATGATGCGGATGGCGTGGCGGCGGGGCTCGCAGCGAGACATGGGAAGCTGGACCACATGATCCGGGTGTGGACGATTGGCGTGGGGATCGGGCATGGCCGCTATCCGTTTGCGCCGGGGGTGTGGGAGGGCGGCCACACGGTCGTGACGCTCGATGACAAGGAGACGTACTGCGGCTGCGGCGGGCGCGGGCATCTGGAAGGCATCATGGGGTATCGGGCGATGCGGCTGCGGTTTCTCGACATGGAGCCGGAAGAGGTGTTCGAGGCGGCGAAGGCCGGGGATGCGCGGTGCGTGGAGTTCAAGCGCCTGTGGCATAAGGCGCTGGCGGCGGCTACGGCAACTTCTATCCACATGGCCGGCCCGGGGAAGTTCTTTTTGACAGGCTCCACGATTCATTTTCTGGATCTGCCGATGCTGAAGGACTACATGCAACAGATGGTGAAGATGAGCCCTCTGCAGAGCTACTCGCTGGAGGTGGTGGAGGAGAGCGCGGGGACTCGGGTGATTGGGTCGGCGGTCTCGGCGGAACAGGCGGCGGCGCGGTAAGGCGACCGCGGATAGCGCGGATATTCACGGATAAGAACCGATGCAGATTCCTAAAGGGGTCTGGAAGACCGAGTTGGGTTTTATCTGCATTGATCCACCTTCGTCGTGATCCGCGTTCGCCGCGTTTATCCGTGGTCGCAGCTTCAGTGCTGGCATTTGGGGCAGTAGTGGGTGCTGCGGCCGCCGATCACGATCCGCTTGATGGGGGTGCCGCAGACGCGGCAGGGCTGGCCGGTACGTGAGTACACGTGGTGGCGGAGTTGGAAGAAGCCGGCGACTCCGTCGGCGTCGACGTAATCGGAGACCGATGAGCCGCCTAGCTGGATGGCTTCAGTTAGAACCTTGATCAAGGCGTCTCGGAGGCGGCCGAGCTCGGCGCGGGTGAGGCGGCCGGCGTGGCGGGTGGGGCGGATGCCGGCGTGGAAGAGTGCTTCGTCGGCGTAGATATTGCCTACGCCGTGGAGGAGGGACTGGTTGAGAAGCGCGGCCTTGATGGGGGTTTTGCGGTGGTGGAAGAGGGCAATAAAGTCTTCGAGCGAAATGGTGAGGGGTTCGGCGCCGGGGCCTTCGTATCTGGTGTCGGGGGCGACGACGGAGAGGCGGCCGAAGCGGCGGGGGTCTACGAAGCGCAGCTCTTTGCCGCTGCTGAGGGTGAGGGTAGCGTGAGTGTGCGGCGGGGCGGGCGTGTCGGGGGTAGAGACGAGCAGGCGGCCGGTCATGCCGAGATGAACGAGGAACTGCGTATGTTTTTTCTTACGGCCTGAATCTTTACGGCTGAGATCGACGACGATGGTTTTGCCGACGCGGTGGACCCGCTCGATGCGGCTGCCGGTCAGAGCTTCGACGATCTCGTCGGGCGGGGACTTGAAGGTCTGCGGCTTGTTGCTGGTCTGTACGCCGACAACGGTTTGGCCGTGGATGCGGGCGTGGACGCCGTTGGCTACGGTTTCGACTTCGGGGAGTTCGGGCATGCCTCTTCAAGTATAGGCGGCGGGCGTTTGTCCTTAGACATGCGGTGTTGATTGGCTAGTGGGTCAGTTTCCGAAAATGCAACTTGCGGGCGGTTCCGAAGAGGGGCGATTTTTTACCTAACTGAGGGTTTGTGCAGTTGGATTTGGCGCTGCCGGATATACTGTGCGCGTGTATAGATGGATGCTCCTCTCTCCGCTTGCTCTCGCGATGCTTCGGCGTCATTGTCCGTTGCGCAGAGCTACGGGGTCATCATCGAGAAACTTCCGCTGGACAAGAATCCTGATGTCTCCCGGCGCTGCCGATCGCCGTGGGCGAGTGTCGACTGGGTCGACGATAGCGCGATTCTCCTCACCTACCGAATTCCGCCATGCGACCGCAAGAGCTATCCAATCCAGCGGGGTTTCACCATGTTGAACATGCAGGGCACGGCGATCGCTTCCGCAGTCCGGGACAACGAGACGGGTTACCTCAAAGCCGGTCCGAACGGTGGGGTGCTCGCGATTACACGAAGACATTCCGTCCAGGTATTAGACCAACATTTGATGGTGCTGAAGACGATCGATTGTGAAACTGCAGATTGTAAGGTCTTCCTTTCTGCAGACCGCACCGGCTTCGCTCTTTGCGGCATTCCCGCCAAAGACGACTGCCGGTATTTTCGAGGGCGAGTCCCTGAAGTGGCGAAGGTAGAAGATTTTTCCGGGGGGTTCCCTGAGCTGGAGATGGAAAAGAGAAGAAGCAGCCCTGCGTTATCAAGTAACCAGCCTAGACATTATGCGGTGAGCAAGGATGAGTCGTGGTTTTTTGATCGGAAGGGTAACGTCTTCCGTATAAAAACGGGCGGACAGGCGGAAAAACTTCGAAGCCCCACCGCGACCTTGTTAGACAGTAGCTGCAGCGCAACGGTATCCCAAGAAGGACACAGCCGACTTCTCACCCACTGCAAGGATGAGCTTTCGCTGGGCGATGAGATGCCCATCTATTACCACGAACGGATCGTGCTCTACGATGTGCCTTCGGGAAAGGTCGTCCTCGAGTTAGACCCGGGCGCGGGAAACTCGGAGGAAAACTTTCGCCCGACGGTAAGCGAATTGCGGTTGTCCGTGGGGGCGTGCTCGGTGGAAGATCGTCGGTAACACTCTATTATGTGCCCTAGCTATTTCACCTTCACCGACTTTTCCACCCGCTGTTGAGTGGGTGATTCTAGGCCTACGCCCGATCAGGGTCCGAGTGGGCACCTCCTCGATGATGCACCTTCCCGAAAAGCGGGCAGGGGTTTTCGGAAACTAACCCAGCACAGTTGATCGAGAATTCTGGAATGGGATGGCTTTGCGCGGCTATACTTGTCGTTCTATGAAAAAGACTACGCTCCGGTGTGTGTTGGCTGGTTGTTCGTTGATGTGTGGGTTTGCGGTGTTTGCTTACGCTCAGAACAACGCGGCAAAGACAGGTGCTCCTTTGCTGCTGGTGGCGAACCAGCACGATCAGAGTCTGAGCCTGATTGATCCGGCTGCGGGGAAACAGATCGCCGCCGTGCCGGTGAATGGTGTGACGGGTCACGAGGTGGCGGCGTCCCCTGATGGGAAGACGGCGTACGTGCCGATCTACGGCGACTCGGGCGTGGGCAGGCCGGGGACTGATGGCTCGAAGCTCTCCGTGATCGATCTGCCCAGCCGCAAGGTTGTGCACACGATCGATTTTGGCCACGGGGTGCGTCCGCACTGCGCGATCTATGACCGCAATAGCGGCATGCTCTACGTGACGACGGAGCTGGACAAGACGGTGAGCATCATCGATCCGAAGACCCTGAAGATTGTGGGTACCATTCCGACCGGGCAGGATCAGTCGCACATGCTCGCCCTGAAGCGGGATGGGTCGCGCGGATACACGGCCAACGTGGGCCCGGGGACAGTGTCGGTGCTGGACATGAAGGCGCGCAAGACGCTGGCAATCATTCCGATCTCGAAGAATACGCAGCGAATTGCGATCTCACCCGACGACAGTATGGTGTTCACCGCCGACCAGACCAAGCCGCAGCTTGCCGTGATCGATACCGCGACCAACAAGGTGAAGACGTGGGTGCCGCTTCCCGGGGTGGCTTACGGGACGGCCCCGACTCCTGACGGGCGTTGGCTGCTGGTCACGCTGCGGACGTCGAAGCAGGTGGCCGTAGTTGACCTGAAGACGATGCAGGTGACGAAGACGATCGATGTCCCGGATGGACCAGCCGAGGTTCTCATCGCGCCGGGCGGCAAGACGGCGTATGTGGCTTGCAACAGCAAGGACCAGGTGGCCGAGATCGATCTGGCGCAGTGGAAGGTCTCCCGTGTGATCGATGCGGGGAAAGATGCCGACGGAATGGCCTGGGCGAAGTAAGTCCTTGTCGGTCGCAGGTTGCTGGTTGTTAGTATTGCTCACTGACAACTGAGAACGGACAACGAACAACTCGCTTTAGTGCTTGGTTAGCTGGACGATCGGCAGCAGGCTGGAGTAGTCATCGGTCCATGGGCGCAGGTGCGGAGTTGTGGGTGTCTCCGTGCTCACGGCAATAATACCCGGGCGGGTGAAAAAATCTGAGCCGTTGGTGAGTAGCACCCAGGTTGCGCGGTAGGAGCCCATCAGGTCATCAGCGGCACTTTCGACCAGGCGCGATTGCATATGGCCTGCCATGGCGAGTTGTGCGATCTCGGGCGCGAGGTTCAGATACTGATTGGAGACGTGAAAGGCAATGATGCCGTCAGCGGCGAGGTGTTTCTTGTAGAGCGATATAGCCTCGTTGGTGAGCAGGTGTAACGGGATGGCATCGCCCGAGAAGGCATCGACGGCGATGACGTCGAACTGCTGCGGGGCTTCGCGGGTGAGCGAGGTGCGGGCGTCGCCGTCAGCGATTGTGATCTCCGCGGCGGAGTCGCGAAGGTAGGTGAAGAGATTTTCCGCGATGGGTTTCACCAGCGGATTGATCTCGTAGAAACGGATGTGGTCGCCGGCATGGCCGTAGGCTGCAAGCGTCCCGGCGCCCAGACCGATGACGCCGATGTTGCGCGTGCGGCCGTCGCAGCAGAAGCGCAGCGCGAGGCCGATGCCTGAGTCGGTGGCGTAGTACGTGGTGGGAAGGCGGGACAAGTTGGGGGCAAAGATCTGCGTGCCGTGCTGGATGGTGCCGTTGAGCAGCATTCGCTCAGGGTCGGCCTGCGCCGTGATGGTCTGTTTCACGCGCAGGGTGCCGTAGAAGTTGCGGACCTCAAGGATGGCATCGCGAGCGTAGGCGCGGTGCAGCATGATGGCGAAGACGAGCAGAAGGGCTGTGGAGGTGGACCAGAGAAGGCGCTGGGGCCAGCCGTCGCGCCAGGTGACCGCGATGGCGAGCGCGGCGACAACCAGGAAGGAGATGGCGAGGTCGTAGTTGGCGGAGAAGATCAGCGGGCTGGCGATACCGATGAAGAAGGTTCCGGCTGCGCCCCCTGCGGCGATGAGGAGGTAGAAAAGTGTTGTCTCAGAGCTTCGTTGCGGGCGCACGGCGTAGGTTTCCGCGTGGCAGAAGAGGCCGGCGACGAAGCACTCGACGAGGAAAAAAAGAATGGCGACGCCCATGGGGAGACTGACGTCGGTCTTCGAGATCGCGTACCCGAGACTGGCCAGCATGACGACGAGAAGACGCACCACGATGCCCCGCCGGTAGAAGGCAGGAAACTCAAACGCAAGGATGAAGGTGAGGAGATAGACGGCCAGTGGAAGCATCCAGAGCAGCGGGATAGCGGCGATGTTGACGGTGATATGCGCTGTGACGGCGCTCAACTGCATAGCGGCCGCCATGGGAAGGAGAAACCAGAGCCACTTTCCGGCTACCGACGTTTGTGGAGCGGACGATTTCTCCTGCGCCTCGCGTGTCGGCCCGGCCAAGCGCGTGTTCCGCGAGAGGACAGTGCAGAGGATCGCGTAGACGAGGAATCCCACCGACCAGAGCGTTCGCTGGAGTTTCAGAGGGAAGTATGGTTCGACGAGAAACGGGTAGGCAATCAATGCAAGAAGCGAACCCGCATTGGACAAAGCAAAGAGCCGGTAGGGGATGCTGCCGCCCTGTGTGCGTAGAAACCATAGCTGCAGCAGGGGGCTGGTTGCGCCTAAAAGCAGAAAGGGCAGGCCGATGGTGTAAGCGAGGGTCGCGAAGATAGTGGTGACCGGATGATCGGCGCTTGGGCTCAAGGTGGCGGGGAAGATTTTCTGCGCCAGGAGCAGAACGACTGCCGCAGCGAGCGTCACGATATAAACATGCTGCCGCCAGTTCGAAGCGCGGCAACGCGTGATCCAGTGGGCATACAGATAGCCGAGCAGAAGCGTGACCTGGAAGAAGACGAGGCAAGTGAGCCAGACAGCGGAGGAGCCGCCAAGGATGGGCAGGAGCTGCTTGGCGGCCATCGGCTCCACCAGAAAGAGCAGGAATGCGCCGAGGAAGACGGTGATGCCGTAGAGCAGGCGGGATGCAGACATGTTCGGACCCAATGGATATGGCTTGATTGACGGCTGTGCGGCGTTCCTGCTGTTTGCTGTGCGCAGTTTTCGTTGAAGCGGGATGCATGAGGAGGATAACCAGAGATTCGTGGCTCGCGCTATCAAAAAGGCCGGCCTCGATGGGAGGAGTGACCGGGCTGCGGAGTGAAACCTTAGGTAGTGTCTCAGGTTTGAATCTGGCAAACTACCACTAGGCGGCCTGAAGCGAGCCGTATGGTGCGGAGATGCATGGACAGAAAAAAAGGCGCAAACGAACGATAGAAGGTTCCGTTGACGTAGACGGAACCACTATGTGTTGGCGGCTTCTCAGTGAGCCACAGTGGTCTAATGAGCATAAGTACAAGGGGCTGTGCATCACCGTCCAGGTAGAAGACGAAAGCCATCGAGAGCTTATTCTCGAATATCCTTATCCGACAAATAAGCATGGTAGCCCGCTACCCCTTCCCCAACGTCCGAATCTCTCGGTCAAAACCGTTGAGGCTGACGTGCGTAAAGCTATAGCTTCGGGTTGGAATCCCATTTCGCGGGGGAAGACGTTCGTCTATCACATACCCGCAATTTCAAACTGAGACACTACCGGTCTTGAAATCGGTGTGTCATCGGTGGAGATTGGTGTTGGGCCGTTTTGCGGGCACATTCGAGTGCATCCTGATAGGACGCGATATGATGGATATAGGCGTGCGCTCGCGTCGTGCGATGCGCGTCTTCCGTCCAAACGCAAATCCCTGGAGAATACATTCGTCGTGAATCAACGCAAATCAGCGGTTATTTTGGGTGCCCAGTGGGGCGATGAGGGCAAAGGCAAGATCGTCGACGTGCTGTCGGAGAAGTTCTCGGTGGTGGCACGGTACGCGGGCGGCCACAATGCCGGGCACACCGTCATCATCAAAGGGAAAAAGTTCGTGCTCCAGCTGATTCCGTGCGGTGTTCTGCGGCCGGAGTGCAAGGGCGTGATCGGCAACGGCGTGGTGCTGGACCCCATGGCGTTTTTGAACGAGGTGAAGAAGCTGAAGGACGCCGGGCTGCCGGTCGACGGCCAGTTATTTGTGTCGAACCGCGCGCAGGTGATTCTGCCGTACCACCGCATGATCGAGCTGGCCGCTGAGAATGCTCCGGGACGAACGAAGATCGGCACAACCAGCCGTGGGATTGGCCCCGCCTATGAGGACAAGATGCATCGCAGCGGATTGCGCGTCGTGGATCTGCTGAACTCGGCGCTGCTGCGGACGCATATCGAGAATGCGTGCCATGAGAAGAACACGATCGCCCATGCGCTGTTCGGCACCGCACCGCTCGATCCGAAGACGATGTACGAGGAGTATGCACGGGCGGCGGAACAGGTCGCTCCCTTTGTGACCGATACGGCGGTGATGTTGAATCACGCCATCGACAATGGCGAAAAGGTGATGTTTGAAGGGGCGCAGGGCGCGCTGCTCGATATCGATCATGGGACGTATCCGTTTGTGACGTCGTCGTCCTCGACGGCGGGCGGTGCGGTGACGGGGACAGGTGTGGGGCCAACCCGGATCGGCACGGTGATCGGGGTGACCAAGGCTTACGTGACGCGCGTGGGCGAAGGGCCGTTCCCGACCGAGATTCACGATTCCACCAGCGACCTGCTGCGGGCGCGCGGACAGGAGTATGGCGCGGTGACCGGGCGTCCGAGACGCTGCGGCTGGCTGGATCTGCCGCTGCTGCGCTACAGCAACATGATCAACGGCACCGAGTGGCTGGTGGTCACCAAGATGGACGTCATGGACGAGTGCGCGGAGATTCCCGTCTGCACTGGCTATAAGATCAACGGTAAAGTGACGGACGTGATCCCTGCCGACATGCCCGGGTACAACGCGATCGAGCCGGTCTACACCAGGCTGACGGGGTGGAAGGCCTCGACCGAGGGAATTACCGAGTTCGACAAGCTGCCGAAGTTGGCGCAGGAGTATCTAACGTTTGTAGAGAAGGAGTCGGGTGCGAAGATTGGAATGGTTTCGACCGGGCCTGATCGCGACCAGACCATGATGCTGCCTGAGTTTGACCAGGCACTGAAGGCGTAAGAGAAAAGGCCCATTATGTTGAGTTTTATCGTACGGATGACGTTTGATCAGGCGGACCGCGACGCCATTGATGAAATCCTCTGCCACCTCACCGCGGCATCGCGGCAGGAGCCGGGATGCGTGAGTTATATCCCCCACTTCGTCGAGGGAGAAGGCTGCACCGTGCTAATTTACGAGCAGTATGCGGACGAGGCGGCGCTCGATCACCACCGGGGATCGCCGCATTTTCATCAGTATGCAATCGGGGGGCTGTATCAGAAGATGAAAGAGCGCCGGCTGGAAAACCTTTCAGCTGTCTGCTGAAGATTTTCCCTCGACTTTTCAAGCGATTTCGGCGTCTTATGGTACCAGGAGACGCGTACGACTAAAGTTGTTTTGACTGTGCGCGATCCATCGGTCTAGTATCCGGTACGCAATGAGGTCAAGTGGTCGTCCAATTCGTCGCATGCTTATATCCTCTACTGTCCTGCTAACGGCTGTGGTGATGGGACCCTCTGTGCCGGCGCTCGGTGCGGGGTGGAATCAGCCCCTGCACGAGAAAAAGCATGACGCCAAGCGTCAGGTGGAAGCTCTCGAGGAGCAGTGGCGCCAGGCCCAGCTGATTGGCGACGTTGCTGCTATGGATAAGCTGTTGTCGGACGATTACATCGGTATCACGATGACCGGCCAGGTGAATACCAAGACCCAGCAACTCGACCGGATGCGCATGCACAAGATTGCTCTTACGAAGCTCGACCTCGGCGACCGCCAGGTGAAACTGGTCGGCTCCATCGCGATCGTGACCTCCCGGGCTGAAGTGGAAGGGACCAACGAAGGGGCTCCGGTGAAAGGTACATACCGCTATACCCGGGTCTATCAACGGTTGCCAAGCGGGGCATGGAAGATCACCAGCTTCGAGGCCACGCGTGTACCGGGACCAAAGAATCCAGTGGATCCGCGAGATAGCAAGACCGATGCGCCACCCAAAGCAACCGCGAGTGTCCCGCCGACGGGACCCTCTTAGAAACTCCGCCCCGCGCATCGGTCTTCCGCGAATTAAACAAAAAGACCTTGCTCCTCGGCAAGGTCTTTAGTTTTTCTCTGATCTGTCAGATTCTTCCGGTCCGAATGCTGGACCTGTACATTCTGAATCAGGCGATTCTGGAATCTACCAGTTTGAACCGCGCCTCGGACAGATCCCGAAGTTCTGCGGATGCCTCAATTCGGGCTGAAGGACGGGGTAGATTCAAAGCCAGCAAACGGCGGTAAAGAGAGCGAGTCGCGCCGGTGAGGCGTGCATCCTCGGACTCGTGGGGGAAAAGGGCGAGATATTGACTGGTGTTGGCAACGGTTCGCCGGGTGGAGGTTACGGGTCTGCGTGCGGGAACGGTGACCAGGTAGGGACGGCGGTCGGTCGCCGGCATGCCGCGAGTTTCAGGCGCGGCCGGGGGGCCGAAACGGATTGAAGCGGGCAGGTTCTGTTGAAAGATTGCCATGGGGGAATCCTCGGATAACTCGATAGGGGACGAGGCTTGCGCCTGATGTCTGCTATACCGAGTTTGGATGGATCTGGCAGGGACTAAGTTGTATTAAGTTTTGAACAGGGGCCGAAGCCTTCCCCATGTTACATCGAGTGGCTCCGGAAGTACACGGGTTTCTGCAGTGACCGTCATGAAATTTGTGTCGCCCAGCCACCGCGGCAGAACGTGCATGTGAATGTGGTCGGCAATCCCGGCGCCCGCGGCTTCCCCGAGATTGAGGCCCATGTTGAGGCCGCCCGGGCTATACACCTCACGCAGGACGAGTTCGGAACACTGGGCGAGATGCATCAGCTCATCGGCAGCGTCGGTCGGCACTGCGGCAAGCGAGGCGAGATGCTGATAGGGCACGATCATCACATGGCCCGTGGAGTACGGATAAGCATTCAGGCACACAAAGCAGTGCAGACCACGATGGACGATGTGGACAGCCTGTTCCGCCGTTTCGCGCGGCATGCCATGCGCGATGGCATAGTCGACGGCCGCAATCATGTTGCAGAAGATGCAGTGCTTGTCGTCGGCCTCCGATGGCGGCCAGGCATTCAACGCGGCGGGAACGCCGGAGCGGGCTTGCGGGTCTGCATGCGTGATGTAGCTATAGCGCCAGGGTGTCCAGAGGCGATCCATGGGCCGAGTATAGCGGGTGGCCCAGCCTGGCGGTGTGGCCAAGCTGGACCGAAGCAGCGTCCGGAGATGCGAATTATTTTTGCCGCAATGGTTCCTTGGCGGGCCGTCAGCATCTAATCCTCATACGAATCCAAAAGATTCAAGCTGCAGGGATGACATGGTGATGAAAATGCAGGAGCCGGACCTGGCTTTTGTTGACGGACTGTATGCAAAGTTCTATTCTTTACCTAGTGAGCTATTGCGTGTGGGACCCAAGTGCAGTAGCTCCTCTGCAAGACCTGATTCCTTCCATCCTGCCGAAGCAGTCGCGGGGAAACAAAATGCAGTCGGTATCCGTCTTCGGATTGCTGATTGTTCCCGCCTGACCCGCCGCCTGAGAGGGAATGAATCCTTGGATCCCGGAGTCCGCATTCACCATGGTAGAAAACCATAATCCTGACATTAACGAGAGCAAACCCCTGACCACCGAAACGGAAGTCCTAACGCCCCACGCGACAGACGATCATACTGGCCTGTCATCTGAATCCACCTCCACCCAACCGCATGAGTCTTCGACCCAACAGCATCAGACCGCCCGCGAAGCGTCGAGTGCAGCTGCGCAGCATGCTCCCCCCGCTGCCGCAGCGCACGCCTCTGCAGACCACGGCACCGTTGCCACGGTAACCGCCACTGCAGCCGACGAATCCGACGATGACCTGAACTACGACGCAGCCGATTTCGCTGCCGCACTCGCCAATTTCGATCGCGAGCAGGCCGCCGAATCCGCTGCTGCCCAGAACCTGACCGTCGAAGAGGTCATCGTTACCGGCACTGTAGTCAAAGTCACTGACAAGCATGTTGTTGTCGACATTGGGCTCAAGTCCGAGGGTCTCATCCCGCTGGAACAGGTGCTGGATATCCATGGCGTCTCGAAGTTCAAGGCCGGCGATTCGGTTGAGGTTGTGGTCGAGCGGGAGGAGCCGGAAGGCGGCTACCTGGTCAGCTATGACAAGGCTCTCCGGCACAAGGTCTGGGACAAGCTGGAGCAGGCGGCGAATGACAAGACACCCGTCAAGGGCATGGTTCTGGGTCGCGTCAAAGGCGGTCTTACTGTCGACATCGGCATCAAGGCGTTTCTTCCCGGCTCACAGGTCGAGGTTCGCCCCGTCCGTAATCTTGACGGCTACATCGGCACGGAGATCGAAGTCCGCGTTATCAAGCTGAACAAGAAGCGCGGCAACGTCGTCATCAGCCGCAAGGAGCTCCTCGAAGAGGATCAGAACGCCAAGAAGGCGGTCACCCTCTCGACCCTGGAAGAAGGCAGCGTTCTTACCGGCACGGTGAAGAACCTCACCGACTACGGCGCATTCGTCGATCTGGGCGGCCTCGATGGTCTGCTCCACATCACCGACATGAGCTGGGGCCGGCTGACGCATCCCCGCGACCTCGTCAACGTTGGCGACGAGATCCAGGTGAAGGTGCTGAAGTTCGACAAGGAGAAGCAGCGCGTCTCGCTCGGCTTCAAGCAGCTGACGCCTGACCCGTGGCTCGATGCAACCGAGCGCTACCCGATCGGGGCGCAGGTTCGCGGCCGTGTGCTCTCGGTTACAGACTACGGTGCGTTCATCGAGCTGGAGCAGGGCATCGAAGGGCTCGTCCACGTCTCCGAGATGACCTGGAGCAAGCGGATGAAGCATCCGTCGAAGATGGTCAAGCCTGGCGATGAGGTCGACACCATCATCCTGAGCGTGAATCCGAACGACCGTCGCATCTCGCTCGGCATGAAGCAGCTCCAGGAAAACCCTTGGGAGCAGCTTGAGGACAAATACCCGACCGGCGCCATCATCGAAGGCCGCGTTCGCAACCTCACCGACTTCGGCGCCTTCATCGAGATCGAGGATGGCATTGATGGCCTCGTGCATGTCTCGAATCTGAGCTGGACCAAGCGGATCAAGCACCCCTCCGAGGTTCTGAAGAAGGGTGAGAAGGTTCGCGCAATCGTCCTGGGCGTCGAGCCCGAGAACCGCCGTCTGTCGCTTGGCGTGAAGCAGCTGCAACCGGATGTCTGGGACACGTTCTTCGCGCAGCATCGTGTAGGCGACGTCATCAAGGGCAAGATCCTGCGCACCGCGCAGTTTGGCGCCTTTGTCGAAATCGCCGAAGGAGTCGAAGGCTTGTGCCACGTCTCCGAGGCGATCGGTCCAGACGGGAAGCCAGTGGCGATGGATGTGGACTCAGAGCACGAGTTCAAGATCGTCAAGATGAATCAGGAAGAGAAGAAGGTAGGCTTGAGCATCCGTGCTGTTGGCGAAGAGGCCAGCCGCGCTGAGGTCGAGAGCTACAAGGAGCGCGAGAAGACCCCCAAGGGCAACAACTCGGGTTCCTCTTCCTCCTCCTCGAGCAACAGTAGCAGCACGACGCTGGGTGACCTGATCAACTGGAAGCGCTCTGAATTTGAGAAGGATTAAGCTCGGATCTAAGCAGCACTAAAGAGGCCGTCCCAAGTGGACGGCCTTTTTACTGCCACGGCGAGAACGTCGCCGGCCCTCTCGTCGCCATCTTCGGATCTCTTTGGCAGCTGCAAAAGGGCCATCCAAAATGGACAGCCCTTTGGTGCGGTGCATTTTTCTTGACTATGTCTTACGCGGACAACGAACGCATTGCGGATTGAGTCTCGAGGGCTGGAGTCATCTTCGATGAAGCGCGACGCATGACCTCAATCTCCGCCGGGGCAAACAGCTCCGGTGGGATCCCACCAATCGCCACATGACCAGGATCGTCGCCGAGAGCCATTGAGATCTGGTTCCAGCGAAGAAACGGCGAGGTGGTGGGAAGGGTGATGATGCGACGCTTTGGCTCGGGGAACGCGAAGTAGGCGGACCACGTGAGCAGCGTCAGACCAACAGCCAATCCGTTGACCACACTGAACACCGAGTACATATTCGCATAACGAGCCAGCCACGCGGAGTTGACCAGGTTGATCGTCGCAAAGACGCCAAGTCCGAGACTGACCCCAAAGATCCGGCTGCGGAACGAGAGACCCATGGGCCGGATCGCGAAGCACACAAACAGCAGCAGGCACAGTGTAAGGATGCTGGAGGTCTGCTGGAGCTGCGTGATCATGGCAGTCATGAATTTGACTCCCGAAAGATGCGGAGTGACCGCTACACCGATGGCAACCGCGACTGAAATCGCCGCTACCCACTTGAAGACCAGCATTCCCAGCGTTTGCAAGCCCTTCAGAGGAGCCATGGCAAGCTTGAAGATACTGTAGATGACCATCAGCGAAAGGATCGCTTCTAATGCGTAGCTGGTCCAGTAGGTATAGAAGTAAATCGGATAGGCAATGTGAATTCTGACGAGGTTACGTCCGCACAAATAAAGCAGAGGCAGGCAGACAACCGAGCATGCGAATCTTACCCCAAGAAGCGCTATGAGATAACGAAATTGACCAGCCGCCTTGCTGCGTATCAGGAAATAGATAAGCATCCCGCAAAGAACCGGCTCAAGATATCCGACAATTTGGAACAGACTGGCTACAGAGCTATGCATGTTGGCCGTACCCCTGAAAACAAACTCAGCCTAGCCTATCCCAAGGGGCGACGCAATAACTTATTGGTAACCAACATGCAAATCGGTGCCGGAGCCTATCGCTGTCCGATGCCGCAGCCATTGGGGTCGTCGGGCGGGCACATGGGAACAGGCAGCATGCGGGTACGTGCGACCGTGACCTTGTTCTGGGTGGAGGCGGAGGAGGTCTGGGTTGTGGCAGCGGCTCCGGTGAGGGCGAGGACGACGACGAAAGCACGGATAGCGAGTTTCATAAAATTTACCCTCTCTAAGAGTTGGATGTTCAAGTATCTGATAACAGGTTGTTTGCCTTGAAGCAGCTGAAACTTATCGCTGTCCTATGCCGCAGCCGTTGGGGTCGTCGGGCGGGCACATGGGAACAGGCAGCATGCTGGTACGCGCGACCGTGACCTTGTTCTGGGTGGAGGCGGAGGAGGTCTGGGTTGTGGCGGCGGCTCCGGTGAGGGCGAGGATGACGACGAAAGCACGGATGGTGAGTTTCATAATGGGCCCCTTTTCGGTATTGCAGATTCAAGTTGCTGGATTAGCACGAATTTAATCTTTGAATGCGGAACTTATCGCTGTCCCATGC
>Ga0210406_10002570_pt1 | contig 20593 bp, 12 predicted proteins | sample IncBWC30MmetaG_FD_155454 | JGI IMG/M metagenome (GOLD analysis project Ga0210406, IMG submission 155454) | Forest soil microbial communities from Barre Woods Harvard Forest LTER site, Petersham, Massachusetts, United States - Inc-BW-C-30-M | ecosystem: Environmental > Terrestrial > Soil >... | reverse complement strand
GAGTCGATCCGCGTGATCTCCGGCCACTTCGGACTAACCGGAATTTACCTCGCCGGCTGCGTTCTAGCGGTGATGACGGCCGTCGCTCCGGTCCGGGCACAATCTCACGAGCAGGCCAGCGCCGCCAGGGGGCAAGGAACAGTGCAGGGCCGTGTGCTCGATTCCACTGGCACACCGGTTGCAAACGTCGCTGTTTTTTTACAAATCGCTCCGGATAATCCGACTCCCACGACATCAGGCCAAGCCACGCATACCGACATGGAAGGTAAGTACCGTCTGCCGCTGCTACAAGACGGCGTTTACACGCTGCGCGCAGAAATGAACGGCTACGGTCAGGCAATCGTCGGTCCGGTAAATCTTGCACGGAAAGAGACGAAGGATATTGACCTCACTCTCGTGTCCAACAAAGCTTCTACATCGCAAAACGCTCCCCCGGTAAAACCAGCAACCAGAAAGCCCGGCGAGCGACCCCCCGAATTCCTTGACGAACCTCACTTCACAGTGGCGGGTGTGACACAAGCCACGAACTCAGGCGGACACGGTTCCGATACAGTACTGCGAACCACCGAAGCGCTCGCCAAGGCAACGGTTTCATTGAGCAAGGAATCGGCTGGTGGATCAAACCCGCCTGCTTCCGTCACGACAGAGAGTTCTTTGCGAGATGCCGTGGCACGCAATCCCCAAGACCCTGCACTTCATCACCTGCTAGGCGACGTCGAGGAGAGACTTGGCAATCCGCTCAGTGCGGTTCGGGAGTACCTGCGGGCGGCAGAACTTGATCCCAGCGAACCGAACCTGTTCGATTGGGGAACTGAGCTTCTGACTCATCGCGCACTGGAAGCCGCCACCGAGGTTTTCACAAAAGGCAGTCGCCTGTTTCCAAGGTCCGTGCGGATGTTGATTGCGCTCGGCGTATCCTGGTACGCTCGCGGTTCCTACGATCAAGCTGCGCAGAGTCTCGTGAACGCGTCCGATCTGGCTCCTGACAATCCGACTCCCTATGTGTTTCTAGGGAAAATGCAAAGTGTGGAGGGCACTCCGTCAGCAGAATCGGTCGAGAGATTGAGGCGATTCGCTCAGCTGCAACCGGACAATGCGGTCGCTAACTACTATTACGCGGTCAGCCTTTGGAAACAATCGGCAAGTGCGGTGGACACTGAGCGGGACAGCGGGCGCGAGAACGACCGCGACAATACGCGCTCAGCACTCGTGGAGTCGCTGCTGCACAAGGCAGTGCATCTCGATCCGAAGCTCGGCGCCGCGTATCTGCAACTCGGGATTCTGTATTCGCAGCGCAAGGATTTTTCGCGAGCCATTTCCGCGTATCAAAGGGCGATCGAAGTCAGTCCCGAAGAAGTCAGTCCGGAACAAGTTACTCCGGAAATCAATGAGACCCTCGAAGTGGCGCACTATCGACTGGCTCAGGCTTACCTGCGAACCGGTGACAAAGCCAGAGCTCAACAGGAACTTCAACTCCATGACCGGTTATCTAAGAAAACAAAAGAACATATCGAGCGGGAGCGTCGCGAGATTCAACAGTTTGTGATCTCGCTGCGGAACACAAATTCCATCTCGCAGCCGCAGAATTGAACCGGTATCGATGGATGGTCAGCGGGCCGGCGTGGCGGCGCTCATCAGGCTCACGAACATCCGGTAAAACTTTTCTTTATCCAAGTCAACTTGAATCTCTACCGCTTGCACCGTAACCGCTGGCTTATTCTTCTCTGACCAAGTCAGCGTGTTACCGTATCCGGCACTGTGGTCGAGATCCACACTCATGTAGCGCGTCTCTCGTTTCGTGATGATGGAGGGATCGATCCAAGCGGCGGCTGCGAGTTCGTCCCACATAATGTCGGCGCCCGGAAAGGACTGGTAATAGCGGGCAACATAATGCGCCAGCGGAGTTCCAGCCTTGTCGATCTGCTGGATCATGGCCGGCGTCAGACTTGTCTTGACCGAGATGTCGGTGGGCGTGCAGACAATCTTCTTCCAGGACGCGCGCAACACCACATGCGCGGCTTCAGGATCAAACCAGAAGTTGAACTCGTGACGCGGGTTGTTGATGAACTCGGCATTGTCGGTTTGCGGCCCGATGCCTCCGCCCATGAAGATCAACTCCTCGGCCAACTCAGGGAATTGCGGATCCAGTGAAATGGCCAGCGCAAGGTTGGTCATGGGACCGCCCTCGTAGATTGTGACCTCATGCGGATACTTATGCACCATTCGAATCAGAAAATGGGCGGCGTCTTCATCGGCGGGCTTGATGGCCGGCTTCCCCTCCGGAAGCGTGGGGACGACGAAGGGCTCGTGCCACCAGCGATCGTCCCAGGCGCCGGCGTAGGCCACTTTTCCGTAGCGTTCCTGCCACTGCTGCGCTTCTTCGTGAGTGCGAACCAGCGGAAACGACGCGCCCGGCACTACGGGGATGTCGGTGCGTCCAATGATCTCGAGCAGGCGAAGAGTGTGCGCCACCTCTTCATCGCGCCATTGGTCTCCGCTGACCACCGTGATCCCAAGCACCTCGACCTGCGGCGACTGGATCATTACCAGGAGTGTTTGCAGATTGCTGCCGCCGGGGCCGGAACAGTCTTCATTGATGATGACCTTGCGGCGCGGCTGCGCTGAGGCAAAGCAGGTTGCGAGCAAGAGTACCGACAGCGGAAAGATGGGAGAGCGTTTGAACTTATTCGAAGTATGAATGGCACGAAGCGTCACGAAGGAATCTCCACATTTAGGACCGCGCTGAATTTCGATTTTACCAGCGGGGCTGGCGGTGGACGGGCGGGGACGCCCGTCGCTCCATCACTTTACTTCTATTTCCGCGGAGGGCGGGTCATCAAGTCGATGTAGATTTTGTAGAACTTCTCCGCGTCAATGTCGAACTGGACGTTGGCCAGACGCAAGTAGGGTGGAACCTTCGCGGTAGAGTTCCAGAAAATTGTTTTGCCGTAGCTGGCGCCGTGATCGACGTCGATATCCATGTAGAGTTGTCTCTGACCAGTGATAATCGAGGGATCGATGAGCGCGGCGCCGGCGATTTCATCCCACATGTAGCCGGGCAGCGAATACTTCTCCAGATACTCGGTCACCGGCGTGTGGGCCTTGGTGATGGTGGCTTTCATCTCCGTCGTATAGCGTGTCTTGACCGAGATATCGATGGGAGTGATGGTCACTTTCTTCCAGGGCGCGCGCAGGACGATGCGAGTCGCTTCCGGATCAAACCACCAGTTAAATTCACGGCGAGCGTCGATGGCTCCGGGATCGATGGCGCCTTTGTCGGCATAGAGTCCTCCGCCCATCATGACGAACTCTTTCGCGAGCGTCGCGACTGACGGGTCGAGCTTCAGCGCCAGCGCATAATTCGTCAGCGGACCGCCCGCCCACAGCACTACCTCTCCGGGATACTTATGAACCATCTGAACGATAAACTCGGCAGCGGTACCGGGTTGCGCGTGAATGTGCGGCTCACCTTCCTTCATGGGAGGCACAACGTCGGGCGCATGGTAAGGCTCGTCGTAGATAGTGGAGCGCGTCGCCTCGAAGTGTTCGGTCCAGCATCCCTTGTATTCAAGCTTGCCGTAGAGCGCTTCCCAACGCTCGGTCTCTTCTTTGCTGTTAAGCAGCGGGAACTCGGCGCCTTGGATGACGGGCACGTCGGTGCGCCCGGCAATCTCCAGCATACGGAGCGTGTGCAGCGTCTCCTCTTTCACCCACTGATCGCCGCTGACGGTGGTGATGCCTAGGACATCAAACTTCTCCGACTGGAGGAAGACCAGCAACGCTTGCTGATCGCTGGTGCCGGGGCCGCGGGCATCCTGATCGACTATGACTTTAATTTTCTGGGCGGAGGCGGTGGTAGGGAGGAAGAGAGCGAGTAAAGATACCAACACCAGCGCTACTTTCGGCGTACAACGAATCAACATGTCATCCATCCCCGGCAGAGTGTTGGATTGGAAAGTTAAGGGCAGACTGAGCTGAGTCTGGGTTGAACCAGATGGCTCGGTCTGCCCAAAGTTGAAACACGACGCAGAACCCTCTAGAAAGTCAGCTTGAGGGCTAACTGAATTACGCGTTGGCCATTATCTTGTGTAGTCTCGTTGATCACGCCAAAACTCGATGGTGCAGTAATGTCCTGCATGCCGCTGGGACCACCTGTCATTTGAAACAGCGGGTGATTCCACAGATTGAAGAACTCAGCACGGAAATCCAGACCCATACCCTCGCGTGGGAGTGGAATCCGCTTGACCAATGAGAAATCGGTAACGACATACCGCGGGCCATACAGCGGGGCACGGTTTGCATCTCCCAGTTCTCCGGGCAGTGCTTTAGCGAACGCGCAGGGATTGAACCAGTGCTCGACCGTGTGGACTTGGGTTGGGCAACCCGTTTGACCACCCTGGTCCCCACCTCTGTTTGGATCGCCTACCTGGTCGGGCCGATTTAAGCCGTTTCCATTCCAAGAGAAGGCAACACCACTTTGGTTTAAGCCATCCACGACGAAAAGCGGAAAGCCGGACTGGGCGCGCTCGATGATATTGATCGACCAGCCCCCAAGAGCGCCATTGGTAACGGCGTTCCAGTCTCCGCCCCAGCGCTTGCCTTTGCCGAAGGGCAGGTCGTAAAGCACGCTGGCCGTAAAGCTGTGGTTGAGGTTAAGTTGCGACAGTCCCCAATCCAACTTCAGATAACCCGGCAGTGGGAAATACGTCGCACCGGGGGAGGTGCCCACGCCATCGGCCATTCCGGTATCGAAAGTACGAGAGTAGGTGTAGCCGAACAATGCATAAAGCCCGTGACTGAGACTCTTCGTTTCGGCCTTGATCTGGATTGAATCGTAGTGCGCCCGGCCCACATCGTTGTTGTTATTCATGGTCAGAGGGAATAGAAATGTTGGAGAACCCCACTTGGGTCCGAATGCTGTTCCACCAGGCCCACAACCGCGGGTATATCCAGCAACGACGCCGCAGGCTGCGGGAGATCCAACATTCAGGTTCAAGCCGTCCACCAGAATATGCGAAGCGCGGGAACCCGCGTATCCTGCGGTCAGCACGACGTTACCGGGCAGCTGGTGTTCGATGTTCAGGTTGAACTGCTGCACCTTGCCCTGCTTGAAATTAAGGTTTTGCACCTGAAGGGCGCCGGGATAAAGCTGAGGATTCGGAGGTCCTGTAAGAGTGGGCAGGAAGATGCGACCGTTGCCACAGTCGAACGGCGTCGCGGAACCATAGTTATTAAACGGACAAGGAATTGGTTGATTCGCCGAACCAAATGCATCGAGTTCGGCCAAGTAGGGTGGATTCTCCCATAACCCTTGCGCCCCCTGATTCCATGAAGAATCATGGAATATCGCATAGCCCGCACGCACCGCTGTCGTTTGCGAGCCAAATGGTTTCCAGGCAAGTCCGATGCGCGGTTCGAAAGCAGTTTTGTCCATCTGAATGCCAACGCGCCCGTCCGAACGAACGCAAATCGCGCATCCGGTGATGTCCGCCTTCCCGGCGACATAAAACTTACCGCCAGTGAAGTCAAAGTTGGCCTGCCGGTTCTGAGCTTCGGAGATCGGAGTGACGAGAGCCCAGGCGAGTCCGAGGTTCAACGTCAGGTTGTTTGTCACACGCCAATCGTCTTGAACGAAGGGGCGGAACAGTTTCCAACGCCGTCCGGTGGTACCACCAAAGAAGGTCTGATCATGAATTCCGCCTCCGATCTGACCGAGCAGGAGATCGGCCGTAGCGTCGCCGGTCAGCACAAAATTGATGAAGAACCCGTCCTGGAAGGCGTTGGTTTCAACATTCATTTGATTGGCGCGGAACCCCACGCCGATGCGGATATCGTGCTTGCCGCGAATCATGTCGAAGGAGTCCGCGATCAAGAAGACGTTCGTCCCACCTTGAAATGGGGCAAAGCCACGGTCACCGAGCGTCATGTAGTTTGGCATCAAGGTGGAGGTCAACCCGCAGCTCATGCAGTCTTTCGTCGACTGATCGACGATTCCAGCGGGAGCGTTCGGACATTTGGAGTTCAGATCCGCGCCCAGGATTCCGATGTTTGCGGCCTCGCAGCTTCCATTTCCAAAAGACAAAATGTGGTTGAAGATGCGATTAAACCCTGCCGTAAACTGATTGATATTGTGGTCGGAGAAAATGTGGGTTTCCGATACGGCGACGTTGCGCCCATGGTTAGCTATGTTCTGATTGCTCGCGAAGGCTGACAGTTCCACGAAACCCGGCGCGCCACCCGGCACATACGAATTAGCCTGATCGTAGCTGAAGCGTGCGAAAACGGAGTCCTTGCTTGAAAAGGTGTGATCCACGCGTACATCGAACTCGCCTTCGTTGATCCTTCTCACTGGCACATTTGAGAAGTTGGTCCCCGTCGAGAAATTAACCCTGTTAGAAATGGGATAAAGCTGCATCATTGCCAAACCGCTCGGATCCACGGACGAATTGACGGTCGGATCGAACATGTTTGCAGGGATCTTGTTGCATGGCACACCCGCAGGTTGAACGCCTCCAGCCCCCGCCGGCAAAGGGTTCCCCGAGCTGTCGCATTGGAAAGCCGAGAACGTATAGGGACTGTTAATGTCGGGAAAGCCGTCGGCGTTTTTACTTCCGTCGAAGAGGCCGGGACGGGCCACGCCCAGCGGATCGAGGCTATAGTCCCCCGTCATCATCGCAGGTGTCGGAACCAGACCGTTCGAAGCGATCCCACGGCGCTTTCTGGTGGCTTGATAGTCTGCGAAAAAGAAAGTTTTATCCTTCTGAATGGGGCCGCCCAGCGAACCGCCAAACTGATTCAGATTGAACTTGTCCTTCGTCACTGCGAAGAAGTTCTTTGCGTCGAGACTGGTGTTCCGCAGAAACTCGAACAACGAGCCGTGGAATTTGTTTGATCCCGATTTTGTCGTGATCAGCACCGTCGGACCCGCGCGCGTTCCATACTCGGCAGAGTAGTTATACGTCAGTACCTTGAATTCCTGAATGGCATCGATCGAGGGCAAGATCGCAATGCCGCCAGCCGTCAATTCGTTATTGTCGTTGCCATCGTAAAGCCAATCGGTCTCCTGCGCCCGCGACCCGCCAACTGAGAGAGAATAGGTTCCTCGGGCGGATACCTCGCTGCTCGGACCCGCATTGAAGAAGCTGGTGGGATTGGTTTCCTGCGTAACCCCCGGGATCAGGGTGGCGAGCTGGACGAAGTCGCGTCCGTTTAACGGGAGGTCGGCTACCTGCTCCGCCGTGATTACCTGGCCGAGGGTTGGATTGCTGGTTTCCACGGCAACTTCGGTGGCGCTGACCTCGACGGTTGAGGACACCGACGCCGGGTTGAGCGCGAAATCCACTTCGCGCTGTTCGTCAACCTGCAGACGGATGTCTTTCTGCTCCGTGATCTGGAAGCCCTGGGACTCCACTCGGATGGTGTAAATCGATACAGGCAGAAAAGGCGCGGTGTAGTGACCGGAGTCGTCGGTCTTCACTTCGCGGGTGACACCGGTTCCCTGCGAGGTGATTTTCACCGCCGCTCCGGCGACTACGGAGCCGGTTTTGTCGGCAACCGTTCCGGAAAAACTGCCGTTCGCCTGGCTATAGAGCAGTGGACAGAGGGAGAACACGGTACACAGAACCGCTACGAGCAGCGCTTTTCTCTTCAGCATTAGCTTTCACCTTGGCTTCCTCTCCTCTCTTCATGAGACGAGGAGTGGCGATTTGGGATCAGACTCCGTCGCGGCTCGAACGTGGAGCGTCCCTATTTTCAGCGATGGGTCATATAAATAGATTAGAAATGCAAAGTCAAGGGTTTTCGTGTTGCCACGGCGAATGCCCGCTGACGAGGTTGCGAATTCACTTTTTCATAATGCCTATGCTTTCGCGGATTTTTTATGATCTGGTTGATCATGATGAACAATAGCTGCCGAACTTGCTCGGTTGGACGGGCGAGGCGCCCGTCCCCACACGACACGCTCTAGCCATTTGCCCTTGCCACCAGCAAGATCCCCACACAGTAGAAGACAAACATCAGGCCCAGGTACATTTTGGCTTTGCCGGGCGCGCCTTCAAATTCCTTCCAGGCAAGAACCCCCCACAGCGCCGCGACCATCGGTGCGGATTGCCCTATGGCATACGAAATCGCAACTCCGGTGAAGCTGGCAGCGACCAGATTGAAAACCATGCCGATGCCCCAGATGAATCCGCCGAGCAGTCCGAGGGCGTGGCCGGACATTGGGCCTTTGAAATATCCGGCAAAGCTTACCGGCTCACCGACCAGCGGTTTCTTCATGAAATAAATATTCCAGATCAGACACGACAGCAACGCGCCGAGTGTGAGGAAGACGGCAATACTATACGGACCGAGAGTGTTTCCGTTGGTCATCGCTCGCGCTACAAAGTACGGCCAGAGGCCCATCAGAACGCCGGACACGATACAGGTGATAATGCTCTTCTTCGATACCGAGCGGCCGGCGATGGCCAGACTGCCGTAGGCTTTGCCGTCGAGCACGACGGCAATGAACGCGCAGATGACGCCAGCGGCGAGCAGTGCGGCGTTGCCCTTGGGCTGGCGTATGTAGCTGAAAATCACGCCGACGACGAGCGCGATTCCGATCGATACCGGGAAGGCGACGGCGAGTCCAGCCATATCAATGGCAGCAACGAGGAGAAGGTTGGCGAGATTGAAGATGGCGCCACCGATCATCATGTAAACGATGTTATTGGTGTCGGCGGAACGTGCATTGTTCAAGAAACTCGACGCGTCATTCCCGGTGCTTCCCATGGTGAGCGCGAGGATTAGCGATACCAGAAAAATGCCGATGGCGTAGTCCCAGTAAAACAACTCGAAGCGATAATTCTTGACGCCCTTGTAGGTGTTGGCCCAGGAGCCCCAGCAAATGGCGCTCGTGATCATCATGCAGAGTGCAATCGTCAGACTGTGGGGTGTGAACATCGCTTCTCCTTGGACTCTCCTTCGACGGCGGACGGCGCTCCGAGTGTACCTGTCCTGAGTTCTACTTGCCACGAATTCTGGTATCTGCCGTACAATTGCACGGCAGCGCATAGGCCGCGGAAGAATTTCGCCGTTGCGACCCAGCCCCTAAAGGGGCATCTAATTTCAAGGGATTGTGGCATCGCTAAAGGGATGCCCTGATACGAATCCCGAATTTCCCGGCGTGTTTCGCGGAGAGGCCTTTATGCCGGTCGATCACAACAAGTTTCGGAGTCTCGCACAACACGCTTCAGACGGCAGCGCGATTGCCACGCTCTCCGGACGCCCTCTGCTACGAAATGTCGGCATTCCCCTCAACCTTGATTGGATCCGCGACGTGCGAGTCAACACCAGCGCGGTCGAGCGCCGCGTTCAATCCCTTGTCGCGCGACGAACCGTAAAAAAGGAATGGCAGGTGGCGTGGCTTCTGCGCGCGATTACCTGCATGGATCTGACCACTCTTTCCGGCGATGACACCGACGAGCGCGTTCGCCGCTTGTGCGCGAAGGCCCGGCATCCCATCCAGCAGGAGATCGAACAGAAGCTGGGGATCGAGGAACTGCAAATCAAGGTCGCTGCCGTTTGTGTGTATCACACATTTGTGGAAACGGCTCTGCACGCGCTCGAGGGTAGTGGGGTGCATGTCGCCGCCGTGTCTACTGGCTTCCCCGCAGGTCTATCGCCGCTGACGGAGCGGGTTGAGGAAATTCACCGGTCGGTCGAGGCGGGCGCTCACGAGATCGACGTCGTCATCACTCGCGCGCATGTATTTGGCGGCCGCTGGCAGGCGCTCTACGACGAAGTGGCGGCTTTCAAGCAAGCTTGTGGATCGGCACACATGAAGGTGATCCTCGGAACCGGAGACTTGCTGACGCTGCGCAACGTAGGCCGCGCGAGTGTGGTCGCCATGATGGCGGGCGCCGACTTCATCAAGACTTCGACGGGTAAGGAGACGACGAACGCAACCTTGCCGGTTGGGTTGGTGATGACCCGCGCCATCCGCGAATACGCGCAGCAAACCGGAATGGCGGTGGGTTTCAAGCCAGCAGGCGGCATCCGCACGGCGAAGCAGTCCATCGAGTGGCTGGCATTGATCAAAGAGGAGCTTGGCCTGTCGTGGATGCGAGCGGAAATGTTTCGCTTCGGCGCCAGCAGTTTGCTGGGTGACATCGAGCGGCAACTGGAGCATTATGCGACGGGGCGATATTCGGCGGAATATCGGCATCCGATTGCATGAGTTAGAAGTGGAGAGACGGGCGCCTCGCTCGTCCAGCACTTTGGCGGCCGGGCGAGGACGCCCGGCTCTCCACTAGCAAGCTTGGATCGACCGCGATAACTGCATGCTAGCCGTATTAGCCTAAAGAAGGAATCGAGCAAACGCCAATGAGCATTGCCGAAAAGTTCGTGAGCATGGAATACGGGCCCGCTCCGGAAGATTCGAAAGAAGCGGTGGCCTGGCTGGGGCGTCATGGCCACCGCCTCCAACATTTCATCGGCGGCGCGTGGCAGGCGCCCGCGGCGGGAGAATACTTCGACACTGTCGATCCTTCAAACGGAGAGAAACTCGCGTCTGTGGCGCAAGGCTCGGCGGCTGACGTTGACGCCGCAGTCAAGGCCGCGCGAGCGGCGTCTTCTGGATGGCGGGCGCTCACCCCGCATGCCCGTGCGCGCTACCTGTATGCCATTGCGCGGCTAGTGCAAAAGCATTCCCGACTGCTGGCGGTTCTCGAAACGATGGACAATGGCAAGCCCATCCGCGAGAGTCGTGACATTGACATTCCCCTGGTCGCGCGACATTTCTATCACCATGCGGGATGGGCGCAACTTCTGAAGCAGGAATTTCCCGAATATGTCGCCTGCGGGGTCGTCGGTCAGATCATTCCGTGGAACTTTCCGCTGCTGATGCTGGCGTGGAAAATCGCTCCGGCGCTCGCGACAGGAAATACTGTCGTGTTGAAACCGGCTGAATGCACGCCACTGACGGCGCTGGCCTTCGCCGAAATTTGCCAGGAAGCTGGGTTGCCCGCCGGCGTGGCGAACATCGTCACCGGAGACGGCTCAACCGGCGAGGCACTCGTCAAGCATCCGGATGTGGACAAGATCGCATTCACCGGTTCGACCGAGGTCGGACGCGCGATTCGCGCCGCCACGGCGACGAGCCACAAGCGCCTTTCGCTGGAGCTGGGCGGCAAGTCTCCCTTCATCGTCTTTGAAGACGCTGACCTTGACAGCACGGTGGAAGGGCTGGTGGACGGCATCTGGTTCAATCAGGGGCAGGTATGTTGCGCGGGCTCACGACTGCTGATGCAGGAGAGTATTGCCGAAGTTCTGATCGCCAAAGTGCAGGATCGGATGAGCACCCTGCGCATCGGCGCGCCGCTCGACAAAGCGATTGACATCGGCGCGATCGTAGCAAAGGTGCAGCTCGACCGCATTCGCAGTCTTGTCGACCAAGGTGTGGCGGACGGCGCGACGTGCTGGCAGCCGCAGGTTACATTGCCTGCGCGCGGGTTCTATTATCCACCGACGCTTTTGAGCAACGTGCATCCGACATCGATTGTTGCGCAGCAGGAAATCTTCGGACCAGTGCTGGCGGCGATGACGTTCCGCACGCCGGCGGAAGCGGTGGAATTGGCAAACAATACGGTTTATGGGTTGGCGGCGTGTGTCTGGAGCGAGAGCATCAACGTCGCCTTGCATGTTGCCGCACAACTTAAAGCGGGAGTGGTCTGGGTAAACTGCACGAACCTGTTTGACGCCTCCTGCGGATTTGGCGGCTACCGCGAGAGTGGTTACGGACGCGAGGGCGGACGCGAGGGTTTGCTGGAGTACATGGACCTGGCTTGGTTCAAGAACGCGCCGACGCTTCCAGCGGAGAAGACGCTCGCGCTCCCCGAGTTGGAATCGGCAGACGACTCCGACACCGCTGCAGACAGCGTGACTCCCGAGATTGATCGAACCGTCAAGCTCTACATCGGCGGCAAGCAGGCGCGGCCGGATTCCGGCTACTACATGGAAGTGCGCGCAACCGACGGTCGACTACTGGGCGAAGCGCCACTGGGCAATCGCAAAGATATTCGTAACGCGGTCGAGGCAGCGCGAAAGGCCGCATTGTGGACAAAAGCTACCGCGCACAATCGGGCTCAGGTTCTTTACTACAGCGCCGAGAATCTGTCCCAACGGCGCGATGAAATTGCGCATCGCCTAGCCGCCGTGGTCGGCGAAAAACAAGCTGCCGAGGAAGTGGATCTCAGTATCGAGCGCATTTTTTCGTACGCGGCGTGGGCCGATAAGTTTGACGGCGCGGTGCACAGTCCCCCATTTCGGAATGTCGCGATTGCTATGAACGAGGCCATCGGGACGGTTGGCGTCATCTGTCCGCGAGAGGCGCCGCTGCTCGGCTTTCTTTCTGTCGTCATGCCCGCTCTCGCGGTTGGAAACACGGTGATCGCGGTTCCTTCGGAAGCCTATCCTCTTATCACGAGCGATCTCTACCAGCTTTTCGATACCAGCGATCTGCCCGGTGGCGCACTGAATATTGTGACCGGATACACGTCACAGCTTCTGAAGACGCTCGCCGAGCACGACGATGTCGATGCCATCTGGTGCTTTGGCGATGAGGCCAGCGCCGCCGCAGCCAAGGCGATGTCGGTCGGCAATCTGAAGCAGGTTTGGACGAACGAGGGCCGCACTATCGACTGGTTCAACCCCAAACTGGCCGAGGGCCGCTGGTTTCTTGAGCACGCCACCCAGGTGAAGAATATCTGGGTCCCATACGGCGAGTAGCAATTCCCCTGTGTACCCCTGTGTCCTCTGTGGTAGAGATTTTTTTTCACCACAGAGCACACAGAGGTGCACGGGGGAAACGCAGAGGAAATCTCATTCGAGCGACGCGCACTCCCCGAGTAAAAATCTGCTGCATTGGCAGTGTGGACGAAGCAGCTCTGGCCGTCGAGTGTGGAGCATCCGCGCTGGGCCTGGTTTCAAGCATGCCGAGCGGGCCGGGCGTCATCAGCGATTGGCGGATCGCTGAGATTGCCTCGACCGTTCCACCCGCTATCGGAACATTCCTCCTGACCTCGCGGCAAGGGGTTCCCGACATCATCGAGCAACAGCGTTTCTGCCGGACGAATACGATCCAGATCTGCGATCGTCTCACTGTCGGCACGCATCGCGACCTGAAGGATGCTTTGCCGGGGATCTCCGTGGTTCAGGTCATTCACGTGACCGGTCCCGAATCCGTCGAGGAGGCCGCGCAAGTCGCGTCGCATGTGGATGCAATCCTGCTCGATTCCGGCAACCAGAAACTCGCGGTCAAGGAACTGGGCGGCACGGGCAGGACTCATGATTGGACCCTCAGTCGCGCCATCCGGGAGCGCATCGGCATCCCACTCTTTCTGGCCGGAGGGCTCACACCGGAGAATGTCGGCCAGGCCATTGAAGAGGTGGGCCCGTTCGGGCTCGATCTATGTTCCGGCGTGCGAACCGATGGCAAGCTGGACGCGACCAAGCTAAAGCGGTTCTTCTCGGCCATATTGACGCGCGTATAGACTAGGACTAGTCACCCCGCCGCCCTTCCTGAGGAAGATATTCGACCGCGCGGAGTTCTCGTCGAAGAAGACTCGGCTTGCTAGGACAGTGCAGACTTTTGCCCCTTGACAGCGGCATTCCCCAGCAGTCTAATTATGCCGTTTCGGCCGTTAGCAAGTATTTCTCCCAAGCCGACACTCGTTAAGCAAGCCCCTTTTTAGTACGTCACAACTTTGGAATTTTAGAACGACACTTTGGAAAAAGTTCGTTGAGGTGTGACCATGACGCAACCTTTGGGGAAAGTTTGCGAAGAAGTGCACCTTGCACCGCTCCGTAGAAAAACCATTGTGCGAGCCGCCGTTTTGCTGGCGGCTTTTCTGACTCCAATTCTGGCCTTCGCTCAGAACGACATATGGAACGGGGGTACGGGAAACTGGACCAACGCGAGCATGTGGAGCAACGGCGTTCCGACCGCAAGCTCCAATGTATTGATAGACAACGGCAATCCCAGCCATTCCGCGGTTACCGTAGACACGAACCCAGCGCAGTGCAACAACCTGACGATTAACAGCGACGACAGCCTGACCGTCGGGAACGGCCAAGCCCTGTACGTGGGCGGGTCTGCCGTCAGCAACGCCGGCACTCTTGGCATCACTGCCTTTTCCGGGTACCTGTTCTTCACCGGTTCTAGTCCTACCATCAGCAATGCGGGCACGATTTCGCTGAATGCCGTTAGCAACGGCACGGTAGCGCTGAACGTAAGCGGAGCGGCGACCCTGAAGGGCGGTGGCAACGTGGCCATGACGAACGCTGCCGGCAATTACATTATGGGACCCTCCCAACCCAGTCCGGGTGCTTCGTTGACTAATCAAGTCACAATCCAGGGAGCGGGCGGGATTGGTTATAACGGTGGAATCGGGAGTGGCAACACCTTTACCAACCAGGCGAAGATCAATGCCAATCAGGTGACTCCACTCATCATTACGAACACCACCGGCGAAACGTTCATCAATACCGGCACGCTGGAGGCGACGAACGGAGGCACGTTGGGGCTTGCGGGCGGCACGATCACCAATTCCGGCGGCACCATCCATGCCGACCCCGGTTCAACCGTGGTGTTGCAGAGTGGCCCGACGAACGGAACGACCATCACTGGGGGAACTTTTACGACGAGCGGCACCGGAACGATCCAGGACAATTGCTGCTTCAACACGAGCACGCTCAATGGGGTGACCATTAGCACAGGGTCCGTGTTCCAGTTGAATGCGAATCACGTCGAGCTCTGGCAAGGGACGATTACCAATAACGGCTCCTTCCAGGTCATCGCAAACGGCTCCAACACCGATCTGGATGTAACCGGAGCGGTCACCCTGAAGGGGACCGGCACGCTGACCCTGTCGAATGACGCCAACAACCACATCATGGGATACGGTCAGCCGAGCCCTGGCGCCTCCTTGACTAACGAAATCACCATCGAGGGAGCGGGGCAGATGGGGTGGACAAACGGGATCGGCAGCGGCAACACTTTTACCAACCAGGCGACGATCAACGCCAACCAGTCGACTCCACTCATCCTCACGAGCAACACCGACCAAACCTTCAATAACACCGGCACACTGGAGGCGACGAACGGAGCAACGCTGGAGCTGGCCGGAGGGACGATCACCAACACTGGCGGAACCATCCATGCCGACTCCGGTTCAACCGTGGTATTGCAAAGTGGCCCGTCGAATGGGACGACCATCACCGGGGGTACGCTGAGCACCAGCGGTACTGGAACTATCCAGGACAATTGCTGTTTCAACACGAGCACGCTCAATGGCGTGACGATTAGTGCCGGGTCCATCTTCAAGCTGAATGCGAATCACGTCGAGCTCTGGCAAGGGACGATTACCAATAACGGCTCCTTCCAGGTCATCGCAAACGGCTCCAACACCGATCTGGATGTAACCGGAGCAGTCACCCTGAAGGGGAGCGGTAAGCTGACCCTGTCGAGTGACGCCAACAACCACATCATGGGATATGGGCAATCGGCTCCCGGCGCGTCGCTGCTGAACCAAAGCACGATCCAGGGAGGGGGAACATTTGGCTGGAACGGCGGAATCGGCACCGGCAACAGCGTGACCAATCAGGGGACGATCGCCGCCAACGCTGCTACACCACTCGCCATCGGGGTCAGCTCAGGAACTTTCACCAATTCGACCACGCCCCCGGGGACGCTGACCGTAAAAAAGGGAAGCGCAATGTATGTCACTGGCGGAGGGTTTACCAATTTCTCCGGCAGCACCCTGACCGGCGGGAAGTATATGGTCAGCGGAACGCTAGGTTTTGACGGCGCCAACATTGTGACCAACGCCGCCAGCATTACTTTGACCGGAAGCACCTCCCAGATCCTTAACGACCTGAACTCGGCCAATGCGCTGGCGAACTTTGCCACGAATACGAGCACAGGGTCCTTCTCTCTTCTATCGGGGAGTTTGCTGACCACTACGGTCACCGGCGGTAATTTCAGTAATGCCGGAAAAGTCACAGTAGGAGCGGGAAGCGGTTTTCAAATCTCCGCGCCCCAGCCCCTCACGCCCACCTACACACAGACTGCCGGAACCACAACTGTCGACGGCGTTCTAACTGCGACTGGGGGAGTGACAATCCAGGCTGGAAAAGTGTTTGGCAAGGGCACGATTGCCAGTACTGTGGTTTCCAGCGGATCGGTGACTGCCGGCGACTCAGCCACCAAAGCCGGGATGCTTTCCCTGAGTACCTACACGCAGAATTCAAGCGGCAGCCTCAATGTGCAAATTGGCGGTTTGACAGTCGGCACGCAATACAGCCAACTGGCCGTCGCCAACGGGGTAAGTTTGAATGGGACCCTGAACATCAAGGTGGTCAATGGTTTTGCACCTGCGGCCGGTAATACGTTCATCATCTTGACGGGAAGTGCCCGCAGCGGCACATTTGCCCACGTCAATGGCCTGAGCATCCCTACCGGCGGGCACTTTACAGTTGCCTACAATCCGACCAACGTGACGCTGACGGTCGGTCCGTAGCCGGTTGGGAATGTTTTTAACTTACCGCGAACGGCCGACAGCGCAAAGTCACCACCCTACCCCGGAGCTCGCCGGACACCAAACCCAGGGGATCGCGTTGACTTTTGCGAGCCCTACAGGCAAACTCTCAATTCGCCCGTCCGTCGTATTCGGGCCAGAACTACAAGCCCGGCGTTGTCGCCGCAAGCGAGGCCAAGGCCGACTCAGGAACTGTTCGCTCATATTAGGCTACTATGTCCGCAGACCGCGTCTCCTATACGCTCGATTCGACGCTGGAGACAGTGAACAATGCCGAAGAGACGGCGGGCCGCATTGCCGCCGAAGCGGGCTTTGACGACGAGGAGATCATGAAGATCTCCATGGCGGTGCGGGAAGCGGCGGTTAACGCAGTTTTGCATGGCAATGCTTACGACCCGACTAAGAAAGTTACACTCGCGTTTGAGCGTACTCCTCACGACCTTGTCATCGTCATCCGCGATCAAGGCAAGGGGCTCGACGCCAGCAGGATTCCGGATCCTTTGGCGCCGGATAACCTGCTGAAAACCTCGGGGCGGGGCATTTTTCTGATACGCTCGTTCATGGATGTGGTGGAGATCCACCCTTCCCAGACGGGCACCGAACTTAGAATGACTAAGCATGTCCACGGCAACCCCGCGGACTCCAAGGAGGCTCCCCAGTGACCATGAAGTCCAGTACTCGTCAGGTCGATGGCGTTACGATTGTCGACCTCAGCGGCCGGATCACCCTCGGCGAAGGCAGCGTAGTTCTGCGCGAAACGGTGCGCGACCTGCTTTCCAAGGGACAAAAGAAGATCTTGCTGAACCTCGGCGACGTGAACTATATCGACAGCTCAGGCATCGGCGAGCTGGTCAGCGCCTTCACCACCGCCAAAAACCAGGGCGGCGATCTCAAGCTGCTCAACCTCACCAAGAAAGTGCACGACCTGCTGCAAATCACAAAGCTCTACACCGTCTTCGATGTAAAGGACGACGAGGCAGCGGCAGTAAAGTCTTTCACCAAGTAGCAGGCGGTGTTGTTAGCTGCGAGAAGCGTGGCAAGCCGGGGCTGAGCCCCGGCCTGCAAGTTCCCTTTTTGGGAAGCTGCCGCGAAAATTTCCGTCTTGCTTAACGTAGGATCTCTCCTCCACGCCTACAATAAAAACTGAGGACGCACTTCTCTGCGCCTCAGCCATCATGCGTTTTCTTACTCTGATTTGCTTGCTCGGTACCGCTCTTGCTGCGGTTATTACAATGAGCGGGGTTTGCTGCGCGCGCAATATTTCCAAGCATGACTGCGTCTCGTTCGCCGAAGCGAGCAAGCATGTGGGTACCACCCAGTGCGTCAGCGGAACCGTGCTTCACGTGGCCGATGGCAGCAACGGCCTCACCTTCCTCACCTTCTGCCAAGACCACAAGACGTGTCCCTTCACCGTCGTCGTGTTTCCGGACGACCTGAAAAAAGTAGGTGACATTCAGCAGCTCGAAGGCCGAATGGTCGAAATCAAAGGTACGATCCAAGATCACGACGGACGCGCGGAGATTGTCTTGCGCCACACCCAGCAACTGGGCGAAAGCGCTTTCGTCGTCGTTCCTCCAGTGCCCACCGACTACGACGTCGAACGCCGGGGCCACTACAGTGCCGGGAAGTACAGCCATCCCAAGGCCAAGAAGACACATAAGAAGCAGGGGGCGCCCATTTCGATCGAGGATCCCGGAGAGCCGCAGTAGAGCGCCGTCGCTCGTCTTGGCGGATTGATCTCGGTGGCGTTGATGCCGAGGTGGCGCTGATTTTGGATGGTGCTGAGTTTGGGTGGCGCAGCGCTTCACCCGTTCTGTTCCATGACATTCTTTACAGTTGTTATCACCACATCCTTTACACTGCCGCGCAAGCGGAGCGAGTGCGGCAGTGTAAAGCCGCCGGGGAGCGGGCGAGATGGCACGGGGTCCTTCGACTCCGCGAGAGTCTCGCTTCGCGGGACTCTTGCTCCGCTCAGGATGACATGCGGAAACGAAGTGTGGCAGCTTGAACGATCGCGGTGCCATCACTTTGCTCGCGGATGCGTCTGGTCGTAGACGTTCATCACGTGCTTGACCGAGAGCTGGGTGTAGCGTTGCGTGGTCGCCAGGCGCTCATGGCCGAGCAGTTCCTGGATGGCGCGCAGGTCCGCTCCTTCTTCCAGCATGTGGGTGCCGAAGGCGTGACGCAGAGTATGCGGATGAACCTCGGGGGACAGTCCCTTGGCAACAGCAATTCGCTTGATGATGCGGCCTACGCTGCGTGTGGTGAGGCGTCCGCCGCGCTGGTTGACGAGCAGCGCGGGCATGCCTTTCGCGGACATGCTTTTCGCAGAAATACTGTTCTTCGGCGTCCTCAGAGTGTTGTTCAAGGTCGCGAGCAGTTGTTGCCGCCACCGCAGGTAGACGGATAGCGCCGCGAGCGCCGACCCTCCGAAGGGGACGTACCGTTCCTTCTTGCCTTTTCCGCGAATCAGAATGGCCTCGTTGCTCATGCTGATGTCATCGAGGTTAATGCCGACCAGTTCGGAGTTGCGAATGCCGCAGCCGTAGAGCAGTTCGAACATCAGACGATCGCGCTCGGGAAACGATGCGACCTCCGGCATTTTGCCGTCGAGCATGGAATTCATTTCTTCAATCGTCGGAACGCGCGGCAGTTTCTTCGGAAGCCGTGGCGTCGAAACCAGCTTTGCTGGATTCTGCTCGACTATGCCTTCCTGCGCCAACCAGCGATACAGCGATCGCACGGCGGCCAGCGCTCGAGCGACGGAGGTCTTGCTCAAACCTTTGTCGTACAGATGCGAGAGGAAGCCGCGGATCGCGATGTGGTCGATTGTCTTCCAACTGCGCGAACCTATATAAGCGGAGAAGTTGTCGAGGTCTCCGGTGTAAGCCTTGATTGTGTGCGCCGAGGCGTTGCGCTCGCGCAAGTGGCGGAGGAAGTCGTCGGTGGCTCGTTCGACGATGGTGCGCGAGTTGTTGCGGTCCAATGTCATTTCCTTTAATTCTCAATTCTTGCTTGATGAATTATTCCTTCGTCTACTTGCTGGCTAAAAACGGGATGCGATAACCACTAAGGACACGAAGGTTCACGAAGGAAATCCTTCCGGCCCCAATTGAACATCGATAATCACCCATTTCTCGCTTTTGCCCGCGGATGATGTTTCGCGTACACGCTCTTGAGCCGGTCGAGCGCTACGTGCGTATAAATCTGCGTGGTCGAAATGTCAGCGTGGCCGAGGATGGTCTGCACCGTGCGCAGGTCGGCTCCATTCTCCACCATGTGCGTCGCGCAGGAGTGGCGCAGCATGTGTGGACTGACGTGGCGTCCTGAAGAAAGACTCGAAGTGACACCCGCTTTCCCGACCAACTGCCAGACGCGCTGACGGGTCAGACGGCGGCCTCCCGCGCCCAGGAACAAGAGCGGCGAACTTCTTTCTTTAGCCAGCACTTCCCTGCCGCTTTTCAAGTATCGCTGCAACGCCTGCTGGGCCGGCACTCCGAGCGGGACCATGCGCTCTTTGTCGCCCTTGCCGCGCACCAGAATGTATCCCATTTCAAGCTTCAGGTCTTCAAGACGCGCGTCGGCGAGTTCGGAGACACGCACTCCCGCGGCGTAGAGAAGTTCCAGCATGGCGTGATCGCGGAGTGCAAGCGCCTGCGCCCGCACCGTTTCATTTCGCGGCGGCGTTTCGGCCAGCATGGCTCCTACTTCATCGCGGCTCAGCGCCTTTGGCAGCACTTTCCACTGCTTTGGCAAGTCGATGTTCAGGGTCGGATCCTTGTCGATTTTTCCATCGAGCAGCAAATGCCGGTAAAGATGCCGGATGGCGGAAAGCTTCCTTCCCACCGAGCGCCCGTCGAGCTGGTTGGAAAATAATTCCTGGATGTAGGCGCGTACGTCTTCGCGCCGCGCTCCGGCTAAAGTCTGCTTCCGCTTCTCCAGAAACTCCGCGAACTGAGCCAGGTCGCTGGTGTAAGCGGCAATCGTCAAATTCGCAGACCCGCGCTCCACCCGTAGGT